>Ga0129315_1000066_pt1 | contig 110095 bp, 89 predicted proteins | sample Cm827metagenome_FD_94432 | JGI IMG/M metagenome (GOLD analysis project Ga0129315, IMG submission 94432) | Eastern black-and-white colobus group fecal microbial communities from Wisconsin, USA - Cm827 metagenome | ecosystem: Host-associated > Mammals > Digestive system > Large intestine > Fecal...
AGTATCTCTGATGGCAGAATTAACTGTGCCAATGCTAATAGTCCTTGATTGTTCATGGTGCAAAGATATAAATTTTCTGTAGAATCAAAGAATATTCCCCCTAGGTTTATCGGGTGAGCCGAACCAGTTCCAATTCAGTCATCATTGCTTTTGTTACAATTCAATGGTATTTTAGGCGAATGCTTGTCCACAAGAATCCTCGGACAAATATAACGATTTTTAACAATGTAGGGAGCCTATCACGCAAAAAGAGTGGCCGACATAGTCAGTCACTCTTTACACTCAGTAATCCTTACTACGGATTACTCACGTAGCCCCGACAGGAATCGAACCTGTATTTAAAGTTTAGGAAACTTCCGTTCTATCCGTTGAACTACAGGGCCATTATGAGCGGAAAGCGGCTTATTCAGCTACTTTCTTCTCAATAATCTGACGGCCTCTGTAGAAGCCACACTCAGGACATACTCTGTGATACATTACTGTAGCACCGCAATTTGGGCAAGTTGCCAAGGTCGGAACAGCAGCGAAGTCGTGTGTTCTTCTCTTGTCCCTTCTTTGCTTTGAAAGTTTGTGTTTCGGATGTGCCATTGTTATATAACTTTTAAAATTTATTCACTCCTGTGCTCGTAATATCTAATCTAACTTCAACCCTTTGAGCACTGCAAAAGGATTATAAGTATCGTTGTTTTCCTCAGTCTTGCGGTCTTCTTCCCTCTCTTTCCCCTCTCCGGACAAATATTTCAATGCCTCGGGATTACATTTGCCTTCTTCATGGACTCTCTGCATCGGCAATGACAGACAAGCATAGTCATAAACCGTCTGGCTCAAGTCCATATCAGCTCCTTCTTCAGGGAGATACACGATCTCGCGTTCATCACTGACCGTAATTTCTTCTTCCGAAACCGGCTCCGCACCGAACTTCACGCTGAGCAATGCCTTGGCATCTACCGGAAGCACGACATCTTCCATGCATCTGTCGCAAGGAACTGTCAATGTGCCCGCAAGCGAGCAATCGACTCCGAGATAAGACCCGGACTTCTCAGCGACCACATCGACAACTATATCAGCGTCAATGATTTCCGTGTTCTCAAATCTTCTGAAGAACTCTTTCCCGACATGCCAGGAGAAACTTGTCCTGCCAGGTTTCAATCCATTCAAAGGTATAATAAATTCGTCTTTCATTTGCCTATAAACAGATTAGGGGATGCAAAGGTAAGAAAAACTTTTGGAATATCAATCCTCGTCTCCGCTTTTTCTTTTCCTCTCTGTCGGGTCAAGCAGAACCTTGCGGATTCTGAGATGGTGAGGAGTAACTTCCACGAGTTCATCTTCATTGATATATTCGAGCATTTCCTCGAGAGACATCTTGATTGGAGGAGGGAGGATAATCTTCTCGTCACTGCCGGCCGCACGGACGTTCGTCAGTTTCTTGGTCTTGCAGATATTGACATTCAGGTCGCGGTCACGGGTATGCTCACCCACAACTTCTCCCATATATATTTCCTCTCCCGGATCGACAAAGAATTTACCTCTGTCCAGAAGTTTGTTCATCGAATAAGCTATGGCCTCGCCAGTTTCCAATGAAACGAGAGAACCGTTGGTCCTGTGCTCGATCTCACCCTTGTACGGCTGATAGTCCTTGAACCTGTGTGCTACCACGGCCTCTCCCTGAGATGCGGTCAGCAGATTGCTCCTGAGTCCCATAAGACCACGGGTAGGAATCTCGAACTCGAGAAGAGTCCTGTCGGCTCTCGGCTCCATATGTATCAATGCCGCCTTTCTTCTTGTGGAGATCTCGATTGCCGCGCCGACGAACTGCTCCGGCACCTCGATGCTGAGTTCTTCGATAGGCTCGCATCTCTGGCCGTTGATAGTCTTGTCCAGCACTTTCGGCTGTCCAACCTGAAGTTCGAAGCCTTCACGTCTCATCTCCTCAATCAGGACTGACAAGTGAAGTACACCACGTCCGAACACCACGAATGAATCCGCATTCAGGCCAGGTTTTACGCGAAGGGCGAGGTTCTTTTCGAGCTCCTTGTCCAAACGCTCCTTTATATGTCTGGAAGTCACGAACTTGCCGTCTTTTCCGAAGAACGGTGAATTGTTGATGGTGAAGAGCATACTCATGGTAGGCTCGTCAATCGCGATCGGAGGAAGCGCCTCCGGATTCTCATAATCCGCAATCGTATCGCCGATTTCAAATCCGTCGATTCCCACTACCGCGCAGATATCGCCGCACTGTACTTCCGGAACTTCTTTCTTTCCGAGTCCGTCGAATACAAGCAGCTGCTTGACCTTGCACTTCTCGATTCTGTCGTATCTCTTGCAGAGGCTAACGTTCATTCCTGTCGAAAGTTTGCCTCTTGTAACCCTTCCCACAGCAATACGTCCTACATAAGGAGAGTATTCCAATGAAGAAATAAGCATCTGTGGGGTGCCTTCCACCTGTGCAGGCGCAGGAATCACTTCCAGGATGGTATCAAGCAGAGGGGTGATGTTGTCGGTCGGCTTCTTCCAGTCAGTGGACATCCATCCCTGCTTGGCACTTCCGAAAATAGTGCGGAAATCCAGCTGGTCCTCATTGGCATTGAGAGCGAACATCAGGTCGAAGACCTCTTCCTGGACTTCATCAGGGCGGCAGTTCGGCTTGTCCACCTTATTGATCACGACAATCGGCTTCTTGCCCATGCTCAGGGCTTTCTGGAGCACGAATCTCGTCTGCGGCATACAGCCTTCGAATGCATCAGCGAGAAGCAGGACGCCGTCAGCCATGTTCAGGACTCTTTCGACCTCACCGCCGAAATCGCTATGGCCCGGGGTATCTATGATATTGATCTTAACTCCTTTATAAACTACAGATACGTTCTTGGCAAGAATAGTGATACCTCTTTCCCTTTCAATGTCATTGTTGTCGAGTATGAGTTCACCGAGATTTTCCGGCTGTCTTACCAAATTTGCCTGATAAATCATTCGGTCCACGAGAGTCGTTTTACCGTGATCGACGTGCGCGATAATCGCAATGTTTCTAACGTCCATAAACTTATTATAATGCTTCTAATAACTTCCTGTCAGCCCTCAACGGCTTGAAATCAAATACATTCTGATACAGAAGTGCAAAATTACTCATTTCTTCGGTTTTAACAAACATCAGAAGATTGCCGAATGAAGATTTTGTATTATTTTTGTAGAATTAAATCTGTCGGGGCGGCCGCCTGGCGTGTCCCGCATTTGAAAACTTCTCAATATGACAGAAAAAATCATCATTCTCGATGCCGGTTCCCAGGTAACGCAGCTTATCGGACGTCGTCTCAGGGAGCTCAATGTGTTCTGCGAAATCTACCCTTACAACAAGATGCCGGAAATCGACCCGAGCATAAAGGGTGTGATCATTTCAGGCAGTCCATGCTCCGTCAGAGATGCCAATGCCCCTCAAATCGACCTGGAAGGGATCAAGGGCAAGCTTCCGCTGCTGGGAATCTGCTACGGCGCCCAGTACTTGGCCTCCAAGTTCGGAGGAAAGGTAGAGGGTTCGCTCGCAAGAGAGTACGGAAGGGCAATGCTGAACATCGTCAATGGAGAGTTCCCTCTTCTGAAAGACGTGTCAATGCATTCGCAGGTATGGATGTCCCACGGCGACACCATCTCCGCCATTCCGGACAATGCAGAGGTTATCGCTTCTACCGATGACGTTGTCAATGCCGCTTTCCATTTCAAGGGAGAGCAGACATATGCCGTCCAGTTCCATCCTGAGGTGTTCCACTCTACGGAAGGCTCCAAGATGCTGGCGAACTTCGCTTTCGGAATCTGCGGATGCAAAGGCGACTGGACACCTGCGTCTTTCATTGACACGACCATTGAGGAACTGAGGTCGGAGGTCGGTGACGACAAAGTGATACTCGGTCTGAGCGGCGGCGTGGACTCTACGGTAGCTGCCGTGCTGCTGAACAAGGCTATCGGGCACAACCTCACCTGCATCTTCGTGAACAACGGACTGCTGAGAAAGAACGAATTCGAGGATGTGATGAATTCATATAAGGACATGGGCCTGAACGTCATCGGCGCCGACGCTTCCAAAGAATTCATCTCCGAACTGAAGGGCGTTACCGAACCTGAGGCCAAGAGAAAAATCATCGGAAGACTGTTTGTCGAGACGTTTGACAAATACGCACAGACTATCGAAAACGCCAAATGGCTTGCCCAGGGCACCATTTATCCGGACGTCATCGAGTCTGCCGGCATCCCGGGAATCGCATCCAAGATCAAGTCTCACCACAATGTGGGCGGTCTTCCGGAGAAGATGCACCTGAAGATTGTGGAGCCGCTGAAAATGTTGTTCAAGGATGAGGTCCGCCGTGTAGGACGTTCACTGGGCATAAAAGAGGAGCTTGTCGGAAGGCATCCGTTCCCCGGACCGTCCTTGGCCATCCGTATAATAGGAGATGTGACCGAGGAGAAGCTGCGCGTTCTGCGTGAGGCTGACGACATCTTCATAAGCGGTCTGCGCAACTATGACTGTACCGGTATGGGCTTTCCTTCCGCATCAGACCCGCGCATCATGGCGACAAATCTTTACGATGCCATCTGGCAGGCCGGTGTGATCCTCCTTCCTGTCAAGAGTGTAGGCGTGATGGGTGACGAAAGGACCTATGAGAATCCTGTAGCGCTCAGGGCCGTGGTTTCCACCGACGCGATGACAGCAGACTGGTTCCACTTCCCATACGACTTCCTCGCCAAGGTCAGCGACGACATAATAAACAAGGTGAAGGGAGTGAACCGCGTAGTCTATGACATCTCTTCCAAACCACCTGCAACCATCGAGTGGGAATAGTAAGTTCCAGACGAAAAAAAGGACGGCCACCAGAAAACATGGTCGTCCTTTTTTGTCTTTATTGTTCACGCTTTACCAGCCTTTGGATATGTTTGCCGCGACAGCTTCTATCAGGCGCTGACGCGCTTCTTCGCTTGCCCAGGCCGTATGTGGCGTGAAGCGGAATTTTTCCGGATGCGAGGTATGCAGCAGCGGACTGCCAGCAGGAAGCGGTTCGCTTGTGAACACGTCGAGTGCAGCGCCGCCGATAAGGTCTTTGTCAATGACTGTGGCCAATGCCTGCTCATCCACTATCCCGCCGCGCCCCATATTGACGATTATCGCGCTCGGCTTCATCCATTCAAGTTCTTTCAGGCCGATGAGCCCGGCAGTACGCTCATTATATGGTGCATGAATGGATATCACATCTGAGGTTTTCATCAAATCCTCAAGCGTCAGACTCGGATATTCGTGGCAATGCCCTGTTCCGGACGTGGAGTAATACACCACTTCCATTCCGAACGCCTCGGCTACTTTCGCCACCCTGCTGCCGATCGTTCCCATTCCGATTATGCCGATACGCTTTCCGTGCATTTCGATAAAGGGCCTGGAAACATCCGTAAACAGTCCGCTCGCCGAGTACGCACCTGATTTCACGACATTGTCGAAATATGGACCGTTGCCGAGCAGGGACAGGATGTGCATAAACGTTTCCTGCACTACCGACTCAGTAGAATAGCCTGCCACGTTCCTGACGGGAACACCTCTCTCCTCGCACGCCTTCAGGTCAATGTTGTTGACACCTGTAGCCGCTTCACAAACGAGTTTCAGCTCAGGCGCGGCATCAAGCAGCTCCTTTGTTACGCGCACTTTATTGACAATCAAAACATTACAATCGCCTACGCGTTCCAGTGCCTGCTGAGCTGACGAGTTGGGCCAGCATACCAGTTCACCCAAAGCCTCAATCGGCGCCAGTGATGAGTTGCCCATAGTGGCAGCATCCAGATAAACAATTTTCATATTTTTGCTTTTTTGTACTGCGAAAATAATAAATTCGTGCCGATAATTTATAATCAGAAAAACTGGTAACTTGGCAGGAATGATAATTGAAGCAAAGGAAGAGTAGAACCAAGTAAGATTTTAGAATATATGGAAAAGATTATCGGTCAAGAGTTTATCGGGGAGAGGCCGCTCTATTGCAGACACGGATTGTATCTTGAGAATGTGAAGATTCACAGGGGCGAGTCAGCATTGAAGGAAACAAGCGACATTACTGCGGTCAGCTGCGTATTCGAGGGGAAATATCCGTTCTGGTGCTGTGAGAACTTCATCGTGAGGAGCTGCCTTTTCACTGGAGGAGCAAGAGCCGCATTGTGGTATTCAAAAAACGTGGAGATGACTGACACATACGTAGATGCACCGAAAATGTTCCGCGAGATGGACGGGATCAAACTGAAAAACGTGCAGATTCCGGGAGCTGCAGAAACACTGTGGCACTGCAAGAACATCGAGCTGGACAATGTCAGCGCAGACCATGCCGACTACATTTTCATGCACTGCAGCGACATAAAGATCCGTAATTTCCGTCTGGACGGCAACTACTCGTTCCAATACTGTAAAAACGTGGAAATTCACGATTCCATCCTCAACACCAAAGACGCATTCTGGGAGACCGAGAACGTAACAGTCTATGACTCAGAGATAAACGGCGAACACCTCGGATGGTATGCCAAGAATCTCCGACTGGTAAGATGCCGCATTTCCGGCACACAGCCGCTGTGTTATGCTGAAAACCTCATAATGGAAGACTGCACCATGGCACCGGACGCCGACCTCGCGTTCGAATACAGTTCTGTCAATGCAGATGTCAAAGGGCACATCACATCAGTGAAAAACCCGCGCACCGGACACATCAAAGCTGACAGCATCGGAGAAATCATCATTGACGAAAACATCAAGAAACCAGGAGACTGCAAGATATGTTCGACTTCGACAAAGTAAATCAGCGCCGTGGAACCGGCTGCGTGAAATGGGACAATGACAGAGACGGGGTCATACCGATGTGGGTGGCCGATATGGATTTCCAGACAGCGCCATGTATCGTGGAAACGCTCCGGGAACGTGTAAACCAAGGCATTTTCGGCTATACGCACGTACAGGATTCATATTACGATGCCATCAGCAGCTGGTTTTCCAGAAAACATGGGTGGGACGGAATCCGGAAAGAGTGGATAATCTACACCTCCGGAGTAGTTCCGGCACTGTCCGCCACAATCAAGGCAATGACCAAGCCAGGAGATAAAGTACTGATACAGACACCGGTATATAACTGTTTCTTTTCCTCAATAAGGAACAACGGCTGCACCATGCTGGAAAGCCGGCTGGTTTACGATTATGCTGACGACAACAGTTTTTCATGCCACGTGGACTTCGATGATTTCGAAAGGAAGGTGAAAGAAGCTGCAGTTTTCGTCCTGTGCAATCCTCACAACCCCGTGGGGCATGTCTGGACGAGAGACGAACTGGAACGCATGGCCTCGATCTGCATTCGACACGGAGTACCGATCATCAGCGATGAGATCCACTGCGAAATAGTGATGCCCGGCTACAGCTACACTCCTCTTGCAAGCATTTCACAGGAAATAAGCCGCAACACCATCACTTTCTGCTCGCCGAGCAAGGCCTTCAACATAGCCGGACTGCAGATCGCCAACATCATCACATGCCGTGAAGACTGGCACAATGCAATCGACAAAGCCATCAACATCAATGAGATATGTGATGTGAACCCGTTCGGCGTAGCGGCCCTTGTCACGGCATACACAAACCCGGAAGCGGATCAATGGCTCAGCGAAATGAACAGTTACGTCTTCGCCAACTACTGCCGTCTCCGCGAGGTTTTCGCGTCCAGGCTACCGTGGATGCGGATATCCCGCCTCGAAGGCACATATCTCGTCTGGTGTGACTGCCGCAAGACCGGCCTCACCTCCCATGAAATCGAAAAGTTGCTGGTGGACAAGTTCAATGTTCATGTCAATGCCGGTTCCATGTATGGTGAAGCGGGAGAAGGTTTCATCCGCATCAACCTGGCCTGCCCTCGTGAATTGCTGGATGAAGGACTTAACAGAATTGCTGACGGTCTTGCCGGATAGATACTGAGACTGATTGGGTTACATATGGACTTGGAGCTCGTCGGCACGGACAAAAAAAGAGTCAAGCATTGACTGACAATGTCTTGACTCATTCGTGCGCGAGATGAGAGTCGAACTCACACGTCGTAATTGACACTAGCTCCTGAAACTAGCGCGTCTACCATTTCGCCACCCGCGCAACTGATTTAGACTACAAAGTTAATCATTGTTTTCTAAAAACCAAAACTCTTTTTCATATCACCACCTCAAACTGCTCCGAATGAGTCCATTTGTCTATTGTAAATGATATGACAGTTCTTGCATAATCTATCTCCAGACAAATGTCCTTCAGGTCCGCAGAAGTCCAGTCATATCCGCTCGCGGCGATGTAATTCCCTATGGCAAAGGACTTTGCCACGCCGTCATCTGTGACAATTTCCAAAGTCAGGGAATCATCTGTCTGTCGTGGCACCGTTACAGAATATCCATGTCCGGAGCCGGTGCTTTCCGATGCAGTTCCAGAGTCATCACCATCCGATTCTGTTCCGTATCCGGCACTTTCCGTCTCTGACCTTTCAGCATCACAAAGAAAGGCTCCACGTGCAGGCTTGCCGTCCAGACCATAACCGTTCACATTTCCTCTGACACGCAACTTGAACGGGAATTCCTCCCCGTCCACATCCCTGACCTGAATGTCGATACGGCAGAAGTTCTTATGCAACCTCACAGGGACTGTCACCCTGTCTGCCCTTGCAGACACCTTTTCACAGCATGTCCATATGGAGGGACAGGGCCGCCCTTCATCGATCTCTATCCATCTTCCCGAAGAGTTCAACTCCCCTGCAAGTCCATCCTCAGAATATGCAACCGCCAAATCAACATCGCCTTTAGGCACCACATAACTATACGACCACTTGTCTGAAATGGTGTCCGGACTTCCGTCTGAAGCAGCTTGACCGGCCAAGAGGGTATCACATAGAGAAAAACCATCATCAGAATATCCTCTCATACAGACAGTTACCCCATCCTGCAGCCTCTCAGCATCTTCATTGGGAAATTCTAACACCAATGCGCATGGACATAAGTCCCTGTCCTCCTTCACAGAACAACCCGGGCAGGTGAAAAAAGGTTGCAGGACGCTGAGGAGGACAAGAAACTTATAAAATCTCCAAGTTTCAGAAAACATAACTTAGCGCAATCATAACGTCCGACGGCAATATGAAGAATTTGGAGCCGGCATTTTCAGTAACACCACATACAGGGCAGGCATATACGGAAAACTTGTCATATCCGGTCCAGAACCCCAGGCCGAAGTCGATATTGAAATGCTTTCCGAGCATATATGAGTACCCTCCCGAGATACCGGCTCCGAGTCTGTCACCTTCTGAAGTCTTTCGGGACACTATGCCTCCGACATTATATTCCTGGTATTGCAGTTTCCCGCCGACCCACCAGCCGGAATACACATTCCATGGCCACCAGCGCATTCCCAGGGCATAGGCCTGCTGCTTGTTGCGTGCATCTTCACGACCTTCTCCAAGGTCGAACTCAAAAGGATTGTATTTGACAGACGCATTGACACTCCAGTGACGGGCCATCGGCACCGACGCCTCAAGATTCAATGTCGCAAAATTAGCATAGCTGACCATGTCAGTGGAAACTGATGCATTCTGGGCAGATGCCGGGAACAAGTCCAGGCACAAGGCAAGCACAAGTGAAGCCGCAACCCTCAATGACACATTACGCATAACTATTCGTTCTTCAAGCTCTTATCCGAATACCTGTCGAAAACCTGCCGTATGACAGAAGCCTTGTCAGGATACAGCACGAGAAGCTGCCTTCTCAACGCATCCCTGGAGGTCACCTCACTCTGCAGGGCTGCGAAAATCTTGGACTTGCTCAAGCCACGCTCTTCGAGATATCTGAAAATCTGAGGATGGAACCAATGCGACAAGCCGGAAGTCGGCATTGACCCGCCATATCTGTCATGATACATGGAATTCTGCATAAAATAGCCCCACATCTCACCGACCTCGCAATATCCGGCATCCTTTTCCGTCCCGTCTCCATAGGTAACGCCGCCTGATGAGACGAATGATGAGATTATGAACTCGATATATTTGTCCCAATACTTCTTCCCTACCTGGGCAAAGTGGCTTGCATGGGCAAGTTCATGACAGGTCTCGGAATAGATCTGGTCGTAATCCACACGGTCCTTCAGGCCAAGTGTCACGTCCGGCAAGAACAGCTTTATGATTGAAGCATAGTCGCCCAGGAACTTTCTGATGAGGGAACCGTCTATGAACGCGCCCTGCCTCATCATGACCGCACTGCTTGCTGACTGATTCTGGAATATCCATATCCTCAAGTTCTTAGGAGGGCGCTTGATATCCATGTCATCTGACTCACACCTCTTTATGTAGTCATATGCGGCGTTGTTCACGACACTTCTGCACCAGAGTTTCCTGTCGGAGTTCTTGGTAATCGTCGCATTCAGGCCTGCTGCCGGGCCCTTTCCCAATGCGGATGTGGACGCATTCACGAGGATCTTGTTCAATCCTATGGCAAAGCCTTCCTTGTTCTTGAAACGGAGTCTGTAGCGTGGCTTGGAAGAATATTTCTTGGATATGGAATAATAACCGTCCCTGTCAGTATAGGCAGAACCGTATTTCACAAACACATTGCATATCACCTTCACCCCGGCCACGCCGAAAGGCTGCCGCCCATTGGCATCCTCATCCACGATCGTTATGCGTCCGGATGGTTTTTGCGCCCCGCCTTTAGTCTCCGGACAGAGCATGTCCTCATTGCCCGTAAGGATGAAGGACTCTCTCACGACCGCCTCCCAGTCAATGCCGTCATCAGACTTCGTGCCGGCACTCGGATCCGGAATGAAACAGTCGTCCAGCACCTCGTGGTAAATGTCTGAAGGAAATGTCGTCGAATGAGGCACGACGGCGTATTGCCAGGTTATCTCCTCTTCCGACACATCCGGGTCATGATAATAGTCGCCGTCCTTCACGATCTGATAATCCAAAGGATGGTCCATGAGTTCATAGCCCAATGTGACAAGTTTCTGGTACTCCTCTTCCGTTTTCGGCAGGAAACGCACATAGATATCCGTAGGTGTGACATCCACTCGTCCTGCCTTCGTCGGATAGAGACTGGCCAATGCTTTCGTGACATTTGAGACAGAATACGGGTCATCCAGTTTCTTTCCCAATACAATCATTTCGTGGGACACCGTCTCATTTCCGGATTCATCTTCCCCAGACAAGTCCAATCCCTTCTCGGAACATCCCGCAGCAAGTAATGCCGCGAAGATGAAAAATGTTTTCAAGAATTTTTTCATACGTTCATTATCTTTTGGTCTGACTGCAAAATTATTGGAGAGAAACCGTTTTCAGAAAATGAACACGCTTTATTTTTATTTCGCCATCCTACGCCATTGGATTGAGGTTTTTTCTCTGAAATTCCTAAAAATTTACCGCAAATGATTTGCCCGTCTTAACATTTTTGTAACATTTGACGGCCGTCATAGAATTTACGCAACCTGTTTACATGCAAAATGCCCGGCCGAAATCCATTCAACCGGGCGATGTAATCAAAAAAAATATCGAATAGCGTTCTAACGCCAATCAAGTAGTCCTCAAATGCTAAAAGAACGAAACCGTCTTCTGCTCAAGAGATGACATAAGGCTGTTCGCGAGACGGCTTACGCCGAAACGGAAATACTTCTTGTCAAGCCACTCCTTGCCGAGGATTGCCGAAACAATAGAATAGTAGCATACTGCATCCATAGTCGTGGAAACGCCACCCGCAGCCTTGAAACCGACCTTCTTGCCAGTCTTCTCATAGAATTTGCGGATACATTCACACATGATGTAAGCAGCCATAGGGGTCGCATTGACCTCAACCTTGCCGGTAGAAGTCTTGATGAAGTCAGCGCCACATTCCATAGCGAGGAAAGAAGCATCTGCAATCAGCTCAGGTGTAGAAAGCACACCGCTCTCGATGATGAGCTTGAGTACAATCTGACGGCCCACACGCGCTCCGGCCTCGTCAATAGCCTTGCGGCAAGCCTTTATCTCCTCACCTGCAGTCTCATAATCACCTGCGAGGAATGAATTGAGCGCCAATACGATATCTATCTCATCAGCACCAGCCTCAACAGCCATTTCGCACTCTTTAGTCTTTACCTCAATGAAACTCTGTGAGGTAGGGAAACAGCCTGCCACGGCAGTGACGTGCAACTCTTCTTCCTTGCGTGTTTCCTTCACGACGTGAGCCAGGTTCGGATATACGCAGACAGAAGCAGGAAGAGGATAATTCTGATATGTATCCCTATAGGTATTGACCTTCTGCATCAGCGCGGAGATCGACTCGACGCTGTCAGCATTGTGAAGAGAGGTAAGGTCCATAAAAGAGAAGCAGTCTCTGATGACCTCATCGGAAACGACATTGTCCAGATTCGAGGCAATCAATTCCAGACTTCTGTCAACAGCCTCCTTGTCAGGAGAATAGCCATAGTTCAAGTATAATTCTTTCATACCTATTATTATTAAATTTATAAATCAACCTTTAATCTGAATATTGAACCCTTCATCCAGCAACGGCTTTACAGCCTCCTTCATCTGCTGCACAGAAAATTTTTCCAGGCCCTCAGCAGGAGCCTCGCGGGCAAGAGTATATACCATTATCTCTCTCGGTTTCACTTCCCTGACAATATCCATCCAGCCCTTCAGGTTTTCCTCCGATGTGGAGTCAAAACCGTCAAACCGCAGGAACATGGTCTGAAGCACAAAATTCCCGTTGAAAAGCTTCAAGTCATTCACTATATCCTTCACGGAATACTCGCAGGCCGGTTGGTTGATCATCCTGGCCATCTCGTCAGAAGCGGCATCGAGTTTCAGTATAGGATTGTCCACCTTCATCAGCGCCTCACGGACATCCTCCCTGCAAATCCTTGTGGCATTGGACAATACAGATATCACCGAATCCGGGAAATACTTGTCCCTGAGAGAAATGGTAATGTCTATCATCTCCGGAAAATGCGGGTTCAATGTCGGTTCCCCGTCGCCTGAAAAAGTAATGGAATCAATACGGGTCCCCTCTTCGTGGCATTTCCTAAGAGCAGCCTCAAGCGCAACGGAAAGTTCCCCCGGCGAAGGCAGACGTTTGTCGCCCCTACCGTCCTTGTTCCAGCCGCACTCGCAATACACGCAATCGAAATTGCACAGTTTCCCCTCCTCCGGCAAGAGATTTATGCCCAATGACGAGCCAAGTCTCCTGCTGAAAATAGGTCCGAACACTAACTTTTCCCTTAACATCAAATAATCCTGATGGACTTGCTGGCAGTCGTAAGCCGGCCTTCCTTATCTATGTGGTCAATAACTGCTACACCCGGCTTGAAGCCCTCGGCAAGACGTCCATAAACGTCTCCCTTGCCCAAAAACTCCGCCCCGTTGCGTGTAGCCCAACTTATAATCTCTCCAAGCGGCACATCCGGGAAATTCTCCTGTATGCAGAACATCTCCCTCACCATGTCCAGATCATCATTGCTTGACAGTGAATCAGTACCTATCGTAAGCCTCATGCCTTCTTTCCTCATAAGGTCAATCGGCGGCAATGCATTATGAATAAATATATTGGAGCATGGACAAAGTGCAATATAAGCATTTTTCATCACATTCTTGACAGCACGCATGCCCTCTTCGTTCATACAACATTCGTGTACCAGCAGAATATGCTCGTCAAACGGTGCAGGATGCGCTTTTTCAAGACGGTCAATAAAATACAGCAATGATGATTTGCCTGTCACAGGCGGCACGCTCATGCCGGCCTTCCTGCGGTTCTCCCACATTGGTCCGGAACCTGAAATCATCATATCTTCCTCTTCCTGAGTCTCTTCACTGTGGAACGAAAGATAGCCGGACTTGAGACCGATGGCAGAAACAGCAGTAAGCAGCTCGGGACTCATAGTATAGCAGGCATGAGGCCCCGGAGCAGCGTCAAGGCCGTACTTGTCAGCAGTTTTCTGCAGTTCAAGGACATTGTCAATGACATCCTGACAATCCTGCGGCTCAGTTCCGAACACTTCCAGGAACGTCCTCGTGTACATCGGGGAATCCGCCTTGCACTCAAACGTGTCGCTGCAATTGCTGATGTCACCCATTGCCGTAACGCCGCGTTTCCACATCTCGTTCATCCAGAAGGCGATGTCCGCTTTCTTTTCCTCCATAGACGAAGTGTCGCGCATTTCATTGATCTGGTCAATGAACCCAGCCATTCCGGTACCCTTGCAGAACTTTCCCTTCAGGTAGGACAGTTCCAGATGGCAATGCGTATTCACAAAGCCCGGAACAATCGCACCCTTATGGAACTCCGGCTCCGCCTCAGGAATCTCCACCTTGCCTACAGCCAAGACAGTTCCGTCATCGGCAACTTCCACATAGGCGTTTCTCAGCGGCTCTGAAGAACCGCCGTCATATAAATATTCTGCAGAAATACGTCTCATTTCAATTTCAAGAATTTTTCATCTCTGGTCAATGCCTCTGCTCCCTTCAGCACAGTCGGCTTTACAAGGCCTGGTTTTGTCGGCAATTTCTTAGGCAGTTCCCCGGCCAACTTCCTGGCCACATCCGCCTTAGGAGCATTGACCTTCAACGAATCCTGACGCCTCAGCGAATCCGCTACAGCTGAAAGTGAATCTGCAACTGCCGCAAGCGAATCCAGTTCCGATTTCAGTGTAAATACAGGGCCTTTGAAAATCGTATCAGGCATGAACCACTTCCAGACGAGCATACCCGAAGTATCCAGACTGATTTCCACAGTGTCTGTGCGGAGAGAATCCCTCAGGCCGCTCCTGTATATAGGCGCACGCTTGAAATCGGAAGCCTCGATAGCACGCTTCACGCTGTCCGCCATGTGCCTTGCCCGTTCTTCTGCAGTCAGTTCGTCTATATGCCTGGTCAGAATATCCTTTGCTTCCTTGAATATCTTTCCGAAAGACTCAGGATCCCGCATATAGTGGCCGACACTCTTCACATAATCCTTGGTCGTATAGCCGTAATCCATCAGCACAGGCTCATAGAACAGCGATGTGTCCGCCACGTTGGTAAGAGAATAATCGCTGCGAATCATCTGGTCCGCCACAAGCATGTCAGCATAGATTCTCGCCAGCTTATGCGGCGGAATCACCCGCCCGTCCCTTCCGCAGGAACAGGCCAATGCCAGGATTGCCAGCAGCAGAGTTATGTTTCGCGACAGCAATTTCATCTCAATGTAGCGCCGAATGTATTCTGATATGTAGCGAGAAGCCTGTCCATAGCCTTCTCCACCTCATTGTCCGTCAATGTCTTGTCAGGATCCTGAAGAACGAAGTTCAGTGCATACTGCTTCTTTCCCTCCGGAATCTTGTCGCCACGATAGACGTCGAACAATGTAACCTGTTTCAGTATCTTCTTCACAGCCTTATACGCTGCCTTTGACAAATCAGCGTAAGAGACGGACTCGTCGATGAGCAATGCAAGGTCACGTCTGACCTCAGGGAATTTAGGCATCTCCTGGAACTTGACCTTGACTCTGGATATGAGCTTCAGCAACACAGGCCATACGATTTCGGCAGTGAATACAGGCTGACGCACATCGAATTTCCTGGCCAATGCAGGTGAAACAGTTCCGAGAGTAGCGAACACCTCGTGGGTGCCAGGCAGTCTGTACACGATTCCCTCTGCAAAAATGTCAGAAGGAGCCACCTCAGTTTCCATTGACAGCAGATCGATTCCGTATCTTGAGCAAAGCTGCTCCAAATATCCCTTCAGCTGGAAATAGTTGCCTTTCTGCTCGCCCAGTCTCCATGATTTCGCTGTAGGGCCTGACACGAACAGAGCGAAACACTGATGCTCCTCATAGGAAGCAAGTGTCGTTCCGTCAGTATCCGGAAGTCTCTGATATACAGAGCCGTACTCGAATGTACGGAGAGAGGTGATCTGTCTGTTGGCATTGTAGGCAATGACTTCCAGACCATTGAGGATCAGCGTCTGTCTCATGACATTGAGGTCAGAGCTCAGAGGATTCACGATTTTGACGCACCTTTCTTCAGGGAATGTGGTGAGGCCGGAATAGTAGGCGCTCTTGGTAAGCGAGTTGTTCATCGTCTCCACGAAACCGTCCGCCACAAGGAAGTTGGAAATATAGTTCCTCGTTGCCTCAGGATCCGGGTCAGGAGTCGTGCCCACTGACATTTTCATGTGCTTAGGCAGTTCCACATTGTTATAGCTGTAGATTCGGAGAATCTCCTCCACCACGTCGCACTCGCGGTAAACATCTATCATATACGAAGGAGCAGCCACTTTTGCGCCGCCCTGACGTTTCTCGATGAAATCATAAGTGAGGTTGGTCAATATGTTTTCAATGACATCGTGACCGATTTTCTTACCGATGAAAGCCTCGATCCTGTCATAGTCCAGGTCAATGACTTTTTTCTCAATCGGAGCAGGATATGAAATCTGAGTCTTGCCCTCGATGTGTCCGCCGGCCAGCTCAAGGATCAGCAACGCCGCCCTCTTGGCTGCAAACGGAATGATTCCCGGGTCAGCTCCTCTCTCATATCTGAATGAGGCGTCGGTCTGAAGCCCCTGTGTCTTGGATGTCTTCCTGATGGAATGAGGATCGAAATATGCGCTCTCGACAAAGACATTGACAGTATTCTCGGTCACGCCTGATTTCTCTCCGCCGAAGACTCCTGCTATGCACATCGGACCCTCTGCATTGGCAATGACCATATCGAAGCTGTGCAGTGTCCTTTCGATGCCGTCGAGGGTGACGATCTTCTCGCCTTCCTCAGCTCTTCTGACAATGACTTTTCCGCCGATGATCTGGTCAGCGTCAAATGTGTGGAGCGGCTGGCCGACTTCGAAAAGAACGAAGTTGGAGATGTCCACGATATTGTTGATAGGCTTCAGTCCGATAGAGAACAGCTTCTTCTGGAGCCATTCAGGTGAAGGACCGACTTTCACGTCCCTGATAGTGATTCCTTCGTATTCAGGAGCGCCTTCCGTGTCCTTTACTTCCACAGGGATAGCGCCTTCCCCGCTTCCTTCCGCGAATGAAGAGACATCAGGGTAAGAGAATCTGCAAGGGATGCCGTTAAGCTGCATGTATGCATACAAGTCTCTTGCGACTCCGATATGGGATGCCGCATCCACTCTGTTTGCGGTTATTTCATATTCGATGACAGCATCTGACTTCAGATGGAGATACTCCTTGGCTGTGGTACCTGGGACAGCATCTGCAGGAAGCACCTTAATGCCGTCGTGGCTGTTTCCGATTCCGAGTTCGTCTTCAGCGCAGATCATACCGAATGACTCCACGCCGCGGATCTTGGACTTCTTGATTTTGAAATCACCAGGAAGCACCGCTCCGAGTCTTGCAAACAGGACTTTCTGTCCGGCAGCCACATTCGGCGCTCCGCAAACCACTGTGAGAAGTTCGCCCGTACCGTCATTCACCTTGGTAATATGAAGATGGTCAGAGTTAGGATGCGCTTCACATTCCACAACTTCTGCAACTACAACACCTGCAAGTCCTCCGGGGATTTCTTCTTCCTCAGAAACAGAATCGACCTCTATACCGATAGAAGTCATAGCATCAGCTATCTGCTGAGGAGTCAAGTCACACTCCAGATAGTCTTTCAGCCAACTATACGAAAGTTTCATATTTATAATTTATTATATTTCAATTACTTGTCAATGTCTTCCGGATTAAAGAGCGATGCGACGAACTCTTTCTTGTCGAACACTTTCAGGTCGTCAATGCCCTCTCCTATTCCTATGAACTTGATCGGGATCTGCAACTGGTCCACGATTCCGATAACCACGCCGCCCTTTGCCGAGCCGTCAAGTTTGGTCACTGCCAATGATGTCACGTCTGTCGCCTTGGAGAATTCCTGAGCCTGATGGTAAGCATTCTGTCCGGTAGAGCCGTCCAGGACAAGCATCACCTCGTGCGGCGCATCCGGAATCACTTTTCTGATGACATTACGGATCTTGGTCAGTTCGTTCATCAGGTTCACCCTGTTATGGAGTCGGCCGGCCGTATCGATTATCACCACATCTGCACCTTTGGCCACTGCCGAACTCACTGTATCATAGGCTACGGAAGCAGGGTCTGAACCCATTTCCTGTTTTACTATACTTACGCCGGCCCGGTCCGCCCAGATCTGAAGTTGTTCCACTGCTGCTGCGCGGAATGTATCCGCTGCGCCCAACACCACGTTTTTCCCTTCCGCCTTGAGTTTTGCCGCCAGCTTGCCTATGGTGGTGGTCTTGCCTACACCATTGACTCCGACCACAAGAATCACATATGGCTTATGCGAAAAATCGAACGGCAATGATGAGGAAACGCCTGTCTGCTCTTTATCCACGTCCAGAAGGCCTGCGATTTCTTCTCTCAGCATGCCGACAAGCTCTTCCATGGAAAGATACTTGTCCTTCTCCACTCTCTCTTCGAGATTATCTATTATCTGAAGCGTAGTATCCACACCCATATCAGAGGAGATAAGAGCCTCCTCAATGGCGTCAAGCACGCTGTCATCGACTTTGGACTTGCCTACAATCGCTCTTGAAAGCCTTTTGAAAAAGCCTTCGTTTGTCTTCTTGACACCCTTGTCAAATATACCCATAAAGACGATATTTTAGTCTCTTCCGTAAACAATGTACTAACAGGCAAAGTTAATGAAAATAGGTGCCAAATACAAAAAAAAGAGGCGCTGCGCTTTCACGCGGCACCTCCCGAAATATGTATTGAATCTTTCTTACTTCTTGTCGAAGAATTCTTTCTCTTTGCCTGCATCAACGAACTGCTCAACAAAGACGTATGCACCGGTCTTTGGAGATTTGTCCATACGGATGCACTTTACAATGCTTCTTGCGCCAGCTTTAGCTGCGAAGGTTGCGACTGCTTTCTTTGCCATAAACTGTTCTCCTTATTACTTAATCTCACGATGAAGAGTCACCTTGTGGAGGTATGGGTTGTATTTCATACGCTCAAGACGCTCTGTTGTGTTCTTCTTGTTCTTGGTGGTAATGTACCTTGACATTCCCGGTACACCGCTTTCTTTCTGCTCAGTGCACTCCAGGATGACCTGCACCCTGTTTCCTTTAGCTTTCTTTGCCATGACTAATCTGATTAAACAAGGTTAATATATCCTTTCTTCTGTGCATCTCTGAGAACGCTTTCGATACCGTTCTTTTCGATATGCCTGATACCTTTGCAGGTAACTTTGAGTGTGACGAACCTCTGCTCTGACTCAAGCCAGAACTTCTTGTTCTTGAGGTTCAGAGAGAAAGTCCTCTTTGTGCGAAGCTTGGAGTGAGCGACATTGTTGCCGATCATTCTCTTTCTACCTGTTACTTGACAAACCTTTGCCATATTATTTTTACTTTTATAATTTTCTAAAAAACACTTACGCGGGCTGCAAATATCGCGTTTAATTTTCTGATTTCCAAAATTTTTACACAAATTTGAAGAAACGTCTCCACCTGATATTGAACGGGAAAGACTTGTTTCTGTCAGTGGAAAGCCATATCAAAGCGGGCCTTCCTACGATGTGGTCCTCAGGGACAAATCCCCAATATCTTGAATCCAGAGAATTGTGGCGGTTGTCGCCCATCATAAAGTAATAATCCTGCTTGAAGGTATATTCATCCGTTTCTTCTCCATTGATGAAAATCGTACCGTCGGATTTGACCACGAGGTCGTTCTTCTCGTAAACACTTATGATGCGTTCATAGAGAGGAAGATTCTTCTGGTCGAGCTTCACCGTCACTCCTGCTTCAGGGATCCAGATCGGACCGTAATTGTCACGTGTCCATCTGAAATCTTCCTTGTATGGGAACAGCATGAGGTACGAATCCGGAAAGTCAGGAGGATATACATCTACCTGTTCTTCTACACTTGTCACATTGGCACAAGCCTTCACTTCCTGGAGCATCGCTGCCGTCAACGGCATCTGGGGATAACCCGGCAATGTATCGTCAAACTGAAGTTCCGACAGATTCAAACCGAAACGCTCGAGTGTCTTCTGGTTTATGCGGGAGCCGTCAGTAACCACTGAATATGTAGTCTGAACACCTGGCCAGACTTCCTGAGCCTGTGAGTTCACCCACACTCTGCCGTCTATTACCGAGAGCGTATCACCATGGATGGCAACGCATCTCTTGACGTAGTGGTCCTTTTTGTCTGAAGGACGGACCTTTACGGGTCCGTACGACTTTATCGCATAATCTTTTCCGTAGAATCGGCACACGGAATAGTAATCATCTGCCGGTGCCTTTGTCAGGACAGTATCGCCGTCGGGAAACCCGAATACGACATAGTCACCTCTTTCCACGTGTCTGAAGCCTCTCAGACGTCTGTATTTGTTCTGTATAAGTGTAGAGTACGACTCCTTTCCGAAAATCACGTTATGGGTAAACGGAATCGTCAACGGAGTCTCCGGAATTCTCGGTCCGAATGTCAACTTGCTGACGAAGAGATGGTCTCCCGTAAGAAGAGAACTCTCCATCGAAGAAGACGGAATCTTGAATGCCTGAAAGAAGAAAATATTGATGAATGTCACGAAAACGACTGCAAAGATGATGGCGTCAAGCCAGTCCAGCAGAGCATTCCGTTTTTCGCCTTCTTTATAGTCTTTTTTCCAGAACAGCCACTTCACCTTTTTTGTGATGTGGTAATCGAAAATGACTACAAGGCCTGCGAGCCACCAATAGTTTCCGAGCCAAACCACCCACACGAGATACAAGACAGACCAGAAGCCCATCCTTGCCCATCTGTTGCGGTATAGTTCCTTCAAGCTCATCAGACAACTACTTTACCTGATTTACTATAGCTTCGAAAGCTTTAGGATTATTCATAGCGAGGTCTGCAAGCACTTTGCGGTTAAGGCCGACGTTCTGCTTTGCAAGCTTGCCCATAAACTGTGAGTATGAAATACCGTACTGACGTGCAGCAGCATTGATACGCTGGATCCAAAGTGCACGGAACTCACGTTTCTTGGCTTTACGGTCACGGTAAGCGTAGGTAAGACCTTTCTCATAGGTGTTCTTCGCTACCGTCCAAACATTTTTCCTTGAAAGGAAATAGCCGCGGGTCTTCTTGAGAATCTTCTTGCGGCGAGCCCTTGAGGCTACTGAATTTACTGATCTTGGCATAAATTTTACGTTTTTTGGATACAGTGACCGCCCTCAGCGATACTTTCTGACTGCATTCCAAGTTCAACAATTGATAACTAGATAACCAGGAGCTCTTTAACTCTCTTCACATCGTCGCGATGAACAAGTGCGAAGTGATCAAGATTTCTTTTCTGCTTCTTGGTCTTTTTGGTGAGAATGTGGCTGTGATAAGCGTGTTTTCTCTTGATTTTTCCCGTTCCGGTAAGCGCGAAACGCTTTTTGGCACCGGAGTTGGTTTTAAGCTTTGCCATTTTACAAAAGATTTATAATTAATTATATCCAGATTTCCGGAGGCTCGCACCTCCGAAAACCCAGGTTTTTATTTCTTCTTTATAGGAGCAATCATCATTATCATCCTCTTGCCCTCAAGCTGCGGCATGTGCTCAGCGCGTCCGTACTCCTCCAACTCTACAGCGAACCTGAGCAGCAGTTTCTCGCCCTGATCTGCAAACTGGATCGAACGTCCTCTGAAGAAAACCGAAGCCTTCACCTTAGAGCCTTCCGAGAGGAACTCCTGAGCGTGTTTCAGTTTGAACTGAAAGTCGTGCTCATCTGTGTTAGGACCGAAGCGGATCTCCTTGATGACAATCTTTGTAGAGTTCTGCTTCATCTCCTTGGCTTTCTTCTTCTGCTGGTACAAGTACTTCTGGTAATCCAGAATCTTGCAGACAGGAGGATCTGCCTTGGCACTGATTTCCACCAGATCAAGTTCCATTTCATCAGCCATCTTCATGGCCTGCGCGATGGAATAGACTCCAGGTTCAGCGATATTGTCACCTACAAGGCGGACTTGAGTTGCCCTGATCTCATCATTGATGTTCAGTTCATTCTCGTCCTTGTGACGTGGTGGAAACGACCTGCCGCCTGCAGGTCTCGGTCCTGCCGGCTTTGGTGCTCCTGCAGGTTTGTTACCTGATGGCCTCGGGCCACCGAAGTGAGGTTTAAAAGGCGTTGCGATAAATTTACCCTCCCAAATAATTAGTTGTCAAATATTCTTTGAGCGCTAAAACTCATTGCCGTAAGAATTTACCGCATTCTTTACTCTTGCGATGAAGTCTTCGACAGTCATAGTGCCCTTGTCTGTTCCTTCGTGACGGACTGAAACCAGATTCTCAGCTGCCTCCTTTTCTCCCACAATCACGAGTACAGGCACTCTGAGAAGCGAAATCTCACGAATTCTCTTGCCAAGTGTCTCGTTTCGGTCGTCTATTGAAGCGCGAATATCGGATTTTTTCATCAAATCACAAACTTTTTCTGCATATTCAGTGTATTTTTCGCTGACTGGCAGAACTTTAACCTGATCCGGAGCGAGCCACAAAGGAAGATGGCCGGCGGTATGTTCGAGCAATACGGCGGTAAATCTTTCGATAGATCCGAACGGTGCCCTGTGAATCATTACAGGACGTTTCTTCGAGCCGTCTTTGTCTGTATATTCGAGCTGGAATCTCTCAGGAAGGTTGTAATCCACCTGTACGGTTCCGAGCTGCCATTTTCTTCCGAGGGCATCCTTCACCATGAAGTCGAGTTTCGGACCGTAGAATGCAGCCTCGCCATACTCTACGACTGTCTTGAGTCCTTTTTCAGCAGCAGCCTCGATGATTCCCTGCTCTGCCTTGTCCCAGTTCTCGTCTGTTCCGATGTATTTCTCCTTGTGATTAGGATCGCGGAGTGAAACCTGGGCTGTGAAGTTCTTGAAATTGAATGTACCGAATACATATAATATAAGGTCAATCACTTTCTCGAATTCTTCCTTGAGCTGGTCAGGACGCACGAACAGATGGGCATCATCCTGAGTGAAGCAGCGTACACGTGTAAGACCGTGAAGCTCACCGCTCTGCTCATAACGATATACAGTACCGAACTCTGCAAATCTCAAAGGAAGATCCTTGTAAGACCTCGGTTCTGAACGGAAGATCTCGCAGTGATGAGGACAGTTCATCGGTTTCAGCATATACTCTTCACCTTCCTGCGGAGTATGAATAGGCTGGAATGAATCCTTGCCGTATTTTGCATAGTGGCCAGATGTCACGTAAAGCTGCTTGCTTCCGATATGAGGCGTAACTACAGGAAGATATCCGAACTCGTCAAGTTTCTTGCGGAGGAAGTTCTCCAGCTGGAGTCTCATCACGGCACCTCTTGGCAGCCACAACGGCAGACCGAGACCTACACGTGAAGAGAATGTGAACAGTTCCATCTCCTTGCCCAACTTTCTGTGGTCACGCTTCTTGGCCTCTTCCAGGAGAACGAGATACTCGTCGAGGAGAGACTTCTTAGGGAATGTGATACCATATACGCGGGTAAGCTGTGGGCGTTTCTCGTCACCTCTCCAGTATGCGCCTGCAAGTGAAGTCAGTTTGACAGCCTTTATCTGCTCAGCGCTTCTGAGGTGAGGTCCGCGGCACAAATCGGTAAAGTTGCCGTTCTCATAGAAGGTAATCTTACCGTCCTCGAGTTCATTGATCAGCTCAACCTTGTACTCGTCACCTTTCTCCGTAAAATACTTGAGGGCATCAGCCTTGGATACATGAGAGCATTTGAAAGCCTCCTTGCTGTGCGCGAATTCCATCATCTTCTTCTCGATAGCAGGGAAATCCGCATCAGTAAGCTGTCTGTCACCAAGGTCAATGTCATAATAGAATCCGTTTTCGATAGCAGGTCCGATACCGAACTTGACACCAGGATAAAGAGCTTCGAGAGCCTGTGCCATAAGGTGAGCAGATGAATGCCAGAATACCCTCTTGCCTTCTTCATCTTCCCACTTGAGAAGTCTTACGGAACTGTTTTCCTCAATAGGGGTATCCAGTCCGATGACTGTTCCCTTGCCTACCGTAGTATCACCTTCCGGTTTGACTGTCACAGCCAAAACTTCTGCTGCCAGCCTCGGGCTGATACTCTCCGCAATCTGATAACCTGTTACGCCTTTCTCAAAGGCTTTGACGCTTCCGTCAGGAAATGTAATGTTAATCATAACACAATAATTAATAATTGAATTGGACTAACCAGTATTTACAAACCAAGTACTTGAACTTGATTAGCCATATTATTAGTCAAGAGCGCAAAGTTAAGAATTATTCTGCATATTCTGAACAATCCGCCGTTATTTCACTATATTTGCAACCGTTGAATCAACAAAATTTCCGACAATCATGAGACAAGACATTGACATGCGCACCATACTCAATGAAGCAGCGAAATCAGGCCTGCTTCTCGGCCTCTTCACCGGGGTATTCATCTACGTCGCGATGCTGATCGGAATGATCAATTCGGACAGTTTCGGTGCCAAACTTATGATTACCGCTGTGGATGCTCAAGTTAGTGGGTTGCCTGTGGCTTCTGAGATTCTTCATGCTCAGGTTCGCCGTGGCAAATCCGACGCTTACGCCACGTTCGTCATTCAGGTTCGGAATGTTTACGGCATTGTTCTCCGCCATCATCGTGGCCGGCATCGGACTTGTCAACATCACATTGATCGCGCCCGAAAGCATGCAGAGCGCAATTGAAGCAGCCATGCAGTCCTACTCGTCAGTCCTGAGCGCCAGCGACCAGGTCTCATTGGAAAGAACGCTCAGACGTCTGCCCCAAATATCATTCTTTTCATCATTGGTATATTGCTTCCTGTTCGGGACGGTAGCCGCGAAGATTTTCTCCGCATCGATACCCCCGCGGGACATTTTCGGCGAACCGACTGACTCAAACGAAGAATAAGATCAAACCCTCCGGAATATGGAAAATTCTATTGACTTGACTATCATCATTCCTTTTTTCAATGAAGAAGAATCATTGCCGGAACTTGTGGCCTGGATCCACAGGGTCCTCGACAAGGAGGGATGGAAATATGAACTGATAATGGTGGATGACGGAAGCAGGGACGGTTCCTGGGAAGCCGTCAGGAAACTGTCGGAGACAGACCCGACCATACACGGCATCCGTTTCAGAAGGAACTACGGGAAGTCGGCGGCCCTGTACCACGGATTCAAAGCGGCCAAGGGCAATGTAGTATTCACTATGGATGCGGATTTGCAGGACTCTCCGGAAGAGCTCCCGGAAATGTACCGTATGGTGGCAGTTGACGGATGGGACGTGGTTTCAGGATGGAAGCAGCACCGTCAGGACAACAAGCTGACCAAGAATCTGCCTTCCAAACTGTACAATGCCACAGCCCGTTGGATAACAGGCATCAAGCTGCACGACATGAACTGCGGACTGAAAGCATACAAGAACGAGGTCGTCAAGAATATAGAGGTATATGGGGAAATGCACCGCTACATTCCGTATCTGGCCAAAAATGCCGGTTTCGAGCGTATTACCGAGAAGCCGGTCCACCACCAGAAGAGAAAATACGGAAAGAGCAAGTTCGGAATGGAAAGATTTGTGAACGGATTTCTCGACCTGCTGTCGTTGTGGTTCCTCAGCACATTCGGAAAGAAGCCGATGCACTTCTTCGGATTCACTGGAATCCTGATGTTCCTTGCGGGCTTCATCCTCACCATCATACTGATTGCAGCGAAACTGATACACCAGAGCGGAGGAATGCATTTCCGCCCTGTGACGGACCAGCCACTGTTCTACCTGGCGCTCCTCGCCGTAATTCTGGGCGTCATGCTGTTCCTGGCCGGCTTCATCTGCGAGATGGTCTCACGGAACTCGACGGAACGCAACAAGTACAATGTCAAAGAAGAGTTCTGAAACTCTGTCACATAACAGTAAAAAAAAGGATGGCTCAACCGGGCCATCCTTTATTAATTCATTGATTAACTGGCTAATACCTGTTCAAAGGTCTTCCGCTGGTCATCATGTGAACCTTTCTCTTGACCTCTTCAAGCACTGCATTGTGCTCTTCGAGAGAAGCAAGCTGCTCCGGAGTCTTTTCTCCCTTGGCAGTGATGGCGTCGAGATGCTCGGAAGCGGAAGCCAAAACGCTGTCAACAAGTTCCACGATATCTTCCATATCCTTCTCCACGAAACCTCTTGAAGTCACAGCAGGAGTACCGATTCTGATTCCTGAAGTCTGGAATGGGGAACGGCTGTCGAACGGAACCATATTCTTGTTTACGGTAATGTCAGCCTTTACCAGCTCGGTCTCGGCCACTCTTCCGTTCACCTCAGGGAAACGGGTACGGAGGTCGATAAGCATCAGATGATTGTCCGTGCCGCCTGAAACCACCTTATAACCCTTGGAAATGAATCTCGCGCACATGGCCTGGGCATTTGCGACAACCTGTTTCTGATATTCCACGTATTCAGGCTGCATCGCCTCATAGAATGCAACAGCCTTTGCAGCAATCACATGCTCGAGAGGTCCGCCCTGGATACCCGGGAACACGCTTGAGTTCAGGATCTGGGACATCTTCTTCACCTCGCCCTTAGGAGTCTTGCGGCCCTGAGGATCATCGAAATCCTTGCCCATGAGAATAACGCCTCCACGAGGTCCGCGCAATGTCTTGTGGGTAGTGGATGTCACGATATGAGCGTACTTCACAGGATTCTTGAGAAGGCCTGCAGCAATAAGTCCCGCAGTATGAGCCATATCCACCCAGAGCAATGCGCCTACTTCATCAGCTATCTTTCTCATCCTCTCATAATCCCACTCTCTGGAATATGCGGAAGCGCCGCCGATGATAAGCTTAGGGCGATGCTCTTTAGCCAACTCCTCCATACGGTCGTAATCGATGCATCCCGTTTCAGGATCAAGACCATAGGCCACTGCCTTGTAAAGGATTCCTGAAGCATTCACCGGCGAACCGTGAGTAAGATGACCGCCCTGGGACAAGTCGAGTCCCATGAAGGTATCTCCCGGATTCAGGACTGCCATCTCCACTGCGAGATTTGCCTGGGCGCCGGAATGAGGCTGGACATTTGCATATTCAGCGTCAAACAGTTCGCAGAGTCTGTCAATCGCAGTCTGCTCGATCTGGTCAACTACCTCACAACCCCCATAATATCTTTTTCCAGGATAACCCTCCGCATATTTGTTCGTGCAGACTGAACCCATCGCTTCCATCACCTGGTCAGTGACATAGTTTTCCGAGGCTATCAGTTCAAGGCCCTGAGACTGTCTTTCTCTTTCTTTCTTGATTAATTCAAAAATCTGTAGATCCTGTTTCATATAAGAAGCTGTTAAAATCAATGATGTACTACAAATATAGCATTTTTCGGATGAAACAATTTAGAAACTGTTCAAGATTTGCATAAATTTGCAGAAAATCGAAATAAAACGATGAAAAACAGGAAACTGCTGAACATAGAACTTGGAAGAGTAACTGCGGAACAGTATAAGGAACTCCCTGACTCAGGAGTCTGTGTAGTGCTGGACAATATCAGAAGCGCGCACAATGTCGGCTCCGTATTCAGGAGCGCCGACTCCTTCAAAGTGGACAAGATATGGCTGTGCGGCATCTGTGCCACACCACCGTCAGCAGAAATCCACAAATCCGCACTCGGCGCCGAATTCAGCGTCGAATGGGAGTACTCCCCTTCCACAATGGATGTTATAGGCAGGCTCAAAGAAGAAGGCTACACCATTCTGAGCGTGGAACAGGCCGAAGACTCCATCAGTCTGGACAAGTTCATCCCCGAAAAGGGAAAGAAATACGCCCTGGTCTTCGGAAACGAAGTCGAGGGCGTACAGCAAGAGGTCGTAAGCAGTTCAGACGGGGTCCTGGAAATCCCACAATATGGGACCAAGCACTCGCTGAACATCTCAGTCACAGCCGGCATTGTCCTCTGGCACTTCCGCCTCACCGCCGGCATATAGCACAACCGTTATTTCTCAATCGTAAGCAGCGTCACGGTGCCGTCCATCGTTGACGCAAGGACAGTCATCCGTTTCTTGTCGGAAGACACCTTCAGCGGATTCACCAATGCCACTGACACCTTGTGCGCCCACAGGAATTCGCCCGTAGCAGCGTCCAGAGCCACGATATTGCCCTTGTCCGACGGAATCAGCAGCACCCCGTCTTTTTCCGTCAATGCAGAGGTCCCGATATCGTATCCGAGACTGTCCGCCACCTCCCAGAGCTTGTTGCCGGACAAAATTTCGCCGCCGTCTGCAGGGGCCGGAACATCGGAACGGAACGCATAGGCCTTGCCGAACATCACTTTGGAGAACACGGTCTTTCCGTCCTCACTTCCACAGAGCGCATCCCTGCCGCCATCTACATTGAAAAGACATTTGCCGGTAGCGGCATCTATAGCATAGATCTTCCTGTCAGGCACGGCTACGAATATGCGTCCCGAACCATAGACAGGCACACAATGCGCAGGAGAATACATTCTGGAAGGCTTTTTCACCGTCCATTTCCACTGTTCCCTGCCGGTACGCGGATCCAGAGAATAAAGCGTCCTTCCCCAAGTGCCGAAAACCACCCTCTCACCGTCACAATAAGGCGTGGAAATGACATGCCCCTCAACCGGAGAATAAGTCCATACCGCACTTCCGTCTTTCAGGGACAATGCCCTGAACTTGTGGTCAGAGCCGCCGATGTACACCAGACCATCCATGATGACAGGAGAAGACAGCACCGACTTCTCAGTATGATATTTCCATTTCACGGAGCCGTCTGAGGCATTCAGAGCATAGACATTACCGTCGGTACATCCGAAGACCAATGTCTTTCCGCTTATCGCTGGAGTCGAATATATCTTTCCGTCGAACTGCCTTGACCAGATTTCGGAGCCGTCCTTCAGGGATATGCACTTGACTACGCCACAGGCAAGCGGGAAATATGCTCGACTTCCACGTACAGCAAAACCCGCCACTATATTGGCCTCGAACGAACGCTTCCAGTTCTCCTTGACCTGCGGATAGCGCACGTTCACGTCATAGCGCATCCACGGATAATCTTCCGGCAAACCGTCATTGTCATATTTCACACTGTCCTGAGGGGCATTTCCCGAAAAACGATACCTGTACCACGGAGCAAATTCCACCGCAGTATCTCCATAGATCCGCCTTTCGGAAAAACTGATATTGTCCCCGTTGATCCGGACAATGTTATATCCCGGCACAGTACCTGCTGACAATGACGAGCGGCACAGCACCGCAGGAATTCCCTGATAGTTCTTCACCACATTCCTGTGCCAATGTCCTCCGACACAGAACCGCACCCCGAGTCTCTTGAGCTGTTTGGTGACATCGAAATAATTCAGGACCGACGAATCCATCGGATAATGATTTATGAAAATGCTCCTGCCCTCATTTTCAAGAGAGCCGAGCCACTCCATAGTCTCCTTCGGCACAAGTCCCGGAGCCATGCGCATATCCGGGCCGCTGTTGCAGCCTATAAAACGCCATCCCTTCTTGACGAACGAAAAGTGCTCATAGCCAAACACTTTCAGGAAAGTATTGCAGCCGCTTTCAGACCAGTTTGCATCGTGATTGCCCTGCACAACAAAATATGGGACACGAAGCGTATCCATCATACTCTTGGCTATACCGATTTCCTCATCTGTTCCGAAATCCGTGATATCGCCTCCGAAAAGCACGAAGTCCAGAGAGTCCGACTTGTTAATATCTCTCAGGCACGCGCTGAGGTCCTCTATCGCACTGGTATGTGTCGCAAGATGAGTGTCAGTGACAAATGCGAATCTGAGGACACTGTCCCTGTCAGAAAAAGCAGATGCCCGCGCAACGCCGGAAAGCGCAGCCACGGACATCAGTAGAGTGACGAAAAGTTTTCTCATATTATTTCCATTTCATTGTTTCTGATCCAGCCCTGCCTGCCGTCAGACAGCTCCACATTATTCCAGTCTCCCACAGAATCCATCACCTTCACCTCCGTTCCCTCATGCAGCACGAACAGGTCCTTGGACGCGTTCTCGGAAGGTGAACTCTTCACGGACGATACCGGAGTCATGATCACGGCATTGCTCTGCTTCAGGAACATGCTGCGCTGCCACAGTGCGAAACTGAACGAGGACACCGCCAGGAGAAACACCACAATGGCTCCGTAGAATCCGCTTCTGCGTCCCGCCGCCGAATGGCTCATGAGGAAAACCAAGGCCAATGCCAATGAAACTGCAAAAAACAGCAGCGACAGCACAGCCCACACATTGGAACTGAGCGTATAGCAGAGCTTCCTCGCCCAACTCTTCAAAATGAACTCCGGGACAACATCGATCTTGTCCTTGATTCTGCTTCTGACTATATCCAAGTTATATCTCGCATCGGCGAATGAAGGATTTGCCTTCAGTGTCCTTTCATAATAAAGGACAGCACGGGCATTGTCACCTGACTTGAAATAAGCATTTCCAAGATTGTAATACAGTTCCGGAGAGACCACACCGGCCTTCTCAAGTGTACCCCAAGCCTCTGTACTCTCGCTCCAATTTCCTGAAGCATAAGCATTTGCACCCTTAGTCCAGAGAGAATCGAGATAAGCCGTCTCCCCAGCCTGCAGACCTGTCTGCAACAAGAGCAGGGACGCTATGGCCAATGCAGCTGACTTGGCAGCCGACCCGCCTGATGTTCTACGTTTCATGACATAATCGATAGATGAAATGACATCCACAGCTTCCTTGTAATGTGTATTCATGGCTTCGTTTTCGCCATCCGGAGAATACCTCGCAAACTCACAGGCATCAAGCAGAGCCACGAAACGGTCCGCAAGTTCAGCGGAAACGCTGCCTGCGACAAGCTGGGACTTGATATTGTCCTTGTTCAGTTCCTCAGCACCCATGTTCAGTTTGTCCGAGATGAAACCGAGCAGGGCCTTGTGCAGTTCCTCGTAGAATGCGGAATACAGATTCTTGTTGAGGAAGCCTTCGGCTGTCTTGAGACGAGACAATGCCATCTTGGTGGCACGCCTGTTACGGCTGCCCACGACATCTGCTCTTCTCGAGGCTATCTTCCTGAAAGCCAGCCAGATGACCACAGCACAGAAAAGGATCAACACCAATGCGAACCAATATCCTGCACTGCCAACAAAGAACACGGTCCTGAACTTGTACGAAGGCTCTTTCGTGCGGATATATCTGACATCTTCACCGAGATTCTTCACATCCTTTCTGTCCGGTACCGCCACTTGCATTGATGAACCTGTAGTTTCCGGAGTATCACCCTTCTCTACATTGAAAGGAATAGGGGCGGTAGTCAATGTTTCATATTTGCCGGTCGTCACATTGTAATATGAATATTCTATCGGCTCTATGATGAAGTCACCGTGACTTCTCGGAATGAACGGATATTCAAATGTCTTGCTTCCTGAAGTTCCGCCGCTGTTCGGGGTTGTACTTTCAGAAGACTTGGTATCATAGACCTCCATATCCGGAGGGAAATTCACCTTAGGCGCCTCGAGAAGCGACACATTGCCGCGTCCTGACACCGTAACAATCAATGAATTGGCTTCGTGTGCCTTAAGTTGAGACTGATTCAGCTTGGCATTTATGGTGAAGTTGCCGACTCCTCCGCAGAATGAAGCCGGGGCCCCGCCAGGGAGATTCTTGACATTGACCCTGACGGACGAAGTCGCTATGCGCTTCCTTATGGTCGTGGTTCCCGTATCGAAGAAACTGTCGAAAATGCTGCGGGCCGAACTCGATGAAGAGCGCACGTTCACAAGGCAGACAAGTTCGGCCGGGTCAATGACGAGAGTTCCTGTCTGCTGCGGTACGAGTACATATCTGCGGAGTGTCGCGGCATTGTAAAGACGGCCGTCCACATCTTCTCTCTGGAAGTTCACATTGTTCGGAGCATACGTCTCCTTGCTCCAGAAACCGTTGAATGTAGGGAACTTGGGGCTTTCATAGCCTGCAACGTCCACCCTCTGATAGAGCTTGAGTTCAGCATTGATCGGCTCCCCTACCACCACATTGGTCTTGCTCAGGGAAAGTCTCAGGAAAATGTCGGATGAGGACACATCAGAGGACGAAGAACGCTGCGAAGTGCTTGGATGTGAAGCAGATGCAGCCTGATTCGATGAAGATCCGCCGGAAAGCACCTCTATCTGCAGAGGGGCGGATGAAATCATCTCACCTTTTACCTTTGCAGTCGCCTGCGGCAATGTGAACTTGCCGGTCTTCTTCGGCGCGATTATATATGTGTAAGTGAACTGGGATGACGATGTCCTCTTTCCATTGATAATGCTTACACTGGACGAAGAGCCGCTCTGAGGGCCCCACACCAAGGTAAAATCATCTCCCGGTGCCCAACTGAAATTCCCCGGGCGGCTGCTGCCTTCGATTATGAACGTGACATTGAACTGCTCGTCCGACTCCACGATGTTCGGAGCATCCACCTTGATTTCCGTCTGGGCGAAAGCTGTCAGTGTGATGAGCGCCAACAGCACTGTCAATCCTGTTTTTCTTACAATATCCAACATATTCTTCTCCTGTTACCAGTTCTTCTCTTTCTGTCTCGACTTGAGAGCCTCTGCCTTTTCCTTGTTCACCTTGTCCTGAGTCTCTTTTTCCTTAGCCTGAATGGCCCTCAACATCTGCTGGGCCTGCTGCGGTGAAATCTTCATCTGCTGACCGTCCTGCTGACCGCCTTGATTATTCTGATTGTTCTGCTGAGGCTGATTGTTCTGGTCATTCTGATTCTGATCCTGATTTTTGTCCTTGTTCTGATCCTGGTTCTGGTCACCCTGGCCGTTCTGGTCATTCTTGTTCTGCTGATTGTCCTGATTATCCTGGTTGTCCTGACCATTTCCGCCGCCACCGTTCTGCTGATTTTCAAGCATCTTCTTGGCGTAGATATAGTTCTCCTTCGCCTCCAGGTCGCCAGGATTGCGCAGAAGAGACTCCTTGAACGCGGTCACGGCGCCCTGCCAATCCTTCTTGGCAATCGCTATATCCCCGACATTGTAGAAATAATCAGCGGCATTGGCCGAAGACGGAGCCGAATCCTTGATCTTTTCCATCGTCTTGGCCGCCTCATCATAGTTCTCGGTACGGTAGAGCGTATTGGCAAGATTGAAATTTGCAGGAACCGATGTGGAATCTTTCACAAGGGCTTTCCTGTAAGATATATCTGCGGCCTTCCAGTCCCCCTTGCGGAACTTGCGGTTTCCCGCACGCACATCGTGCCTGTCCACCTGGGCGGACACGCTCAATGACAGTGCACACAGCATTGTCATCACCGCAACAATATTTCTAAACCACCTCATAAACAACCTCAATTTTTAGCGAACAGATTTCCGAACACCTTGCGTTCCCCTATCAGCATCTGGACAACCAGCAGCACGAGCGCAATCGCAAAGAAATACATATACTGTTCGTCATATTCTTCGAAAACGATGGAATTGAATTCCTCGTCATTAAGTTTCCTGATATTGTCGATAATCGGATTCAGTCCGAATTCATCATTCCCCGCATGCACATAGGCTCCCTTTCCTGCCTGGGCAACCTGCTTGAGCGTAGCTTCGTCGAGCTTCGTCACCACGATATTCCCATTGGAATCCTTAAGCAGACCGTCCTTCATCGGGATAGGCTGTCCCTGAGAAGAACCGACACCTATCGTATATACGGATATGCCCATCTCAGCCGCCTGCTTCGCTGCCGACAGAGGGTCGTCCTCATGGTTTTCACCGTCAGTGATGACCACTATGGCACGGCTGTTCTCACTCTGGGCACTGAAACTTCTTATGCAAGTGTTGATGGCGTCACCCATGGCAGTTCCCTGGACAGGAACCGACTCCGTGGAGATGTTTCCCAAGAACATTTTCGCCGACACATAGTCGGTCGTGATAGGAAGCTGGACAAATGATGTCCCGGCGAACAGTACAAGGCCGATGCGGTCTCCGTTGAGTTTGTCCACCAGGCGGGATATCGCCAGTTTGGCTCGCTCCAGACGATTCGGAGAGTAGTCCTTGGCCAGCATTGAGTTGGACACGTCCAGGGCAATCATCACCTCGGCACCCTTGCTCTTGTGCTCCTTGAGTTTGGCACCTATCTGAGGACGGGCAAGGCCAATGCTGAAGAACAGAAAAGCAAGCGAGAACAAGATTATCCTCGTCCAGCCTTTCGCTCCGGAGTAGGACGGCATAAGGTCCTTCACCAGCTTCTCGTCACCGAACTTTCTTATATTGCGGACACGCCTGTATCTCACCACCCCGTACAGCACCAGGAAAACCGGCACCAACAGGAGGAGAAACAGATACTGTGCTTGTGCAAAATATATCATAACAAATCCTTTCTTTCCGCCCTTTTAAGGCAATCTCTTGATGGCGAAGCACATACAAACCTCAAGCAGCAGGCAGAGCAACGCTGCGAGAGCAAACGGCGTGAACATTTCCTTATATACAGGGAAACTGTCCACCGTAGTTTTTGCCTTCTCCATCTTATTGATTTCACTGTATATTTCGGAGAGCTTGGTATTGTCCGTAGCCCTGAAATACTTTCCACCAGTAGTCTCGGCAATGCTCCTGAGCAGGTCCTCGTCGATTTCCACCTGCACATCCTGCACCTGCACGCCCCACGGCGTAATCACCGGATACGGAGCCGTACCGTTGGCTCCCACACCTATAGTATATACTCTCACGCCATAGGTCTTGGCTATGTCAGCCGCCATCTGCGGAGTGATTTCTCCGCTGTTGTTCACACCGTCGGTCAGGAGAATCACCACGCGGCTCTTCGCATCTGACGACTGCATCCTCGCCACAGCGGTAGCAAGACCGTTGCCGATGGCAGTACCGTCCTCGATGAGACCGGTTTCTATCTCCTTCATCAGGTTTATCAATGTCGCCCTGTCGGTAGTGAGAGGACACTGCGTATAGCTCTCGCCGGCAAAGACCACGATTCCCATCCTGTCGGACGGTCTCTGCGAGATGAACTCTATGGCAATGTCTTTCGCCGCGCTGATTCTGTCTGGCGTGAAATCCCTGGCCAACATACTGGTAGAAACGTCCATAGCAAGGACTATGTCAATGCCTTCCGTGTCGATCTTGTCCATCTTGGTAGAAGAACGCGGTCTGGCAATGGCTATGATTATCATCACAAGAGCCACAGTACGCAATATGAACGGCACATGCCTGAGCACCGACATTACGGAACGGCCTCCGGCTTTCCAGAATTTCACGTCCGGAACTCTCAGATGAGGACGGCGTCCGGCAAGCTCCAGGTAAATGTAATGGGCTATAAGCAATACCGGAACGACCAGCAGCCACAGAAGATGAGGATATTCGAAAAACATCACTTGGCCTCCTTTTTGTCTTCGGCACCGGACTCGGAGGACTCTTCTTCCTCATATTTCCAGGTCGAGGTTACGAAACGTACAGCAGTAGGGACAGCCTTGACATTGTCCTCGTCTGTAACGGTCATCTTGGCAAACTTGACAAGGTCTGACATAAGGAACAGTCCGCGCGTCTCCTCCATCAGAGGCTGCGGTATATCCTTGTCCTTCAGTCCTTCAAAAATTTCCGCAGTGGTCATTTCCATCGCGCCTATACCGAATCTTGCCACTATGTATTCTCTCAGCACGTCTGTTATTCCGCTGTAGAACTGCTTCTGCTTTTCAGGTGCCCAGAGTTTGTTGCCTCTGAACTTGTCCAGTTTCTTGAGCGCCACGATATATGCAGGTTCGCTGGATCCGGCTTCTTCCGCACCCTTCTTCTTATGTATCATATAAAGCGCCACCGCCAATATTATGAGCACCGCAAGCAGCTGTCCGCCAAGCAGATACGGCAGGATTTCCCTGAACGTGACAGGATAGCGCATCTGGGACTTGATATCGTGAGGCTTGTAGGTCGCCGTGTCCACCGGCATTGTCGTTACATCCAGATGAAGACCCTTGAAGAAAAGCGTATCAGTCTGACCGTCGGGCAATGTTCTCATGACCGCAATCGGAGGAAGGTCGTACGAGCCTTCGTCAAACGATGTGATGACAATACTGCCTTCAATGTCCATCTCTGCCTTCTTCTTCCTGAATTTCAGAGTATCGAGGCTCCAGCCTTCCACCACTTCCACGCTGTCACGGATACCCTGTGACAGATCAGGAAGCGCCAGGGCGGTACCTGCCTTGACATTGTCCAGACGGAAACCATATTTCATCTGGTCCGCAATCAGCACGCTGTCCCGTTTCTGCAGTGGCTTCAGGAAAGCGTCTCCTGCAAACACGACACGAGTGCTGTCAGCATCCGCCTTCGCTAAGAAAGAAGGCAAAGCCAAGAGCACCGTCGCAAATACATATATGTATAATCGCTTCAACATAAATTATCTTTTATCAAAGAACGCCATAAGCCCTCTTACATAATCAGAGCCCGTGGATATGTCCACGCTGTCTATCTGATAACGCCTGAGGAGTTTCAGCGCCTTGTCATCCGCATTTCGGGTCGCCTGCGCATAAGCCTCGCGCATCTTGCGGCTGGAAGTGTTCACCCAGGCGCTTTCCCCAGTCTCCGAGTCCTTGACATTGACAAGTCCCACATCCGGCACCACCCGCTCACGGGGATCATATATCTTGATGACTGACAGGTCGTGCCTGTTCACTGCCACCTTTATGGCATCCTCATAATTAGGATTGCCCTCCGCATCGGTATCCATCATGTCCGACAAGAGAAAAGCCGTACATTTCTGCTTTATGGCATTGGTCAGAAACCTCAACGCCGCGCTGATGTCCGTACCTGAGGAACTCGGCTCAAGCTCGATGATTTCCCTTATTATATGGAGAAGATGGCTGCGTCCTTTTTTCGGCGGGATGAATTTCTCCACCTTGTCGCTGAAGAACAGGGCGCCGACCTTGTCATTGTTCAGAATCGCCGAAAATGACAGCACGGCGGCAATCTCGGCAATCAAGTCACGCTTGGTGCCTCCGACTGTCCCGAAGAAACCTGAACGACTTATGTCAATGAGCAGCATCACCGTCATCTCACGCTCCTCCTCAAACACTTTCACGTAAGGGGAACGCAAGCGGGCAGTGACATTCCAGTCCATGTTCCTCACATCGTCACCATACTGATACTCACGCACCTCGCTGAATGCCATACCACGTCCTTTGAACGCAGAATGGTACTCGCCCGCAAATATCTGATGCGACAGAGCCCTCGTTCTGATTTCTATTTTCCTGACCTTCTTGAGCAGGTCGCTTGCTTTAGAGTCCATTTCTTTCCTCTCCTAAGGAACAATTACTGCATTGAGAACCTGTGATATGATATTCTCAGTGGTAACATTCTCAGCTTCAGCCTCATAAGTCAGACCTATACGATGACGGAGCACCTCGTTGCAGACCGCGCGCACATCCTCAGGAATCACATAGCCTCTTCTCTTTATGAACGCATATGCCTTCGCCGCCATTGACAATGAAATGCTGGCACGCGGAGACGCACCGTATGAAATGAGTCCTGACAGGGCCTTGAGGTTATAGTCCTCAGGTGTTCTGGTGGCATAGACGATATCCACGATGTACTTCTCGATTTTCTCGTCCATATACACGTCACGTACCACCTGCCTTGCCCTTACGATATCCTCCGGCGAAACCACAGGCTGCGCTTTAGGGAACTCTCCGGTATTGTTCATACGGATAATCTGCCTTTCCTCTTCCTTCTTAGGATAGGACACGACCACTTTCAGCATGAATCGGTCCACCTGGGCTTCAGGAAGCGGATATGTACCTTCCTGCTCGATAGGGTTCTGGGTAGCCATGACAAGGAACGGCTCAGGGAGCTTGTAGGTCTCCTCGCCTATCGTGACCTGCCTCTCCTGCATCGCTTCGAGCAATGCTGACTGCACCTTGGCCGGAGAACGGTTGATTTCATCCGCAAGTACGAAATTGGCGAAAACAGGGCCCTTGTGAACTTCGAAACGCTCATTCTTCTGAGAGTAGATAAGAGTACCTATCACGTCCGCAGGAAGAAGGTCAGGGGTAAACTGAATTCGGCTGAACTTGGCGCTGACCGCCTGAGCCAAAGTGTTTATAGCCAATGTCTTGGCCAGACCAGGCACACCTTCGAGAAGGATATGGCCGTTCGCAAGCAGACCTATCAGCAGGTTCTCCACCAGCTGTTTCTGCCCGACAATGACCTTGCCCATTTCCATTGACAACAAATCGACAAAAGAACTTTCACGCTGAATCCTGTCGTTAAGTTCCTTGATATTCACACTATCCATTATATTATTGTTTAATTTTCAACATACCACTATCTTTGTACCATATAAAGAGCACAAAATGAGATATCGCATACGCCTGTCCTACAATGGTTCAGCCTTCTCCGGCTGGCAGATTCAGCCAAACGCCCCTTCCGTTCAGGAATGCCTGCAAAGAGCATTGAAAACGCTCCTGAACGAAAGCATCACGATAACCGGAGCCGGAAGGACTGACACCAAAGTCAATGCAATAAACTATATCGCGCACTTCGACGCGGAATCCTCCCACGATATCGACACGGACTTCCTGCGCTACAAATTAAATGCCATCTTACCCGCTGAAATCGCCGTGCACGAAGTCTCGGAGGTCAGAGATGACTTTCATTCGAGGTTCGATGCCACGAGCAGGGAGTACAAGTACTTCATACATCGGAAGAAGGACCCGTTCATGTCGGACAGGTCATACCTCTTCACATTGCCCCTGGACCTTGAGGCGATGAACCGCGGGGCGGCGCTGCTTCTGGGCGAACACGATTTCAGCTGCTTCGAAAAAGTCGGCGGAAACAACAAGACGTCCGTCTGCAACATCACAGATGCCAGATGGGAGACCTGGACACCGGACCATGTCAGGATGATGGGTTATCCCTGCATTGACGGAGATTATATCGTCTTTACAGTCCGCGCCGACAGGTTCCTGCGGAATATGGTCAGGGCGATTGTCGGGTCAATGATAGAAATCGGACGCGGGAAACGCTCCCCGGAATGGATAGGAGAACTCGTGGACCACGGAACCCGCTCTGATGCAGGCCAATCCGTTCCGGGCCATGCATTGTTTCTCACAGAGTGTGCCTATCTTGAAAACGACTGAAAAAAAGTTCGGAGATGGCTGATTCCCTTTAGGAAAATCAATGAAAATTCGTAAATTTGCACTCCTTTAGGCCAAGTCATCAGACTTTAGACCAAATGACGGAATAATTGACAAAATAAAAAAGTAACAAAATATGTTGTTCAATCTCTTACAGACCGCAGGCTTGGATTCAACCGATTTCTCAGCCGCAGCACAGGCAGCAGCGGAAGCTGTTCCTCATGAAGAAGAAATGCACCTTCTGGAAATGGCCACAAAAGGCGGCTGGCTCATGCTGGTCCTCTTGGCATTGTCCATAATCGCCATCTACATTTTCGGCAAGAAATGGTGGATGATCCATCAGGCAAGCACCATCGACGCGAACTTCATGCGCGATATCCGCGACTATATCCGCGAAGGCAAAATCAAATCAGCGCAGTCCCTTTGTGAGAGGTTCGACTCTCCGGTTGCGAGACTTGTGGAAAAAGGTCTGTCCCGTATCGGACGTCCACTCTCTGACATCCAGACCGCCATCGAGAACACCGGCAACACAGAGGTGGCAAGACTCGAAAAAGGTCTTCCTATCCTCGCCACGATATCCGGCGGTGCGCCTATGATCGGATTCCTCGGAACCGTACTCGGTATGGTCCAGGCATTCTTCAATATGGCCAATGCAGGAAACAACATCGACATCACGCTGCTTTCCAGCGGTATCTATACGGCGATGATCACCACCGTGGGCGGTCTTATCGTCGGCATTCTCGCATACTTCGGATACAACTACCTGACTTCCAACATCTCAGACGTAGTATTCAAGATGGAGAACGCGACCATTGATTTCATGGACCTTCTGCAGGAACCTGAAGGCAACAAAGAATCTTAGAAACATTTACTGATGGCATTCAAAAGACAAACGAAGAGTCTGCATGAAACGGCGATGTCGTCAATGACCGACCTCGTCTTCCTGCTGCTCATCTTCTTTCTCATAACATCCACGCTCGTGAACCCGAACGCGCTCAAGCTCCTCCTGCCGAAAAGCACGGGGCAAGTGTCCGCGAAGGCTACCGTGAGCGTATCCGTAAAAGACTGGAACAACGGCCAGTTCACCTACCACATCAATGGTGACGAGCAGCCTGTTCCGTTCAATGAAGTGGAGGATGATCTCGTAAACCTTCTTCAGAGCGATGAGGATCCGACTTTCTCCATCTACGCTGACGAAAGCGTGCCGGTGAAGGAAATCGTGGCATTGATGAACATAGCCAAGCGTAACCACTACAAAGTCATACTGGCGACGCAGCCTGAATAGTCATGAAAGAATATCGGGAAATACAGAAACGGAGGGAACGTACAGGGACGGTTATTGCAGTAGTCGCCACTGTGCTGTTTCATACCGGCCTGATTGCTTTCGGCAGTTTCAGCGGACTTACATACATTTATCCGCCGCCACCTGAGCAGGTTTTCCTGGTGGACTTCACAGAAGAAGCAGAAAAAGAACCGGTAAGGCAGCACCTGAGAGGGTCAATGCCGCAGTCAGAGACTCCTGACAGGACCAGGCCGGTGGAGCTTGCACAGAAATCCGAGGCGATGGAGAAAGGCACGAAGAACAATCTTGCCGAAGAATCGACGGTAGATGATTTCGGGGATGTGGAGAAATACGAGCCTGAAAGAGAAAAGCCGATAAACAAGAAAGCCCTGTTCAGCGCAGCGAAGAACAAGAATGCGAAGGACACATTGGCAGCGCAGACAGCAGCTAAGGTAAGCGACGCGCTGAAAGCCGGACATGCCCAGGGAAACACCCACACGTCCATAAATTCCAATACGCCGAATGCCGTACTGAAAGGCAGAAAGACAGTGGGAGTCATAGCCAAACCGGAATACAGTGTTCAGGAAGAAGGCATAGTAGTTGTAGATATATGGGTGGACAATTACGGCAAAGTCACCAAAGCTCTTCCGGGAGCACAGGGAACTACCGTAAACAATGCCGACCTCTGGCAGGCAGCCAGAAAAGCGGCGCTGAGCACGCATTTCAATATGGATGCCGATGCTCCTGCCCTGCAGAAAGGCAAGATCACTTACATATTCAGATTGAAATAAACGAAAACACGGCGTAAGCCGACAATATATTTTATACCAATGGCGTGAGCCATATAACAATTAAACGCCCGAAGAGGGCAAAATCCAAATGGAAGAAAACAACAAGAGCGGTTTTACCGCAGAGGGAAGAAAGCTGAGACCGAGACGGCCTCGCATTTCCGGAAAGGTCTATTCATCATCAGAAGGACCTGCAGAAAGAAGATCTTACAGTTCAGAGGGAAGAAATTCCTCAGGAGAAGAAAGGACCTATGGAAGACGGTCCTACGGCAGTTCCGAAGGACACGGAAGTTACGGCAGAAGCCAGGACAGAAGAAGCAGCTATGGCAGCTCTGACAGAAGAAGCAACTACGGCCGTCCGTCTGAAGGCCGCAGTTACGGTGACTCTTCAGAGAGAAGAAGCAGCTATGGCAATTCTGACAGAAGAAGTTACGGCAGCCAGGACAGGAGAAGCAGCTACGGACGCCCGTCTGAGGGCCGCAGTTACGGCGATTCTTCAGAGAGAAGAAGCAGCTACGGCAACTCCGAAGGACACGGAAGTTACGGCAGAAGCCAGGACAGAAGAAGCAGCTATGGCAGCTCTGACAGAAGGAGCAGCTACGGACGCCCGTCTGAAGGTCGCAGTTATGGTGATTCTTCAGAGAGAAGAAGCAGTTACGGCTCATCCGAGAGAAGTTTCGGCCCTTCAGGCAGAAGTTTCGCTCCATCAGGCAGAAGGGCATTCGGACCTCGCGACAGCCGTGACAACGGCGCAGGAAGAGGCGGATTCAACAAAGGCGCAAAATCCGGCGGCAGAGGAGATGCTGCACGCACCCCTGCAAGAGGCAATGCCAAGAGAAGCCAGGCCAAACCAAATCCGTACAAATTCAATGACGCTGACGAGAAGAGCATCAATATGATGCTGAGCAGAAAGCCGCAGCTCGACCAGATACAGCTTTCAGACAATGATTACGTAGAGACACCTATCAAGGAAGTGATCCGTCTGAACAAGTTCATTGCAAACTCAGGCATCTGCTCACGTCGTGAAGCAGACCAGTATATACAGGCCGGCGTGGTCACTGTGAACGGAGAAGTCATCTCTGAACTCGGTACCAAGGTCAATGTCCTCACAGACGATATCCGTTTCAACGGTGAAAGAATCCGCGGTGAAGAGAAGGTATATATCGTCATGAACAAACCTAAGGGATATGTCACCACTGCAAGCGATCCTCATGCAGACAAGACTGTCATGGACCTGCTCAAGAACTGCAGCGCAAGAGTATTCCCTGTAGGCCGTCTGGACAAGAGCACGACAGGTGTACTCATGTTCACCAATGACGGAGAAATCGCTGAAAGGCTCACACATCCGTCATACGACAAGAAGAAGATCTATCAGGTCATCCTGGACAAGCCGCTTGAGCAGGAAGACTTCGACAAGATAGTAAACGGCATCACCCTTTCAGATGGAGACATCAAGGCTGACGAGCTCGAATACATTGATGCTGAAGACCATAGAAAGCTCGGCATCGAGATTCACTCGGGAAAGAACCGCATTGTCAGAAGGATTTTCGAATCCTTGGGCTATGACGTGAAGGCTCTCGACCGCGTATATTTCGCAGGCCTTACCAAGAAGGGACTGAAGAAAGGCGAGTGGAGATATCTTTCTGAAGGTGAAGCCAATGTCCTGAAAATGGGCTCATACGTATAAGGTATGAACAAGATTCAGGAACCGGAAGAGCACAGAGCGGGATTTGTCAACATCATCGGTAATCCGAATGTCGGCAAGTCCACTCTTATGAATGCCCTGGTCGGTGAGAAACTGTCCATCGTCACGGCGAAGGCCCAGACTACAAGGCACAGGATCAGGGGCATTGTCAATGGAGAGAACTATCAGATTGTCTATTCCGACACGCCTGGTATTCTCAAGCCGAACTACAGGCTGCAGGAAAATATGATGGACTTCGTGGACACCGCCATCGGTGACGCGGACGTCATATTGTACGTGACCGATGTTGTGGAAAAAGCGGACAAGAACGCTGAATATATCGAAAAGCTGAAGAGGGTGGAATGCCCTGTCATCATCGTGATAAACAAAATCGACGTGAGTGACCAGGAAAAAGTGGTCAAGACCATGTCGGAATGGCAGGAAAGGATACCCGGGGCGCTGATCATCCCTGTTTCAGCAAAAGAGAAATTCAACATTGACAGTGTTCTGAATGCCGTTATTTCACGACTTCCGGTATCGCCGGCCTGGTTCGACAAAGACGCTTTCACGGACAAGAATCTCAGATTCTTCGCTTCTGAAATCATCAGGGAACAGATTCTGGAAAACTACTCTGAGGAGATTCCTTACTGCTGCGAAGTGGAGATCGAACAGTTCAAGGAAGGCGAGGAACGCTATGAAATCAGCGCCGTAATCTATGTGATGAGGGATTCCCAGAAAGGAATCATCATCGGCAAGGGGGGAAGCGCATTGAAACGCACGGGCACGAAGGCAAGAATCGAAATGGAGGATTTCTTCCAGAAAAAGGTCTTCTTGTCAATGTTCGTGAAGGTGGATGAAGGCTGGAGGGAGAACCGTAAAGAACTCAGGAAGTTCGGATACGAAGAATAATTATTTGAAAATCAGACTTTATGAAAGAATTTGACGATGACGAGCTGTCTAAGGACGAGCTGGATGATGATGAGAACTTGAATGAAGAGCCGATTGACGACTCTTCGGCGACTCCATCGGACAAATACGAGAAACTCTTGGGAAGTGACAGCAAGAAATACAAGCTGTCTGGCATGTTCAAGGACTGGTTCCTCGACTACTCTTCCTACGTGATTCTCCAGAGAGCCGTCCCGAATATCGTGGATGGCCTCAAGCCTGTTCAAAGACGTGTTCTGCACGCAATGTACGAACATGATACCGGAGCCTACAGCAAAGTGGCCGGAATCGTGGGCGAGGCTATGCATTACCATCCGCACGGAGACGCCTCCATACTTGGAGCTCTCGTCCAGTTGGGACAGAAAGGCTATGCCATAGACTGCCAGGGTAACTGGGGTAACATACTCACAGGCGACCCTAACGCTGCAGGACGATATATCGAGGCCCGTCTGAGCAAATTCGCGAAGGATGTGATTTTCGACCCGAAGATCACGGAATGGATGACTTCATACGACGGAAGAAACCAGGAACCGGTAGAGCTCCCGGTACGTTTTCCTCTGCTGCTTGCACAGGGCACGGAAGGAATCGCCGTCGGTATGGCATCCAAGATCCTTCCTCATAATTTCAATGAACTGATAGACGCATCCATAGCATATCTCGAAGGCAAACCGTTCGAGCTGCTTCCTGACTTCCCGACAGGAGGATACGCCGACTGTTCCAAATACATGAAGGGAAAGCGCGGAGGCAGCGTCAAGGTAAGGGCGAAAATCGAGAAGATCGACAAGAGCACATTGGCCATCAAGGAGATACCTTACGGAAAGACGACTCACATCCTCGTTGATTCCATCTTGAAGGCGAAGGACAAGGGAAAAATCAAGATCAAGAAGATCGAAGACATGACCACCGCCGAGGCGGACCTTGTCATCCATCTTCCGAATGATGTTTCCCCTGACAAGACCATCGATGCATTGTACGCATTCACGGACTGTGAGACTACGATCGCACCGAACGCCTGCGTCATCAAGGACAACAAGCCTCAGTTCCTGAGCGTGGATGATATCCTCATCTACGACACGGAGCACACAAGGGATCTGCTCCGCCAGCAGCTCGAAATCAAGAAGAATGAGCTCGAGGACAACTGGCATTACACTTCATTGGAAAAGATCTTCTTCGAGAACAGGGTTTACAAACTCCTGGAAGAGGACCAGAAGAGCTGGGAGGCCCAGGTAGGCGACATCTTCTCCAAGATGAAGGAATACCAGGACAAGCTGCTCAGGGAAATCACGAAAGAGGATATCCTCAAACTCGTGGAGAAGCCTGTCCGCAAAATATCCAAATTCGACACGAAAGTCATTGACCAGAAGATACTTGAAATCGAGAAAGAGCTCAAGACTGTCAATGACCAGATTGAACATATCACAGAATATACCATCAAGTTCTTCAAGGGTCTGAAGACCAAATACGGAAAAGATTTCCCTCGAAGAACCGAGATTACCGGATTCGAGACTATCGCCGCCACCAAGGTTGTCAGCAACAATGCCAAGCTTTACGCCAATCTTGCGGAAGGATTCGTGGGAATCGGACTCAAGAAAGACGAGAGCGAATACATCTGCGACTGCTCGGACATGTCTGAGGTCGTAGTTATCAACAAGGAGGGCAAATATTGGATCAAGAAGGTGGTGGAGAAGGACTTCTTCGGCAAGGACCTGCTCTATGTGGGCATTTTCAACCGTGGTGACACACGTACCATCTACAACGTAATCTACAGAGACGGCAAGTCCGACCTGTACTACGCCAAGAGGTTTGCCATCACCAGCATCACCAGAGACAAGGAATACGACATCACTCAGGGCAAGCCTGGTTCCAAAATCGTATGGTTCACAGTAAACCACAACGGCGAGGCTGAGACCGTGAAGATCACGTTCATACCGAGACCGCGACTCAAGAATCTCAGTATGGAGTACGATTTCTCCGAGCTTGCGATCAAGGGCAAACTGTCCCGGGGCAATGTCGTGACCAAGAATGCAGTACGCCGCATCACCCAGAAGTCCAAAGGTGTTTCCACAATCGGCGGAAAGGACGTCTGGTTCGACCCTGACGTGATGAGGCTCAATGAAGATGGACGTGGAGAGCTGCTCGGACAGTTCAGCGGAGATGACAAGATTCTTGCAATCTTCAAGAACGGCACATACTATACGACTTCATACGACCTGAGCAACAGATATCAGGGCGACCTGCTGAGGATCGAGAAATACGACGAGAACAGGACCTACGCTGCACTTTACTACGACGGCTCGGCCAAACTGTTCTACATCAAGCGCTTCTCATTCACATTGAGCGACAATACTCCTGCCCAGTTCATCCCTGAAGGAAGAGGCAACTATCTTGCCGACTTCAGTGCGGACAAGCACCCTCAGTTCAAGGTGTACTTCACCGGAAGACATGAAAACAGAGAGCCGGAAGTATTTGATGCTGAGGAATTTATTGCAAAGAAGGGTATCGCGGCCAAGGGTAACAGATGCCACAGGCTGGATGTGCTCAAGGTGGAGTTCATCGAACCGCTTCACAAGCCGGAAGACGATGAGGAACTTCAGGAAGTGCATGAAGCCATTTCTGCAAACATAGAGGAGGACTCTTCTGACGATTTCTCACCGGAGGCAATGTACCACGAGCCTTCAGACGAAACGGAAAGCCGTGGAGACATAGGCGAAAGCGACAATGCTGACGAGAGCGAAGAGGAGCCTAATCTGTTCGACTTGTAGGCCATGATAACTCTGACCGGCTTTATGGGGTGCGGGAAAACCTGCACCGCCCAGGAACTGAACCGACTCAAGGGGTGGGATTTCATTGACCTGGATAAAGCTGTGGAAAAAGAGGCGGGACGCAGTATAGGGCAGATTTTCGCGGAAGACGGAGAATCCGGGTTCAGGGCAATCGAAGCAACTACATTGGCCCGGATCATTTCCGGAAACGGGGTGAAGGTGCTTTCGCTGGGCGGAGGGACATTGACTTCGCCGGAATCCGCCAGACTTGTCCATGACCGGACTACCTGCATCTATCTGAGGGCGAGTATAGAAACTCTTGTTTACAATCTGACCATGTGGCCTGAGGACAGGCCGATGCTGAAGGACCTGCCTGACCGGGAGACGCTTGTCAGACGGGTTGAGCAACTGATGGCGGAACGTGAACGGATCTATGAGCGTACTGCCCACATAATCATTGACATAGACGGAAAGGAATACGGCGAAATCGCCGAAGAAATAGCAAGAGCGACTGAGAAATCAGGACAATGAAGTGCGAGACGCGGGATAGGTTCAGCCCGTGGCTATATGATGTCTTCCCTCTCGTGAATATCCTTTATACGCAGCTGGAGGGTGGAATTTCCTCTATAATAATTCTCCACGATGCTGTAGCATACATCGACAGGGTTGCCGTTGCGGATATGCTCGAATGAATCAGCCATGTTGAATGCGATGGCCGATACTTGATGGTAAGGCTGCGATTCCTGAATGAGTTCCAGTTTTAGATGCTGACCACCCGGACCGACTTTCCGGCCGTTTCCGTCATCATACACATTCCGGGTAAGGAAAACCGGCGAACTGTTGCCCGGACCGAACGGCTGGAACTGCTTGAGCACCCTGAAGAACTTCGGGGTTATCTGCGAGAAGTTAATTTCCGAATCCACATCGATTACAGGCGTCACCATCTCCTTGGTGATGTGGCTGCTTACATATCTGTCTATCCTTGAAGCGAATTCCGCAAGGTTTTCCTCACGCATCGTCAGGCCTGCCGCATAGATGTGTCCGCCATAGTTCTCGAGCAGGTCCGCGCAGCTGCTGATGGCATCGTAAAGGTCGAAGCCTCTCACGCTTCGTGCAGAGCCGGTTATGAAGCCATTTGACTTGGTGAGCACGAAAGTCGGCTTGTAATATGCCTCCACAAGTCGGGAAGCGACAATGCCCACAACACCCTTGTTCCACTCCGGGCCATAGACGATCACTGCATTTTCAGAGGTGCAGCAGGTTCCGTTCTGAACCATATCCAAGGCCTCCTTGGTGATTTCGCGGTCAATGCTCTTCCGCTCGTTGTTATTGTCATTGATCTTCGTGCCGATGCTCATCGCGGTCATATCGTCCTCTGCAGTAAGCAGTTCCACTGCGAGTCGGCCTGATTCCATACGTCCTGCCGCATTGATCCTCGGTCCAATTTTGAATACGATATCGTCTATGGTGATGTGCTCCGGCTCCAAATTCGCCAGACTGATCATGGCCTTGAGCCCCACGCGAGGCTTCTCGTTCAGCCATTTCAGTCCGAAATGCGCCAGCACGCGGTTCTCCCCCACCACTGAAACCAGGTCGGAAGCGATACTTACCACCAGCAGGTCCAGCAACGGAAGCAACGACTCGAACGGAATTCCGCATTTTGCGGAATATGCCTGAACCAGTTTGAAGCCGACACCGCAACCGGAAAGGTCGTCGAAAGGATAATGGCAATCCTCCCTCTTCGGGTCCAGCACCGCCACAGCCGCAGGAATCTCCGATTCCGGAAGATGATGGTCGCAGATGATTATGTCAATGCCCTTGGACGCGGCATATTCTACCTTGTCGATGGCCTTGATTCCGCAGTCCAATGTTATGATGAGCCTGAAACCGTTTTCCGCAGCCCAGTCGATACCCTTTTGGGACACGCCATAGCCCTCGTCATATCTGTCGGGAATGTAGAAATCCACAGAAGAAGTCAGCCTGCGGATAAAAGAATAGACCAATGCCACTGCTGTAGTCCCGTCCACGTCATAGTCTCCATAGACGAGAACCTTCTCATTGCCGGACACTGCCTTTTCAAGACGCTCCACTGCCTTGTCCATATCCTTCATCAGGAACGGGTCATGGATGTCTGACAGGTTCGGTCTGAAAAACGAGCGGGCTTCCTCAAATGTCCGGATGCCCCTGTGGACAAGCAAAGTCGCAAGCACAGGATCCACCCCCAACTCTGCTGAGAGCTGTTTCACATTCTCCGGATCGGCCGGAGCCCTTAGTCTCCATTCTCTTTCTTTCGGCATAACATACAAAGATACCTTAATTATTTCAATTTTAGAATTAAATATGTAATTTTGTAGATGTCGCGAAATGGCGGAGATCATCCGCAGAGATTGGTTGCGTGACACTTACCGAGAATAAAAAATATTGAAATAAAAGATATGGCAAATTTGGAATTGAGCGAGCAGGAACTCATCAGAAGAGAGTCCCTCGACAAACTCAGAGAGCTTGGAATCGAGCCTTATCCGGCTCCGTTGTACCCTGTAAATGCGACTGCAAAAGTCATTGAGGCTGAATATGATCCGGAGAAAGGAAATTTCCAGGACGTATGTATTGCAGGAAGAATCATGTCCAGAAGAATCATGGGAGCCGCTTCTTTCATGGAGCTTCAGGATTCCACCGGAAGAATACAGGTCTATGTGAAACGTGACGAGATCTGCCCTGGTGAGGACAAGACCATGTACAACACCGTATTCAAGAAACTTCTCGACATCGGTGACGTGGTGGGCATCAAGGGATTCGCATTCCACACACAGACAGGCCAGCTTACGGTTCACGCCAAGGAGCTCACTCTCCTCAGCAAGTCATTGAAAGTTCTTCCTATCGTGAAGGAGGCTGACGGCAAGGTGCACGACGCGTTCACCGATCCGGAGCTCAGATACAGACAGAGATATGTGGACCTCATCGTAAACCCTCAGGTAAAGGACACTTTCATCAAGAGGGCCAAGATTATCGCTACGATGCGTGAGTACTTCAACAATGCAGGCTGTCTGGAGGTGGAGACCCCGATTCTCCAGTCGATACCTGGCGGCGCTACGGCAAGACCGTTCATCACACATCACAATGCATTGGACATCCCTCTGTATCTGCGTATTGCCAATGAGCTTTATCTTAAGAGACTTATCGTGGGAGGCTATGACGGCGTGTATGAGTTCGCCAAGGATTTCCGCAACGAGGGCATGGACAAGACCCACAACCCTGAGTTCACATGTATGGAAATCTATGTGGCCTACAAGGACTATATCTGGATGATGGAGTTCATCGAGAAACTTCTCGAAAAGATCGCGATGAACCTCTACGGAAAGACCACAGTGATGAACGAGGGCGTGGAAATCGACTTCAAGGCGCCGTACAAGAAAATCGGCATTCTCGATGCCATCAAGGAATACACCGGTATCGACGTGAAGGGCATGGATGTGGATCAGCTCCGCGAGACCTGCAAGAAACTCAATGTGGAAATCGAGCCGTCTATGGGCGTGGGCAAACTGATCGACGCCATCTTCGGAGAATATTGCGAGAAACATTTCGTGCAGCCTACATTCGTCACTGACTACCCTGTGGAAATGTCACCTCTCACCAAGAGACACAGAAACGACCCGACCCTTACAGAACGTTTCGAGCTGTTCGTATGCGGCCACGAGCTTGCCAATGCTTATTCTGAGTTGAACGACCCTATCGACCAGAGGGAGCGTTTCGAGGAGCAGGCCAGGCTCAAGAGCAACGGAGACGACGAGGCAATGTTCATTGACTATGACTTCCTCCGCGCTCTCGAATACGGTATGCCGCCTACATCAGGCTTGGGAATGGGTATCGACCGTCTGACAATGCTCATGACCGGCAACACTACCATCCAGGACGTTCTCTTCTTCCCGCAGATGAGACCTGAGAAGATGCCAAGCAAGAACGAGGCTAACGAACAGGAATAGTCAATGCGGACAGAAACAATAACTTCTGCACAGAATTCTAAAATCAAGATGCTTCTCGCGCTTGGGGAAAAATCTCGTACCCGGCGCGAGAACTCTCTTTTTGTCGTAGAGGGCAGAAAGGAAATCGGGCACTGCCTGGACGCGGGATACAAAGTCAGGACCTTGTTCGCCTGCCCGGAAATCATACCGGAACGCGAATTGGAGAAAATCGCAGAGAGATGCGGTGAGGACTGCACCATTGTCAATGTCCCGGCTCACCTGTACGAGAAAATCGCGTATCGTGGAAGCACTGAGGGCGTGATAGCAGAAGCGGAAATCATTGACAAGTCATTGGGCGACATCAAGTTGCGCGAGAACCCTCTGGTTATCGTGCTTGAGTCGGTGGAGAAGCCGGGCAATCTCGGCGCTGTACTGAGGACTGCTGATGCTGCTGATGCAGATGCAGTGATTGTCTGCGACCCGCTTACAGACTTGTACAACCCTAATCTTATACGTTCGAGTCTGGGTGCCACCTTTACGAGACAAGTCGTGGCGGCATCTTCCGGCGAGACTCTCAAATGGCTGAATGACAACAATATAAAGATATATACAGCACAGCTTCAGGACTCCGAATGGTACTACGATACGGATATGAAATGCGGCACTGCCCTGGTGATGGGAACTGAGCACGAAGGGCTTTCCACTTTCTGGAGAATGCACGCTGACGCACATGTGAAGATTCCTATGCTCGGCCAGATGGACTCTCTGAATGTGTCGGTTTCTGCAGCAATCCTGATGTTCGAGGCGGTGCGTCAAAGAAATTCCAAATTATGAACAGATTCGGTCTGATCGGCGACCCTATAGCCACTTCCCTGTCTCCTGCATTGTTCGAGGCAGCATATTCGGGAGAGTTTTCCTACGACCTGATCCAGAGCGCGGATTTCGGCAGTTCATGGAAGGCTTTTGAGGACAGATACAAGGGTATCAATGTCACGGCTCCGTTCAAGCAGCAGGCTTTCTCTCAGGCTGACATTTTCACTGCCGGTTGCAGGAAAATCGGTGCTGCAAATATCATTGTCAAGACTGATGACGGTATCCTGGCGGACAATTCGGACTTTACAGGGGTCATCCTGAGCATTGCCGAGGCCTATGTTCCGGGAATTGTCAGGGAGTTCTATGAAAAATATGGCATCAAGGCCCATATCAAGATTCACCAGTACGTAAAACAGGCATTGACAATGCTGTTTTCGCGCAAGCCTCAGGCTCTGATCGTGGGCTGCGGCGGGGCAGGCAGGGCTGCGGCTGTGGCTGCGGCTGAGCTTGGATTCGACACGGCACTGATGAACAGGACCGGGGAAAAGGCTCAGAAGATGGCGGACGAGATGCCGGAATACGGCTTCATCGTGGACCAGTTCAGCGATTTCCGTGCGGCCGTGAAGGAATGTGACCTCGTTATCTATACGTTGCCTGTGGCATTGGATGATATTTCTTGCCTTACCGTTGAAGATTTCGAGGGTGAGGACAGATACACTTGGCCGCGTCCGGGAAAGGTCATCCTGGAGGCAAACTACAAGACGCCTTCTTTCCGTGACAGGATATTGGTCAATGCAGCGGGCGCGCAATATGTTCCAGGCCTCAGATGGCTGCTGTACCAGGCTCTGACGGGATATTCTGTGCTGACAGGCAAAATGCCTGACCTGGACGCGATGGAATCTGCTGTGATTTCCAGGATGAAAAACCAAGAATAATTGCTAAATTGCAGAACTAATACATATAACTATGTCACTTAACAAAGTAATGCTGATCGGTAACGTGGGAAAAGATCCGGAAGTCCGTTACCTTGAGAACAATCCTGCTCCGCAGGGAACAAATCCGAAAGTCGCACAATTCACTCTGGCCACCACCGAAAGGTTCAGGGACAGGAACGGAGAGGTGCGCGAAAACACTGAATGGCACAACGTCGTGGCCTGGAGAGGGCTCGCTGACCTTGCTGAGAAATATATCAGGAAGGGTTCGCAGCTCTATATCGAGGGCCGCATACGTACAAGGTCATGGAACGACCAGGCAGGTGCCAAGCAGTACCGTACAGAAATCGTGGCTGACTCCATTCAGCTGCTCGGTCGCAAGTCTGACAATCCTGCTTCACAGCAGCCGTCCGACAATCATCAGACCGGTTATCAGCCTCAGGGCGGTTACCAGTCACAGGGCGGAGCCGACATGCCTGCCGGATTTGCTCCTCGCCAGGCTTCACAGCCGGCTGCTCCACAGGCTCAGCCTGACTATTCAAGTCCGTCTGACGACCTTCCTTTCTAAGAAATAACAGTAAATTATAAGCAATATGAAACTTGATGTAGTTCTTGGACTCCAGTGGGGAGACGAGGGCAAAGGTAAAATTGTGGACGTTCTGGCCAGCAGATATCCTGCCGTAGCAAGATTCCAGGGCGGTCCGAATGCAGGCCATTCACTTCATTTCGATGGCCATAACTTCGTGGTAAGAAGCATTCCTTCAGGTATTTTCAGGGATGGGTCCACGAACATCATAGGAAGCGGTGTGGTACTTGACCCGATCACATTCCGCGAGGAGTGCGGCAACATCGCCAAGCAGGGCATCAATCCTGAGGAGAAGCTCTATATTTCCAAGAAGGCACACCTTATCCTGCCTACACACAGGCTTCTGGATGCGGCTTATGAAGCAGCTGCCGGAAAGGGCAAGATCGGCTCTACATTGAAAGGTATCGGACCTACTTATACCGACAAGATCAGCCGCCACGGTCTGCGTGTCGGCGACATTCTCGCCCCTGACTTCAAGGCAAGGTTCGAGAAACTCAAGGCAAGACATCTCCAGCTTCTCCAGGACCTCAAGTTCGAGTGCGATCCGGACAAGGACGAGGCAGAGTGGATGAGTGCCATCGAATTCCTCAAGAAGTTCAATCTCATTGACTGTGAATACTTTGTAAACGAATGGCTGGATGAGAAGCCTATGTTGGCAGAGGGTGCGCAGGGTTCGCTTCTGGACATTGACTACGGTTCATATCCGTACGTGACATCTTCATCTACGACAATCGGCGGCGTCTGCACAGGTCTTGGTGTGGCCCCTTCAAGAGTGGGCCATGTATATGGTATCTTCAAGGCTTACTGTACTCGTGTCGGAAGCGGTCCGTTCCCTACGGAGCTGTTCGACGAGACCGGTGAGAAGATCCGCGAGATTGGTCATGAGTTCGGGGCCGTGACAGGACGTCCACGCAGATGCGGCTGGCTCGACCTCGTAGCATTGAAATATACTGTGATGCTCGACGGCGTTACCGACCTCATCATGATGAAGTCCGACTGCCTCGATTCATTCGAGACCATCAAGGTCTGCACATCCTATATCATTGACGGAAAGGAGACAAACCAGTTCCCGTTCGATACGGAATGCGAAATAACTCCGGTTTACACTGAGTTCAAGGGATGGAACCAGGACCTTACGGGCTGCAGGAAAGAGGAGGAACTTCCTGAGACGTTCAAGGAGTACATCCGCTTTATGGAGAACTACCTGAAGGTGCCTATCAAGATCATCTCTCTCGGCCCCGACCGTGAGGCTACCATCGAAAGATAGGTTACTTACTCTCGCCCTCACGGGCTCTATATGCGGTTTTTCGCACTCGCGAAACTTGAGATTCAAAAAAAAGCCCGGCTGCTCATCACAGTCGGGCTTGATCATTATGTCAGAACCTTATTAAAGGTCATTCATTTCCTTGAGGTAATCCTCTTTGCTGCTTACTACGATATCCTGGAATTCCTTCTGGCCTGTGCCGGCTGGAATGAGGTGACCGCAGATGACATTTTCCTTAAGACCTTCGAGGTCATCGACGCGGGCGCGGATAGCTGCCTCGCTGAGCACCTTGGTAGTCTCCTGGAATGATGCGGCAGAGATGAAGCTGTCTGTCTTGAGGGCTGCCCTGGTAATACCCTGGAGCACCTGACTTGCAGTTGCCGGGTGAGCTTCCCTGAAGGCCATAAGTTTCAGACCCTGTCTTTCGAGAGAATCATTCTCGTTCTTGAGGTCACGTGCAGAAATGATGTCGCCTACTTTGTAGCGCTGAGAATCTCCGGCTTCCTTGATGTAGTACTTGCCATAGATCTCATCATTGACATCCATAAACTTCCACTTGTCCACAAGCTCCTCAGGCAGGAACTCCGTATCTCCGGATGAAGTGATCTGAACCTTTCTCATCATCTGTCTTACGATGATTTCGAAGTGCTTGTCATTGATCTTCACACCCTGGAGGCGGTACACGGCCTGAACCTCATTGACAATGTACTCCTGAGCCTTTACAGGACCGAGGACATTGAGGATGTCGGTAGGTGAAACGCCGCCGTCTGAGAGTCTTGAACCTGCCCTCACGTAGTCGTTCTCCTGAACGAGGATCTGCTTGGACAGAGGAACGAGATATTTCTTCTCGATACCTGACTTGTTCTTGACGAAGATTTCACGGTTACCTCTTGTGATTCTACCCATACGGACCTCACCGTTGAGCTCGGAAATTGTAGCAGGGCTTGAAGGATTTCGTGCCTCGAACAACTCTGTAACTCGCGGAAGACCTCCGGTAATATCGTTTGACTTGCCGATCGCACGAGGAATCTTCATGATGATGTCGCCGACTTTCACCTGAGTTCCGTCGCTGACAGGGATATGCGCACCTACAGGAAGGTTGTACTGCTTGAGTGTAGCGCCCTTCTCATCAAGAATGAGGATCGAAGGAGTCTTGGTCTTGTCCCTGGACTCGATGATGACCTTGTCCTTGTTGTTAGAGTACTCGTCTGCAGACTCCTCGCGGTATGTCGCACCTGCGATCATGTTCTCGAAACGTACTGTACCGGCTGTCTCGACGATGGTAATCGCATTGTACGGGTCCCATTCGCAGATAAGATCACCTTTCTGAACCGTATCGCCATCCTTCTTGTACAGAATCGCTCCGTAAGGAACGTCGTATGAAGAGAATGTGATGCCTGTGTTCTCATCGATAATCTTGACCTCAGTCATACGGCTGACGACAACTTCCTGTGTCTGACCGTCGTCTGTCACTCTCTGAAGAGTTCTGAGTTCGTCAAATACCAGTTTTCCGTTGTATTTGGACTCGATGGAAGAATCAGCTGCCGTGCTGGATGCAGTACCACCGACGTGGAAGGTACGAAGTGTAAGCTGGGTACCAGGCTCACCGATAGACTGTGCTGCGATAACTCCGACAACCTCACCCTTCTCGACCATTCTGCTGGTAGCAAGGTTACGTCCGTAACACTTAGCGCAGACACCCTTACGGGACTCGCAAGTGAGCACTGAACGGATTTCCACCTGCTCGATAGGGAGAGAGTCTATGAGGTTTGCAGTAGCCTCGCGGATTTCTTCACCGGCCTTGATGATAAGTTCACCCGTAATAGGGTTGAAGATATCGTGTACTGACGTACGGCCGAGAATTCTTTCGCCGAGTGACTCGACAACCTCGTCCTTGTTCTTGATGGCTGTAGCAATAAGTCCCCTGAGTGTTCCGCAGTCTTCCTCATTGATGATGACATCGTGAGAAACGTCCACGAGACGACGTGTCAGGTAACCTGCATCGGCTGTCTTGAGGGCGGTATCGGCAAGACCCTTACGTGCACCGTGGGTAGAGATGAAGTACTCGAGCACTGTCATACCCTCCTTCAAGTTGGAGACGATAGGGTTTTCGATAATCTCCGCTCCTGCCGCACCGGACTTCTGAGGTTTTGCCATAAGTCCTCGCATACCGCAGAGCTGCTTGATCTGCTGTGTGGAACCACGGGCTCCTGAGTCAAGCATCATGTAAACCGGGTTGAAGCCTTTCTGGTCTGCAGAAATCTGCTTCTCCACGATTCCTGTAAGCTTGTTGTCAATGGAGGTCCAAAGGTCGATAACCTTGTTGTAACGCTCGTTGTTGGTAATGAAACCCATAGCGTAGTTGTTCTTGATATCCTCCACCTGCTTGTAGCCCTCATTGATGAGGTCGTATTTTTCAGGCGGGATGAGGACATCGCCAAGGTTGAATGAGATACCTGCACGGAAGGCGCGGTCATAGCCGAGGTTCTTGATATCATCGAGGAAACGGGCTGTTCTGGACACGCCTGTATTCTTGATGACCTCAGTAATGATCTTCCTGAGGGCCTTCTTTCCGAGTACGTCATTGACATAAGGAACCTCTAGCGGAACGAACTGGTTCACGATGATACGGCCTGCAGTGGTCTTCACCATCTGTGTGCCGGCCTCAGGATTCTGCTTGTCCTTAGGGAGCCTTACATTGATCTCGGCGTGAAGGTCAATGGCTTTCTCGTTGAGAGCCACGATAACTTCCTCCGGACCATAGAAAGACATCTTTTCACCCTTTGCACCAGGTCTTATCTTAGTGATATAGTAAAGACCGAGCACCATATCCTGTGAAGGCACAGTGATAGGAGTACCGTTGGCAGGATTCAGGATGTTCTGGGAACCGAGCATGAGGAGCTGAGCCTCCATAACCGCAGCGTTGCCGAGCGGCAGGTGGACTGCCATCTGGTCACCGTCGAAGTCAGCATTGAACGCGGTACAAGCGAGAGGGTGGAGCTGGATGGCCTTTCCTTCGATCATTCTCGGCTGGAAAGCCTGAATACCGAGTCTGTGAAGAGTAGGTGCACGGTTAAGGAAAACCGGATGACCTTTCATCACGTTCTCAAGGATATCCCAGATGACTGGTTCCTTTCTATCTACAATTTTCTTTGCAGACTTGACTGTCTTTACAATACCCCTCTCAATCAGCTTCCTGATAATGAACGGTTTGTAAAGCTCGGCAGCCATAAATTTAGGAAGACCGCACTCATGCATCTGAAGTTCAGGACCTACGACGATGACTGAACGCGCAGAGTAATCAACACGTTTACCGAGCAAGTTCTGACGGAAACGTCCCTGTTTTCCTTTAAGGCTGTCTGACAGTGACTTGAGAGCCCTGTTGGACTCGCTTTTCACTGCATTTGATTTCTTGGAGTTGTCGAAGAGTGAATCCACAGCCTCCTGAAGCATACGTTTCTCGTTTCGGAGAATGACTTCAGGTGCCTTGATCTCGATAAGTCTCTTCAGACGGTTGTTTCTGATGATGACACGTCTGTAGAGGTCATTGAGATCGGATGTGGCGAAACGGCCACCGTCAAGCGGAACGAGAGGACGGAGATCCGGCGGAATGACCGGAATCACCTTCATGATCATCCACTCAGGGCGGTTGATGCCGTTGGACTCCTCAAACCACTTGACGATGCTGAGGCGCTTGAGCAGCTCCGCTTTCTTGAGCTGGGAATTGGCCAGACGCATCTCTGTACGGAGACTGTCTGCAAGTTCCTTTATGTCAATCTCCTTCAGCAAGTCATAGATACCCTCTGCACCCATCTTGGCAACGAACTTTGCAGGATCGTCGTCAGGAAGGTTGTAGTTGTCAGGGTACTGGTCGAGAACTGCCAGATACTCGTCCTCGGAAAGGAGTTCGAGTTTCTGCCTGTCTGTCTGTCCAGGACGGATGACAATGTACTTCTCGTAGTAGATTACCGCCTCGAGTTTCTTGGCAGGAACGCCGAGAACAGCGGAAATCTTGTTCGGAGCTGACTTGAAGTACCAGATATGGGCAACAGGGACAGTAAGTGAAATGTGTCCCATTCTCTCCCTGCGCACCTTCTTTTCTGTAACTTCCACACCGCAACGGTCGCAGACGATACCACGGTACCTGATGCGCTTGTACTTACCGCAATAGCACTCGTAGTCCTTGGTAGGTCCGAAAATCTTCTCACAGAAAAGGCCGTCTCTCTCAGGCTTGTACGTCCTGTAGTTCACAGTCTCAGGCTTGAGGACCTCTCCGTGGGACCTGTCAATGATGTCCTCCGGAGAAGCAAGCGAAATGCTGATTTTCTGGAAATTGCTCCTTACCTTGTTATCTTTGTTATTGAAAATAGGCATAATATATCAAATCAAAATTGACTGTTACTATTCAAGAGTCACTTTAAGTCCGAGACCTCTGAGCTCGTGCAGGAGCACATTCAGAGATTCAGGAATACCTGGAGTAGGCATCGGCTCACCCTTGACGATGGCTTCATAAGTCTTGGACCTTCCGGTCACGTCATCAGACTTGACAGTAAGGATTTCCTGGAGAGCATTAGCCGCACCGAATGCTTCGAGTGCCCAAACCTCCATTTCTCCAAATCTCTGACCACCGAACTGAGCTTTACCGCCCAAAGGCTGCTGAGTAATGAGAGAATAAGGACCGATAGACCTTGCGTGCATCTTGTCATCAACCATGTGACCGAGCTTGATCATATAGATGATACCTACAGTTGCATACTGGTCGAACCATTCACCGGTACCGCCGTCTCTCAGATGAGTACTTCCGTACTTAGGAAGACCTGCCTTGTCAGTATATGCACAAATCTCATCAAGACTTGCACCGTCGAAAATAGGGGTGCTGAACTTGAGGCCAAGTCTTTCACCTGCCCATCCCAAAACAGTTTCATAAATCTGACCGAGGTTCATTCGGGAAGGCACACCGAGAGGGTTCAGGACAATGTCCACCGGAGTACCGTCCTCAAGGAACGGCATGTCCTCCTCTCTTACGATCTTGGCAACAATACCCTTGTTACCGTGACGTCCTGCCATCTTGTCACCGACAGTGATCTTTCTCTTCTTGGCGATATATACTTTCGCAAGCTGCATAACGCCGTTTCCGAGTTCGTCACCGACCTTGACCTTGTCCTGGATCCTCTTGTTTGCTGCGAGAGCCTCTTTATAGGCGATGCAGTAATTGTTGATGAGGTCACGGATCATGAGGTTGGTCCTGTCGTCGTCAGTCCATCTGTTTGAATTAATATTTTCGAAGTCAATGGTCCTGAGCTGGGAAGCAGTGATTTCTTTGCCCTCAGGAATGATCTCAACACCATAAAGGTCGCTGATTCCCACACTCTTCTTGCCTTCTGCCAATGCAACGAGCTTGTCGAAGAACTTGGCGTACAAAGACTCGGCTTTCTTGGTGAAATCTTCCTCGATGCTCTCAAGTTTTGCTCTCTGCTCAGCCTTGGCGCCCTTGCGGTTACCCTCTTTGGCAGCCTTTGAGTAAAGAGCTGTCTTGATGACGGTACCGCTGAGTGACGGATTGGCCTTGAGTGAAGCATCCTTCACGTCACCTGCTTTGTCACCGAAGATTGCACGGAGGAGTTTCTCCTCAGGAGAAGGATCGCTCTCTCCCTTAGGAGTAATCTTGCCGACCATAATGTCACCCGGCTCGATATGGGCACCTACGCGGACAATACCGTTGTCATCAAGATTTTTGGTAGCGTCCTCGCTGACATTAGGAATATCGAATGTGAGTTCCTCCATACCACGCTTGGTTTCCCTGACTTCAGTAAGGTATTCGTCCACGTGAACTGATGTGAGGATATCCCATCTGACCATTTTCTCTGAAAGAACGATAGCGTCCTCATAGTTGTAACCCTTCCAAGGCATGAACGCAACCATAAGGTTACGGCCGAGTGCGAGTTCACCGTTCTGGGTAGCATATCCTTCTGTCATCACCTGACCAGCAACTACCTTGTCGCCTTTCTTCACAATCGGTTTCAGGCAGATAGTTGTATTCTGGTTTGTCTTTCTATATATAGGAAGATGGTAAACAGTGATGTCCGGAGAGAAGCTTACGAATTTCTCGTCCTCTGTGCGGCCATACTTGACGTGGATTTCGTTTGCGTCCACATATACGACTTCACCGCTTCTTTCTGCCATCACCTGTGTTCTGGAGTCGATGCAGACCCTCTCTTCAAGACCGGTTCCCACGATAGGAGCCTGAGGCTTGAGAAGCGGAACTGCCTGACGCATCATGTTCGCTCCCATCAATGCACGGTGAGCGTCATCGTGCTCAAGGAACGGAATGAGGGATGCAGCCACAGAAGCCATCTGGTTAGGCGCAACGTCCATATAGTCAACCTCTTCTTTGGAGACTACAGGGAAGTCAGCCTCGAGACGGCACTGGATTCTGTCCTCTTCGATGGTTCCGTCATCATCCATCTTCACATTGGCAAGAGAAACGAGTTTGTCTTCCTCTTCCTCTGCGCTCATAAACTTCCAGCCGTCATCGGAAAGATTCACCTTTCCGTTCTCGACCTTACGGTAAGGGGTCTCGATGAATCCCAGGTCATCAATCTTCGCATAGACGCAAAGAGATGAGATAAGACCGATGTTCGGACCTTCCGGAGACTCGATAGGACAAAGTCTTCCGTAATGAGTATAGTGCACGTCTCGAACCTCGAAACCTGCCCTGTCTCTGGAAAGACCGCCAGGACCCAATGCGGAAAGACGACGCTTGTGTGTAACTTCAGCAAGCGGGTTCGTCTGGTCCATGAACTGGGACATCTGGCTTGTACCGAAGAATGAATTGATTACCGAAGACAATGTCTTGGAATTGATGAGGTCAGTAGGGCTGAACTGCTCACTGTCCCTTACGTTCATTCTTTCGCGGATAGTCCTTGACATTCTTGAGAGACCTACGCTGAACTGGTTAGCCAACTGCTCACCTACTGTTCTTACACGTCTGTTGCTCAAGTGGTCGATATCATCAACCGTAGCCTTGGAGTTAATAAGCTGAATGAGATACTTGATGATCTCGGTAATATCCTGATTTGTGAGAACACGGAGTTCAGGATCAGTGTCGAGGCCGAGTTTCTTGTTAAGACGATAACGGCCGACGATACCCAAATCGTATCTCTTTTCGGAGAAAAACAACTTGTCGATCACGTCTCTCGCGGTTGCCTCATCAGGTGGTTCTGAATTACGCAACTGCTTGTAGATGTAATTGACAGCTTCTTTTTCCGTATTTGTCGGGTCCTTCTGCAGGGTGTTGAATATGATGGCATACTCACTGTCGCTGGCCTCATCCTTCTGGAGAAGCACAGTCTTCACCTCTGCATCGGTAAGTTTCTGAATTGTCTCATCGTTGATGACTTCACATCTCTCGACAACCGGAGTTGTACGCTCGATAGGGATAACCTCACCGGTATCCTCATCAACGAAGTCCTCGTTCCAGGTCTTGAGAACCTTTGCGGCAAGCTTTCTGCCCTCATTTGCCTTCAGATTCTCAGGAGTAGCCTCAATCTCTTCAGCCAGGCCGAAAATGTTTATGATATCCTTGTCCGCATCGAAACCGATAGCACGGAGAAGTGTCGTTACAGGCAACTTTTTCTTACGGTCGATGTAGGCATACATCACATTGTTGATGTCCGTGGCGAACTCGATCCATGAACCCTTGAACGGAATGATACGGGCTGAATAAAGCTTGGTACCGTTTGCGTGGAGGGTCTGATCAAAGAACACACCAGGAGACCTGTGCAGCTGTGAAACGATGACACGCTCTGATCCATTGATGACGAAGGTTCCGCCAGGAGTCATGTACGGGATGTCACCCAGATAAACGTCCTGAACTTTAGTATCGAAATCCTCGTGTTCGAGATCACTGCAAGAAAGGCGGAGTTTTGCCTTAAGAGGCACGTTGTACGTGAGACCTCTCTCAAGACACTCTTCAATCGAGTACTTAGGAGGATCAATGAAATAATCTATAAACTCGAGCTTATAGTTGTTCCTCGTATCTTCGATTGGAAATATTTCCTGGAATACTTGGTAAAGACCTTCGTTTTTTCTGTTCTCAGGGGTGGTGTCAAGCTGGAAAAAATCCTTGAATGATTTCAGCTGCACCTCAAGCAGATCCGGATAATCCAGGATTTTAGATGTGGCGAAATTTATTCGTTTATTGGTAGTCTTATTTGACATATTCTGCCTTTGAAATGAGAAAAACTTAAATACGACAAAAAGGTTTAGAGCCTATAATCCGACTCTAAACCTGATTTCGTTCCCAACCAGGGGAGAAGCGAAGTTATTTAACCTCAACTTCTGCACCAGCTTCCTCGAGAGTAGATTTGATCTGCTCTGCTTCTGCCTTGGATACTTTCTCTTTCAAAGTTGCACCTGGAGCCTTGTCAACAAGTTCCTTTGCCTCTTTAAGACCGAGGCTGAGGAGATCCTTAACGGCTTTGATAACGTTAAGTTTAGCGTCACCAGCTGACTTGAGGATAACGTCGAACTCTGTCTGCTCTGCTGGAGCTGCCTCTGCGGCTGCTGCAGGACCTGCAACTGCAACTGCAGCTGCTGCAGGCTCGATACCATACTCTTCCTTGAGAACTTTAGCAAGTTCCTGAACGTCTTTTACAGAAAGGTTAACCAACTCTTCTGCGAGTGCTTTTACGTCTGCCATAATTAATGTAGATATTTAAAATTGTTAATATTATTTCTCTTCTTTTTCTGAAAGGGTCTTGACGATTCCTGCAAGTTTTCCGCCTGCTGACTCGAGAGCAGAAATAACGTTGCGTGCAGGAGACTGGAGAAGACCGATGATGTCTCCGAGGAGTTCCTCTTTAGACTTGATAGCTGCGAGTTCGTCAAGCTTGTCTGCACCTACGAATGCGCACTCCTGAACATAAGCGCCTTTGAGAACTGGTTTCTCAAGACCGCTCTTCTGAAGCTTCTTGATAAGCTTTGCAGGAGCATTTGCAACCTCAGTGTACATGATGGCGGTATTGCCTACGAGAGTCGGGATAAGGAGATTCATCTCTTCATTGCCGAGCTCATTGAGTACGTGAGTGAACAATGTGTTCTTCACAACTGTAAGCTTGATACCTGCCTCAAAGCAAGCACGACGAAGTTTTGTTGTATCTTCAGCATTCAGACCAGCGATATCTGTAACATAGAAATTCGGGGTCTCTTTGATCTGTGCTGAGATAGATTCAATTATCTGGGCTTTTAATTCTTTTCTCATAACATTGAATATTTATTATTCAGCACTGAATGCTTTAACATCGAGTTTGATACCAGGGCTCATAGTAGTGCAGATAGCTGCGCTCTTGAGATATGTTCCCTTAAGTGTCTGCGGTTTCAATTTGAGGATTGCTGACATCACTACCTTAGCGTTGTCATAAATCTGCTCAGGGGTGAAAGAAGCTTTTCCGATAGCGGTGTGGATGATACCGGACTTGTCAACCTTGAAATCGATCTTACCAGCCTTAACCTCTTTTACAGCGCTGCCGACAGCCATTGTAACTGTGCCAGTCTTAGGGTTCGGCATAAGGCCTCTTGGACCGAGGATACGACCGATGATACCGACTTTAGCCATAACTGATGGAGTACATATGATGACATCCACGTCAGTCCAGCCGCCTTTGATCTTCTCGATATACTCGTCGAGACCAACATAGTCTGCACCAGCCTCTTTAGCCTCAGCTTCCTTGTCAGGAGTACAAAGAACGAGAACTCTTGTAACTTTACCGGTTCCGTGAGGAAGTGTAACGACGCCACGGATCATCTGGTTTGCCTTACGAGGGTCAACGCCCAAATTTGCGATAAGCTCTACTGAAGCATCGAATTTCGTGAAAGTGATTTCCTTAAGAAGACCACACGCTTCAGAAAGGCCATACTGCTTTGTCTGGTCAACTTTGGCCAGCGCAGCTGTCATATTTTTTGAAAGTTTACTCATGATGCGCGTGATTATTTAACATCCTCAGGGAAAGTTCCTGAAATTCTGATACCCATACTTCTTGCTGTACCTGCGACCATCTTCATAGCTGACTTGAGGGTGAAAGCATTCATATCTGCCATCTTGCCTTCTGCTATGGTTTTAACCTGATCCCAAGTAATGCTTGCTACCTTCTGTCTGTTAGGTTCGCCTGAACCCTTCTGAACTTTCGCAGCCTCTTTGAGGGAGACAGCAACTGGCGGCTGTTTTACAACGAAAGTGAAAGACTTGTCTGAAAATACGGTGATTACTACTGGAAGCACTTTACCTGCAGACGCCTGAGTGGCTGCATTGAACTGCTTGCAGAAGTCCATAATGTTCAGTCCTTTCGAACCGAGAGCCGGTCCTACAGGAGGCGCAGGATTCGCTGCTCCACCTTTGATCTGGAGCTTAATGAATCCAGTTACTTCTTTTGCCATAACTTGTTATTCTTTAGTTACTTGATTAAAGTTGAGCTCGAGCAGAGTCTTTCTGCCGAAGATCATAACTATTACCTTTATTTTGCTTCTGTCAACTGCAATCTCATCGACTGTTCCATCGAAGCCGCTGAATGGTCCGTCAGTAATCTTGACTGAATCGCCAACCTGATAATCCACTTCTGTATCAGCTACAGTTTCGGTCTGCTCGTCCTGCTGTCCAAGAAGCCTCTTGACTTCATCCGGATGCAGAGGCACTGCAACTTTCTCGCTCTGGTTTTTGCTGTCCTTCTCGGAGAGGAAACCTGCGAGACCAGGTATGACGTGACTGCGGATGAGGTAATCGGAATCCTTGCCAAGTTCTGCCTCGATAAACACATAGCCAGGGAAAAGGATTTTCTCGGTAGCTACGCGCTTGCCGTTCTTCACGGTATATTTTTTCTCAAGGGGAACAAGAACCTGCGAAATCTCTTTCTGCAAATCTACGCTCCTCTCGATCTCTTTGTCGAGGTACTCTTTGACTTTCTTCTCTTTGCTTCCTGCAGTCCTAAGGACGTACCATTTTTTCTCGCCCATGGTAATGAATAAAATTACAACGTGTAAATTGCTGTCATCAGATACTGGAAAATGTAGTCAATGACGAACAGTACAGCCGCGATGATGACAGTAGCGACCATAACAAGGAGAGCAGAACTCTGAAGTTTTGCCCAGGTCGGCCATGTCACCTTCTTGGTGAGTTCCTCATACGACTCTTTCAGATAGTTAATGAACTTACTCATCTTTTCTTTTAATGGACACCACTTGTTGGAAGCAGATGCGGTGTCAGTTAAACATTACCAAATCGTAACCTTTGATATTAGCAGGGGCAGAGAGATTCGAACTCCCATCAATGGTTTTGGAGACCACTATACTAGCCCTTATACTATGCCCCTGTAAATGGGTGCCGGATGTCCGGCACCACTTGTATTGTCTTATCGAAAATTAGTCGATAATCTTCGTAACCTGGCCTGCGCCGACTGTACGACCACCCTCACGGATTGCGAAACGAAGACCTTCGTTAAGTGCTACTGGAGTGATGAGTTTTACAGTGATCTCAACGTTATCGCCTGGCATAACCATCTCAGTTCCCTCTGGAAGAGTGATCTCACCTGTCACGTCAAGTGTACGGATGAAGAACTGTGGACGATAGTGGTTGTGGAACGGAGTGTGACGGCCACCTTCCTCTTTCTTGAGGACGTAGATCTGAGCCTTGAAGTCAGTGTGCGGAGTGATTGAGCCTGGTTTAGCAACAACCTCACCTCTCTTGACGTCCTTCTTGTCGATACCACGGAGAAGAAGACCAACGTTGTCTCCAGCCTCTCCCTGATCGAGAAGTTTACGGAACATCTCAACACCTGTTACAGTTGTAGATCTTGGAGCATCACCGAAACCTACGAGCTCTACCGGGTCGTTAACGTGGATAGTACCTGTCTCGATACGGCCGGTAACTACAGTACCACGACCTGTGATAGAGAAGATATCCTCGATAGGCATAAGGAATGGTTTCTCGTTCTCACGAACTGGGATAGGAATGTATGTATCAACAGCATCCATAAGCTCCATAACCTTCTCCTCCCACTTAGGGTCTCCGTTAAGAGCACCGAGTGCAGAACCACGGATGATAGGGCAATCCTCATCGAAACCGTAGAATTTGAGGAGGTCTCTGATTTCCATCTCAACGAGGTCGAGCATCTCAGGATCGTCAACAAGGTCAACCTTGTTCATGAATACAACGATCTTAGGTACGTTCACCTGACGAGCGAGAAGGATGTGCTCACGAGTCTGAGGCATAGGACCGTCAGTAGCAGCAACAACGAGGATAGCACCGTCCATCTGAGCAGCACCGGTAACCATGTTCTTCACATAGTCAGCGTGACCCGGACAGTCAACGTGTGCATAGTGACGATTTGCTGTTTCATACTCGATGTGTGAAGAGTTGATGGTAATACCACGCTCTTTCTCTTCTGGAGCATTGTCGATCTGATCGAAAGACTTGACTTCGTCAGCTTTTGTAAAACCTTTCTCAACGAGCACCTTGGAAATGGCAGCTGTCAAGGTAGTTTTACCGTGGTCAACGTGGCCAATTGTACCAATGTTGACATGCGGCTTGGTTCTTACGAATGTTTCTTTTGCCATAATATTATGTTTTTAATATGTTATTGCTATGAATAAACACGTATAGAGCCGGTGATGGGAATTGAACTCATGACCTCATCCTTACCAAGGATGCGCTCTACCCCTGAGCTACACCGGCGACACTTTTCGAAAAATTTGAGCGGAAAACGAGGTTCGAACTCGCGACCCTCAGCTTGGAAGGCTGATGCTCTACCAACTGAGCTACTTCCGCAAGTGTGAGTGGGAGAAGATGGATTCGAACCACCGAAGACATAAGTCAGCAGATTTACAGTCTGCCCCATTTGGCCACTCTGGTATTCTCCCAATATTTCACCGGAAAAGGCCGTTTCCGGAACTTGAGCCGATAGAGGGATTTGAACCCACGACCCCGAGATTACAAATCACGTGCTCTGGCCAACTGAGCTATATCGGCAATATTTTGTGTCTTACATTTCGTAAGGGATTGCAAAGATAGGTAATAAATCTTATTCTGCAAACATTTTTTAATTTTTTTCGACGTTTTCTATCATTTTTACTGCTTTCCCGGCTATGCCTTCCGCATCCAAACCGCACGCAGCACGCTGTGAGGCCTGTTTGTCCTGTACGATGAACTCATCCGGGATACCGAGCCCCTGAACAGGCATTACAATTCCTTCAGATGCCAGGTATTCTGCCACGGCACCGAAGAGCCCGCCTTTGATACAGCCTTCCTCCACAGTAAGTATCATTCCTTTTGAAGCCGCCTCCCTTACCAACTCCTCGTCCAGCGGCTTTATATACCTTATATTATATACGGCAGGCGTAACTCCTGTCCGTTCCGCCACCAATGCGGCAGCTTCCATTGCCCTGTTCGCCTCCGGCCCTGCAGCGATTATCGACAGGACCTTTCCGTCCTGGAGTTTCTCGCCTTTCCCTGGTTCAAGAACATTGACCTCGGCATTTTTCCAGTCCACCCCTTCGCCGCAGCCGCGAGGATACCTTATTATGAAAGGACCCGTCTTGGTGCTTGCCGCCGTGTACATGAGGTTCTTGAGTTCAGTCTCATTCCGGGGAGCGGAAATTATCACGTCCGGAATCGAACGGTAAGCTGCCATGTCATAGCATCCGTGATGAGTGGCGCCGTCCTCTCCGACCAGCCCGGCCCTGTCGAAACACAGGACTACAGGCAGATGCTGAAGCGCCACGTCATGGATTATCTCGTCGTACGCCCTCTGCGAAAATGATGAATAGATATTGCAGAACGGCTTCATTCCTCCTGCAGCAAGACCTGCGGAGAATGTAACGGCATGTTCCTCTTCAATGCCGACATCGAAAAACTGCCCCGGAAGTTCCTTGGCCAGCAGATTCATACCGCAACCTGAAGCCATCGCAGGAGTTATTCCGACAATCCTGCTGTCTTTCCGCGCCAGGTCCAGAAGCACCTGACCGAAGACGTCCTGATAACGGTCAGGCCTGCCTTCTGACGAAGGACGTTCGCCTGTAACCGGATCGAACTTGCCCGGAGCATGCCAGACAGTAGGATTCTGTTCAGCCGGAGCAAAGCCTTTTCCCTTGCGGGTTATGGTGTGCAGCAGCCTCGGTCCCTTGAGATCCTTGAGCCTTTTCAATGCGTCTATAACAGCGCCCATATCATTGCCGTCCACAGGACCGAAATACCTGAGTCCGAGAGATTCGAAGAACGCACCTCCGAAATCATCCACGAGCGAAGACTTGGTAGAACGCACCAGGTTCTGCATCTTGTCACGAAGCCAGCCTTCCCCCATCTTGTTCCAGATTCCAGCCTTGATCTTGTTATAGGTCGGGTCCGTGGTAAGTCTCAGCAGATGATTGTGAATTCCTCCGAGATTCTTGTCAATGCTGCAGTTGTTGTCATTGAGTATTATGAGGATGTCGCTCTTGCTGGCCCCGACATTGTTCAGACCTTCCAGGGCCAGGCCTCCCGTAAGAGCGCCGTCACCTATCAGAGCGACCACTTTCTCGTCAATGCCCTGCATTTTCGCTGCCACAGACAGTCCGAGAGCCGCTGATATGGAGGTGGAAGAATGCCCGACACCAAATGCGTCATATTCGCTTTCTTCCCTTTTGGGAAATCCGCTGAGTCCGCCTTTCATCCTGTTTTTGAGGAATGCCTCCCGCCGGCCTGTCAATATCTTGTGAGCATAGGCCTGATGCCCCACATCGAATACGATCTTGTCAGCAGGGGTGTTGAATACATAATGAAGTCCGACAATGAGTTCCACAGCACCCAGACTCGATCCGAGATGCCCCGGATTCGTCGCACAACAGTTTATGATGTATTGACGGATTTCGGCGCACAACTGTTCGAGCTGCGCATTGTCAAACTTTCTTATATCTTCCGGTCCATTGATATTTTCCAGCATAGCAAATCTGTTTCCGTTTCGAAATTGCTGCAAGTTACAAACATTTCCCGACATTTCATCTTCCAATAATTTTGAGGTTTATGATTTATTGAATAACTTGCGAGCCTGTTTTTCCGCCGCCCGCGTGCAGCAGGCCAATGATGAATACAAATAGTTTATAAATATGTCTAAAGCGCAAAAATTAATGAATGACAGTGCGGTAGCCCGCTGGTCAGTTCTCGTGCTAATCGCACTGATGATGTTCTTCGGCTACATGTTCGTGGATGTAATGTCGCCTCTCAAGTCTCTCGTGGAAGAGAAACTCAAATGGGACAGCACCGTATTCGGAACATATGCAGCTTCAGAGTTCTTCCTGAACGTGTTCTGCTTCTTCCTGATTTTCGCAGGAATCATTCTGGACAAGATGGGTGTCCGTTTCACAGGACTGCTTTCAGCCTCTCTGATGGTAGGCGGCGCCGTCGTAAAATATATAGGTATCAGCGACTGGTTCCAGGCTACAGCTTTCTGCGGCTGGCTTGACAGCTGGTGGGTAGCCCTTCCCGGAAGTGCAAAGATGGCCTGCCTCGGATTCATGATTTTCGGCTGCGGCTGTGAAATGGCCGGAACTACAGTATCCAAGGCTATCGCCAAGTGGTTCAAAGGCAAGGAGATGGCATTGGCAATGGGCCTCGAGATGGCCATCGCCCGTCTCGGCGTGTTTGCCGTTATGTGGATTTCTCCTATGATCGCTTCCAAGTTCGACGGCTCCGTAGTTGCTCCTGTAGGATTCTGCACAGCACTCCTCTGCGTAGGACTCCTTTTCTTCCTTACATTTACATTTATGGACCGCAAGTTCGACAGCCAGCTTGTCGAAGCAGGTCTCATGACAGCCGAGAAATCACCGGAAGACGAATTCCACCTCAGCGACCTCGGCAAGATCTTCAGCAGCAAGATGTTCTGGATTGTCGCTCTGCTCTGCGTACTCTATTACAGCGCAATCTTCCCATTCCAGAGATATGCACCGAACTACCTCGAGATCACCCTCGGAGTATCCGCTGAAACCGCTTCACGCCTGTTCAGCTGCTTCCCTATTCTCGCAATGGTACTTACTCCGTTCCTCGGAGCATTCCTCGACTTCAAGGGCAAGGGCGCATCAATGCTGATGTTGGGTGCCATCATCATGATTGTCTGCCACCTCAGCTTCGCATTCCTTCTGCCGGCATTCCCGAGCAAGGCATTGGCACTTGTACTGATCGTAACCCTCGGAGTATCATTCTCATTGGTCCCTGCCGCTCTCTGGCCGTCAGTTCCTAAGATCATCGACGAGAAGATTCTCGGTTCAGCATACTGCCTGATTTTCTGGGTTCAGAACATCGGACTCTGCCTGGTTCCGCTTCTTATCGGCGCTACGCTTCAGGCAACCGGAGGATATATGGTTCCGATGATTATCTTCTCCACATTCGGAGTGCTCGCCTTCATACTGTCATTCATGCTCAAGTTCGAGGACAGGAAGAAGGGATACGGCCTGGAGCTTCCTAACGTCAAGGAATAGTCCCGATGGCTACAGATACAGCAAAGATCCGCAACATCACACGTTGGCTGGCACTCGCCTGCCTGGTGGTTCCGATGTTCGGATCTTACTTTTTCGATGATATGTTCTCATCCCTGTCACAGCTTTTCCGCTCACCGGAACTGCTGGAACTGGGATGGGATTCTGCCGACTACGGCTTCTACGCAGGCGGTTACTCATTCCTCTGTGTATGGGGAGGCCTGATTGTCTGCGGAATGCTCTTAGACAAATGGGGTGTCAGGATAACCGGCTCCATCTTCGTAGGACTTATGGCAGCCGGCGCCGCCATCGTGACTTTTGCGATAACGTCAGGGATGGCTCCTTCATCTTCATTGCTCACGGCCTATGCCGGATGCATGATATTCGGTCTCGGCAGCGAAATCGCAGGCGTGGCAGTGACACGGTCCATCGCCAAATGGTTCAAGGGCAGGAATATGGCTCTCGCAATGGGACTGCAACTGGCCATCGCCCGACTCGGTACTGCACTGGCATTGATACTTTCTCCGCTTCTTGTCACGGCTAAACCGGCCGGAGAAGCCTACACATTGGCAGAAACCGCCCGTCCCGCATTCGCCGGACTGGTTATCCTGATGGTGGGGTGCATCGTCTGGGCGATTTTCGTGGCAATGGATGCGAGATTCGATTCAGTGACGGGCGAGACTGACAGGAAAGAGACTTCAGAAGAAGACAAGTTCAAGTTTAGCGACATATTCAAGGTGCTGGGCAACAAGTACTTCATAATGTCGGCGCTGCTCTGCGTGTTCTTCTACTGCAGCATCATTTCATTCAAGAAATTCGCCACCTCCATATTGATCCCGAGATTCGACCTGCCGGTGGACAGCGCAAGCCTGATGGTGTCAATGATTCCGTTCTTCACGGTAATCTTCGCACCGCTTTTCGGACTGCTGGTGGACAAGGTAGGCAAGGGAACCAGATGGATGATAACGGGTTCTGTCCTGGTCCTCGTTTCCCATCTGATGATAGCATTCGCACCTCAGGGCGTTCAGGCTTACGGATATGTGGCTATCGCAATGTTGGGTGTCGGCTACTCTCTCGTTCCAGCCGCCCTCTGGCCGACCATACCTAAGATCATTCCTGAGAAGAATCTCGGCACGGCATATTCTCTGATTTATTGGATTCAGAATATGGGCATGCTGCTTGTTCCGATTGCGGTCGGCTTCATCTTCAGAAATGAGGTGACAATGCCGGGGAACGCCGCCCAGGAACAGAATGCGGCACTGCATGCTGAACTGATTTTCATCACGCTCAGCATTCTCGCCATTCTGATTTCAGTGCTGTATGCAAGGTCTTCGGACAAGGCTCCCGAATTAGGCATTGACAAGGCGATAAAATAGTGTGCGGATGCGTTGGCGCTTGCTTATTTCCGCTCAGGAAGGCGGAAGCCTGTGACTTTCATCACACGATCCGGTGTTTCAGGGGTTCCAGTCATTGGGGCCCCTTTGTCCATTGACCTGATTTCCAGCATCTCGGCCGGCGAAAGTTCGAAATCGAAAACATCCGCATTGGCCTTGATCCTTTCACGGTGGACGCTCTTCGGGATGATGATGACTCCGCATTGAAGCTGGTAGCGGAGGGCGACCTGACGGGTGGACTTCCCGTGGCGGGCAGCTATCTCCAACAGCCGTGGAGACTGGAAAAGTTCGTCAATACGGCCCTGTCCGAACGGCATATAGCCTTCGTGCGCTACTCCGAGACGCTCCAGCCACTCGTGCTCTTCCAAGCGCTGCGCATAGAGGTTCGTCTCGATCTGATTCACTGCCGGAGCTATCTCATTGAAGTTCATCAGGTCAATGAGTCTGTCGGTATTGAAGTTGGAGACTCCGATTGCACGGACCAGGCCCTCGCGGGTCATCGCTTCGAGATCGCGCCATGCGGCATAGATGTCGCCATAGGGCCAATGCAGCAGGACAAGGTCAATGTAGTCTGTGCGGAGTTTCTTCATTGACTCCATCAATGATGCCCTCGCATCGGAAAATCTTGTCGGCCATACTTTGGTGGTGATGAATATGTCTTCACGCGGGACGTCAGAGGAGGCAACCGCCTGACCGACAAATTCCTCATTATCATAGAACTGCGCTGTATCTATCATCCTGTAGCCGAGTTCGAGCGCATCCCTTACGCTCGTCAGGCATTCATTCGGATCGGTGGTCTTGTAAGTTCCCAATCCGAGAACCGGCATCTCCACGCCATTGTTAAGTGTAACCGTTTTCATATTTACGTGATTATATTGTCTGTTTTATAGCCGCAAATTACAGTCACAAAAATAATAAAAAACTCAGACAGTAGGCATCGGTTCACACGAGCCCTCGGGGGCGGTACGCCCTTTCAGGGCTATCCTTCCCACCGCGAAGCGGCGGGCCCCTTCCGCTCACGAAGCCGCGGACGGCTACGCCGCCCCGAGGGCTCATGCGAACCCGGCGATGCATACTGATGCATATCGAGGATTATCTGATTTAAGGTGGTTATAGAATATTTTTTTGCAATTTTGTGAAAAAATTTTGCGGATATTTCAAATTATCGTACATTTATGCGGATATAGAGACCGTAAATAAAGAACAAACAATAAGATAAGAGGTATGAAAATGAAACGCATCTTAGCATTACTCTGTGCAGCTGCAACATTGACATTGAGCTGCAAAAAATCTTCTTCCGAACCGACTCCAGGCCCGGAAAACAAAGATTTCACTATCGAACAGACGGACCTCACACAGGGTTCCTTCGGCGTTCGCATCACACCTAAAGACAATGAAGGCACTTACTACTTCAACGTCATCTCCAAAGAGGATTTCGCCAAATTGTACAGCAGCGACTCCGACAAACTTACAGCAGCCTACAAGGCATGGTTCGAGCAGATCGCCACGGCAAACGGACTGGCTCTGCAGGACATTCTCAAGGAAGCACTTTTAAGCGGAATGCAGAATAAGCCATATACTGCACTCGTACCGAACACTGAATATGTATTCTTCGTATATGGCCTCAACCTCGACGGAAACGCCACCACCGCGGTGAGCTACTATGAGTTCAAGACACTTGAGGCAAAATTAGATGAGACGGTGACATTCAACATCACACCGACCGAGATAAAGTCCACCTACTTCGTATTCGATATCGAGCCGAGCAACCCTGACATTTTCTATTTCTTCGACATTATGCCGGCTTATGCATATGAAGACCAGTGCGCAAATGACCCGGCCAACATTCCAAGTTTCGTAAAAACATTCATAACATCTCTCAAGACTGAAAACGACACGTTCAAGGCGATGAGCTGGGCAGAATTTGTCACATACCTTACAAAAAGAGGCAAATACACATACGACACCCAGACATCAGAAGCAAACAACAGTCTTCTTCCTGAGTACGACTATTATGTGTATGCTATCGGCATCGCCAATGACGGTTCATTCTCGACAAATCCTACAGTAGTAAAAGTCACTACAGGGGAAACACCGCGCAACGAATATACCGTAACCAATTCCACCATCAGCGACATCACATACGAGTTCAACATTCTCGCGGCATATAGCGAAGCATTCGCCGTGATGATGGAAAGAGCCATCTACTTCGAGGGAGAAACCGATGAGCAGATGGTGGCAGACCTGGTAACCGCAAATAAAGGCGACATTTCCGCATATCTTTTTGCAGACAGGGCAAAAGGCTCGTTTACGGACCTGATTCCTGATGAAGATTACTACGTATTCATCTTCGCATGCAACACGAACGGCACTCCTAAGACAGGAGAGAAGGCCAATATCGTAAAAATCCCTATCAGGACCAAGACAGCAAGTCCGACAAATGCAACCTATACGATCAAAGTATCCAACATCTCCAAGACTACAGCCAGAGTCAATGTCTCAGGAGACGACAAGGCTACAGGACAGACATTCCTTCTCAACTATGTCACAAAAGCAGAGTTCGATGCAGGTGTGGCAGCCTCAAGCGAGAAAGAATTCCTGCAGAAGCACATGGACGCAAAGATTGATGCCAGCCTCAAGGAATGGAATGAAAGCCATGCAAAACTCGACAGGAAAGAATTCCTTTCCAGACTCCTCCCAGGAGAATCAGTGTTTGGAACAGGAACATACGTGGATTGGGAAGGACTTACTGCCGGCACGGAATACTATGCTTATGTGATCGGTATCAAGGCTGACGGCACTTACACGACTGAGCCATTCAAGACCTTATTCAAGACCATCGATGAGAAGAAGAGTAAGGTAACAGTATCAACTGCTATGAAAGCATGGATGTATGATGAATACTATCCAGGCAAGACAAACTATAATCTCAGCTTCGATGCTGAGCCATATGCTTCAGCCGGAAAACTGTATGTTAAAGCTTTCACAGGTACAGACGAGTGGGCTGGAAAGAGTTCAGAAGAACTGGTGACACTGCTCAAGCAAGAGAGTCCAACAGTACCGGCCTATGGAAATTGCCAATATGTATACAATCCAACTGTTACACGCGGAGAGATGTTCTACGTATATGCTATCGCATACGACACAGATAACATTCCATCAGACATTCTGAAAATAAGCCATCTGTCAAAAGAGGAAGGCTCATTGAACACAGGAATGTCAACATACGTCAAAATCGACAAGACTGAAACTATAGCTGTTGCACGATAATGAAAAACTTCAGCAGATTCATAACATTGACACTTGCGGCAGTTGCCTTTCTGGGCGGCTGCGGCAAGAGCAATGATCCAGACACGCCGCAGAAGCCGGACGAGCCGGATCAGCCATCAGCACCAGTTTATAAGGTAGGTGACTACTATGAACGGGGCTTTGTAAAGGGCATTGTCATAAGCGTGGACGAAAAAGGCGAGCACGGAATGGTGGTTTCGCTGAATGAGACGGAAGCCGTATGGTCCTACATATACGAGGAAGCTATGGGTTCCCAGCCCGGGACCGGAAAATACAACACTGAATGTGTCTATAAGATGAAAGACTGGAGAAACCAGTATCCGGCATTCGACTGGTGCAGCAGAAAAAATGTAGGTTCGCTCAAGGACTGGTTCATACCTTCAATGAATGAACTTGCCCATCTCTACAAGGCATATACCGGTCACGAGGCCAATGACACTGAGCAGGGTACCGGTTCCATCAAGTCCAAGGCTGATGATTCATCAAGCAAGGCCTGGTTCAACAAATGTCTGACCGACAAGAAAGGAACGGCATTGACAGACGGCATATACTGGTCTTCAAATGAGACCGGTCCGAGCATCGTATATGCTTTCGACATGCAGTCGGGAACCTCCGTAACAAACCCAGACAAACTGGACAAAAAACAAACACATCGAGTTAGGGCATTTGCCGAATTTTAGTCTTCTACAACAATTCTTTTAGAAATAATGAAACATAAAATATTCTCAATATTGTTATCCGTTATGGCAATTGCAGGCTGCACAAAAAGCAACGAAGAGCAGGGCGGAAATAACGGAGCGCTTGCAGCACCTGATGTTCAGATAATTGCAGAAGCTACTTCGCTGACGGCAATGTGGAATCCTGTCAATGGAGCAGACGGTTACAGAATCGAAATCACCTACCTCGCTGACGGTAGCAATGCCGATGTAGTGAAGGAGAACATAAAAGAAACGAACTATATCGCAAAGGGCCTGCGCCCTGGCAGGACATACACAGTCAGAATCGCTGCCACAAAGGACGGCAAGGCATCGTCAAACTGGTTCTACAAGGACGTGACCACCGACAACAAGGCCATCACATTCGAGATTACCCCTTACGAATGTTACGACAAGGAAGGCGGATATCTGTATTACAGCGCATTTGTAAAACCGAGCGATGAGGGCATTTACTACTGGGTAGGTGCTGTGGCATACAGGTCAAAGGGTGATGCGAAATCCTGGATTGAGACAGATATCCAGAACCATATCGACAAAGGCGAGACATGGGAATCACTTGTAAAGGACAAGAAGATCATCCAAGGAAAGAGCCGGTGCGGTTTCGAATTCACCGGAGCTGATGATATGATTTTCACTGCTGCAGCCGTGGAGAAGACCAAGAAAGGCATTGAGATTATCTCAGACGTTTCCATGAGTTATCCTTTCTATGCTATAAACCAAGGTGCATCCAAATCTCACCCTGCCACAATAGATGACTTTGTAGGAGAATGGGTTTGCATGCCGAACGGACAATATTCAAGAAAGGAAGACAACACATTGGAAGTGGTGGACAGCAAGCCGTTCAATGTGACGATAGCCAAATCCGACAGCGATACAACATTGACAATTACCGGCTGGGGCGGTGACAGGAACAGATTCAGCTCAAGCCCTATCACCATCGTCTACAAGGACGCGACCAAAATAATCGACGAACATTTCACCATTACTCTTCCTCAGACCATCAAGACCGAGGGCGAGACAGAGTGGGCATACACTTCCTGGTTCGTATTGTCATCAAAGAAAGACGATGTTACTACGGATATCTGTCAAGCATACGACAAAGAGTACGCAGGGATAATACCCGCATGGCAAGTAGGCTTCCAGGGCTATATCGGAAACAAGAACAAGACTGTCATAAAGATTGAAGGTGAAAAATATGACGGAAGCGATTTAGCTGCAGAAATGACGGCTCTATGGCCTTGCGGAATGAATGCAGATGGCCAGTTTTCCAAATTCCTGAACGGCTCGGAAAAAGGCAATGACGAACCAATCTCCATGTACTACCTGGCAAGAAAGGATTTCGCAGAAGGAAAGATTTTCCAGGCGCCGGATGTAAGCGATGAGATCATCTCCAGCGCATCGGTGAAATCTGCGGGAGCTAAGGCATTGACATACAAGCGTGTAAATCAGTAGCAGACGCCTCTGTCAGGACATTGGCGACAGAGAACTGTACAACAGACATGAAAGAAGGTGACCAGAATTCCGGCCACCTTCTTTTGTTGTTCAGTCAATGCTGTTATCCGCAGTAGAAATACTTGTCCACGAGAGCCTTGACCTTGTCCGGATCCTTCTGAGCATCGGCAAGCAGACCCTTGTCACCGAAAGAGCGCAAAGACCTGATAATACCGTCTATCATGCGAGGAGAGAAGACATTGTCCTGCTCAAACACGCTGCGCACCTGCTCGAGAGCATCGGCAGATTCACTGCAGCAGCCCGGCAATTCAGCAAAATCCTTGGACCCCTTGGTATGGATATTCAATCCCGCATAAGTGCGGACAGTAAGTTCAAGAGCCTCTTTCACAGGCATTTCCAAGCCATAGCGGCAAGCGGTGCAGAGACCTGCCATGAGCTGATAAATGTCCGCAGAACTGTCAGGAGAACGCATCTCTACAGTCTGCTTGGCTGAGGCGTCTGAGACCTCGTAACCGTCAGAATACTTGCAGTGGTTCTCCACCGGATTCGCATCCGCGCACATGTCATTGGCAGTGGACCAGCCCAATGGGACACGCACGAGTGCAGAACGGTTGCAGTCACCCCAGCAGATATTGGTCGGGGCCTCCTGATGAGGAACCAGACGGAAATATGAAGTAGGATTCTTGTTGCCGAACGCGGTTATAGCAGGAGCGAGCGTCATCATGCCGGCGATGGCTCTGTGCGCGATTTCTGAAAGCTTGCCGCTTTCGGTCATGCAGCTCTTGCCGTCCTTCATGATTCTCATGTGGATATGCATACCTGAACCAGCCTCGCCTACGATGATTTTCGGAGCGAAAGTGACATCCAGTCCATATTCCCATGCAAGAGTGCGGATTACCCATTTGGCAAGAAGAATCTGGTCTGCAGCGGTCTCGATAGGAACAGGAAGGAATTCGATTTCATTCTGCTCATAGGTTTTTCCGTCTCTGGTGAAATTGCCGACCTCGCTGTGGCCGTACTTGATCTGACCACCGGCCTGAGCGATACGGGCCATGCATTCCGTCCTGAACTCATTGAGCTTTGCAAACGGAGACGACTCGTGATAGCCTTTCTGGTCAGTTCCCGGGAACAGTTCATCCTCGTCAGCAATCACATAATACTCGAGCTCGCCCATGGCGTCGAACGTCATGCCGGTAGCCTTGGTGAACTGCCTTGACGCCTTCAGCACAGTAAGGTACGGGTCGCACTCGAAAGGTCTGCCGTCCTTGTCATAGAAGCTGCAGAGCATATCCAGAGTAGGAATTTCGGCGAAAGGATCCACAAACGCAGTCCTGAAACGTGGAATCACATACAAGTCACTGCTTCCGGCCTCCACAAATGAAGGGAACAGACTGGATCCGTCCACTCTCTCGCCCTGACTGAGAATCGTCTCGAGATATTCGAGACTATTGATGATGAAGTTCAATGTCTTTACTCTTCCGTCCTCTGCAGGATACATGAAATTCACCATTTTGATACCGTAAGAACGGATAAACTCCACGATATCAGCCTTGGTAAAGGACTCCGGCGACTTTCTCAGATATGTCGCGACAATGTTTGGAGACAACTCCATCTTTTTATCTGCCATATTGTTATCAATTTAGTGTTATTACTTCGCATTTTTCTTCCAATCAGTAAAATTGCTGATAATTTGTCGGAAAAACAGTATGGCAAACTTAAGAATTTAAGTCCACAATAAAAAGCAATTCTCAAGAATTGGTAAAAATAGTTCCATACAGATGATGGAGCGGCTCCGGATCACCTGAAGAAAGGAGCTTCACGTGAGGCGAAGACGGGACAGCAGAGGCATTTCGGGCCAGTGCAGAAGACGCCTCCCCGGCACTGAGCATCCCGTCCCTTTCCAGGACATGCACCAGTTGCCGCGCGACGGCAGGAGCCGGGTCAATGAATCTGATATCCGGCCCGGCAACTTTCTGAAGGACAGGGAGAAGAAACGGATAATGCGTACAGCCCAGGACAATGATATCCGCTCCTGCGGACAGCAGTGGAACGAGGCTTGCCTTCACCACGTCTTCCGCTTCGCTACCGGACAGTCTGCCCTCTTCCACGAGCTCCACGAAGCCCCGTCCGACATGTTCGAAGACATTGACCTGGTCATCTACACTTTCCTTGGTCTTGAGATATTTGGAGCCTTTGAGCGTGCCGGCTGTGGCAAGAACGCCGACGACGCCGGTGCGGGTGCCGAGCGCGGCAGGTTTCACCGCCGGTTCCATTCCGATAAAGCAGATATGGTCATGCAGGCCTCCAGTCAGTTCCTGAACCCTGTCGCGCACCTCCTGCGAAGAAGCATCAGAATACTCTGACCGGAGCACGGAAATTGCCGCAGCAGTAGCTGTATTGCATGCCACGACAATAACGTCCGACCCCTCTGTCAGCAACCGCTCCGTTATCGCACGCGCACGGTCCTGAATGTACTCCGGTGACTTCTCCCCGTAGGGGCAATGCGCATTGTCAGAGTAATATACATATTCTGCTTCAGGAAGAAGACGGGTTATCTCCTTGAGGACTGACAACCCGCCTTCACCGGAATCGAAGACTCCTATCTTAATCATAATGAGAATGTTGACTACTAATATCCGTAGTTGTTGTAAGTTCTGGACATCTGTCCGTACATCTGACCGAGGACTTCGAGATAAGGCACGCCACCGACAAGAGTCAGTCTATAGACTGTGTCATCCACCCTGTAATACTGAACTCCGTTAAGAGTGATTATATCATAATCTTCCGGAAGGCTCTGGACCAATGCTCCTGCAGGAGGAACTATGGTCTGATACTGTCCGTTGCCGTTTACAATGTAGAAGATACCGTCCTGGTAGAAGTAATTGCGGTCAGCGAAAGCATAGCTCTGGACCAGTCCCAGACGGCTTGCTATCTCATAGGAAGAAAGCGCCGCTGTCGGGTTCATGGCAATTGCATTGTTCTGAGCCAGGATTGTCGCATTGTTCTGGGCGATGATACGGTTCTGCTGGTCAATGTACCTATTGTTCGCATCTATCGCGCTGTATGTGCGGTAAACATTGTTATAATAAGCGAAGTTCACTGCCGCGAATGTCATATCGGCGACAGCAGCAGTAATCGTGACACCGAACGGCGGACGGCAAACGATGTAATGTCCGTGGTAAGGTCTGTAATACACATCGTTATAGATGTAGTAGTCAACGCCGAAATATCTCACGACCCTGTATCTCGGAGGCAGGACCTCAACTCTGAAACCGAAGCAATGAGGGTGATGATGGTCGTAGAAATGTCCCGGACGGTCGTAAGGCATGAATCCGCGGTCACGTGGCGGGATACGCTCCACATTGTGGTTGTTGATTCTGAAGTCATCAGCATTGTTCATTCTCGAACCAGGCTGGCCACCTGAAACTCTGGTATTGGAGCCGGACTGTGAACGCATCTGGCTGGTAACTGTGCCGAGACCGCCTTTGGTTACATTGGTATTGCTCCTTATCGCGCTCGAAGAAGAGGAACGTACCTGCGAACTCTGCCCGGAAGATGAGCTGGAACCACGCACCTGTGAGGAGCTGCCGGACTGACGTGTCTGTGAGGATGAGCTGGAACGGCGCACCTGGCTGTCTGATGAGCTTTCTCTGTTTATCTGATTTGAGACATCCACCTGATTTACGTCTTTTACTATATAAGTATCTGACTCAGAGCCACGTACCTGAGTGGAATTTCCGGACTGACGCACCTGTGAGGATGAGCTGGAACGGTTGTTCGAGCCGCGGACCTGAGAAGAGGAACTTGAACCGGATGTCCTTGTGCCGGTAGAACGGGACTGGGATGAGGAGCTCGAGCCACGGACCTGTGACGAGGAGCTTGAACCGCGTACCTGTGAGGAGGTACCGGAACTACGTGTCTGTGAAGAACTTCCTGAACTTCTTACCTGAGAAGAAGTGCCCGAACTGCGGGACTGGGATGAGCTCGAACGGGACTGGTAAGAACTGCCGGAACTGCGTGTCTGCGAACTTGAAGAACGCACCTGGGACGAAGAACCGGAAGAGCGCGTCTGAGAGCCGGTCGAGCGGGTCTGTGATGATGAAGACCTGGTCTGCGAACCGGTAGAACGGGACTGTGAACCCGTAGAACGAGTCTGTGATGAAGAACTGCCTGAAGTATTGCGCTGCTGAGTAGTAGTCGTAGAACGTCTTGTCTGCGCAAGAGTGTCATCTGTCACCGCGAACAGGGAAAAAGCGGCAAGTGAGGCCAATGCGATGTTAGTTAATTTTCTCATAACGTATCAGTGTTTTGGGTGCGGCACAAAACCGCAACCGTGGTTATTTATAGAGGTAGTACCTCCTGGAAAGAGTCTTGAAATCCTTTACATCCTTGTTCCAGTAGTCTATGATATCTGCGACCTCAAGTCTCTCTGAAAAAGTCTTTCTTACATAATCCGTACCACAAACCTTGTCGAACATTCCGGTCCTCGACTTGGAAATCACGAATGGATTGTGCTCGGGATAAAGCCTGTTGACCGCCTGCATGACATAGAATTGGGTCAATGTTATCTGCGCCTTCGCATAGTCGGTATAGTGGAACTGGACACCATGCACCAGCTTTCCCTGAGAACTTCCTGCAATCGGCTTGTAATGAATCGTACGGAAAGCCACGCCCGGAAGGGCATAACTGTCAAGCTCGGCTTTAAGTTTCTCTGCATCAATCCATTCGGCAGCGAAAGTCTCGAACGGAAGAGTGTAGCCGATGCCGATATTGAGATAGCCGTTGAACTCGCCGGCAATACCGGAAGACGGATAGTTTATGGCAGACTGCGGATACGGTATGTTCGGCGAAGGGAGCACCCACGGCAGACCGGTTTCGACATAAGTCATATTGCGCCGCCATCCGTCCATCGGGATGACACTGAGCTTGCATTTGAGCGGACTTTCATATCCGCGCTCGCCACGGCAGAGACCTTCTTCATTGATCATGATGGCAAGTTCCCCGACCGTCAGGCCATATATGTACGGGATGCTGAATTCGCTGACAAAGGAATAGAAGCCGGCCTCGACATTGCACCCCTCGACTTTCTCTCCGCCGAGCGGATTCGGCCTGTCCAGCACCATCACCTCGATTCCTTTCATGGCGCAGGCCCTCATCATCAGGCCCAATGTGCTTATGAATGTATATGAGCGGGTTCCGACATCCTGGATATCATACACTACCACATCCAGTCCGTCTAGCATTTCCTGGGACGGCATTCTTGTCTTGCCGTACACGGAATAGACCTTGACACCGGTCTTGGGGTCCACTGTATCAGCGACTTTGTCACCTGCATAGGCATCGCCGCGCACACCGTGTTCCGGAGCGAAAAGTGTCACCAGTTCCACGCCAGGCGCGTCATATAAGATGTCGATGGTGGAGCGCAGGTTCCTGTCAATGCCGCTCGGATTGGTAACCAGGCCCACACGTTTTCCCACGAGCCCGGCAAATCCACGTTCCTCAAGCACCTCGATTCCTGTCCGAACCACCGTCTTACGCGCTGCAAAAGCGTAGAACACAGGCAGAATAAGCAACAATACGCTGACTACCAAGGCATTGGTCTTTTTCATAAGCATCAGTCGTTAATGGTTCCTATTTTTCCTACAAAGAGAATTTCATCGGCCTCCGAATTGAAAATGGAGAATATGAACGGTCTGTCCACAGTCATTCTGAACGGAATCGGCTCCGGACGTACAGAAGTAAGTCTGACACCGATGGAAGTGACTGCGGCAGCTTCCGCACCCTCCTCATTGACCTCGACAAAACATTTCTGCTTCACTTCGTCCACGGCTACCGACGACTGTGTCATATTGCCGAACTCCGCCGCAGGGGTGAACGCGCGATTCACGCCAAGAGACTGGAGCACGCTGTTGAGTATCAATGTATTGTCTATCTTGAACTTCGGCATTGACAATGCCACCTCGCGGTATTCGGCAGCGGCGACAGCCTTTGAGAACATCTCTGAACTTACGGAAGAGACAAGTTTCTGGATATCAGCGCCTTCGTCCGGCAGACAGATCATCATCTGCCATGCGCCGCCTTTATATGGCAATATCACGAAACGTCCGCCTTCATATTCCGCGCAGCAGAACTCTCTCTTTATGCGCATGAAGTCCACTTCCTGATCGCCTGAAGGGCTGTGGAAAGTATCTTTTATCGTGCTGTTCTTGTCGAACTGATATTCCCACGGAGCCTTGAAATACAGGGCATTGAGTATGAACATCACCATTTCCGGAGAAATCTCATCGATGATTTCAGGTATTCTCTTGTTGGTCTTGTCCGAGCACCATCTGTTGATTTCCTTGACTGTGGCCGGACTGCTGAAATCCCTCGAATTTATCTCGGCCGAATATGAGCCGGTCAATAATGACTTGTACGCAGGAAGCACGCTGAAACCGTCACGAAGCCAGATGGAATTGGCGCTCGAAAGCTGACAAGACTTGTCACCTTTAAGTTTGTCGCCTGCAAAAGATGCGTGGTTCAATGCAGATGTCAGCTCTTCCTTCGTCTGTCCCGAGGCGCCTTCGGCAAGCATTGACAATGCCATTCCCGCACTGTACGGAGAGACTACGACATTGGCAGAGAGGCTCTTGCCGGAAAGAGAGGCATTGAACAGAGACAGGGCGAAAGCCACTTTTCCGGTCTCGGCAGAGGCTGCGGACTTCACTGCGGTCACGCTTTCAACCGATGCGACATCCGACTTGTTATCTGATACTGTTTTTCTCTGTGCTCCACAGGATACTGCTGCAAGAGCTGCGAGCGCAAGTGCAATTTTCTTCATAACTAACTGTTTTTCGACACTTTACCATATTCGGGGTCCACCTTGATGAGCTTGGTCACCGCCACAGTTCCGAGGCAGCAGACGATTACCATCCAGAAGAACATCTCATAGCCCATCCATTCCTGGAGGTAGCCTGCAAATGCACCAGGTATCATCATGCTGAGAGCCATGAACGCGGTACAGATTGCATAATGGGATGTCTTGAACTCCCCTTCTGAGAAGTACATCATAAACAACATATATGCCGTGAAGCCGAAGCCGTAACCGAACTGCTCTATGGCCACGCAGATGCTGATGATTATGATGTTGTGAGGCATTGCCATACTCAAATATACGAAAGTCAGGCAAGGAAGCGTCATGCAGGCGGCCATCGGCCACAGTGATTTCTTCAGTCCCCATCTGGACGCTGCCATACCGCCGATGATGCCGCCGACTGTGAGAGCGGCCACACCGATGGTTCCATATACGATTCCGACCGTCGATGTGGACAATGCCAGGCCGCCGTTTTCAGCTGAGGAAAGCAGGAACGGATTCACCATCTTGAGCAGGAACGCCTCAGGAAGACGATACAGAAGCATGAACACGATCGCTATCCAGACGCCCGGCTTCTTGAAGAATGACACGAACGCCTGGGCAAAACCGCCTGCAAATGAGCCGGTTGCCTCAACAGCCGCCTTGTCGCTCGACGGAGAAGGAATGGTGAAGGTATGGTACAATGTAATAAGCGTGAACATCACTGCGGTCACGGCCATCGTTATCATCCACGCTGTCGGGATGTTGCCTGTACGCTCTTCCAGAATGCCGGCAATCACGACCAGCACTCCCTGTCCGAAAATGGAGGAGAGCCTGTAGAACGTACTCCTGATGCCCACGAAGAACGACTGCTGTCCATGGTCCAGCGCTATCATGTAGAATCCGTCGGCCGATATGTCGTGAGTAGCTGACGCAAAGGCAGTTATGACGAAGAGGATCAATGTCATGGTGAACATTGATATAGGCACTCCGACGGACGCTATCATCTCGTCAGAAGGACGCGGGATACTGAAGATGAGCAGGACAAATGACACCGACATCAATATCTGCATCATTATTATCCACCATCTCTTGGTCCTGTACAGGTCCACAATCGGGCTCCAGAGCGGTTTCAATGTCCACGGCAGATAGAGCAGGCTGGTAAAGAGCGCCATCTGGCCGTTGGGCACGCCCATCTTGGTAAACATCGTAACGGAAATGTTGTTCACTATGAAGTAAGGTATTCCTTCTGCGAAGTACAATGTGGGTATCCACCACCACGGAGATTTCAAAGAATTAGGTCGGTTCATTATTGTATTATGTGTAGTTTCTAATTTAAGTAACATTGGTCCGGGGCGTTCACTTCAAATCCTCCTGACGGGCACAGACGCTTCCCGGATAATAGTGAAGCAGAATGTCCCGGTAACTATAGCCGCGCACTGCCATCATCGCAGCGCCTATCTGGCACAGCCCCACCCCGTGGCCCCATCCGACGCCAAGAAGCGTAATCGTATCATTTTCAGCATTGTTGTCAGGCGACTTTTCTTCGCGGACGACAAAAGCCGAACTTTTCAGATGAGACGAAGACAGGAACTTCCTGATAACAAGCTCTTTACCTATGACCATAGAGCTTTTCGAGCCCTTTATCGACAGCAGTTCTATGCGTCCTGAAGGGCCTCTCTTCAGAGGTTCAATGCTTTCCAGCAGCCCGATATCCTGACCGGAACGCGTGCTTATCAATGCAGAGAGTTCCCCTCTCGTGTACCTGGCCTTCCACCTGAAGAAATCCCGCGTCTCCATATCGTAGTCGTTCAGCACCTGTGAAAGGGCTGCCACATCCGAAGTGTTGCAGAATGACTTTTCAGCCTGCGGAATCTCACCTGTAATCCATTTTTCTGCATTTTCTTCTACTGTCAGGTCGGGTATCTGCTCCTCTTCTGGAGTGTCCGGCAATGCCTTCAGATATGGAAAATCCTTATCTTCCCAGCACGTGCTGAACTTTTCCATCATACCGCCGCAGCATTTGGAGAAACGGGCGTCGCACAGCTCTCCATTGTCAGTAAGCACTTCTCCCCAAGTCTCGTCCACGGCCTTCCTGACATTGTCCCCTACGGCCGCCGTAAGTCCCTGATATCTCTGGCAATGGTCGTCTGCGCAGACATCGAAAAGTTCATGGTCTTTGTGGTCATACCATCTGACATAATGCCGCGTATTCTGCTCCGTAAAGTTCTCTTTCACAGAGCTTTCGCACGTACTGCCGCCTGCTTTCCGTCCCTCTATCTGGGCCAGCAGCCAGGAACGGGATATGACAGCATGCGCCTTGAGCAGTTCCAGAGAGGAAGAAGCCTTCATCTCGGAAGAAATCACGCTCAGAAGATAGTCCTCGACGCCTACTATATTGACCGCGATGATTTTATCTTCATTGACAATGAACTTAAGCGAGCCTGCGAACTTCTGCACCTGCTTTCTTTCCCAATGGAACCCTACGCCGATGGTGACGTCATAAAGCATGAACGTCGGCTCGGCGAACATCGACGACATCGTGATGGAATCGAACAGGAGTTCGTCGTAGAGCGCTCCGTTATACGATATGCGGCCGTTTTCGTAAACCACTTTCTGCTTTCCTGCGCCGTCTGATATCATCTCGAAGCAGATTTCCTTACCGGACATCACGCCCACATGCACTTCGCGCTGGGTACGTGTGAGTTTCCAGATAATGTTCTTTTCAACCGCCTCACTCACAGAGACTTCCGAAAGCATTTCCTCCAGGAGAGGGGCATTCAGCTTGGCATAGTCTTCCTCATTCGGGACAATGAAGAGGCCTGCCATATCTGCACAGCCGGGACTCATGGTAAGGTGGTCCGGACCGTCTGAGAAATAATGGTGCGAACGGTGTTTGTCACGAGCGAGCAAAACGGCTCTGTATTCGCCGAACCGGCCGTGAGAGATGCCGAGCAGTTTCTGTGAAGGGGACTTACGGTACCAGCAAAGGAGATTGAACATCGGTTCCGTCTCGTCTTCGCGCTGCGGCAGACAGTCCACCAGACGGTAAAAGAGTTTCGCCATCGACTTGGAGGTGCGCGCCGTCAGCACGAACACCCCGCGGGTGAACTTGCCGTAATGATACAGATTGGCATCCTGAACTGACGTCACATAATCCAGCGCCTCCGGAGCCTCGCCGGAAGCCTGCATCAGGTCAATGTTCTTGTCAATGTCGGCTTCCAATGGCATGAGTCCGTGCGGACAGGCCTGGAAATGAAAATGGTCAGGGGCGGATGCGCCGCATTTCGGGCCGTTGTAAAATATGGTGAATGAGGGATGATGTCTTGCCAGATCGGTCATGTCCGTCATCCTGTGCCATATAGATTGAGGCGTATGGATATTCCGGGCTATCACCAGGTGGTTGGGGAATATCGGATACGGATTTATCAGAACGTCATATTTGCGCTCCTTTCTACCTTCAAATTCCAGATGGCGCTGCTCCGGCGGCCTGTTCTCAGCACACAGGAAGCATTTTCTCGCCTGGAGGGAGGCCTTGTCCACCTTCGCTGCGGAAGAACGGATTCTTGCAGGGTTGTGCTGCAGCCTGACTTCCAGACCGCCTACCGTCAAGGAGCGTGTCTCCACATTTTTCAATGCCCTGAAATTTGCGGCAGCGAGTGGCCACACCGAGAGCTGGTCGCCCACGAATTTCTCTATCAGTTTATCTTCTTCCATCTATTTGCATTTGGCGGAGTTCATGGCGATACGGGCTTCCAGTTCCCAAGTACGGATGCTGTCCTTGTAGTAATTGTTGGCATTGACCTTGGCAATGTCCAGAGCGGCATCGGAGTTTCCGTCCCATCTGCGGCAGCAGTAGAGCGACTCGTAGATTCTGCCGATGCGGTATTCGCGGCTGATGCGCAGACCGACCGCATAGTCCTCTCCGTAATTGCAGTTCGGAAGGTTTATCTTGCGAAGAAGCGGGACATAGAATGCACGAGGAGCGCCCAAACCATTGATTCTCAAAGCATTGTTTCTGCCGTTCTCGTCGGTCCATTCTTTATGGTCAATGAGTCCCGGAGGCAGCAGGTTCATATTGAAGTCTGTCAGTTCGTACGAGCCGACCACCATTCCGCAGCCTTCGAGTTCGAATACATTGACAATCTTCTGGAGCGTGTTTTCGTCTTTATACACATCGTCGCTGTCGAGCTGCACGGCGTATGTTCCGCACCTGCTGTCGTGTACGGCCAGGTTCCAGCATCCGCCGATGCCCAGATCCGTACGTTCAGGAGATATCACGACCAGACGAGGGTCCGCTATCGAAGAGAGGACTTCGGATGTGCCGTCGGTAGAGTGATTGTCAATGACAATGACATTGTACTGGAAATCACAGCTTTGGGCCAATGCGCTCTTTACCGCGTCGGCTACCGTGCGGACTCTGTTGAAAACCGGAATCACTACAGTCGCGAGCACGGCCGTGTTCATTGCCCCGTCCTTCTCCACCTTCTTGAATTCCGGAGCGAGGTATGCGCCGATGCGCTTGAGGTGCTCGGTACAGATTTTCTCCATCTCTATCTGTACTTCACGGTTTTTCGGATTTACGTAGTCGAACTGTTTTTCACCGGATTTGCGGGTGTCGTCCTCTACTTCGGTGTAAAGATATTCGCCAATATGGACTATTTTTTCCATTCTCAACCTGAGGTCATACATCGCGCCGAATGAATATTCCACATCCATCTGTGAAACCGCCTTTCTGAATGATTCTGAGCGGAATACCTGCACTGGGCCGAAGTCAAAATCGTCTCTCAGCGCTCCCCTCTGGCAATCTATGGCAGGATGGCGCTTGCGTTCTCCGCCTACGAGTTCGTAATGGTCGGAGTAAAGCATATCGGCACCAGTATATTCGGCTATCTCGGCAAATCTGTCGAGGGCCAGGTAACCCAAATCGCAGTCAAACTGCCTGGTATTCACCAATACGAAGTCTTCTGTCAATGCTGAAGCTATCTTGCGAAGGTCAGCGGTAGTTTTTACCGGAGTACCGGATACAATTTTGAATGTGGCCATAATCTTATGTTATTTTACGGGGAGCCCGCCTTTCCTGTAATCCTTAAAGCAATGCTTCCAGGGATTTTCTGATTTTGCGGAACTCATTCTCAAAGTTAGGAGTTAGAATGGATTTTCCCAAACTTTCCTCTATCTCTGACATTGACCAATATCTTCCTTCAGATACTTCATCCTGATCAGGATGGGGTTCGAAATTGCCGACTGCGGCAAAGATGTTCACGAGTTCGCGCTCGGTATCGCTCTGGAAAATGTAGTTCCCGAGCCATATGGGGTTGTATTCAGTAAATCCGAGTTCTTCTGAAGATTCTCTGAAAAGCGCTTCCTGCACATATTCGCCATAGGAAATGTGGCCGCCTACCGCCGTATCCCAATATCCGGGCAGAAGGTCCTTTTTCATTGACCTTTTCTGGAGATAGAGCTGGTCATAGCGGTTGAGGATATGCAGGTGCACGACCGGATGCAGCAACATTGACCCGCTGTGGCAGTATTTTCTGGACGCCTGCGCATAGACTACGCCGTTCTCCTTGATTACGGGCAGCATCTCCACGGGCGAAACGTTATTCTCCGGCTTAGGAGCATCCGCCGTAGGAAGCGGCAGCACCACGGCCGGAGTGATAGGATATAAAAGATCGAACATTGTTATAGCGTAAACAATATTATGAGTTGGGCCATCAGCACCCTCATGAACATTGTCAGAGGATAAACGGTAGCGTAACTGATTGACGGATAGTTTGTTCCATAAACTTCCTGAGAGAATGCGAGTACAGGAGGGTTGGTGGTTCCGCCTGAGATGAGACCGCATATCTGATAGAAGTTGAGCTTGAACACCAGTCTGGCAAGCAGGATTACGCAGGTGACTGGAACCAATGTAATCAATGCGCCGTAGAGAATCCACCAGTAACCGCCGTTCATGATAGAGCTGATGAAGTTTTCTCCTGCTCCAAGTCCCACAGCCGCAAGGAAGAACGAGATACCGATTTCACGTATCATCATATTGGCACTCAATGTGGTATATGTGGTGATTTTCAACTTAGGGCCGAAATACCCGAGGAGAATCGCTATGATGAGCGGACCGCCGGCAAGACCGAGCTTGATAGGCTGAGGGATGCCCGGGAACTTGATCGGAAGGCTTCCGAAAATGACGCCGACCACGATGCCGAAGAAGATAGGAATCAGGTTCGGATGGCTGAGACTTGCAGCCTTGTTTCCGAAGAGTCCTGCCACCTTGTCCATAGCGTCTTCCGGTCCGACTACCAAGAGGCTGTCTCCTACGTGCAGATAAAGGTTAGGGCTTGCGACGAGCTCAACGCCTGACCTGAACACACGTGTGACTGACACTCCATATATTGACCTGACATTCAGGTCCTTAAGGCTTCTTCCGGTGATGGAGGACTTGGTGACGGTGATCTTTTTCGCAACAAGTTTGCTCTCAGGGTCTTCCCATTCCTTGAACGGCATCTCGATCTCGTCTCCGAAGAGTATCTTCACGAGGTCTTCCGCATCAGGAGAGGTGACAATCAGGAGTTTGTCGTTCTCTTTCAGCACCATGTCTGATGACGGCACGCACAGTTCTCCGTTACGGAGCAGACGTGAGATGACGAAGCGGTCTCCATTGTCCTTGGTGACTTCACCTATCTTTCTGCCGAAGATGGCAGGGTTCTTCACCTCAAATGTGGCACGGATGGCGCCGGTTCCGAGTTTCCCTTCATTGTCAAGTATTTCTTTCTCCTTGTTCAAGTCCACGTTGAAAATAGCCTTGAAGGCCATCAGGAGGATGATTACTCCGAGCACACCGATAGGATAGGAGACTGCATAAGCTGATGCGATGGCTGAAGATGCCTCAGTTGCCGCTGCCTGTGTCGCTCCGTCTGCAATCATTGCGTCTGACAATGTCTGCTGGGCGGCACCGAGTCCAGGGGTGTTGGTAACGGCACCTGACATGACGCCGGTCATGGTATGCAGGTCTTCGCCTGTCACCAGGTGGATGATGTATGTAACCAGCACAGCGAGCATGACCAATGTCACTGCAAGCATGTTCATGGTCAATCCGCCTTTACGGAATGAATGGAAGAATCCCGGGCCGACCTGAAGTCCGATGCTGAACACGAACAGGATAAGGCCGAAGTCCTTCATGAATGCCAGAATATGCGGGTCTCCCCTGAAGCCGAAGTGGCTGAGGAGAATTCCGATAAAGAGGATCCATGTGGAGCCGATGGATATTCCCTTGAACTTGAATCTGCCGAGATAAAGGCCGAGGGCAATTACCACAGCAAAAAGAAGGATGGTATGTGCGATACCGGTTCCCAAGAATAAGTCTCTCATATTATCTGTACAAATTTATTTTCACACAAAATGCAGACTTCCCATCTGTCTTTCCGTCAATGAAATAGGTCACTTTTCCGTCTTCCGCTTCCTGACGCACCTTCTCCAGGGCGATTTCTTCTCCAGCGCGTGTCTCGTGGTTGAAGGTCACCGTGACGTCACTCACCTTGCAGGTGCGAAGTTCCTCAAAGTCAATGCAGTCCATGGCCCATACGACGTATCTTGCATTGTTGGTATGGCCTAAAAGGTCAATGTCAGAGAATTCGACTTTGTGTATGCCTGCAGGCTGCGGTTCCACTCCGCGTGGCATCATGACCTTGTCTGCCGGCTTCTCGATTGCATTGTCCGTGCAGACTGAGCCTTCGGGCACAAGTTCCAGGACTTCTGAGGTTCTGCACATTGTCCTTTTGGCGACGTCCAGAATAACCCAGGAGCTTGTTCCTCTGACAAGTGTCTCCCCCGCGGTGTTCTTCAGGTTGAAATCCCTGAGATAAAATGGTCCGTAGGGGCCTTTGTGCCAGGTGTAAAGTTCGATTGCTTCGCGCCACACCGGATGTCTGAGAAATTCAAAATGCATTCTCGAGAGCACCCAGGCCTTGCCTTCTTTCTGCAGTGCGTCATAGCCGAAGCCGAGTGCCGTGGCTGCCTGATATGCGATTTCCTGCGCCAAGTCCATAAATGCCGCAGGTTTCATTCTCAAATTCGAGTCCACGTCATAGCATGGAACTTCCGATGCGATAACGTATTTCTTTTCTTCTGTGTAATGTCCGCTCATATATTCCAAATATTCTACAAAATTACAAATCTTGCCTGACTTTATCAAAAAACGTCAGGCTTTACAGAATAAGGATGCCTGGGGCAATCTGCAGCGGAGGACAAATACTCAGATGTCAAAGTCATGAATCATAGATATAGAAATTCATTTTTAGAAAAACGAAAAGCCGGGGCATCCGATGGTGGAATGTCCCGGCGAGGTGTTTATATCAGTTTTACTATTTGAATTTCGCGTCAAGCAATGCTGCGCGCTGCACGGTGAGGTCCTTCATCCGTTGTATTTCCAGTTCGTATGTACGTGCAGGCATATTCGCCTCATCACTGTACTGATAGTAGAAATCCCAGATACTGAAATTGGCGGCAATGGCCTTGCGCATCTGTTTAGGCTTTTCGTCAAGTTCTGAAAGGACTTTGGACTTCAGCTGCTCCTTTTTGGAGGCCCACCTCCTGCCGACAAACTGGCGGAACTCCGCATCCTGCCAGAAACGGTGGAACCAGTCAGGATTGATGTAAGGAGGCATATAGAAGCCGCCGTATATCATGAGCTGGGTGAGAGTGTTGCCGTGCGGAGTGCGCTTGTCATTGTTCCACCCCTTGTCAAGGTCCCAGACCGGTCCGAAGAAAATTTTGTCCACTCCGCGCCTCTTGTAGAAATATGTGCTGGTATAGCCGTCCATATCACCTGCGAATTCCTTCACGATGATGAAATCCGCCAATGTCTTCTCATCGAACCATTTTCTCCATCCATTGACAGGATCGGTGAAATTGGATGAATACAGGGCTGCTTCAGCCTTGCGGATGAAATCTTCTATATACTTGTACTGGGAGATGTCCATGTCGTCATCTTTCGGATATTTGTGGTCCATATAGATGCCCTTGCTTGAAGTGAATGACACAGGATAAGGCTCGTCGTGGTGGATGTTCGTCTCAATCAGATGCCCTCCGGTGATCTTAACTGGATCGGAGCCGTCGGCGGCAACAAGTTTGTCGAGATCTATGCGTCCCTTGGCGACCTCCATCTGGTCAGACATCTGATAGACTCCGTGATAGTCGTTTCCGGAATACACGTTTACCATCTGGGAGCACGGTGTAAAAGTAAGAGCCGCCTCATCGTGGTATTTTTCAGATGAACTGAACAGAATTCTTGAGAGCTCAAAGCCTAAATGATTGCGCAGCAGGGACTTGTCCATGTCGTGAGCGAGAAGCACCCAAGATTTCGCCTTGGCATGGTTCAGGCCGATCGGACTGAATTTCTCCGGGAATTTGATACGATATGGCTTCTTCGGAAGGCCCCAGGTGGAGTTTCCTCTTCCGCGTATTTCAATCTCCGCATCCGACGCTGTCCATCTTCCCTCATCAGAGCCCGGACGATAGATGTCGAACTTGGTCTTTCTGTATGTCTTCTTGTCCGTTATGCTTGAAACCGGGATATGAATTCTTATTACCGGAAGTTCGGTATTGATCTGCGGGCAATTGAAAGATACGCGATAGGTGTTTTCATCGCCGTTCTCGGCCTTCACTACCAGATCGAAATCATCAGCGAACGAGATGGCTGTCTGACCGGAAACCACCGGTTGGCCATTTACAAGGACAGTCTCCCCATCTGTAACAAATTCCGGAATGAGCATCTCGGGCTGAGCCTTGTCAATCCATTTGAGATACTTGGCACTGAATGTCTTGGTCGCCTCTTCGTAACTGAAGGCCAAGTCCTGAGAAAGATTGTTCTGCGCCGCTTTCAGGACAAAGGAGTTGAGGCTGTTGGTGGAAGCCTTCTTCCTTTCCTGTTTGACGACAAGACTCCGGCTCTCACATTCGGGAGCAGAAAGCACGATGGCCGCGCTTCTGTCTTCATTGAGATCCATTGCAGCGACATTCACGATGAGCACAAAGGAGTATTCTTCCTCAGTGGAAGATATCATTGCCTTGCACCAGTCCTGCTCAGGAGAGATGCTTAGGCTGACCTTTCTGGTAGAGCGGAAGTCGAATTTGAATACGCCTCCTTCTGAAGGGGCGACAATCTCTTCTTCATCTAATATGAGTTCAGGCCTGATCTCCGGCTCATCAGGTTCTGAAGGATTTGTCGGGTCAATGATTTCATGAGATTTCTGACACGCAGAAAAAGCAATGAGCATAAAAAGAAGCACCGACGACAGTGCCGACTTGATTCTGGTCATAAGTATGTGATTTTACATACATATAGACGACTGAAACGCCACCTTTTACGCATCAATGATAAAAAAGGCAGCTGAATCGTCCTCGCAGGACTCTCCAGCCACCTTACATATAGACAATCTAATTTATAGATTCATTAGTTTTCAGGAAGAGAAACAGCCTCGAACTTAATACCTGCGTCTCCCTTGTTTACGCTACTCTGACTGCGCACGTTCAACTCACCATAGAGAGCGTTGCCATTTCCTGTAGCATCCTCAATGCTTGTGCCCTCTCCCTTCGTAAATTTCCAGTAAGAGTAAAGAGCCTCAGCTTTAGGATCCACTGAATAGAAGTGACCATCCGCATTGATTTCCTCGGCAGAGAGGACCTTCTTCCAAAGACGGATCTCAGTCATAAGTCCATTGAACGAACGGTTCGCATCGTATGAGTAACCCATCCAGAAGCATCTTGTACTACCCTGTTCATAGCTCCATGCAGGAGAGAAGTCCACTCCATAAACATACTCCCACAACGGCCAACCAACGTATGTTGACAAATTCCAATTCAATTTTTCACCCTTGAGTTCTCCATTGACATAAACTCTTACATTTGCATTCCAAGCGTTGTCAATTTCATAGGTACAAGCAATATGATACCACTTGCCTGTCTCGAAAGAGAAAGGAACAGTGTAGTTGCCGGCAAGTGTTGCAACCTGAAGTTCATTCTTCTTTGCAGAATCTCCAAAGCGAAGAAGGAACATTCCTTCAATACCCATAACTGTTGAAATATCCTGAGTCAATGCGCTTGGCTTAATCAGACACTCCATTGTAAGCGCAGATGCTTTTCCGAGTTTCTCAACTGTAGTGCTTTCCCATTTAGGGAAGAGACGGTTCTCGTACATATTTGCTGCCCACTTGATAAGAGTTTCCTGCTGAGTAAGCTGAACTGTTGCAGAGAGCGGAGTTTCTCCGGCAAGTGCATCAGTCTGAGTGAAGGTAATGGTTGCCGAACGCTTTTCACCGCTAAATGCTGAAACTGCGAAATTATCAACACCATCAACAAGGCCCTTATGCTCAATCCAACTCTTTCCATCTGCAGAAATTTCAACCTTATAAGCGACATTCACGATAAGAGGAATTGCAACAGTCTCGCCAGCAGGTTTTGCGCTGATGAAAGACTTCACGGCCTCAAGACGATGCTTAGCCTCCTGAGTAAATGTTACAGTCACAGGGTCAACACCTTCTGCTGAGACTGTAATGGTAGCAGTCCTGTCATCAAGTGAAGAAAGCGCCTTGTAGTCAAACACAAACTTAGCCTCGCCCTTGTTATCACCCTCAAGCGTAGCTCTATAGGTAAACCACTCAGATGCACCCTCACTTAAAGTTGCAGTAAGCTGACGATAGTGGAGAGAAGACTCTACTACGAGTTCATAACGTCCCTCATTATAATCTACAACAGCTGCTGCAGGAGAAACCAGTTTTAGATGGTCAGGAATCACAACCTTAGGAAGAGAAGTGAGAATGTATGTTTCAGTTGCTTTTCCACAAGTGAAAGTCCATTCAGCAACCAATTTATTGCCGGTTTCATTAGGATTGACATTGAACTCGACAATATCTCCGTCCTCGCCGCTAAGTTTTGACGGAACTGCCCAAGAGCTGTAGTCTGTTTTACCTGCGAGTGTCCAATCTGCTGAACTTGAAACAAGAACCTTGACAACACCGCCTTCTGCCGTAACATCTCCTGATTTTGGAGTAACGGTAATCTTATCGGCTTTCTCCGGAGCCACTATCACATCCTCAGACTTCTGACAACTGAAGATAGCAAGTACTGCAGCAGCCGCTATAAAAAATCTTTTCATATTCAATTATTCTGTTTTAATATTATTGTGGTGATTAGAGTGAATGACGCTCTGGGTCATATTTTCCCTCTTTGATTTTGTTATATACTCCTGTAGGTTGTTTGAGTTTTTTGCCATAAAGTCCTTCAGCAGCATTCTGGAATTGATTAAGGGAATGAGAGTAGTTGCTTGGTATTGAACCTGTACCTGAAGGATCCCAAGCAAACCACATCACCCAACCATAACCTGCGTCCTTGATTCTCCTCGCAGAGTCAACTGACAAGCCTTGTCCATAATTGAGCTGAACTGACATTCCTGAGCAGTTCTTCATAGTCATACCGCCATACGGATTAGTAGAGCTACCATAGTTGGCTACATAGAAATCAATGAAATCTACAGGCTGGTGCTCAACCTTATCCTCGAGATCAATGACATTTTCACACTGGTATAAGTTTCCCCAAGCAAAATAAGAAACTTCTGTCTCCCAAGGGCAAGTTTCCTTTAAAGCCTTCTTGAGTTCATAGCAAAGGCGTGAGCCCTGCTTTCCAGAAGGAGAAGCAAACCATTTGTTGCTGAGATCAGGAGAACTTGAATACTCGTCATCAAGGTTCACACCGTCAAGTTTGTATGTCTTACAAGCTTCTGCAACCTCTTTTGCCCACTGCTGTGCGCCCCAGTCCGAGAGCTGGCAGAGACCCGCAGCATCGTGGTTTCCGAGAAGACCGAGATAGACCTTGATACCTTTCTTACGGAGAGGCTGGAGATAAACTTCAGACTCGTCGAGAAGCGCCTGTACATTAGGGTTGTTCTTGAGATAAACAAGGTCGTCAGTTGTATTGTAGTTAATGTTGGCAGCGAAGAGGATGACAGCATCAATGAATGGAGTTCCGTCCTCAAGTTCATACTCGATAGCATTGAGCGGATTACAGTCGTTGACCTCAATGTAAACAACGTTTCTCACATCCTTAGGATTACGTTTGCCGACAAGGATGTTCACACGGCAATCTGCCTGTTTTACAGTTGCATTATTAACTTCCTTCACGAAGATAGGTACGAGGTATGACTTGCCAAGAGAAATAGTTGTTACGTCAAGTTTGATCTCAATGTCATCAGACTCTGTCTTGCCGGCAGGAATCACAACTTTTCCGCCACCAGGAATCGTTACCTTATCCTCAGGGAAAAGAACAGCCTCCGCCTCATTCAGGAAGTTGTATTCTGCGAGATATCCGTTGTCAAAGAACAACTCAACTTCAACGTCTTTCTTTGCAGCCTCAGCAATTGAAAGAGAAACAGTTGCAGTAACCTCAGTTTCAGTCTTCGTCTTGATGTCAACGCTTGACTTGGCATTAAGTTTAACGGCAACACCCTGAGCTGGAGTTTCGCCGGTTGATTCAGCAGCTTCCTGGTAAACATTGATTGAAACCGGCTGTGCAAGCCCGGCAGTAATCTTGATACGGCCAAGATTCGCGGTAGCAGCATTGTTTTCTTTCACATTGACGGTAAGTTTGTCTCCATCTTTAGTAAGAAGAATCCACTCGTCAGCTGTGTACTTCCACTCGTCAGCGTTTGTGGCCACTGTGAGGACAACATCAGCATTGTCCTTTGCTTTGAATGTCAAAGTAGCGTCTGGAGTCACTGTAAGCGTTGCAGTGATTTCGTTTGGATCCTTTTTGCAGGATGCGAGGGTAAGAGACACCAATGCGATGCCGACCAGACCCTTAAAAAATCTTTTAAGCATAATAAGATTATTAGAATTGAATGTTTTGTATATAATGTATTATCAATTAGATATTATTTCGTCGGGAGTGAAACCGGATACCAGATGAGTTCCTGTTCAGCCGTAAGGTTATTTCCGTAGATGGACCAGTCTTTTACTGACTTGCCGGTACCATCGGAAAACTTCCAATAGGCGAGAAGTGACTCGTCAATTTCATCAGCATAGAGTTTATAGAAATGGTTCGGTTTATTGATTTCTTCTACTGTCAATACCTTATTCCATAAACGGGCCTCTGCAATCATACCGTCAAGGAAACGGTCTTGGTTATAGGAATATCCAACCCAGAAACAACGCGGCTTACCGTCATCCTCCTCAGAATGAGCTGCGCCGAAGTCAACTGACTTGAAATATACCGTTTCGAGATTTCCGTCTTTACCAGGTCTGTTTCCTATTGCAGAGATATCATTCTGAGCACGAAGACGACCATCCAGATAGACTTTTACATTGCCCTTATCGAAAGTGACTGCTATGTGATACCATCTGTCCGTCCTGAGTTGGAGAGCAGCGTCCGTTACATCACGGCGATACGTAGAACCGCCCTCAACATCTTTGTATGCAACTGCAATCTGAATCTGGTTTGAAGGAATGGTTACATCTCCGATACGAATAAGGAAATGGTCCTCAACTCCCATTACAGTCTCAATTTTGCTGTCATTGTTGAATGCATGGCAGTTGATGAGTGCTTCCATCGTGAAGGTCTCAAGATTCTTGACCTTGTCGAAGTTATCCCAAACCGGCCAAGCTCTGTTGCTCTTGAGTTCTGCCACACAGTTGACAAGCGAAGCTTCTTTCACGACATAATAAAGTGTTCTGGAACTGTTCAATACCTCTATTCCATCCGACTTGATTGAGACAGGGAGGACATATGACTTGGTGTAATCCAGCTTGTCAAGTCCATTGAATGTGAGGGTCACAGGTTTGCTTGCCACATCCCCCGCACGGATAACTGCCTCTACTCCTGAAAGATCACAAACATTCTCCGGAAGGAGTTCAACTTCAGGATCATAATAAGCTCTTCTGTATATGTCAAGAAGTTCTGGAGACTTTACAAAATTCACGTGAATGTCATTCGACATAGGCTGCGCGATTCCTAATTCAACACTGCGGTTGAGAGTCTTTACACCCTCGTCAGTAGCGACACGAACTTCATTTCTGTAACTATTGGCATTCACGAACAGTTTATTCTCAAAACTATCCTGCTGCTTAGAACAACCTACAAGGGCAAGAGCCGCAGCGATAAAGCCGTATATTACTATATTTCTTTTCATAATCATTTATTTTTCAGACTCTTCAGTCTGTGATGGATTCATAATTGCCATCGCCTTCTTGATGTTCCAGAACTCAAGCGTCTTATTGAAATAATCATCATAAGCGTTTGAGACCGCAACTCCGAGTGGCGTAAATTTTTCATTAGCGCTCTCCGCAATCACCCATTCAGCAGCCTCAACAACAGAACGACCAATCTGCACGGGATTATCTACTGAAGGTACAGTCACTTCCATAATAATACGATTGGTAGGCGCTGTTCCGAGACGAGTAACAAGAGAACTGAGTTTTTTCTCTTCGCCGGCAATGATTACAATATGACTCACAATATCAAGGAATTCCTTACTCTCGATGTTCCTAGCACTTCCGCGAAACATTAACTTTATAGAAGAATTCTTCTTGTAGTAATCCATCACTGCAGCGATGTAAGCATCCTGAGAGACCTGTGCATAATGCGTTGCCCTATTACCGACAAATGTCACTTGAATGCCGTGAAAGCCATATTTTCCACAATTCTCAAGCTGAGCTTCAGTCTGAGCCTTGAAGAATGCGGTAATTTCCTCATCAGTCGCGGCAGGACGTCCTTCATCCGCACGCTTATCCTCAAGCAATCCCCAAGCGGTATGAATAGGTGCATAATCCACATTCAAAAAAACTTCAGTGCTTTTTCTCTTGAGAACTTCGTCGATTTCAGCGGCGATAACAGGGTTGATTTCCTCATCCATCATTGCCACACAAACCACATCAGCACTGTCAGGCATTGCGACAATGTGCATACTTTGAGTCGAAGGATGGCTCGCATAAGCTTTCATTGTCACAAACATTAATTTGTGCTCCGACTTTTTGTATTCCCTGATGCCTGAGAGATATGCCTCATAAGCCGCAGGGTCGATCTCCTCCGGAGTCTGGTGACGGAAATCGAGATTTTCCGGTTCGGTCCATTCACTGCAAGACGTGAAAACGAAGAGCATTGTCGTGAGGACGGCCAGCGATATATTTATAATCTTTTTCATTTCAGTAAATCTGTTTCTGAATTAATCTTAATCCTGTCTTACCAGTTGAGATTACTTTATCACAACTGCCGGATTGCAGTCCCACCAGAGGCGTGTGCCCATCTTGTCCGGGCCACTGAGACAGGAAGCTACGGCTGCGTTCACATTCTCACCGTTGTTCGAGTACTCAGCAAGCGGATAGACCATACGGCGTGCGCCGAATTCGTTGGTCACTGAGCCGCCGCTCTTGTTGCCTGCGTCTGTTGCAGGGAAGAACTTAGGATAACCTGTACGGCGATGGTCAGACCAGGCCTCGATTCCGTTGTTGAAGTTCGCAATCCACTTCTGGATCATGATTCTCTCCTGTTTTTCCGCTGCCGGTGCTGCATCATTCCATTTTACCGTTATGGCTGAGAGCACTCCGGCGTAACTGTTGAGACCCGCCGGGTCAGCATATGTTGCAGGCTTGTTCTCATTGTCCTCTGCATATTCAGCATAGCCGGAAAGACCGAACTGCTCGAATGAGAGCTTGATACCTTCATTGTAGAACTCTTCCGCGGTTCCGGTACCCATGTTGAATCCGAACACTGCCTTCGCCTCTGCCTTGAGGAAAGCGACCTCAGCCGCATTCATCCATACGAGAGGGTCCTCTGTAGTGACATTGACTCCGGAATACTTGCGTCCCACGCTATTCAGCGACGGTTTTTCGATGCTGATTCTGATGCCGGCATAGTCAATGCCGTCGAACTCCGATTTGATGAAGTATTTTGCACGACGAGGGTCGTTGTATCCGTTCATGTAGCAGATGATGTCTGCTGCCGCATGGGTATCACCTCCGGTCACGCTACCTGTAGGCTGATTGTACTTGATGGCCGTGTAGAGAGGATTTCCCTTGTCACCGAAAGCCACTTTTTGAAGAGCTGCATTGTCAGAATTGTCAGTGAATACACCGATTTCGTGGTTCACTGCCTCCTCGGCATACTTCTTCGCTTTTTCAGGAGCAGCATAGACAATCCTCATCGCCATTCTGAGTTTCAGGGAATTGGCAAACTTGCACCATTTTACAGCTGTTCCGTCATATACAGGATCCGCTGTGGACGGAATGCCTGAAAGCCTGTTCTCCGTCAGAGTCTTGATGCAGTCGTCGAGCTCAGCGAACATCGTGTCATATACCTTCTCCTGTGAGTCGTAGGCTACGGTGATTTTTCCGCCCTGACCGATCTGCGAGTAAGGAATCGGACCATATGTATCTGTAACTCTGAGCATTGCAGTCACCTTGATGATGGTTGCGATGGAAAGTGTGACAGGGTCGTCTGTTATGCTCTTGAGCTCCGAAAGGTTGGAGTAAAGTGTAGGGATGATCCTGTCACTTGCGAGCAATACTCTCGTCCAGTCGTCTGTCGCATTGTAATTGTCAATGGTCTTTTCGAATGCACCTGTCGTGGAGTAATATCCTCCCATCGGGCCTCCGAGCAGACAGTCCGTGAACTGCGCGGTATTCACATCGGTAGAGACTACCGCTCCGCCCATTGCAGCAATCGCCGCAGCAGTCGCATATCCGTCGGTGAGGGTCTGTTCGCGGTTCACCTCATACGGATTTGTATTGATATCCAAGTAGTTGCCCGTGCATGAAAGAGTCATGAGTCCAAGTGCTATGACTCCTGCGAGCGAATGGAAATTTCTTGTCATTGTTATTTTTCGCATAATCATACCTCCTCGTAATTAGAATGTTATACGTACATTGAATCCGAAATTGCGGAGAGAAGGCATCATGAAATGATCGATACCCTGGTAGTAGTTGCCGGTCGTGGCGATTGACTCAGGATCGAACGGAGCCTTGTTGTAAATCATCCACAAGTTGCGTCCTACGACGGAAATGTTCAGGTCGCAGACATTGCCGAGCATCTTCCTCGGGAAAGTATAGCCTACAGAGGCTTCCTGGAGACGGACGTTGGTTCCGGAATAGGTATATTCCTGAGGAAGCGGGTTGGAACCGCCGACAGAGCTGTACCATTTGTTTGCGTCAAGTCTGTCGCCGCCATTCAGGTACACGCCGCCGTTGTCACGTGCAAGCGCTGAGGCCTCGGATACTCCATAGTAGTCGAGAATCGCCTGGGTGCTTGAGTAAACGATACCGCCGAGTCTCGCCGACACGAGGAATCCGAAGTTGAATCCTGCGATATTGAAGTCATTTCTCCAAGACATGTTCGCCTTAGGAAGAACGCTTCCGAGCTTGACATAATCCTTTGTGTCTGAGAATGTTCTGGTAGTCACCGTTCCATCTTCATTGACAATGATGCGTCCGTTGCTGTCGTAGTTGAAATCACCAAGCGAGTACAGGTCACCGAGGGTGCCGCCTTCGCGGAGGATGAAGTGGGCAAGGCCGAGGCCGTTCATGTCAAGCTGCGATACGGAGAACTTCTCGCCTGTCGCAGGGTTGGTGACATTCTCGGCAAGGGACATGATCTTGTTCTCGTTGAATGAGAATGTGTAGTTGCTGTTCCAGGTGAACTTGTCCCAAGTCTTGCCGAATCCCAATGTGAGTTCCAGTCCCTGGTTCCTGACGTCTCCTGACTGGATGAATATGTCGGATGAGCCCGAACCTGTGGAAATCTGAGGATTGAATGTCTGGTTCCTTGTATTTGTATGATAGTAAGTCGCGTCAAAGTTGAAATACTGGAGGAACCTCATTGACAGACCGATCTCGAAAGAGTTGGTAAGCTCCGGCTTGAGGTCATATACAGGATACTGTGTCTGGGTATTCCAGCTGAGACCGCTTGTGTTCCAGCTGTACATAGGGTTGGCGATGTAACGCTCGAAAGCGGTACCTACTGACGCATATGAGCCTCTGATCTTCAAGTACTCCAGTTCTTTAGGCATATTAGGGATGATCTGTGAAAGCACCACTGAGCCTCCGATTGAAGGATAGAAGAATGACTTCCTGTTGGAGTGAGGACCTGCAAGCTGGGATGGCCAGTCGTTACGGGCTGTGAGGGTGAGATAGTATGCTCCCTTGAATCCGATTTCGGCTGAACCGAAGATTGACTGTGTCTGCTCACGCCATCCTTCCTGAAGTCTGGTGGTCTTGGTGGAGTTGCTGAGGTTCTGAACGTTGAACACATTGGCGATACCTGCGCGCTCCGCAGACATCTGTCCGTCCGCGATAGGGCCACGGTTTTTCAAAGCGTCATAGTACATGTCCGAGATGGATGTACCGAGGTTGACCTGAAGGTTCCAGTCCTGGCCGAATCTTTTGTTGATATTAACGAGAAAATCCGCATATATCTGGCGGTCAGTCATTTCTGAAATACCATAGAGACCATTCTGCGAACTCTCCGTGAGCTGGGTGAATGTAGAGGCATAGAATTTCTCGGTATATTTGGTGGCAGACTGGTCCATCTTCACACGACCTGAAATGTTCAGCCAGTCAAGGATGTCGTAACTCATCTGAGCGTTCAGCATGAAACGGTCCTTGCGGTTTTCACGGAGGTTGCGGTAGTTGATCCAGTATGGATTCTGCATTGTCATACCGGCATCTCCGATTGGCCAATACTGTGTGGACAGACGGCGTACCACGTCATATCTTTCATACATACGGACAGCATCCCAGTCGTTTGAACGAGGGAAGATGTATGCACCGACGAGAGGGTTGTTGTATGTACCCTGGTTGGTCATGTTCTTGTCCCTCTGGCTGATGAAGCTGGCACTGAAGTCAAGATGCATCTTATCTTTGAGAAAAGATGTAGTATTGCGGAATGTAAAGTTGTAGCGGTTATAACGGTTGTTTGGAACGATACCGTATGAGTCGATCGAGGAACCTGAAAGATAGCTCTGGTTTTTCTCGTTGCCCATTGATACAGAGACTGTTTCATTGTGAGTCACACCGGTCTGGAAATAATCCTTTGCCGGGTTATACTTGGGGTTGTTGGCATCGTTCATAAGATTTCCCCAGCTACGTACATCCGAGCCGATGGAGGAATTGAGGTCGCCTGTTCCGTAGCGGTTCTGGAAACGTGGCAATACGAATGGTGTCATGAACTCCACAGACGCTGAAGCTGTTGCCGTGAGTTTGCCTTCCTTGCCTTTCTTCGTCGTCACCACGATTGCACCATTGGCTGCATCTGAGCCATAAAGAGCGGCAGCTGCAGCACCGGTAAGAACCGAGATGCTTTCAATGTCTTCCGGGTTGATGTCCGCGATCGGATCCGTAGAACCCTGTGAAGCGAACTGTGTGCCGCCGTCGCGGGCGGTAGTGTACATAGGGACACCGTCAATGACATAGAGTGCGTTTGAAGACTGGCTGATGGATTTCATTCCGCGCATCACCACCTTTGACGCACCGCCGACTCCTGAAGAGGAGGCATTGATATTAAGTCCGGCAACCTTACCGTTGAGGGAGTTGATGAAGTTGGCATCCTTGTTCATTGTCACTTCATCAGCATTGACCTGCTGCACATTATAGCTGAGGGCCTTCTCTGAACGCTTGATGCCGAGAGCCGTGACGACAGTTCCCTCCATCATGATCGCGTCGCTTGTCATTGTGATATTGAAGACTCTGCGGGTGCCTATCTTAAGTACCTGGGTTGTGTAGCCGAGGCAGGAAAACTCAAGAGAAGAGTTCTCCATTCCCTCCGGCAATACAAAAGAGAAATTTCCGTCAAGGTCCGTACCGGTTCCGATGGTGGTGCCCTGAATGATGACACCTACACCTATTACCGGAACTCCCTCTTCATCAATGACTACGCCACTGATCTGTGAGGACTTGGCACTCCCCGCCCCGTCTGCTTTAGGCTGAGCGGCCTTCTTGGAAATGATAATGTGTCCGGAATCAATCTTCCAATTGATGTTCTTGTCCTTGAATAAGATATTCAGGGTCTCGGAAAGAGTTTTCCCGGAAATGCTTACAGACACTTTTTCCTGTACATCCACATCTTTGTTGAGGAAAACGCAGTTGGTCTGTTTTTCAATCTGCTGCATCACTTTTTCCAAAGCGATTGCTTTCGCTTCGATAGTCAACGTCTTCTCTTTTTCTTTCTGCGCATAAGCGGGGAAAGAGCAGAAAACGGAGATTATCAGGGGAAGCAACAGTGCTCCAATTTTGGATAATACTGTCTTCGACATAAATGCTACGTGGTTTATTATTATCGTTTTAAATTCAGTCTCACAAAGCCTTACGGGGGACGGATCCTCCGAAGAACATTGTCGGATCAAATTCTATTGTGTGTTATCTTATTGTTATCGTGTTGGTTTCATAATTCTCAGTATAAGTGAACTTACACTCATGCTGAAGAAGCTTCAGTGCGAAATTTACACCCTCGGAGACACGGATTTTTCCACTCTTGTATCCTATCTCCGGCATAGTTTCTCTCTCTATCACTATTTTTACACCGTAAACGTTTTCAAATCTGCGCATGAGAGATTCGAAATCAGTGTCCGCGAGATTGACATAGCCTTCTGTCCAGGATATCAGATTCTCGGCATCAACCTTCGTCACCACAAGGTGATTGTTCACGAATCTCACCATCTCATCCGGAGCCAGAACTACCTGTTCCGCTGTCTCATCGTTTGTGGTCACCTTCACTTTTCCATCTACAAGAGCTGTGGAAAAATACTCTGATGCCTCATCAGCGTAAACATTGAACCTTGTTCCGAGCACTTCGACCTTGGATGCGAATGTCTCTACTATAAAAGGATGTCTTTCATCATGTTTGACCTCAAAGAATGCCTCTCCTGAGAGTTTCACATTTCTCTGCTTGCGGGAGAAGATGACAGGATATTCGATCCTCGAGTTCCCGTTCAGCTGTACCTGAGTGCCGTCACTGAGGGTAACCGACATTCTCTGGCCGGCTGGAACTTCAAGCACATTTGTCTGTGCCGTCATCTTGTTGTAATTGATTTCCCTCTCCACAAATACACCTGAAAGTCCGGCAATCACTACTGCAGCAGCTGCGGCAGCGTAACGGTAAACCAGTCTGCGGACCTTGGATTTTCTTGATGTCTTTTCAAGTGCGCCAGGTGTCGTCATCTTGGACAACTCGTCTGAATGCAGAATCATGGCATTGAAAAGATAGTGGGCAGAGTCAAACTCGCTTTGTCTGGCTGGGTCCTCATCCAGCCACTGCTCGATCTGAGCCACTTCCTCAGCGGAAGCCTCATTACTGAAATATCTGAAAAGCAATTCGTCTGTCATCTTTCGCAATTTTTAACCGTTATTCTGCGCATTCGTAATTATAGACGAGCAACGATCACACGTTTACAGTAATTTTTTGATTTTTTTTGAAATCGTAATGTTTTGCCTCCTGTCCGTTATGATTTATGGTTTTAAATACTATATTTGCGGGGTAGCTGTTAGAAACCGACAACATAACTGCATTAAGTCGAATTACTTTCAGGAATCAGATATGACAGAAGAAGGAAAAATTTCCAGAGACCTGACAGAAGAAGAATTCGGAAGAATATTCTCCCGATGCAGACAGATGTTTGTCAAGATAGCCAATTCCTATGTTCACGACGACAGTGCAGCGGAAGACATTGTCAATGAATGTTTTATCAGAATGTGGGAGAAGCGGGCGACTCTAAATACGGAGAATTACGAGTCCTACGCCTTCAAATCCATCATAAACCGCTGTCTGGATTACCTGAAAGTCGAGAACAACCGCACCCGGATCCATAAGAATTTCTATGAAACCGGCAGCAGGATGCGGACATATGAGATCAATTCCCTGAACAGTCTGGATCCCGAACATCTCTTCGCCGACGAGATCAACACATTGGTGGACAACTGTCTCAAGCGCATGCCGGATGTGACGAGAAAGGTGTTTCTTGCCAGCCGCATTGATGAGAAGACATATGGAGAGATTTCTGAAATCTATGGAATCCCGGTGCGTCAAGTCACATCACATATCCAATTCGCTCTCAGGGCATTACGCTATTCACTTAAAGACTACCTCCCTCTGATTCTGGCGCTTGTCATGTTTCAGCCGACGATGCCTGACAAGAAACACGACAACATCGACAGGATTGTCAATGAGATTGTCCTTCATTCCATAAAATAAACGACAGACAGAATCGCTTCTGCCCGTCGTACGTAGATAGTGTATTATATACTGATATGAAAATGTTGTCTGTTATACGTACAGGAAACGCTTGATGCTTCCCTTAGGAGTTTTTGCAAACGGCTCAAGATGAATCTCGTACGATGAGACCACCGAATAGGCCGGAATCATCTTGTTAAGGCCCGCGAGGTTCGCATCCATTATCTGCTCCAGGCTTTCCGCATCCGTACCGGCCTCGCCAAGTTCATTCTGGTCAGGCACAATCAGGGCCACGAGCTTCTCGTTCCTGCTGACGATCAGCGACTCAGCCACGAACGGCATATTGTTCAGTATCACCTCGATTTCCTCAGGATAGATATTCTGTCCGTTGGAAGAAAGCAGCATGCTCTTGCACCTTCCCACAAGGAACAATGTCCCGTCCTTGTCAATGGTGCCCAAATCTCCTGTGCGGAACCATCCGTCCTCAGTGAATACTGCTTTCGTAGCCTCGTCATTCTTGTAATAGCCGGAGAATACCACGTCGCCACGGACCAGCACTTCACCCGCAACATTCTGAGGGTCAATGGAATCTATCTTGACATTGACATATTCCGAAGCATATTCGCCGACAGACTTAAGCTTGTAGCTTCCTACTTTTCCGACGCTGATAAGCGGGGCCGTCTCAGTCATTCCGTAACCGGTCACGAACGGAGTTTTCAGTTTTACCGCGAGAAGCTGCTCGATCTTGTCAGGGATGGCCGCGCCGCCGGTCACGAACTCCTCGATTCCGCCGCCCATTCCTTCCATAAATATGGTCTTGAGGGCATCACAGAAATCAGGATTGTTCTGCCAGTCTTCAAGTTTAGCCTTGCCTGTCTTGCTGTTCACGAACTCTCCGATAGTATCGTCTATCATCTTCTTCAAGATGAGAGGCACTGCGAAGAACACTCTCGGCTTGAACTCGCGGAGCACCGGCTTGAGGTTGGACGGGACAGGAGGCACATACAGCACGACCAGGTGCATACCCAGGCACAACGGGGCAACTCCGTCGAATGTCAGGCCAAAAATATGTGCATAAGGAAGCACGCTGACATAATTGTCTCCCTCCTTATACGGACAATGTATCGGAATCATTTCGATATTCGCACTGAAGTTGCGGACCGAGAGCATGACGCCCTTCGGAAATCCGGTCGAGCCGGAAGTGTACATTATCGCGCAAAGATCGTCCAATGGTCTGTCCGGATAGCAGATATCCTCAGGCTTCAGACCTCCGGGATATGCCTCAGCAAAAATACGGTCGCGCTGCTCATAGACCATACCAAAAGAGCCTCTGGATGCGAGGAGTTCCCCGCTTTTCAGGTCAATGACTCCGAGCAATTTCGGCATTGACTCGAAATCCATATCCTTGAACAGGGTCTTTTCCGTAAACAGCAGACGGCTGTCGGAATGGTCCACCAGGGCCTGGGCGTCACGCGCCGTGTAACCGTTGAAAAGTTCGACTGCCACATAACCGCCTGACACTGCTGCCATGAAGGTCTTGATCCAGTTCGCGCTGCTTCGCGCATTGATGGCAATCTTGTCGCCTCTCTTGAGCCCTGCCGCCTCGAAATAGGTATGTATCTTTTCAATGTCAGACGCCAGCTGTCCATATGTTTCACTCGATGTCCTGTACTCGTCCAGCGCCGGAGAGTTCCAGCACCTTCTGACCGTATTCTCGAATGTCTTTACAAAATATTCCATACTAAGTGTTTTTATGTATTGCGAAGTTCTTGTCAACCTCAACCAAGTTTAACCAAAAGTGCCGCAAATATAGAAAACGAAATATGGAAAAGACACAAAACGGACAGCCGAACCATGCCGATTGCGAATAAAATATAACTATAAGTCACTTATAGTACATCCGCGGGATAAAAACATCGGACCGGCAGGGTACAAAAAAAAGAAGTCCATTTCTGAACTTCTCTATTGCAAGTCGGGATGATGCGACTCGAACGCACGACCCCTACGTCCCGAACGTAGTGCGCTAGCCAACTGCGCTACATCCCGCTACTTTCTAAACTTACGCGAGCTTGTTTATATAAACAGAAATTCCGCTCTTAAGGTTGGCAGCTTTATTCTTGTGGATAATGCCAACTTTAGCAAGTTTGTCGATCATTGCATATACCTTAGGGGCATTTGCCTCGGCAGCCTTCTTGTCTGTCGTATTTCTGATCGCACGGATAGCATTCCTTGTGGTCTTTGCATAATACTTATTATGCAATCTGTGCCTTTCGCTCTGGCGAATGCACTTTTCTGCAGATGCGTTATTTGCCATTGTTTTTATTTTTTAATATTTAGTAGTGGGTAGGAGAATCGAACTCCTATTGCGAGAATGAAAATCTCGAGTACTAACCGTTATACGAACCCACCAGACTTACCCAGCAATCTCGTTAAGAAATTTTAAGGGATTGCAAAGGTATGTATTATTTTCTAAATCGCAAAATATTTTCTTTACGTTTATGCATTTTTTTACTCGCGGCCACTTTACTCCCGGTAGTTTGACACTTTAAAATCCGAAAAAAGTTAAAAATATTTGATAGAGTTCGTCCAGAACTCTTTTTTTGTCAAATTTATTTTCTATATTTGTGGTATATATCGGTAAATATTACAAA
>Ga0129315_1000067_pt1 | contig 109716 bp, 75 predicted proteins | sample Cm827metagenome_FD_94432 | JGI IMG/M metagenome (GOLD analysis project Ga0129315, IMG submission 94432) | Eastern black-and-white colobus group fecal microbial communities from Wisconsin, USA - Cm827 metagenome | ecosystem: Host-associated > Mammals > Digestive system > Large intestine > Fecal...
TGGCCTCTTGATGGCTATCGCAAATTTACCAAAGTTCTAATCGAAAAATTTTCTTAGGCTTGTATATTATTGATGTTTAACGATTAAAACCTTGTCGGAGAATTTTTCTCCGGACACTAGTGCAACGGCTCCAACGTGATGTATGGAACTATTTCAGCAAAACACGAATTGGATTTCATAACTGAAGGCCTCAGTGCACAGGCTTATTTTAGTTTTGAGAATACCAATAGCCTTCAGAGAATTTGGCGTCAGACTTTCGAGCAGTTCTGGTATAGAGGATTGGATGCCATTACGGGTGAGCCGGTATATCAGGACTATACTGCTAACGGACGGCTTGCGGCATCTACCTATTCTACTGTTGAGCGCTATACATACTACGATTTGCGATTGAATTATGACCGTGATTTTGGACGTCATTCAGTTCATGCTCAAGTCTTGGGTAACCGCACCTTGAAGAACTTGTATAGTTCTGAATATATGTATGCTTATCAGGGGCTGAGTGCTCGGGCTGCATATAATTATGCACAGCGTTATTTTGCTGAATTCAACCTCGGATATAATGGATCGGAAAACTTCCCTAAAGGGAGACGTTATGGCGTATTTCCTTCATTCTCCGCAGGTTGGGTTATAAGTGACGAACCGTGGATCAACTCTCCGGATTGGTTGAAAATCTTAAAGATAAGAGGCTCCTATGGAACTGTCGGTAATGACCAGATTGGTGGTAACAGGTTCCTTTATATAAGTGAATTTGGTCCTGGCGGAGTACTTGGCGGTATATTCCCTAACGGTTATTATTTTGGAACGACTAACGGCGGTACATCGGCAGCTGGTGGACACAATGAGACTCGTGTGGGTAATGCTTTCGTTACATGGGAAAAAGCATTCAAGACGAATGTCGGATTTGACTTGTCATTATTCAACGGCAATGTGTTGAATCTTACAGTGGATTATTTTCATGAGAAACGAGACAATATCCTCACGGCAGCAGGTAGTGTTCCTGACTATGTGGGTATCCCTAATATTGCTCCTCGAAATTCTGGAAAAGTGGTCAATCAGGGACTTGAGGGTGAAATTCGCTTTTTCAAGGCTTTCTCGAAGAACTTCTCCATCTTCTCCAATCTCCAGATGACATGGGCTAAGAACAAAGTTCTCGAAAATGACCAGCCGACTCCGGAATTTGACTACCAGGATTTGCGAGGATATGAAATCGGATATGCGTTAGGCTATAAATCAATAGGATTCTTCCAGAATCAGAATGAAATCGACAATAGCCCGACACAGAAATTCGGTCCTGTCATTCCAGGAGATATCAAGTATCAGGACACTAATAATGATGGTGTAATCGATCCTTCTGACAGAGTCCCTATCAAATGCTTCTCTGTGCCGACACTTACTGGCGGTCTTTCTCTTGGATTTAATCTTTATGGATTTGATTTCAGCATGCTTCTAAGTGGAGCGACAGGAGGAACTGCACGCTTGTGGGCTTATCCGTCAAGTGTTGTGAACCTTCGCAGATGGACTAAGGAAACTCCAGATGCAATACTTCCAGTTGCTCATACAACGGCAAATAACAATGTGATTTCAGATCAGAACTTGATGAAAACTGATTACTTGAAAATCAGAAATATAGAACTTGGATACACGTTCCCAGCAGAATGGATGAAAAAGATCCGCATCACTACAGCTAGAATCTATCTGAATGCACAGAATGTTGCTGTTTGGGATAAGATGTGGCTTAAAGACCGAGATCCTGAGTCTGCGGGTTCCGGAACACTTCCGTATCCTCTTCAGAGAGTATTCAATGTTGGACTCCGCTTCGAATTGCAGTAAGTAACAGTTCCGTTGTATGTACGTTCAAAAATATTGACAGAAATGAAAAGATTATATTACATATTATTTATCGCAGCTGCATTCCTTGCTGTTTCTTGTGAGGACTTTCTCGAGAGGGCTCCAGGAGACAATATGACTAAGGAGGAACTTTTCTCAAAGATTGAGACAGCAGAGCGCTATTTGCAGAATGCTTATGCATTTCTTCCTGATTTTCAGTATAATACAGAAGATCTTACTGGACGTTATAAACTCGGTGGAGCAACTGATGAAATCGGATTTCAGCAGGCTTCTGGTTATCCGGCATCACCTTTTGATATAAATCTTGGAAGCTGGAACCCTACCCAGATGCCAATGGCTCGCAACTGGAGTGATTACTATGGATGTATCAGACGTTGTAACATGTTCATAGAAAACTATGATATGATTCCGGAAGATATGTCGGCTGGTGGTGCAAGTAACCGTAAGGAAAGACTTCTTGGTGAAGCTTATGGTTTGAGAGGTTATTTCTACTTCTTGCTTTTCAAACAATGGGGAGGTGTGCCGATCATAAACACTGTACTTGATCCTGGTAATATCGAGTCCCTGAAGGGTATTAAGAGGTCTACTGCGGAGCAAACAGTGAATCAGATTCTTTCTGATATGGATGAGGCTATGTTGCATCTCCCGGATAAGCACGATGATGCTAATTTCGGACGTTTTACTTCGGTTATCGCTACCGTAGTCAAGTCTCAGGTAAAACTGTATTGGGCGAGCAAGTATTGGAACCGGGACAATGATCTTGCACGTTGGGAAGATGCTGCTGAAGCTTGTCGTGAAGCTCTCAACAAGGCTGAAAAAGCAGGCTATATATTGGCTCCGACTTATACTGAGATGTTTAACAAAGCCGCTATCTCAAGTGAGTTCATATGGACCAAAAATTCAGAACACTATGAATGTTATTGGTGGGATTTCTATTCAATGCCACTCGGTTATGGTGCTTACAATGTGGATGGTCCTCTTCAGGAGATTGTTGATGACTTTGAGATGAAAGCGACAGGTAAAGTACCTGTTACTGGCTACAATGAAGATAATACCCAGATTGTGGATCCGACTTCCGGTTATGATCCTCTGCATCCGTGGGAGGGCCGTGACGACAGATTCTATAGTTCTATTTTGTATAATGGTGCGATGCTTCAGGGCCGTCCGATAGATATCTCGGCAAATGGTAAAGATAATATCAATATCGGTTCAATCATCAGAACGAACTACTTTACCAGAAAATATCTTGACGAAAACCACAACCTTGTAACTAATGCAAGTTGGACCTATCGTCGCTTTGCAATAATGAGAACTTCAGAATTGTATTTGAATTATGCAGAGGCGCTTATTGAGATAGGTGGAGGATCAAATCTCAGTAGAGCTAAAGAACTTATTAATACTATCAGACGTAGAGCTAAATGTGCAGTGGAAATCCCTGATGGATTGACACAGGAGCAAATGAGAACAAAAGTTCGACAGGAACGTAGAATGGAACTCGTGTTTGAAAATCATCGTTTCTGGGATGTGCGTCGTTGGATGATAGCGGAAAAAGTAGATAATAAGACTGTTCATAGAGTAGAAGTGGATGCAGATGGAAAGATTACATATCCAGTATTCCAGAAGAGAGTTTTTGACCCGTCAAGACATTATCTTTTTCCGATTCCTCAGACTGAGATTGACAAGAATCGTGACCTCGAACAGAATCCTGGTTGGTAGAACCAATATCGCTTATTAGAAAATAATACATAATTAGTAACTTTAAAGTCAATTTGTTATGAAAAAGATTTTATTTGCAATCAGCACCGTAGCGCTTGCGGCCGGTCTGTTTGTCTCCTGTGATAAATCTTCTCAGGATCCGGAAAAACCTGAGGCCGAAAAAATTACAGTGAATATAAAGGCTGATGCCTCGTTTGATGAGAACAACACTGCAAAAGTGACATTGTCCCTCTCTAAAGCAACTGTGGCAGATGTTACCGTAACGCTTGCAAAAGCTCAGGTGCAGTCTGGTAAAACCGAGGTTCCTGCAGACTTCTCTAAAAAAGTAAAGATTGAGAAAGGCAAGACTTCAGTTGATGTTAATGTTGAAGCTGACGTGCTTGGGCTTGAGTCAGGAGAATATCAGGCTGCTATCCGAATTTCCGATGTAAGTGGCGCGGAGAAACCTGAGAATGCAGTGGTGTATATTACGCTTAACTATACTTTCAAACCGGAAATCAACCTCTATGCAGACAATTCATTTGCTGGCGATAAGACGGCTAAGTTGAAAGTCACTCTTGCTAAGGCTACCACAAAGGATGTAAAGGTAAAATTGGCTCCGGCTGCTGAAAATAAGTATAAAGTGACAATTGCTCCTGAACAGCTTGTCATCCCTGCAGGACAGACAGAAGCAGAGGCTGTTGCTACAATTGAAATTCCTGAGTCTATGGAAGTCGGGGTTACTCCACTTGTGATCGATGTCGCAGAACTTGAAAATGCCGTTAAGGGTAAGGTTTCTACTGTTACTGTTAATCTTGCCTATCCTTTCTCTTATCCTATCACTATCGACGGCGATTTCTCTGATTGGGATAAGGAGGGAATTATCACTTACTCTCTTCCGCAAGGGACTGTCCTCTATCCTGTTATTCGCAAAATGAAACTTACTGGTGACAGCAAGTACGTGTATCTTTACTTTGAATTTGTGGATCCTGCTACAGTTGATTACTACTGCAGTAATAAAAAAATGGTCATGAAAGGCACTGCACTTGCCGATAACACTATGCCTATAGATATTTGGATTGATGCAGATGGTAAGGTTGAGACAGGTTGCTTTGTCAATGCTACTGATAACGATACTGTTTATCCTCCATACGCTAATGATAATATGGGACTTGAATGGTACATTGAAGGAGGCTTCCATATGGGGAATCCGTTTACTGATTTCACGGGCTTGACCGCTTATTTCTATGGTGGAAAAGATAAGGAGAGTGTGTGGAGTGGCGGACTTGCTTCACAGGCCGGAAGCTATACTGCAGAGCAATTCTTTGGACAAGTAGCATTTGATGAAGGTAAGAATCTTGGTCAGGCAGAAGTTATGTTTGAAAGGAAGTTCTTCAAAATGACTACAAACAAGGCAAGGTTTGCTCTTAAGCTAATGGATGGCCCAGCCAATTGGGCGGCTATGGGTTATTTGCCTCAGGCTGTAGCAACAGATATGAATAGTGCGGAGTCAAGACCTCACTGTGATATGGCGACTGTAATCCTTCCAGACTATGTTGAGTAAGATAACTAGACTTTCAATAATCTTTATGGCTTCTCTCCTGCTGTTCGCCTCTTGTGCGAACAGCGGAAAGAAGGCTAATGAGCCATTCTTCCAGATGCGCGGTGTTATTCTTTCTTGGGATGACATCAAGAATCCTGATGTCATTGATTGGATTGACTTGATGAAGAAAAACGGACTCAATACTATCAGCGTTTGTGGACATGTGTATGATGATGAGGAATATTATGCATTCAAGCAGAAATGCATCGATGCGGGACTTGATTTCGAATATGAGGAGCATGCGATGACATGGCTTCTTCCTCGTGAATTGTTCGCTGAGCATCCGGAATATTTCCGTATGGATGAGAATGGAGTCCGTCAGCCGGATGGCAACGGATGTCCTTCATGTCAGGAAGGTCTGGAAGTGCTGATGTCCAATGTTCCTGAGTTTGTGCGTACACATAAGCCTACAAATCACAAATATTATACTTGGCTTTTCGATGGTGGAGATGTCTGCCATTGCGAAAAATGTAAAGGCTATAATGTTGCAGACCAGGGCCTGATTTTTGAGAACCACATTATCAAGGCTCTTCGTGAGATTGATCCGGAAGCGCAGTTGGCCCATTTGGCTTATCACAATTCCATTGAAGCGCCATCTGTCGTGAAACCTGAAGAAGGAATTTTTCTTGAGTTTGCGCCGTTTTTCCGTACGTGGGATCAGCCTCTGAAAAATAAGGATGCGGTAGGTCGTGACGGCAAGACTACTCATGGCGAGTTTCTCCGTATGCTTGAAGATAATCTTAAGGTTTTCCCTGTTGAGACAGCACAGGTTCTTGACTATTGGATGGATGATTCTCTCTACAGTGGCTGGAAGAAACCACAGGTAAGAGTTCCTTGGCATAAGGATGTGTTCCTTTCTGACCTTGAGACATATGCGTCGTATGGTATACGTAACATTACCGCATATGCAATCTATGTGGATGACTATTATGTCAAGACATATGAAGATATTTCATTTGTGGATGACTATGGTCAGGGATTGTTGAATTATAGAAGAACTGAATAATTAGATATACTCTTCTTTTTAATTTGGAATGATGATGAAAAGATTATTGTTGTGCCTGTTGCTAGCTATGTTGGTGTTCCACATTTCCTGTACTCCGGAAACTCGTGGCTCGGCAGTCGATGGCTGGAAAAATATCGGAAAGGAAGATCCAGATAACCCGGGGAAACCTGATCCTGAAAAGCCGGATCCTGAGATTCCTGAACAACCAGTTCCTTTTTTCAAGATGAGAGGTCTGGTACTCGGGTGGAGCGAGGTTAGCAATTCCAGCGTGATCAATTATATTGCGATTGCGAAGAAAAACGGACTCAATACGTTCAGCATCTATAATGCCCCTCGAGGAACTTTAGCATGGACTACATTTGAGAGGGATTGTGCCAATGCTGGAATTGATATCGAGTTTGAAGAGCACATGATGTCTTTTCTTCTTCCACGAGACAAGTTCAGCGTTTATCCTGACTGGTTCCGTATGGATAAAAAAGGTAAGCGCACCAATGACGCAAACGGCTGTCCTTCATCAGAAGGTGCTTTGGAAGAAGTTTATAGAAATGCGATTGACATAGGCAAACGTTATGCTTCAACTAATCATCGCTATTATTTCTGGTTGGATGACGGAGGCGATATTTGTCATTGTCCTCAATGTAAGGATTTGAACGCATCGGATCAGGCTTTGATATTTGAAAATAAGGCAATTGAAGCACTCAAGACCATTGATCCGGAGGCGAAACTTGCACATTTGTGCTATAGCAATACCCTCGAACCTCCTAAGTCAGTAAAGCCGCACGAGGATATATTCCTTGAATTTGCACCATTCTTTCGTACTTGGGACCAGCCTTTGGCAAATACTTGGGCGACAGGCCGTGATGGTAAGACAACTCATGCGACCTATCTCAAGCAGCTCAAGGCTAATTTGAAGGTCTTTCCTGCCGAGACAGCACAAGTTCTTGAATACTGGATGGATGATTCGCTTTTCAGTAATTGGAATCAAGATAATCTTGTCGAAGTTCCATGGAGCAATGAAATTTTCCTAAAGGACCTTGAGACTTATGCTTCGCACGGGATTACAAATATTACCTGTTATGCGGCTTATGTGGGTCCGAACTATGTGCGAAAATTCGGCTATCCTAAGTTTCTCGATGAATATGGCCAGGGGCTTCTGAATTATGAAAAAGAGTAATAGAGTATAAATATTCTGGACGGCCGTCCTCCCGCTTTCGGTGTTTATGGGAAGACGGCTGTGTTTTTCTCTAAATCTATTTATTAACGATAACATTGACATTGATGAAGAAAATTATCTTAATGACTCTGCTGGCACTGGCAGGTACGACGATATATGCTCAGACAGTAATCGTCAAAGATACTGTCTATTCTACCTATGGTTTTTCTGATCCGGATCCGATCCCTCAGACTTCTGGAAATGTTTATCCATATCATAAGTATGAGACATTCGATTTTGAGCCTTCTCAGAAAGCGTGGAAGGTTGTGGTCCTTGAGAATCAATGGATTCGTGTAAGAATTATGCCGGAAATCGGAGGAAAGATATGGTCGATTTATGATAAGACAACCGGAAAGGAAATGTTCTATGACAATGATGTTGTCAAGTTTCGGGAAATATCTCTGAGGGGACCTTGGACAAGTGGCGGTATAGAGTTTAATTATGGCATTATCGGCCATGCTCCTTCTTGTGCTCATCCTGTCGAATACAGAACTGAAACAAAGCCGGATGGAAGTGCTAGTTGCTATATAGGTGTGCTGGACTTGCTTACCAGAACATCGTGGATGGTGGAGATAAATCTTCCGAAGGATGCGCTCTGGCTGAGAACCCGTTCTTTCTGGCATAACAGTTCTGGAGAATATCAGCCGTATTATACTTGGGCAAATTCTGGAGTGAAGGCATCTGATGACCTCGAACTTGTTTATCCGTCTACTTACACAATCGCTCATGATGGAATTACTAGTCCGTATCCTACGGACGAAAATGGAAGGAATTTGTCTCTTTATGCAAATCAGAATTTCGGTATTGACAAATCTTTCCATCCTGGAGGTTCGCACAAGGGTTTTTTTGGAGCTTATTGGAAAGATGAAGACTTTGGCGCGTTGCATTACGCTTTACGAGATGAAAAGCTCGGTAGAAAGTATTTCAGTTGGGCTCAATCTCCTCAAGGCGAAATCTGGCGTGGAATTCTTACTGACAAGAGTCCGCAATATGTGGAGCTTCAGAGCGGACGTCTCTTTAATCAGAATTTGCTGAATAGTGTATATACTCCATTCAAACAGACATTGTTTACACCTTATGGAACTGATGAGTGGAATGAGTATTGGCTGCCTGTTGCCGGAATTGGAGGTGTGGATGAAGTGAGTCTTCGCGCTGTAGTAAAGATGGATGATGGCGAACTTCGAGTATATCCTCTTACTGATTTTTCCGGTCAGTTGTGCGTCGAGGATGTAGACGGAAACACTATTCTTTCCAGTCAGGTGAGTCTGTCTGCTGCCAAGTCGTTTATAAAAAAACTTCCATTAGGAAAAGTACCGGCAAAAGTATCACTCGGCTCTTATAAGATATGGTCATCAGATTCTCAGGAACTCGACAGGCCACATAAGATAAATCGGGAATTTAGTCTAGAATCGGCTCAAGGTCAGATGATTTATTCCAAATATCTCTACGGAATGCGCCGTTATGCAGACTCGGAACGATATGCGGATAAGGCTATTGAAATGGATTCTGCGCTTGCTCCGGCTCTTGGCTTGAAGGCGTTGCTGTGTTTGCGTAAACTTGAATATGATAAGGCTTATGAGTATGCTAATCGGGTGCTTGCAATTGATGAGTATGATCCGATGGCGAATTACGTAAGTGGTCAAGCTGCGGAAAAATTAGGACGTCTCTATGATGCAATGGACCGTTTTGAAATAACAGCAATCACATCAGAATTGCGGAGCGCGGCATTGACTCAACTTGCAAGACTTCATTTTGTGAATGGGGATAGAGAACTGGCGGCTGATTATGCGAGAAAATCATTGGTTGGAAATTCTTATAATTTGTCAGCATATCAGATTCTTTATCAGACAGATCCTTCAGATAAGTGGCTGACTGCAATTGAGGCGTTGAATCCGTTGTGCCCTTTCCCCGCTATAGAGAAAATGCTTTCCGGGCGTATTTCAGCATCAGAGTTGGCCGCATTTGTGAAAGAAGAACTCAGATGGCAGGTCTATCTTGAGTACGCTACTTTTTATAGTAATATCTCGCTTGATGATAAGGCGGCCAAGGTTCTTGAAGCATGCCCAGAACAGAATGCTTTGCTTGCTGCTTGGATATCTTGGCTGAAAAAGGACAAATCTGCAGTCCCTGCTATTGCTGATGCTTCGATAGATTTGGTGTTTCCGTTCAGATCTGAATCTTGGAAACCTCTTGCATGGGCCGTGGAGAATGGCGGTGGCTGGAAGGCCGGATATATGTTTGCTATGTTGAATGATTATCTTGGATACAAAGAAGATGCGGCCGAGATGATAAAAGATTACTCTCCGTGTTATGCGCCGTTCTATGCGTACAGGAATTCCCTTACTGGCTCACCATCTGATCTTGAGAAGGCTATTCTGCTGGATTCTGAGCAGTGGAGATATGTTCAGAAATTATCTTTGAAATATTATGACAACGGAGAATATGACAAGGCGATAAAGGTGGTAGAGCCGTATTATCTTAAGCATAGGGACAATTTCCATGTTGGAGATACATATCTGAAGATTCTTATAGCTCAAAAGCAGTATCGCAAGGCGGATAAGGTCATTGGTAGTATGCGGATTCTTCCTTTTGAGGGGCAAACGGGCAGTCATGTAATGTGGCGTGATATTAAACTTCATCTTGCTGCGGAATGTATTGACAGAGGAAACTATAAGGATGCGCTTGAAAGAGTGGAAGAGGCTCTTCAGTGGCCGGAGAATCTTGGTGTCGGTAAACCGTATGATGATTTGATTGACATATCGTCAGAGACTTTGCTTCAGGCAGTTATTTCTCAGCGAATGGGAGATTCAGCTAAAGCTGAGGAATATATGTCTGTACTCAGGGATGATGACGGCTCAAAGGCTGCGTTCTTCAAGACTGCTACAGTGAAAGTGAACGGCAAATATCCGAAGATTTCTCAAATGTTGGGAAATATGGATTCGTCTCTTGATAAAAAGTTATTTTGATTTGTGTAGTGCGTGTTCGGCAACATGTTTAGCCTGAATGAAATCATCCGCAATGCCTGTGAATCGGTTTTGCGGATGATTGTTTTTTTTGTTATTGGTGAAGATTCTATCCCGTGTCTGTCTATAGCAGTCCGAGCAGGCGGCTTCTGGAAAGCATACAGGCTCCTATCGGGCCACCTTTCTTTCCGAGTTTTGAGAATTTGATGCTTGTGTCCTTGCTTACAATGATAAGCGAGTGGCGATTGATGGCACTCTTGATAGGTAGCATCAGGTAGTCTTTTGCGATAGCCAGCCTTCCGCCTATAACCACAAGTTCAGGGTTGAAGATATTGATTAATCCCGCGATTGCCTGCCCGAGGACTGAACCGATTTCTTCAACGCATTCAATTGCGAGCACATCTTCTTCCATTAGTGCGTTGAGGATATCATCAATGTCGATATTGTCCGGATTTTTGACTTTTGTGGACACCGATGATGCTTTTCCTTCTTTTATCTTTTCGACAAAAATTCTGTGAAGGGCGGAGCCGGAAGCGCCCGTTTCAAGACAACCGATTTTTCCGCATTGACAAATCTGTCCGTTGTTGAGCATTGGAAAATGACCGATCTCTCCCGAGAATCCTGATTTGCCGTATGATAACTTTCCATCGGTAATTATCCCCATTCCAAGTCCCCAACTCAGATTGATGAATAACATGTCCTTCTCATTGTTGGCTTCTCCACAGATGTACTCGCCATAAGCCATTGCGCGAGAATCATTTTCGAGAAATACTGGTGCGCCAAGTTCTTTTTCAAGCACTTGTGATAGCGGTTTGTCCTCTCCGATGAAATATGAGAAACTATAACCTGTTTCGTGGTTTACCCGTCCTGTCAAGTTGATTCCATATGCGAGAATCTTCTCCTGAGGTATGCCCAGGGCGGTTGTGTGCTTTCTGAGCAATTCTGCCAACTTGAGCAGAGATCCTTCATTGCCTTCTAGTACGAAGGGAATATCCTCTTTGTAATCGACAAGTTTACCTTTGAAATTGGTGATGGCAATGCTTATATGGTGTCGCCGTATGTCGGTTCCCACGAAGTATCCTGCGGATTGGTTCAGTCCATAAATGCTGGGGCGACGTCCTCCGGATGTTCCTGTTTTGCCGAGGTCTTCAAGAAACCCATCGTCAATGAGCTCTCCAATCAGTCTTGTGACTGTGGGGATGCTTGAGTTGAGTTCCTTGCTTAATTCAGCAATGCTGAAATCGCCATCGTTTATGCAGAGCCTGAGAATCTGTTGCTTCATAATTGCTCCCTTGCCCTCTATGTTGTCTAGGAATGAGTTCATTATAAATTATAAAGTGTTGTTTGTATGATGAATATTCTTTGTAATGGACTACAAAGATAATAAATTGAACTATCTCAATGGAAATGAATTATTAAAAATTTTATTATTCGCGCGCGATAATTTAATTAAAACCAAAAATATGCACATCGTCATTAGATTTGTAATGAAAGTGTCTATTTCATTCTGATGCTTTTGGTTGGGAGCTGGATAAAAATATCTTATAATTAAACAAATTAACAATAATATAACAATAATTAAAAAAAATTATTTACTTTTGCATTGTGATTAAATATTAAAAAATCTATGAGCGCTATTAAAAGGATACTTTTAGTGGCTAATTTGCTGATGTTGACAATATTGGCCTCTTGTTCGGGAGAATCGGACTATGTGGGGTTGTCGCTAATCCCTCCTGGGACTATTACGGATAAGGTAGATCTCGATGTACGTGCCGGAATTGTGAATAAGGGGACCTCTGCGGAATCATACAATATATATATGTGTCTCGGAGATCCTTCAGAAGAACGCTTGCTTCTTAACGAGTCTGTTACCTTAAATTCTGGCGAGAATTATCAGTCGAAGTATATCTTGGAGACTGAAGGAATGGTCGGAAAAAACGAGGTGTCCCTGAAAATCGTGACTGCGGATGGTAAGGAAATATCGAAAGCGTCGGAATTCGAAGTTGTAAAATCAGATATCCGCTCCACTCGCCTGATTGACGGAGCTTGGGCGGGTCTGTATCATTGGAGTGAAGAGGAAGGAAAACTTTGGAATAAAGATATAAAGGAACTGAAAGAAGAGCAATGGCGGGACGTAGTAAGATCGATGCATGAGATAGGGATGAACGTCATAGTTGTTCAGGAGGCGTTTAGGAACAATGATTATGTCGGTCAGCATCAGACAACTGTTGAAAACTATAAGGGCCGCGCATTTTATCCGTCAGAACTTTACCCGGGACGAATGCCGATAGCATCAAAGGATCCTATTGAAGCGATACTTTCTGAAGCTGATGCTCTTGGCATGTCTGTAATGATGGGCGTTGGAATGTTTGCGTGGTTTGATTTTACGGAGCAGTCATTGAAATGGCATAAAAATGTTGCAGAGGAATTGTGGAACAGATATGGACATCATAACTCATTTTATGGATTCTATGTGTCGGAAGAATGTGCCGGAAATCTTTATAATTCAGAACAGACTGATGAAATGAAGGCTAAGCGCAAGAAAGAAATCGCTGATTTCTTCCGCGAGTTCAAGAAATTTACGCATACGATGGCTCCTGATAAACCAGTCATGTTGGCAACCAACAGTATGGGAGTTATGGATGGTGCTGATGCTTATCCGTCTCTTCTTGAAAATCTTGACATCCTCTGTCCGTTTGGGTTTGCGCGTATGCCGGAGAAAGACCTTACCGGTAAAGAAGCGGCTGATTTGCTTCAGTCTTTCTGCGATGCTGCCTGTTCTCACCTTTGGTTTGATCTTGAAGCTTTTCTGTTTAACCCGGATATGTCTTTGTATCCACGTCCTATAGACGAAATCATAGGAGACCTCAATCTTTTGGATAATTTCGAGAAGGTTCTGTGTTATCAGTTCCCGGGTGTATTCAGTGATCCGTCTTGGTCGTTCTGTCTGGGAGAGGAACGTACTAAACAGTTGTTCAAGGACTATAAAGCCTATATGGATAAGGTTAAGTCAAATAGAAATTAATAACCAAAAAAGGATTATTAGGCAAAGAACCCGGAGAATAATATGGTAACGAATCACACATTCACTATATATCAAACTCATTTAGCCGTCGTGTTTGTATAAATCAGTCACTTGTCCGTAAGATCCTGTCCTTTCGCGGACAAGCTGCATTCAGCGAGGTGGCAATGCCAAGCGGATAAAAGAATGTTAGTCAACAGAATGATATTCCGCCTGGTTGCCGTTGTCATTTAGGATGGCTGTCCGGTCAGCATTGGCAGTGCCATATCCGCTGACTTGGCGATGGTATCTCTTGATGGAAATGACATCTTCACCAAGCACAGTCTCGATGAATGAGATTGTGCGGATTGTAAAATTGTGAGTGCCGCTCATCCATTTGGAAATTTCAGCTTCTTTCTTTCCTGCCGCCTTTGCGAAATCTGCCTGGCTCCATCTTTTGCGCTGAAGAATTTCCTTTATTCGTCCAGCAATCGCGAAGGACCTCTCACTTTCACGTCTCGCCTCCTCAGGCACAGCGTTGAGCATTTTGAGTCAACTTTTTACAGTAATAAGGTTCATGGTGGCGAGCAGGACAGCCTCGCACCGCAAAAGGCTAAAAAGCCATGCGGACTCGACTAAGTTAGTGAAGCCGAGCAGCCGCATTGCCCGCTTGTCTCAATCCCCATACCCCCCCCCTTTCAAGGGGGCACATCAGGGCCTGCGGGCTTTCCATCGCCGCGTGGCTTTCCCTGCCCGCCGACTCCGGCCCGGCATCTGATGATGCCTTGTTCGGCACTAGAGGGAGGCGCCTGCAAAGCATGAGGGTCTGGTCCTCACGGGGCTTCTTTTTGCTGGGCATGACCACTTCAGTCAGACATAACTGGAGATTGTAACCGGAGATGATTGTTTCCGTAAGGCATGATCAGAGAAAAAAACCGAACAACCTGAAATTGGTGCAACGGACGAAAGTGTTGATTCATAACTAGTTAGCAGATAAAGCGAAAGCCAGGTTACCCACTTTTTTGCATAACCTGCATTTGCTTGTTTGCTATATCTTCTTGATACTCAATAATATACACCAAATCACGACATGCAGGTTGTTCGATTCAATCCAATTCTGTGTTCTTCCATTCTTCGTAAAGCACCGCATTTTTTTCCGTGAGCACCTCAGCTATTCCTGTTAATCGTTATCCACAGAATGTGATTTTGTCCGGAAAACCCTGCCTTCCACCGGACAAGTTGTTCAAAATCAACAACTTGTCCGTGGAAACCTACCATCTCACGGACAAATTGTATTTCGAGAGTCAATTGTTTCAGGAATTGGTGCTTCGTAATCGAGACCACAAAAATACATGGAAAAGCAATGAGCAGGAAAGCCTTATTTGCTCATTGTACGCATAGATTCGACCCGCTTCATTGGGGGAGACTGTCTGAAAAGTCAAATATTCCTCAGTGAGAATCGAGAATCCGCTTTCGGCCTTGTTATAGGGGTGCGGAGTATTTCAGTCTCGCGAGGACTTTTCGGACAGTCTGGGAGGTAGCCCGCTGGAACTAGCCTTATAGTCGCTGCAGAGTCAGAAAGATATTCTTCCATGTCAGAGCGCGACGCTCCGTCATAACGGGAAACTCCGTCAGAGCGCGACGCTGACGCCGCCGACTATGAGGCCGGTCATGCCGATGCCGAGTTCAACGAAGCCGCGTACCCTTTGGCCGCCGGCCTGCACGCAGACTGCTCCTGCCTGAAATGAGAAGAGAGGGGAGTAGTCCGCGCTCTTGGAACCTTCCTCGTAGTCGTCCATGAACATGATGCCGGCTGAAAGCTTGGAATACATAGCCACGTGGTTCTTTCTGAACCAGAATATCTTGGTGGAAGGCATGATTACATAGGCGCTGTAATCGGAAGTGCCAGTCTTTACCTTGTTCTTGTCCACTACGTCAGCGCTTCCGCCTGACCAGCCGACAAGTCCTCCCACGGAGAACGTCTTGTTCAGGACTCTGTAATACTCTGCATTGACAGAACCATAGGCATTGAAATTGTCGAACTGGGCATATCCGCCTGTAAAAAGGGCGACAAATGCGCCGGAAAGCACGTGTGCCATATCTGCAAGAGTTGCGCGGCCGTAGCTGAGCTCGACCTCATTCCTGAATGCCGGCATGTTCTGTCTGCGGGATATCTTTTCCGGTTTGTAAACTTCTTGAATGGCCTCAGGAGCGTCTGAGGAAATGGTTTCCTGCGCATTTGCTTGGAAAGAAAAGGCTGAAATCGCGATAATGGTCAGCGCTGAGATTAGGTGTTTCATAAGTCTATGTTTTTCGCGAATATAAGAAAAATCTTTGACGTTCATCTTTTTATATTTAATTTTGACCTCGCAAATCCACATTGACATAACAAACAGTGGAACTGATTAGAATTTACACAAAATGAAAACTTATTTGGAACCGGCGAAGGAACTTCCTGTACGTGAGGAAGTTGACGTCCTCGTAGTCGGTGCCGGCCCTGCCGGAATTATGGCTGCCCAGGCTGCAGCACTTGTAAAGGGAACCAAGGTCATGCTCATTGACAGCAGAGGCTATCTTGGAGGCAACATGACCATCGGCCTTCCGCTTCTCGGCTTCTTGGGCCGCAAGGGCAATGAAATAATCAAAGGTCTGCCTCTGCGTTTCGTGGAGCGACTCCGGGAAAGAGGCCGGGCCACACATCACAGAAGATGTCCGCTGCACGTAAGCCTTACAATGATAGACCCGGAGGGAACCAAGCACCTCGCGTGGGAGATAATGGAAGAATGCGGCGTGGAAGTGCTGCTCTATGTCTTTGCTACTGACGTGATTATGGAAGGCGACAAGTGCAAGGGCGTGATTATCGACTCCAAGAAGGGCAGGGAAGTGATACTCGCCAAGACCATCGTGGACTGCACCGGAGACGGCGACATTCTGTACCGTGCAGGAGCCGAGATGAATTATGGCAATGAAAAGGGTATCCCGCAGCCGCCGACACTCATGTTCTCCATGAGAGGTGTGGACAGCAGGAAACTCCGCGATGCCGTGGCTGACCATCCGGAAATCTACGATATCGATTATATTCCGAATGAGTTCTTCAGGCCGATGGACAACTGCACCTTCGTGGGATTCCGCAACCAGATACGTCAGGCACGTGAAGCCGGATATCACCTTCCGGTAGAGAGAACCATCTTCATGACCGGTATGGCGGAAGACGAATGGTGGGTGAACATGAGCCGTGTCAATGGCATTGACGCGACTGACCCTCAGCAATATACACGAGGCGAGTACGAATGTATGCTCCAGAATGAGGAAATCGTACGCTACCTCAAGGCATATATCCCCGGATTCGAGAATGCTTACGTGGATAGAGTGGCTCCGTTCATGGGCATCCGTGAAACCCGCAGACTCGTGGGCGAATACACACTTACGGAGCAGGACATCTTCGATTGCGCACGTTTCGATGACGTGATTGCAGTGGCAAGCTATCCGGTGGACCTGCACCATCCAGTAGGCGGAGACTGCTCGCTCTGGTGGTGTCCGGACTGCTACGACGTGCCTTACCGCTGCCTTATCCCTAAGAAAGTCGATGGCGTAATCGCTGCAGGAAGAGATATCTCCGCCACACATCTTGCGCTTGCGTCCGTAAGGGTCATGGGCCCGGCAATGTGTCTGGGTGAAGCTGCAGGAAAAGCTGCTGCACTCGCAGTCAGGGACAAAAAAGAACTCCGTGACTTGGATGTCAAGGAGTTGCAGTCTGCCCTCAGGGAAGAAGGCGTATGGTTCAGAGACTGATCGGGACATTGATCAGAACATAGTCGGAGACTGATCCGAAAGTCGTCAGAATACGAACGGGAGAGGACGCGCGATGGTTTCGCGGTACAGTTCCTCTCCTTTTTCATTGCGGAAAACCACTTCCACAGGAGAATCCGACCTTGAAGCCTTGGCCTCGAAAGTATGGATGCATCCGGCCTTCTGGCGGTGTGCGTGGTGCCTAGCAGGATGAGTCATCTGCGGCAGGTCATAAGTGAATACACTTACCGGGTCTTCCGTATGCGGAGTGCTGACTTTCAATGCCTTATCGTTTTCGTACATTTCCACATAGTATCCAGGCATCCAGGTCCACCAGTTCACCAGCACTGAATTCCGGAATTTGCCGGCAGAATAATCCACACGCTCAGGAGCGGCCTTGAGCAGAAGCTTGAAATCCTTCGAGTTCCGGTAAGCCTCGCCCACACAGTTCAGGTCGTAGATGCTGTAATTGCGCACGCCGTGTTCGTAAGTTTCGAAATACAGTTTGAAAGGAGCATTGTCAATGCCCCGTCCGCACATCATTCCCGCTTCTGAGCCGTCGTTGCAGTACAGCAGATTCTCTTTCGGGGTTTCCCACATCACGCCGGAAGCGCAGGGGAGACCATACTGGAAAAGCGCAGGATATTCCTTCCTGCTGAAGAAGTCGAACTTGTGTATATGCCCGGCGAAATTCAGCGCCTTCTGCCTGAAACGCGTGCAAAGACTGTCAATGAACGCAAGCTGTTCCGCAGGCATTTTGTCCCGGCCATCATTTTTAAGAGAACCGCCGAAGAAAGGACAATGCGTACATATGAATACATTGCACGAGTCAGGTACATAACTCAGGTCCTTTTCGAGCCACTCCAACTGAGCCGGGAGGAACGCAGTCTCATAATTGCGGGCTCCCTTGATTCCCGGTGCCTTCTTGCCGCGGCCTTCATCATTGACATAAATGATATTGTCCAGGAATACCCAGTGTTCGTTTCCGATATTGACAGAATAACGGTCCGGGCCCCAGGTGCGGCGGTACAGCCAGCCCGAGCGGAAATCCACATTGTCCCCGACAATCGCTCCGTCGTGGTCGTGGTTGCCTGGCACAGAGTATATTTTCAGAGGCAGTTTCTGCTCCGCAATCACCTTGCAGGCATCATCCACATCGAAATCGAACTCGTACCAGAAAATGTCGTGAGACAAATCTCCCAGATTCATCATATAGACTGGACCGTCGGACTCAGCAGCCTTTTTCCGGATGAACGGAACCACTCTTTCACGGAACCGCCTGAGGTCGTCCTTGTCCGGATCATTGCTCAGATGCAGGTCCGCAAGGAAAAGCACGGAATACCTCTCCTGATTCTCAGTGAGAAGTTCGAAATCGTGCCGTTCCACCTCGTCAGGAGACTTGGTCAGACGTGCCCAAAAACCGGGCCTGAGCCCATCCTCCGAAACCGCGACCGCATCCGAAGGAGTCGTTATAAATACCACGCTGTCAGCCTTTTTGCTGTCAATGCAGTATCTGCCTTTGCTGTCAGTCAGGACAATGTTCACGCCGTCGCTGACCTGCACTCCGGCAAGAGGCTTTCCGTCGATGGTGACCTTGCCTCTGATATTGCCTGTCTTGGCACAGCCGCCCGTGACAATGACAAGAGCGGCCAGGATATAAAGAAAATGCGTTTTCATCAGTTCTGTACAGCGGTTTTAGGCGTTCCCATAAGGCAGACTGCAGTGGAAATGATGCCGGCAATCGGACACCACCAGCTCCACGCGATGTAGGTCTGGCCGAAGAACTGTTTCTGGAACATCAGCGGAACCACGATGAGGGCGCCGGTGATGATGGCAGCGATGACTGACTTGTTGTTGCCCCTCTTGGTGAAGATGGCAGTGAGGAACACGCCGATCATACCGCCGTATGCGAAACACATGATTCCGGTAGCGAAATCCACGAGATTCAGACCGCTGGCCTCCTGCATGACGGCAGTGACGATTGCGAACAATGTCAGAAGCATTCCCATAAGTCCGGCCATCCAGCGTGATGATGAAATCTGGTCCTTGTCACTCTTGATGGCCTTTCCAAGTTCCTTACGGATAGGGAGATAGAGGTCGTCCACGAAACTTGACGCCATGGCATTGATGGCGGAGTTGAAGCTGGAGAGCGCAGCAGCGAGAAGACCGGTGATCATCAGGCCGCGTACACCTGCAGGAATATGGTTCTTGATATACTGAGGGAACACGTCGCGCGCGTCAGTGAAGAATCCGGAGCTGATCTGTCCGTCGATGTAAGGGTCGTTGAGGAATTTCACCCAAAGCAAGAGACCGATGCAGAGGAAGGTCAGGACGATAGGAATCGCCAGCAACTGCGACCAGATCAATGAAGTTCCAGCCTTCTTTACGCTCTTGCAGGCAAGTTGACGCTGTACGAATTCCTGGTCAGTGGTGTACTGCGCAATCTTGAAGAATGCAATACCTATCATACCGCCTATAATGGTGTATGGCTTGGAAAAATCCAGGCTCGGGTCGAACATCTTCACCTTGCTGCCCGGCTCCCAGCCCTGGAGAGTGCCGTCTGCAAGCAGAGCCGCATCCGCGCCAGGCATCTTCACCATACCGCCGGCAGTCAGCTGAGTCCAGATGTCAGCCAGACTGAATCCCTTCAGCGAGCAGTACACCATCACGAGCGCGACCACTCCGGTAAAGGTCATCAGGAGGGTCTGGAATGTGTCAATGTAGAGAAGGCCCTTGATGCCGCCCATCATTGTATAGAAGGTCGAAATTATACCCAATATGATGATGGAACATACTATGAATGTGAATTCTATCTTTCCGAAAATGATGACAGAAACGGCTATGGCCGCGATGAAAAGCCTTGATCCTGAGGTGAAAAGCTGGCCGAGAAGGAACATCACGCTGTTCGTCCTCTTGGCTTTTTCGCCGAAGCGCTCACCGATGAAGCCGTAGATGGTGATGGTCTTGGCATTGTACAGTTTCGGCATGATAAGGGCGGCGACCAATGTGCCTCCCAGGATTGACCCTAAAAGATTGATTACGTATGTGAGGTTCGTGTTGAATCCGAGTTCCGGTGAGCCTACGAAGGTTCCTGCGGAAATCGTCGTTCCGGCTGCCGCTATAGCTACGATCCAGCCCGGCATTGACCTGCCTGCAACGAAATAATCTTCAATGTTCTTGTTCTTGTGGGAGAACAGATAGCCTATCGTTATCAATGCTCCGAGAAAAATGGCTACTATCAGCCAGTCTATGATGCCCATATGATATTATGTGGTTTTAGTCTTAAAAATTACAAGACGCGAATATAATGATTTTTTTGTTTGCTCGGAATGATTTTTTGTCTAACTTTGAACCGATTTAAAACACTATACCTTATATGGACACCAATAATTCTGTGATGGCTCTTGCCACCCGATTCAATGACAAAGGCGACTGGACACTGGAACAGCAGTTCGTACTTCAGATGGGTTCCAGCTATCTTATGGCGCATGGTTTGGGAACGCCTCTTGCAAAAGATGCCAAGACAGAAATCAATATACCTGAGGACGGAGACTACCGTCTATGGGTTCGCACGAAAAACTGGACCGCATTCTGGTCAGAGGGCAAGACTCCCGGCATTTTCCAGGTTTTGATTGACGGAAAGGCGGGCCCTTCAGAGTTCGGTATCGGCAAGATGCCTTTGGACGTGAAAGCCGGCATTGACTTTCCTGATGACATTGACACTTCCCGCGAAGCGAGAGCCGAAAGGGCTCAATGGTACTGGCAGAAGGGCGAAACTTATCACCTCACCAAAGGCAGCCACATCATTGCCCTTCATGATCTGATGGGCCTGGACGGGCGTTGCGATGCGATAATCCTGACTTCGACGGACGAGGTCCCTGGTGACAGCCTGGAGGATTACAGGGCATTGCGCGAGGCTTTGCTCGGCCCGGGGAAGCCTGAAGACAAGGGAAATTATGATCTTGTGGTCATAGGAGCCGGAATGTCAGGCCTTTGCGCCGCCATCGCCGCTGCACGTCTCGGCCTCAAGGTGGCACTTGTCCAGGACCGTTATATCCTCGGCGGAAACAATTCTTCTGAAGTCCGCGTGGGTCTCGGCGGTCAGATCAATATGCCTCCGTACCCTTCGTTGGGATATATATTGAATGAAATCGGTCCGGACCGCATCGGCAATGCGAGGGGCGCCCACCACTATCAGGACTGGAAGAAGTGGGATGTGATCGCCGCCGAGCCGAACATCAGCCTTTTTGCCGGCTACACTGTGGTCAATGCAGAGATGAAGGACGGGAAGATTGTTGCCGTGACGGCTGTTGAGGCAACAAATCAGAATCTTATCCGTATAAGCGGAAATCTGTTCTCAGACTGTACCGGAGACGCCAATCTTGCCGTGATGGCGGGCGCTGCCACAATGATGGGACGCGAGGCGCGCAGTGAGTTCGGTGAGACGCTTGCTCCTGAAAAGGCAGATGATTTCACGATGGGCGTAAGCATCGAGTGGTATTGCGAGGACTGGAACACGCCTTGTTCTTTCCCTGATTCTGTGGACTGGGGACTGAAACTGGACGAGGATACTGTCGAGCCTGTGCACCGTGCCAACTGGTATTGGGAAGTGGGAATGCGTGATGACCAGATAGCAGATGCCGAGAAGATCCGTGACTATGGTATGTATGTGGCCTACAGCACTTTCTCATATTGCAAGAACCGTCTTGCCAAGAAAGAGGATTGGGAATGTACCCATCTGACTTGGGTGAGCCACGTGAGCGGCAAACGTGAGAGCCGTCGTATCGTGGGTGACCTTATTCTCCGTGAGCAGGATCTTACGAGACCGATTCCTTACGAGGACGGCACCTGCACCACGACCTGGCGCATTGACCAGCATTATCCGATGGAGAAGAACTCCGCCGACTACCCTGGAGAAGAGTGGATGAGCTACGGAAAGCTGATGCCTATCGACCCGTACGCGATTCCTTACCGCTGTCTATATTCCCGTGACGTGCCGAATCTCTTCATGGCAGGCCGCGATATCAGCGTGACACACGTAGCCCTTGGCTCAGTGAGGGTTATGCGTACTTGTGCAATGATGGGAGAGGTAGTGGGAATGGCCGCCGCAGTATGCTGCAGAAGAGGTTCAATGCCTCGCGATGTCTATACGACCTGGTTCCAGGATCTCGTGGAACTCATGAAAAAGGGCACCGGCCGCACCGATGTGCCGTACACCCAGTTCTACCACCAGGTTGACCGCACCGGCCACCAGGCCGAAGACCGCTAAAAGAAGAGTGGAGATGGGCGGAGTCGAACCGCCGTCCAAACATCGCACCAAGTAGCTTTCTACACGTTTATCCGTCCTTTGGTTGTCGGCCCAGGCCTGCCGGATGGCGGGCTAACCTTGGCTTATCCTTTAGGTCTTGGCGGAGTTTAAAGGAGTCCCTCCGTGCATCCGGTTTTGATGATACCCCGTACTCAGAACTGAACCGGCCTAAAGACTGCGGGATACTCGTCAGAGCCGCAACCTTGGCGGCCCGATTAAGGTGATCAACCTAGTTGATTACGCAGCGAGTGCATAGTTGTTGTTAGCAACTGAATTTATGGCCGCTGATATTAACGAGCAAACGTGCCATACGCTCGACGTGCTTACCACCCGACATCAATGCTGTCAAAACCAGAACATCCCCGGATAGTATTCTGCAAATATATACATTTGTCATTTGAAAATCAAATTTGCTCACATTGTCGATTTTGTTTAAATTTGAGAATTTGATTACATGTACTAAACAGAATAAAATAATATGAAGAAGTTCTTACTTCCTGCAGCATTGATGCTGACATTGTTTTCATGCGCTCCCAAACAGCAGAAAACAGCCCTGCCGGTCTATCTCGATGATACAAAGCCGGTTGAGGCCAGGGTAGAAGATGCCCTTTCCCGAATGACATTGGAAGAAAAAGTGGCAGTGCTCCACGCACAGTCCAAGTTCAGTTCAGCAGGCGTGCCGAGACTCGGAATTCCTGAGATCTGGTGCACCGACGGCCCTCACGGAATCAGGGCGGAAGTCTATTGGGACGAATGGGACCAGGCCGGCTGGACCAATGACTCCTGCACCGCGTACCCTGCATTGACCTGTCTTGCAGCGACTTGGGACAAGTCATTGGCCGAACTCTACGGCGTGTGCATCGGCGAGGAAGCCAAGTACAGGAAGAAGAACGTGCTTCTCGGCCCTGGCGTGAACATTTACCGAACTCCGCTCAACGGCCGTAACTTCGAATACATGGGTGAGGACCCATACCTTGCAGGACATATGTCAGCGCCGTATGTGCGTGGTGTCCAGAGCAATGGCGTCGCAGCCTGCGTAAAGCACTATGCGCTCAACAATCAGGAGTACTGGAGGTCTAATGTCAATGTCAATGTCGATGACAGGACATTGTACGAACTCTATCTCCCAGCCTTCAAGACCGCAGTTCAGGAAGGCGGCGCTTGGGCGATAATGGGCTCATACAACCAGTACAAGAACCAGCATTGCTGCCATAACCAGTACCTCCTGAACGATATTCTCAAAGGAGAATGGGGATTTGACGGCGTGGTAATCAGCGACTGGGGCGGCGTGCACAATACCGACCAGGCAGCAGCAAACGGCCTCGACATGGAATACGGAACTTGGACCAACGGTCTGACGGAGGGAAAGAGCAATGCCTATGACGGATATTTCCTCGCCCAGCCATACCTGAAGAAACTCAGAAACGGTGAGGCAGACCTCAAGACATTGGACGATAAAGTCAGAAGAGTGCTCCGCCTGGAAATGAGGACGAACCTCAGCGCAAACCGTAATCCCGGACGTTTCGGATGTGAAGAACATTCAGAGGCAGCCCGCAGAATCGGCGCGGACGGCATTGTCCTTCTCAAGAATGAAAGCGTGCTTCCTATCGACATTGACAATGTGAAGAAAGTTCTCGTAGTCGGAGAAAATGCTGTCAAGATGATGACGGTCGGCGGCGGAAGCTCTTCACTCAAAGCGCGTTACGAAGTTTCTCCTCTCGATGGAATCAGAACAGCTCTGGAAGGAAAAGCGGAAGTTGCATATGAAAGGGGCTATGTCGGTGACGTTTCCGGATCATACAACGGCGTGACCAGCGGACAGAACCTTAGCGAAAGCAGAGATGCACAGACATTGATAGACGATGCTGTCAATGCTGCCCGCGATGCTGACTACGTGATATTCGTCGGTGGCCTGAACAAGGCTTACGGACAGGACAGTGAAGGTGGCGACAGAAGAGGATTCGCGCTCCCTTATAACCAGGACGCCGTGATAGAAGCGCTTGCGGAAGTGACTGACAGACTGGCAGTTGTAAATGTGTCCGGAAATGCTGTGGCTATGCCGTGGATCGACAAGGCCAATGCAGTTCTTCAGGATTGGTATATCGGCAGCGAGGCAGGAAACTCTCTCGCTGACGTGCTGACAGGCAAGGTGAACCCGTCAGGAAAACTTCCGTTCACATATCCGGTTGCACTGGAGGACGGCCCTGTAAAGACAGTGGAACAGTATCCTGGAACCTGGACAGCAGGAGAGCCTGCACCTCAGCAGACCTACACCGAAGGAATCTATGTAGGTTACAGATGGTTTGAGCACAAGGATATCAAGCCTCTCTTCCCATTCGGATACGGCCTCAGTTATACTACATTCGAATATGGCGACGTGAAGCTTTCGTCCAACTCAATGAAACAGAACGGAACTCTCAAGGTGTCCGTGCCGGTGAAGAATACCGGAAAGGTAGCAGGCGCAGAAGTCGTTCAGCTGTATGTTGCTGATCCTGAGTGCTCTGTGGACAGACCAGTGAAAGAGCTCAAAGGCTTTACGAAGCTTTTCCTCGAGCCAGGTGAAATCAAGACAGCCGAATTCGAACTGAAAGCAGAAGATTTGAGTTATTTCAATGCAGAGAAACATCAGTGGGTGGCTGAGCCGGGAGTGTTCAAGGTTCTCGTAGCGGCATCATCTGCAGATGTCCGCTCTGAGGCGGAATTTACTCTCAAATAATAGCCTATGTCCTTAAAAAGGATACATAGGGGATTGATTGCATTGGCCTTATGGTCGTCTGCATTGTCCTGCAGCGTTGTCAGAGATGATTCTGAGGCGCTGCACGGGCAAGTTTCCGTATCCGGAGCATTCGCGCTGTACCCCTTGGCTGTGCAGTGGGCCAATGATTTCCAGGTGAGGTATCCTGACGTGAAAATCGACGTCTCGGCAGGCGGCGCGGGCAAGGGAATGACCGACGTGCTGAACGGAATGGTGGACTACGCCATGCTGTCCCGCGAACTTCATCAGGAAGAGGCGGATGCCGGTGCAGTGGCGTTTGTCGTAGGCCGTGACGCCGTCATCCCCGTTTTCTCGTCGGACAATCCCCACATTGACCTGATACTCAAGCGCGGAATTACCGACAAGCAGGCCCGCGATATATGGGTGACAGGCAAAATCACCACCTGGGGACAGCTGTTGGGCACTGGGGACAGGCATAAAATCAATGTATATACACGTTCAGATGCCTGCGGAGCTGCCCAGACATTCGCCTCATGGTTCGATTCCAAGCAGGAAGAACTGCACGGTACGGCGGTTTTCGGAGACCCGGGAATAGCCGGAGCAGTGAGCAAGGACAAGTGGGGCATCGGCTTCAACAATCTGGCTTATGCCTATGATGCCCAGACGCATCGTGCACGACCGGGTCTGGCTGTGCTGCCTATCGACATTGACGGCGACGGGGACATCGGTCCGGAAGAAAGATTCTATGATTCTAAAGAACAGCTGGTCAATGCGATAGAACTGGACAAGTTCCCTGCGCCACCTGCAAGGAATCTGTATTTCGTGACCAAGGGAGCGCCTAAGGACTCTGCTTCATTGGCATTTCTGAAATATGCGCTCAAGGACGGGCAGAGGTTCAATGAGCCGGCAGGTTATGTGAAGATTACCGGAAAACTTCATAATGACAATATGAAGTTGCTCAGGACTGCGCGCAAATCCATGGACCTGAAGCGCAACACCACCGATAATGTAGTGGTTGTCTTCATCGCCCTGATAGTTTTCGTTGTGGCATTGTGCAGCGGTTCAGTCTTCCAGAAGTCCCTGAACAAGAAACGGATATACAAGCAGAACCTGTCTTCGGCATTCATGTTCCTGCTGACGGTTTCGTCGGTTTTCCTGCTGATAGCGATGATAGGGGGACTGACATACAAGTCGCTGCCGATTCTCCAGGAAAATTCATTCTGGGATCTGATTTCTTCGTCAGAGTGGAAACCTTCACAGAAGAAATTCGGTTTCCTTCCATTTATAACAGGAACATTGTCAGTGACTTTGCTGTCGATAGCCATAGCACTTCCGCTTTCGCTTCTGACAGCCGTATCATTGACAGAATACTCCAAGAAAATCGTCAAGAAATTCGTGTTCCCGGCATTGGACATCCTCGCCGCGCTGCCTTCCGTCATATATGGCGTCTGGGGTATCCTGCTGCTGATTCCGATAACCGGTTATACGCTTCTGACCGCTTCCCTGGTGCTGTGCGTGATGGTGCTTCCTATCATGGTGAGCCTGTTCGTGGAGATATTCTCCACCGTGCCTCAGGACCTCAGGGACGCGTCAATGTCATTGGGCGCCACCACCTGGCAGACCACCAGGAGGGTCGTGCTGCGCAAATCATTGTCCGGAATATTCGCGGCAGTGGTGCTGGCATTGTCCAAGGCAATGGGCGAGACGATAGCTGTGATGATGGTCTGCGGCAGTATTCCTGCGATTCCGAAGTCATTGTTCAAGGGATTCTACACCTTGCCGGCATTGATCGGAAACAATTATGGCGAGATGGCGTCGGTGCCGCTGTATGAGTCGGCGATAATGTTCGCGGCTCTGATATTGCTTGTCATTGTGGTGATTTTCAATGTATTGTCCAGAGTTATTCTGTACAGAGTCCAGAAAGGAGAGTGATTATGGCGAAGTTGAAATCAAAATTCATAGAGGAAAACATTTTCCGGGTTCTCATGTGGATGTGCGTTGGAATCGTGCTTCTGGTCGTGCTTTCCATTGTCTGGACCATATTCGTAAAAGGCTTCGGTTCAATCTCTTGGGAGATGATTTTCCAGGTGCCGGGCCAGAACTGGAACACATCGGACGACGGAGGTTTTCTCAATGCGATTCTCGGTTCGCTGATGGTGGTTGCGCCCGCGACCGTGCTGGCCATGTTCATAAGCGTTCCTGTGGTGTTCTATATGAACCTTTACCGCAGACGTTCCAATTGGCTGTCCTATCTCGCCCGACTGGTCTATGACGTGCTTTACGGCATCCCGTCCATCGTCTATGGCGCATTTGCGTTTATGGTGATGGTAATGGTGGGAATGAGGGCATCAGTGCTGGGCGGTATCATAGTCAGCACATTGCTGATTATCCCTATGTTCATCCGTAGCGGCGATGAGATTTCCAAGTCGGTGCCGGATGACATGATCGACGCAGCCTACTCACTCGGTGCCACCAAGCTTGAAACTCTGCGCGTGGTGCTGAAACAGGTGCTGCCGGGCATGGCCACCGCCACGCTTCTGGCAGTGGGAAAGGCTATCGGTGATGCTGCCGCAGTCATGTTTACGGCAGGATTTTCCGACTCGGTGGCGGATTCATTGTCCTCTCCGACTGCAACTCTTCCGTTGGCGATTTTCAACTGGATAACCATGCCGGACCCGTTCCCTGGAAGGGCTTATGCAGCGGCACTCGTGCTTACGGTATTGGTGCTGATTCTTAGCCTGGGAGGACGTTGGATAACAAATCATTTCACCAAGAACAACATGTAAGATATGGATACAAACAACATAAACAAGCACCCGTTGTCGGTCGAGCATCTGAATTTGTCGATAGACGACAGACCCATTCTCAAAAACATTGACCTGGTGTTTCCGGAGAACAAGATTACCTGCATTGTCGGTCCGTCGGGATGCGGCAAGAGCACGTTGCTCAAGACTCTCAACAGGCTGATAGACAATGTGGACAATGTCAAGGTGGACGGAAAGATAATGATCGGGGACAAGAATATCATCGGTGCCGGCTACAGTGACCTGATAGAGCTGCGCCGACGCATCGGTCTCGTGCCCCAGCGCCCGTGTCCGCTGCCGATGTCCATATTTGACAATGTCGCCTACGGATGCAGAATACATGGAATGCATCCGAAGAAAAAGGAGCTTGCCGATGTCGTGGAGCACTATCTGACTGAAGTCGGACTGTGGGAAGAGGTGAAGGACAGGCTGCAGAGTTCCGCCATGAGGCTCTCGATCGGCCAGCAGCAGAGACTCTGTCTGGCAAGAAGTCTTGCAGTGGAGCCGGACTACATCCTCGCGGATGAGGCCACGAGTGCGCTTGACCCTGTCTCCAGCAAGATTGTGGAGGACCTTTTCGTGAAGCTGAAGGAGAAATATTCCATAATCATGGTGACGCATACGTTGCGTCAGGCGTTGCGTATTGCCGATTATGCAGTGTTCCTGTATCTCGGTGAGGTCATCGAAACCGGTGACGCCAAGCAAGTGTTCAACGAGCCTCGCGAAGAACTTACCAAAAAATATCTCGCCGGCGTGTTCAGTTAAAGTGTGTCAGCCCCTCTGCAGTCAGGGCTCTGATGGTATGAGCAACGGGATTTTAGATTTAGCATAGCTTTAGTTATCTTTGTAAATTGTATAAATAATAGATAGAAAATGAGCGAACATTTAACGCATTTGAAAGAACTCGAAGCTGAGTCCATTTATATACTCAGAGAAGTCGCAGCGCAATTCGAGCGGCCTTGCATCCTCTTTTCAGGCGGCAAAGACTCCATCGTGCTCACTTATCTGGCATACAAAGCATTTTATCCGGCCAAGATACCATTCCCTCTAGTCCATATTGACACAGGTCACAACTTCCCGGAGACCATCACATATCGCGATGACCTCGTGAAGAAACTTGGCGCTGACCTCATCGTAGGCTATGTCCAGGACTCGATTGACGAAGGTAAAGTAAAGGAGGAAACCGGTTTCAATGCCAGCCGAAACAAACTCCAGACAGTCACCCTGCTGGATACATTGGCAAAATACAAGTTCGATGCAGCCTGCGGCGGAGCCAGACGTGATGAAGAGAAGGCACGCGCCAAGGAGAGAATCTTCTCTCACCGCGACGAATTCGGTCAGTGGAATCCCAAGAACCAGCGTCCGGAACTCTGGGACATCTACAACGGAATGAAGAATCCGGGCGAGCACTTCCGCGTTTTCCCTATCAGCAACTGGACTGAGATGGACGTATGGCAGTACATCTATCAGGAAGGTATCGAACTCCCGAGCCTGTATTACACCCACACCAGAAAAGTATTTTTCCGTGACGGTCAATGGCTTGCGGCAGAGCCGGCTGTGATTCTCAGACGTCCGGAAGAAGTAGTCGAGGAAAAAGAAGTCAGATGCAGAACCATCGGAGACATCACCTGTACCGGTCTGACACTTTCACATGCACACAAAATCGAAGACATCATTGACGAGATCGCTTCATCCCGAGTTACCGAGCGCGGCGGCAGAGCTGATGACAAACGTTCTGAAACCGCGATGGAAGACAGAAAGAAAGCGGGCTATTTTTAGGACGCAGAGCGGTTGGCCCAGATTGCCGGTCTGAAGGATCGGCAGATATAGTACGATGATTGACAGATACATAGAATAAAATGGAAACACAGAATACAAAAGGATATCTGAATATGCAGTTGCTCCGTTTCACTACGGCCGGCAGTGTGGATGATGGAAAAAGCACATTGATCGGAAGGCTTCTGTATGATTCTAAATCTATATTTGAAGACCAGCTGGAAGCTGTCGAAGAAGCATCACGAAGCAGAGGCAACGAAGAAGTGAACCTCGCGCTCCTCACCGACGGTCTCCGTGCTGAACGCGAACAGGGAATCACTATCGACGTGGCTTACAGATATTTCGCCACCCCTAAACGCAAATTCATCATTGCCGACACTCCGGGACATATCCAATATACCCGAAACATGGTCACGGGCGCATCCACAGCTGACTTGGCAGTCATTCTCGTAGATGCCCGCCACGGTATCATGGAGCAGACCGTCCGTCACACTTACATCGCATCTCTGCTTGCCATCAAACAAGTGGTCGTATGCGTGAACAAGATGGACCTGGTGGACTTCTCACAGGAAGTATTCGACAAGATTGTGGCAGACTACAAGTCAATGTCCGCTTCCATCGAGCTGGATAACGTGACTTTCATCCCTATCTCCGCGAAACTCGGGGACAATGTGGTGAACAAGTCTGAGAATATGCCTTGGTACACAGGAAAGGCACTTCTGGATTTCCTCGAGACAGTTCAGCTTCCGACAGAAGCGGAAGACAGGCTCCGCTTGCCGGTGCAGTATGTCATAAGACCGATATCTTCCAAATTCCCGGATTTCAGAGGTTATGCAGGACGCTTGGCCGAAGGTTCGCTCAAGGTCGGCGACAAAGTTAAAGTATATCCGTCCGAGATGACATCTACAGTAACCGGTATCTATCTGGGAGAAAAGGAGTTGGAAACTGCAGTAACTCCGGAGTCCGTAGATGTGACCCTTGCTGATGATATCGATATCAGCCGTGGAGACGTCATCGTATCAGTATCCGGTGTACAGCCGATGATGGAACAGGATATCCTCCTGAATGTCTGCTGGTTCCGTAACTCTGCATTGCAGCAGGGCAAGAAATACGTCATCCGCCACGCTACAGGAAAGACTCTCGGAATCGTAAAAGAAATCGAATACAAGATCGACATCAATACCAGAGAAAAGATTTACGATGTGGAGAAGCTGGTGATGAATGACATAGCTCGTGTCCGAATCAGAACAGCAGAACCTCTCATTTACGATTACTATAAGTCAAACCGCACGATGGGCAGCCTCATATTCGTAGAGGAAGGAACCAATGATACCGTCGGAGCCGGAATGATTGTCCCTGACGAAGCATAGAACTATGTCCATCCAGTCAATGACAGTGGAAGAGCGCATTGCCTTCGCTGCCGCCAAGAATGAAGAATTCCTGAATCAGGAACCGCAGAAAGTGCTTGAATATTTTCTGAATGAGTTCCCGGAGACATCCGCATTGTCCTCAAGCCTCAGCTATGAAGACCAGACCATAACCGACATGATGGTCGGCATCCGCAAGGACGCGAGAATATTCACGCTCGATACAGGCCGTCAATTCCCTGAGACTTATGACCTTATAGACCGGACCAACATGCAGTACGGAATCAGGATCGAGGTCTTTTTCCCTGACTGGCACAATGTCCAGAAGATGGTCAAGGAGCATGGCATCAACCTGTTCTACGACAGCGTGGAGTTCCGTCACTTGTGCTGCAATGTCAGAAAAGTGGAACCGCTCAAGAGAGCACTCCAGGGAGTCGAAGTCTGGATCAGCGGATTGCGCAGGGAACAGTCTGTCACCAGAGCCAATATGCAGATGGTAGAGTACGATACTGCTGACAATGTCATCAAACTTAACCCTCTCATTCTGTGGACAGAAGAGCAGGTCAAGGAGTATGTCCGCAAAAAAGGCGTGCCGTTCAACAAACTGCACAACGAGGGCTTCCCGAGCATCGGATGCCAGCCTTGTACAAGAGCTGTAAAGCCTGGTGAGGACATCCGCGCCGGACGTTGGTGGTGGGAGGACCCGGACCATCGCGAGTGCGGTCTCCACAGCAGGAAATAGATCTCTTTCGTGAAGCCGTCAGGCTTTCTGGAACTGGATATCAGATTATTACGGAGGTTTCCATACCATTTTCCCAATCGATGATGGAAAGGTATGTGAGATCTCCGGAATAGTTTATGCCGATGGATATGTCATCAAGATCATCTGCATTCCAGTCATATCCTTTCTTTCTGAAAATCTCATACAGGTCATATTCCTTCTCGACTGATTTTCCGTCCTTTGGCATCAGGAGCAGTTTCAGGTTCGGTTCCAGTGAATCTTGTCTTGGCAATACCGCTGTGAATACATTCCTGTCAGAAACGGTTGATTTGCAGACATATCTGAACTTGCCCTTAAGGGTGCTTCTGTCCTTGAGAGACACACCTGCGGTTTCGCCCGTCACCACCATTTCGTATGGGTATTCGTCCTTTCCAGGATTGGAACAATGTATGGTCAGTTTGCTCCACCATTTGTGGAACACCGCCCGAGTGAACGCCGTCTCTCCAGTGCAGTCCACATATTGTGAGCTGACCATGAGGCTGTCCGCCTCGTCTCCTTCCATTATCCCGATATAAAGACCATTACGGATACTGCTTTTCAATCCTTGGATACATGTTACCAGATGAACGGATTTCTGCACTTCTGTAGTGTATTGCGCAGACTGGGAGTCCAATGATATCTCATTGAATCCGTCAGTGGAAATATTTATGTCACCTTTACCTTTATCTGCAGTGCTGAGATCCACTTCCAGCAGGCATGGACAGCCGCTCCTGACTTCCTTTACGGAGCAGGACGGTGTCAGAAGAAGTAAAAAGGACAGTATCTGTAATGGTCGCGAAATCATGTCAATGTCTATATTTCGTATTCAAAATCGGCTCCTTCCTGCCATTCCTCTACCACAGTTATACCGAACGTACATTCGTAGGCGGTTACAGGAACATCAGGACTTAGTGAACCCGGACGTGTGATGGTAAGGTCAGTGATGTTGTAGGTCTTGTTCCTTTCAATTCCTTTTATGGAAACCGGATAATAATATGTCTTTCCCCCAAGAGTGGTTTCTATTACAAGCCTTGTGTAACGGGGACCGAAAGTGTTTGACTGTGAGTCGGTTTCAGTCCTGTTCGGATATACGTAGAAAGCCCTGCTTCCGCTATATGGCTTGGCTGGAGTCATGGCAGTGTCCTCGATGTCGTCATAGATGAGCGCATCAGTTTCACCGGCGGTGTATTTCATCTGGTTGTGCCACAATGTCGGTTCGCTGCTGCCGCCGTAGCAGAGGTCGCCTACCACATTGACCGCATATATCCTGACTACCTTGAACTCCATGTCCCTGTATGCTGGAGATGTGAAACTTGGAGTTATCTTGTTCACTGCAACTCTTGCCACGAGTCGTTTCACCTCAATAGTTACCACTTCCTCTGCGCTGATCGGCTGGTCAGTCTTTTCTCCCGTCATAACGAAATTCTCAAGACTGTTGTCGGCCAGCAGTGACTTTGCTGTGAGCAGGTCGGCCCTCGTGCTGTATGATTTCAGGTCTGGAGCATTCACGATGGCGACAATGTCCTTTTCACCGGTCGTGCAGCTGATTTTGATGCCGCTCGAGGTTTCGCTGCTGGCATAGGCGTCCAGTTCGCCGTCCTTTCGGAATACGAATATCTGTACATTGTTCACTTTCTTTTCATTCTCAGCGACGATGCCGGCTTTGGTGAACTGTCCGCAGTCCACATTGACTGTCATTTCCGTCTTTTCGCCTGCATTCTCCGCTGCCGGCATTACTTCTTTCTTGTTGCAGGATACAGCTCCTGCAGTTATGGCAATTGCCGCCATAACCATACTGATTGTCTGTTTTTTCATTTTTAATTGTCGATATTGTTTAAACCGTATTTTCTTATCAATGCTGAAATTTCCGGGTCAAGATTTCCTCTGTGTACATATGAAGGGTTCAGGCTGCAGGCTGTCTCATAATGCTCGGCAGCAAGTTTTGTCTTGCCTGTGCGGCTGTAGATGACGGCAAGCATATAGTGCACCCTGTCAGTCTTTTCAAGTTTCTCCAGGATGTCCAGTGCACTTGCGTTGTAATCCATGGCGCAGTAAGCAACAGCCAGATTGTAGTCTCCGTACGGCTTGAGAATCGAAATTGCCTTCTTGTAATCCCTGTCTGTAATCGCTTGGACTCCAGACATATAGGCTGTATCAACAACCGTAGTGACTATCGTGTCCTGGACCATGCCCTTCCGGTGCAGGCTGAAATCGAATTTGACGGTCCGCAGTCTTGGATAGACATGCTCTCTCAGGTATTTGTAGAATACCATCTCTGCCAGCAGTCCTTCGCGCTTGTCCGGTACAGGTTCTTCCCGGATTCGCCTATAGTCCTCTTTCTGCTTTTCGGTCAATGTCGTGTCTGCCCCGATAAGTGCATCCAGCATAGTCCAGTTCTCCCCGTCGCTTACCGAGATGAATTTTACCGCAAGATCCCTCTTTTCCGTTCTGTAACTTGAGTCCAGGTTCAGTTCCGTTCCGAGTTCCCTTTTCAGTGAATCAGTGCATCTGCCCAGTTCCGTACTGAAGAACTTCGCTATCGAAGCGGCTCTCGCCTCTGACAGTTTCCTGTTGAACGATTCTTTGCCTTCAGGCGAACTTGAAGCCGTGACCACTATGGAATCCAGGACGAACTCCCGGTCGGAAACCAGATCGCAGATGTTCTTTCTGATCCTGCTCGTCTCTTCCCGATTGTGCCCCAAATTCATGTCAATGTCACTTTTCCCTGAATTGAAATCCACATAGCAGACAGTATTGGCGGAAACACGCCTCGAGATAACCTTCTTGAGGTATTTCTCGGACTGGTCTGCAAAAGAACTCAACGAACTTATATAGAACGTAAGAGGCTTGCTCTTGGGTATGTTGTAAAGTGTCTGTCCTTCTTCAAGTATCTTTCCGGACATGGAAATTTCAGCTTTTTTAAGTCCCGGACAAGTGTTGATGGTCTGAGTGTAATCATAGATGAAGTCCCCGTCAGGTGTCACGACCACGGTGTCCAGTCTTATGCCTTCAGTCACGATGGGCGCTTTCACATATTTCCTGAACATCTTTTCCTTCCTGGATTTTCTGCGTTCATTTCTCTGCACCAGATGACGGTAGGTATAATGCTCTATGGCAGCCTGTTCCGTGACTCCGTACACAGAGGCGAATACTTCATCTGAAACATAACTCGAGTCGTTTCTGAACTTGTACAGGGCAGGGATGTTCCTTTTTATGAAAATCTCCAACTGAGTCATGTTCAGGAACCTGTTCTCATCAGTGATGATGGACTCCAGGAACTTGCGGTACTGCTCATAACCTTTCATCTGCCGTTTCCGGTACTGTGCGCCGGTAATTATTACAGGCTCAAGCTTCGTGGTATCTCCCAGAATATACATGTCCGGGTGGAGTCTTACCTGCCATCTGCTGTCCTGCATGCTTCCCGGCACGGTCACCTGAAACTTCAGATCCACTTTTCCGTGTCTTTCAGCAACGTTTCTGAATCTTGCCGTGACCTTGGCCGCCCTGATGACGTCTGTGGCCACCATCTCTCCATTCTCATCCTTTACGGCATTCATTATCAGCACGCTTTCCGGGGCGCTGGTCTCCACCGTATCCTTTTCCTGCTCTTCTGTCTCCAATGGGATGAATTTTTCGTCAGGAATAGACAGCTCAGCCGAAACGGAATCTGATTTGAGACTGCTGATTTTCCGATGCGTACCGCATCCCGCCAGCAGGAGAGCCAATGTCGTCAGCAAGATCAGTCTTTTCATTATAGTCCGAATGATGGTTGAACGTTTTCGTCTGTCTCGATGATGGTCAGTCTGTTGGCAAGCACTTCATATACCTGCTTCTCCACGCCGTCCGAGTTCTCGAATTTCTGACATCTGAGTCTGCCGACAACGTGGACGAGAGAGCCTTTGTCGATTTTGTGGAAATCCGGCATCCCTTTACCGCTCCAGGCTGTTACATTGTGCCAGGTAGTCTCGATGACAGGCTGGCCGTCTTTGTCTTTATATGCGTAATTGGTGGCCAATGAGAATCTGATGGATTCGGAGCCGCCGTATTCCTGGATCTTTACGTTCCCGACGTTTCCCCTCAGTTCGATTTTGTTAATTTGTTCCATAGTTTTAAATGTTTGGTTTACGTCGGTCCGGACGCGCGTTCCCGGACTGACCAGCGGCAAAGTAATAGCGAAAAAACCGACGGAAAAAGGAAATTTAAGAATCGTCGCTGAGATTTTTACGATTTTTAAATTCCTTAATTTCACCGCATTATGAAAAAATCATTTAAAACAAATTTTAAATTCCCGCAAATCATCCGAAAAGTTTAAGAATCGTGAAAATTTTCAGCTGAAAGTCATGTTTCCCGATGCCATTTGAAAGTGTAGTCTTATATTGTGCACAGCATTTTTAATGGTAAACGATTATGACAGACTACAAAATCATTGACCAATCCCTTAAAATCGACTCGTGCCTGGAATGTGGGACGATTTTCTATGGACGGACCAATAAAGTATTCTGCTGCGAGGCCTGCAAAAACAGATATCACAACAGAAAGTACCAGGAAATCCGCAATGTCAAGCTGCGGGTCAGGCATATTCTCGAGAAGAACTACACCATATTGTCCGGTCTTGTCTCGGACAAGATATCGTCCATCGGAAGGGAGGAGCTGATGCTCAAGGGATTCAATCCCGAATATGTCACCGGCTGCATGAGAATGAACAAGAGGGAACTGTGCTACTGCTATGACATTGCTTTCGTGAGGACTCCCAGCCGGATATACAATCTTCGCAGAATTGCCGGAAAAGTGACCTGCGGATGAAATTCCTTGCTAACTTTGTGCTCCTATTATTATATATGACATCTATGAGCAATCCGTTATTGGTGGAATCTCCATATCCGTATGGAGCACCGCAATTTGACAAGATAAAGACTGAACATTACCTTCCCGCGTTCAAGCAGGGCATCGTGGAAGCCAAGGCTGACATTGACAATATCGTGAATTGCCCTGATGCTCCGACATTTGCCAATACGATAGAGGCTTTGGAGTTCAGCGGCAGGACATTGGGCCGGGTGTCGGACATCTTTTTCAATATCCTCGAGGCTGACTCCGACGATGAACTGCAGGCGGTGGCCGAGGAGGTTTCACCGATGCTGACAGAATATTCAATGTATGTTTCGCTCAATGCGCCACTCTTCAGACGTATCAGGCAGGTGTATGAGCAGCGGGAGACATTGGCTCTGGAGCAGGACCAGAAAAGACTGTTGGAGCAGACCTACAAGTCATTCTCCCGCCAGGGGGCAAATCTTTCCGATGAAGACAAGGCCATCTACGGAAAGTATATGGAAGAACTGTCGCTCCTGACATTGAAATTCGGCAAGAACGTGCTAGCCGCTACAAATGCCTATTTTCTGCATATTACTGACGAGAAAGACTTGGCCGGACTCCCTGATTATGTGAGGGATGCGGGAAAGACGACTGCGAAAGAGAAGAATCTGGAAGGATGGGCATTTACGCTGGACAGACCGAGCTATGGGCCGTTCATGCAGTATTGTGATAATCCGGAACTGCGCAGACAGATGTATCTCGAATATAACAGAAGGGCTACTTCAGGTGAGAATGACAATTCGCAGACGGTCCGTCGAATTGCCGAACTGAGGCTGAAGATAGCCGGGATCTTGGGCTATGAAACCTGGGCAGACTATGTCCTGGAAGAGAATATGGCCAAGACGCGCAAGACTGTGAATGACTTCCTGGAAAGCCTGATGACCCCGTCATTGCCCTTTGCTCAGAAAGATGTGAAGAACGTGTATGAGTATGCGTTGAATCATGGTTTCAGACAGATTGCACAGGAGTATGGACAGCCGTCAGACAGGCTTATGCCTTGGGACTTCAGTTATTGGTCAGAAAAGTACAAGGAGGCTGAGTATTCGTTGAATGACGGGCAGCTGAAGCCGTATTTCAAGTTGGAAAACTGTATTGGAGCGGTGATGGGTCTGGCTGAGAAGCTTTACGGAATCTCTTTTGAAGAGCGTCACGACATCCCTGTCTATAATAAGGACGTGAAGGTGTATGATGTGAAGGATAAGGACGGCAGCAACCTGGCCCTGTTCTATGCTGATTTCTTCCCGCGTGAGAGCAAGAGGGGAGGAGCGTGGATGACAGAATTCCGTGGCCAGAGGATTGAGAACGGTGTGGAACAGCGTCCGTTGGTAAGCATTGTCACGAATTTCACCAAGCCTACAGAAAATGCTCCGTCTCTTCTTACCCATGACGAACTGAATACGTTCCTTCACGAGTTCGGCCATTCTCTGCACGGAATGTTTGCGGAGGGCCGTTACCCTTCTCTATGCGGAACAAATGTGGCGCGGGATTTCGTGGAACTGCCATCCCAGATAATGGAAAACTGGGCGTTTGAACCGGCATTTCTCGAAACTTTCGCCAAGGATTATCGTACCGGTGAGGTGATTCCGGGAGAGCTGCTTGAGCGTATTGTCAATGCAAAGAATTATCTCTCAGGATATTATCAGGTACGCCAGCTTGATTTCGGAATCCTTGACATGGCTTGGCATACGCTTGAGTCAATGCCTCAGGAAGAGACGATCGAATTTGAAACCCGCGTTCTGGAGCCTTACCGTGTGCTGCCTTATGTGAACGGAACCGCCATTTCCACATCCTTCAGCCACATATTCTCAGGCGGATATTCTGCCGGATATTATTCATATAAGTGGGCTGAAGTGCTGGAGGCGGATGCGTTCTCTCTCTTCGAACAGAACGGTATCTTCGACAAGGCTACGGCGGAATCATTCAGAAAGGAAATACTCTCCAAGGGAGACACTGAGGATCCTGCTGTCCTCTATAGGAACTTCCGCGGAAGGGACCCGCAGCCACAGGCATTGATGAAAAAACTTGGACTCGAATAGAGCCCAAGTCTGATTCCTAAAACGACAGAACTGAAATCCTGTCAAAGTATTACTGTATTACTGTGCATCGACCTGTTTCTTCGGGTCCTTGAACAGTATCATGAACAGCACGCCGACTACGAGAGCGTAAGCCGCGAAGATGTACCAGGCTGTGCTCCAAGACGGCTCGGCTGCGTTATAGACGAATTTGTTCACGATTTCCTGAGCTCCGAGAGTTCCGATGGTAGCACCGATACCGTTGGTCATAAGCATGAAGAGTCCCTGTGCGCTGGAACGGATTTTTTCGTCAGTTTTCATATTCACATAGAGTGAACCTGAAATGTTGAAGAAATCGAATGCGACACCATAAACGAGGCAGGACAATACGAACATCCATACACCTGAACCCGGATTGCCTGCGCCGAACAGACCGAAGCGGAATACCCATGCGAACATTGCAATCAGCATCACCTTCTTGATTCCGAAGAACTTCATTGCGAAAGGAATGAGCAGAATGCACAATGTCTCAGACAACTGTGACAGGGAAATCAATGCGTTTGCATTCTGGGCACCCCAGGCATTGGCGTATTCCGGAATCTCCTTGAAGTGGGTGATGAACGGATTTGCAAAGCCGTTGGTTATCTGGAGAGATACTCCCAGGAGCATTGAGAATATGAAGAAAATCGCCATGTCCTTTTTCTTGAACAATGCGAAAGCCTTGAGCCCGAAAGCTTCTGCGACAGATTTGGATTCGCCTCCTTTAGCCACAGGACAGGCAGGAAGAGTGAATGCGTATGCTGCCAGTACCAGTCCGATGACACCGGAGGTAAAGAACTGGTTATAAGACAATTGGAACTGAACTCCGTCGATTGACATGAAGTTCACGAAGAGCATGCTGCAGATGAAACCCACTGTACCGAAAACCCTGATAGGAGGGAAATCCTTCACGGTGTCCATGCCGAATTTCTCGAGTCCAGAGTAGGCTACAGAATTTGAAAGCGCGATGGTAGGCATGTAGAATGCCACGCTTATCGAGTAAAGGGAGAACAGAGTGGCGAAGTTCACGCTGTCACCTGCCACAAGTCCGTAGTAGCCGGCTGCTATCATGGCAAGTCCAGCTATGCCGTGGCAGAGCCCGAGAACCTTCTGGGCCTGGATGTATTTGTCGGCGATAATGCCTATGATGGCAGGCATGAAAATGGAAACAATGCCCTGCATCGCATAGAAAATGCCGATTTTCGCCCCCAATCCGATATTGACAAGATAACTTCCCATTGAAGTCAAGTATGCACCCCAGATGGCATACTGAAGGAAATTCATAATTATCAGTCTGATGCTGATTCCGTTGTTTTTCATTGTAATTGAATTAGTGTTTTGAATATGCAAATGTACAAGTTTTTGTGGTAATTTTACTAACTTTGGAAGTTGGAACCAAAAAATGTCTGTCAATAGATGAAATTTGTCAAGATAGCAGCGGATTCGCAGTCATCGGCCAGATGCGGAATCATCACCACCGATCACGGCCAGATAGAGACACCTATATTCATGCCGGTAGGCACAGTAGGTTCAGTGAAGGGAGTTTACCACAGGGATTTGAAGGAAGATATCAAGGCTCAGATAATTCTTGGCAACACCTATCATCTGTATCTGCGTCCAGGACTTGATACATTGAAAGCAGCCGGAGGACTGCACAAATTCATTTCATGGGACAAGCCGATATTGACGGACAGCGGAGGCTTCCAGGTATTCTCATTGACCGGAATCAGGAAACTGACGCCTGACGGCTGCACCTTCTCCTCACATATCGACGGCTCGAGACACACCTTTACGCCCGAGAACAATGTTGATACTCAGCGTATTATCGGTGCTGATATCATGATGGCGCTGGACGAGTGCTGTCCGGGAGACGCTGACTACAACTATGCGAAGAAGTCATTGGAGATGACCCAGTCATGGCTGGAGCGTTACCTGAAGCGTTTCGACGAGACCGAGCCGCTTTACGGTTACAGCCAGACCGTATTCCCGATCGTGCAGGGCTGCGTATATCCGGATTTGAGAAAACGTGCCGTGGAACATGTCGTGGCCCAGAACAGGGAAGGCTATGCCATCGGTGGCCTTGCGGTAGGGGAGCCTACCGAGAAGATGTACGAGATGCTTGAACTTGTGTGCCCGCTGCTTCCGGACGACAGACCGCGTTACCTGATGGGAGTGGGAACACCTGCCAATCTGCTCGAAGGCATTGCCAGAGGCGTGGATATGTTCGACTGCGTAATGCCGACCAGAAACGGCCGCAACGGAATGCTGTTCACCTGGAACGGCATCATGAACATGCGCAACAAGAAGTGGGAGAATGATTTCTCGCTCATTGACCCGGAAGGCGCGTCTTTCGTGGACAGAACCTACACCAAGGCATATCTGAGGCATCTTTTCGTGGCAGGAGAAATGTTCGCGGCAATGATTGCGAGCGAGCACAACCTGGCATTCTACCTGGACCTCGTGAAGCAGGCTCGCGCCCATATCCTCGCAGGCGACTTCAAGGCATGGAAAGACGTTACGGTTAAAAGGATAATGACAAGACTTTAGTTGACTATGTTTCCCAAAAAACTGGATGTATATATCACGAAGAAGTTTATGATGACCTTCTTCATCGCGATTCTCCTTATAATCGGAATAGTGATCATCTTCGACATAAGTGAGAAAATCGATGATTTCGTGGCCAAGCAGGCTCCTCTGAAGGAGATCATCTTCAGCTATTACGTGAATTTCGTCCCGTATTTCATGAACATGTTCAGCCCTCTGTTCGTGTTCATAACGGTCATATTCTTCACATCCAGAATGGCGGCCAACTCGGAAATCATCGCCATCCTCTCCTGCGGAATCAGTTTCCACCGGATGATGCTGCCGTATATTTTCTCCGCATCCGTCATCGCGCTGCTGTCGTTGGGCCTGAACCTTTTCGTCATACCGCGGGCCAATGCCGAGAGGCACGTCTTCGAGGCCGAATACACCAAGAAGAAAGCGCAGAAAATGGAGAGGAACATCCATTACCAGATAGCGCCTGGCCAATTCGTATATGTGGAACAGTTCAGCAAGTACAACAATACGGCGTACAAGTTCACACTCGAGACCATCGAGAACAACCAGCTGATTTCCAAGGTCTCAGCGGAGCGTGCAGTGTGGGACGCCTCCATCGGCGGATGGACATTGAAAAAATACTTCATCCGCGAATATAATGAAGCCGGACTCGAAGACAAGGTCAGATGCGGCGAACAGCTCGATACCGTCATCAGCCTCACTGTGGATGACTTTTTCCGTAAGAAGAACACCGTTGAGGACCTGCCGTTCGAGCAGCTGAACGAGCTGATAAGTGTCCAGAAACTACGTGGCGACCCGAATGTGAAATACTCATTGATAGAAAAGCATACACGTTTTTCACTTCCTTTCTCCGCATTCATATTGACCATTATGGGCGTGGCATTGTCCTCAAGAAAGAAGAGGGGAGGCATCGGGTGGAACCTTGCGATAGGCATCGCCCTGAGTTTCTCGTACATTCTGTTCATGAGGTTCAGCCAGATGTTCGTATATACGGGGCTTATGCCGCCGTGGCTTGCGATCTGGCTCCCGAACATGATATTCGCGGTGATTGCCGGCGTCCTGTACAGGATAGCGCCTAAATAATCAGAAAATGTTCTTGATAAATAGCATATAACCAATTCAATATCATTATCATGGCGGAACACACACTCTCCCCGATGAAGCGCACAATTGTGGGCGTCCAATTCATGTTTGTGGCATTCGGCTCCACAGTCCTTGTGCCGATCCTGTGTCATCTCGACCCTGCTATCGCATTGCTTGCGGCAGGTCTCGGCACTCTCCTCTTTCACGCGGTAACAGGCGGAAAAGTACCTATCTATTTGGGCAGCAGCTTTGCATTCATTGCCCCGATTATCAAGGCGACAGAACTTTACGGCCTTCCTGGAATGTTCTGCGGACTTATGGCAGTCGGTGTCGTATATATGCTTATGAGCCTGCTGGTCAAGGCATTCGGTATCAGCTTCATCAAGAAACTCTTCCCGCCTATCGTGATCGGACCTGTAATCATTCTCATCGGACTCTCGCTTGCCGGCTCAGGAGTCAATATGGCAAAGTCCAACTGGATATTGGCACTCATATCATTGGCAGTGGCAGTAATAGCGTCGATCTGGGGTAAAGGTATCGTGAAACTTATTCCGGTAGTGTTCGGTGCAGTCGCCGGATATATCGTTTCCCTGATTTTCTATAGAAGTTCAATGGACTTTACCCCGGTAGCCGAGGCCTCCTGGTTCGCATTGCCGAAAATCGCGCACATGACATTCTCATGGCAGGCAATCCTCTTTATGGCACCGGTTGCGATCGCACCTATCATCGAACACATCGGCGACATGTACGCCATCAGCTCCATTGCAGGAAAAGACTTCGTGAAAGATCCAGGTCTGCACAGGACATTGCTCGGAGACGGACTTTCATGCTGTCTTGCAGCGTTCCTCGGTGGCGCCCCTGTAACTACATATTCAGAAGTCACCGGCGCGGTTTCCCTTACGAAAGTCACTGACCCTTCGGTACTTAGAATTGCAGGTGTCTCGGCAGTCGTGCTTGCCCTCATCGGTAAAGTGGGCGCTGTAATCCAGACCATCCCTCAGGCCGTTCTCGGCGGCATCATGCTGCTCCTTTTCGGCAGCATAGCATCAGTCGGAGTAAGCAATATGATAGAATCCCGAATCAATATGGGTTCCACCCGAAACCTCATTATCGCATCACTGATATTGACCATAGGCATCGGCGGCGCTGTCATCGATTTCGGAACATTCTCATTGGCAGGAATCGGTCTTGCGTCCATCGTGGGCGTGATCCTGAACCTCGTCCTTCCTCACGACAAGAAAGAACCGGAATATCTCGAAAAATAATGAAAGTAAAGATCGTAAACAAATCCAAGAATCCTTCACCTGCATATGCCACACCGCTTTCAGCAGGAATGGACATCAGAGCTGACATCAATGAGCCTATAACATTGGAACCGCTCCACAGACAACTCATACCTACAGGCCTGTATATCGCTCTGCCTGAAGGGTTTGAATGTCAGGCAAGACCTCGCAGCGGACTGGCTGTGAAACATGGCATTACAGTCCTCAATACCCCGGGTACCATCGACGCGGACTATCGCGGAGAACTGAAAATCCTCCTCGTGAACCTGTCTGACGAGCCGTTCGTAATCGAGCCGGGCGAGCGTATCGCACAGCTTGTCGTGGCTAAACACGAGCATGTGGACTGGGAAGAAGTGGAAGTTCTGGATGAGACGGAAAGAGGCGAAGGCGGTTTTGGAAGTACTGGTGTAAAGTAATGGATATCAAAGAATTATATTCAATATTCGTTAAATGTGGCTCGGTTGCGACAGACAGCCGGGCCATACGTGGCGGAGAACTTTTCTTCGCATTGAAAGGCGAAAATTTCGACGGAAACGAATATGCGGTCAAGGCACTTGAGGCCGGAGCCGCTTATGCCGTGGTCAATGCAGATGCTCCAGTTGCAGGGAAGGCGGACTGCTACCCTTCAGAAAACGGAGGCAGCCGCATCATCAAGGCGGACGACACATTGGCACAGTTGCAGGCACTTGCCCGCTATCATCGTGAAAATGTTCTCGGCGAAGGCAACCATCTGACAGTCATAGGAATAACCGGGACGAACGGCAAGACCACCACTAAGGAATTGCTCAGGACCGTCCTCTCTGCTGGGCTCCGGACAGTCGCCACGGAAGGTAATCTGAACAATGACATAGGCGTTCCGCTTTCATTGCTGAAAATCACGCCTGACACTCAGATTGCCATTATCGAAATGGGCGCAAGCCACCCGGACGACATCGCCAAACTCGTGAAGGTCAGCGAACCCGACTACGGCATCATCACCAACGTCGGCAAGGCCCACCTGCTCGGCTTCGGCAGTTTCGAAGGCGTCAAGAAAGCCAAAGGCCGCCTCTACGATTATGTCAATGAATTCGGCAAGGCGGTTTTTGTCAATGAGGATGACGAAGTCCTCAGGTCAATGTGTGCTGAGCGTGAAGGGCTGTCGATTGTCCCTTATGGCCTGAACACTGACGGGTGCACCATTCTCGAGACCACGTCCGAATCTCCGTTCCTGAGGATAAAACTGTCTGACGGCAAGGTTATAAATACTTCATTGATAGGTAATTATAATTCGGCCAATGTTCTGGCAGCCCTCTGTGTCGGCAAATTCTTCGGCATCAGCGAGGACAAGGCATTGGCGGCAATCGCATCATACCGTCCTTCAAACAGCCGCTCACAGATGGTCCGCACCGAGCGCAACTCCCTGATCGTCGATGCCTATAACGCCAACCCTTCCAGCATGCGTGCTGCATTGATGAACTTCTTCAGTATCAATGCCTCTCCTAAAGCAGTGCTGCTCGGAGATATGCGCGAACTTGGCGACGGCTCCGTGAATGAGCATAAGGAGATTTTGAAACTCCTGTCTGGAGCCGGCATTGACCGTATATATCTTGTAGGGGAAGAATTCCGTAAAGCATTGGAAGGCAGTGCGAAACTTGAGAATGTAAGCTGGTTCGCCACTTCAGCTGAGCTTGCTGATGAACTCGCGCACAACCCGTTTTCAGGATATACCGCCCTCGTCAAGGGCTCGAGAGGAATACAGATGGAAAAGACTATTCCTTCGTTGTAGTAGAATCGTCCTTTGTAGAAGTACCGATGGCTGCCGGCCGTTCTTTGTCAATGAATCTGGCGAAGAACCACCTGGCGGCCATTGCTATGATTGTACCATAGGAGCAGCCTATCACAGCGCCTACAATGATGTCTCCGAGATAATGCTTGCCTACGAATATCCTGCTGATGGACAGCAATGTAGCCCATATCAGTATCCCCGTTATGTAGGCCCTGTAGGTATGCGTCTTGTCGTAGCGGAACAGTACGGATGAGCATAGGGCGAAGCCGAATGCATTGGCAGCGTGAGCGGAGAAGAAACCGTAGAAGTTGCCTCTGGTTTCGAGGACGTGCAGCCCTCCGAAAATCATCCTTGAACTGTAGCACGGACGAAGTCTTGCCACGGAATATTTCAGGAGATTGGAAGTCTGGTCACAGGCAAGAAGCGTAAGCCCCATGCATGCAATGGCGATAAGGCCCTTCTTCCACCCGAGCCTTTTCACGAAGAAAAATGCAATCAGGGCGTAGAGCGGAAACCAGACGGCCCTATCAGACATGAAGATCATGAACTGGTCAGAGGCGGGATGATGAAACTTGTTGATGAACAGCGTCAGAATCTGATCCCATCTGTGCAGTATGTCCCAGAATACCAATTCCATACGTTATTCGTGCAATGCAGTCCAAAGTTCGTCCTTCAGCTCGTTCAGTCCGTCACCGGTAACAGAAGAGATGAAAACTGTCGGGATGTCTTTAGGCAATGTCCTCTTTATCTTCTTCTTGGTCTGCTCATCGATGATGTCGCACTTGGTGACAGCCAGAACCCTTTCTTTGTCAAGCAGTTCCGGATTGTACATCTTCAGCTCGTTCAGAAGAATCTTATAACCTTTTCCGATATGCTCCTCCTCGGCGGACACCATGAAAAGCAGCACGGAATTCCGCTCGATATGCCTGAGGAAACGCAGACCGATGCCCTTGCCCTCATGTGCGCCTTCGATAATGCCCGGAATATCAGCCATCACGAAAGACTTGTCATCGTGGTAGCGCACGATTCCGAGGTTCGGTTCCAATGTGGTGAACGCGTAGTTCGCGATTTTCGGCTTGGCGGATGTTATGGCCGAGAGCAATGTGGACTTTCCGGCATTCGGAAAGCCTACCAGCCCGACATCAGCAAGGATCTTCAGTTCCAATATGAACCATCCTTCCTCGCCTTCCTCGCCCGGCTGCGCATAACGCGGAGTCTGCTGGGTCGCCGACTTGAAATTGTTGTTTCCAAGTCCGCCCCTGCCGCCTTTGCAGAGAATCTTCTCCTCTCCGGGCTCCATCATGTCGAAAAGCACCTCGCCGGTCTCGCCGTCTTTCACGACCGTGCCCACAGGAACGTCCAGGATGATGTCCTGCCCCTGCTTTCCCTTGCAAAGCGCCGCGCCGCCATGTTCGCCGTTCTCAGCCTTCACGAACTTCTTGTATTTCAGATGGATCAATGTCCAGAACTGCGGATTTGCACGCAGTATTATGTGACCGCCCCTTCCGCCGTCCCCTCCGTCAGGTCCGCCTTTCGGAACATACTTGGCCCTGTGCAGATGCACCGAACCCGGTCCGCCATGCCCTGACGCACAAAAAATCTTCACATAATCTATAAAATTGCTGTCTGCCATAATCTTTCCGTATTTCCAATAGAACGGCTGCAAAGATACGGAAAAAATCGGAAGTCATTGAAAAATCCGTCGTTTTGATTATTTTTGCAGCTCGTTTTCGCGCCTGGAATGGAGGATTGCGGAACGATAAGAATGGACTTCTAAATATCAAATGCTATGGGACTTATACCTATCTATACTTGGACCAAGGGAATACGGAATTTTGATCATAGAAGAAAAGCATTCAGAAACCAGCCGTGGGCACAGGGCGTCGTCCTGCTCGCCTGCGTAGTCGTGGCCATGCTGCTGGCGAACCTCCCGTTCACCAAAGGCTTCTATCACGACTTTCTGAACTCCAGCATAACCCTGTTCCTCAGCGCCCCGTCAGGCAACGGAGTCTATTTCCCGCACGGAATGACAGTCGAAAGTTTTGTCAATGACATACTTATGACAATCTTCTTCTTCACCGTCGGCCTGGAAATCCGCAGAGAAATGAAAGTCGGCGAACTCTCCACAGTGAAGAAAGCCCTCATGCCTGTAATCGCGGCATTCGGAGGAGTCGTAGCCCCAGCATTGATATTCACACTGGTAAACCACGGCACGGCAGCCGCCTCAGGCTGGGGAATCCCTACAGCCACCGACATCGCATTTGCAGTCGGCATCCTGTCCATACTCGGCGACAGAGTACCGGTATCACTCAAAGTGTTCCTTACCGCATTGGCCATAGCCGATGACCTTATCGCTATACTGGTAGTGGCGTTATTCTACGGCGGCGCCGTCCGACTGGACCTGCTCGCGATCGCAGTCGTCCTCATCTGCCTCGTCGTCCTCATGAACAAGCTCGGCGAAAAACGCGTCTGGTTCTACCTCGTGCCAGCCATCATCATCTGGAGCCTCTTCTACTACGCCGGCATACATTCCACCATGTCCGGAGTAGTGATGGCCTTCCTGATACCTATGACACCGCGTTTCTCAGAAGCATACTTCCAGCGTAAACGCAAACAGTACGAAAGACGCATTGCCGAATACAGCGGCATAGAATCCACAGCTTCCGGCTTTCCTAACGGCCCTCAAAGACATTGTCTCAGAAGACTTTCCGTCATCTCACGCGACTCCATCAGCATGAGCAGCAGACTCGAACACCTGCTCTCGCCATGGGTGAACTTCCTCATCATGCCGATATTCGCGCTGGCCAATGCCGGAGTCGAAATCCCTGACCTGTCTTATTTCAATGTCTTCAGTTTCGATGCCGCACTCGGCGGAGTAGGAATGGGAGTTTTCCTCGGACTCCTTATCGGCAAACCGCTCGGAATCTCATTGGCAAGCTTCATCGCCATCAAACTCCGCATCGGAGAGATGCCTTCACGTGCTACCTGGAGAATGCTCATCGCCGTAGCCTGCCTCGGAGGAATCGGATTTACAATGTCCATTTTCGTGGATACCCTCTCATTCGGCAACCAGGCACCTGAGGTTACGTCAATGCTGCGTGATATGGGCAAGGTTGCAGTGCTGATGGGCTCGCTCTGTGCAGGACTTTTCGGCAGTCTGCTCATCAATATCGAGCACCGTATCGAATCCAAGAAAGCCGCTTAACTCTCTATGGGACTGCGACTTAGAATCTGAGTTCCAGTCCCATGTTCACTACGAAACAATGCGGGGACTTCACCTTCCCGGCCGGAGTGTCCGTATATCGGTGCGTCATGCGCCATACCGCATCCACCCTTATCAGACGAAGAATGTTAGTGAGTCCCACGCCCATCTCCACATAAGGCTTGTTCAGCATGTTCATGCCCGCAGGGAAAAGCATCGGCGCATTGACCGAATTCGGATTGCCGATAATGCCGTTGTTCTTCTGTGACAATGTGCCGTAGGCCGCCTTGAGCGTGAACACCTCACGGATTTTCGTCTTTTTCAGCAGCGGAATCTTGCCGATGAAGAACCCGCCGAAATTATGCTCCCAGAACAATGTAGTCCATGTATCTGAAGCGAACTCATAGAACTCCATGCACGAGAACGAACTGTGGTCGAGAATATAAGTTCCGTTGCCTTCGTGCAGTTTCAGCATCGGATAAGGCACAGTACCGACGATTTTTCCGGCAGTGAACTTGATCTTGGACATTCCCACCGGCGGAATCTTCAGCTTGTAATCTATGGACAGCTCACTCCTGAAATAACTGTATTCATTCTTTCCGATACCCTTCAGCGAGCCTATCAGGTCCAGCGTGAAGACAGGGTAGTCCGAATGCAGATACGACTTTTCGAACGTCCCTCTTGCCACAGTCTCGTCTTTGGAGAATCTGGCTACCACTCTCAAATCATTGGAACCTACGGAATTGACCCTTACAGTGTCCATGGAAGAGCCGTCCGCAGCAGTAACCACCCTGTCCATAGGCACGAACGTGTTAGAGAATATTCTCCTGAACTCCAGGGAAGTCGATGTGTTCAGCCACGGCCGGATTTCCCAGTCATAAGTCGCTGAATATTCATTGACAAGACTCCTCTTCTCGCTGCCTCTCTTGCGAAGAAGCGATGACAAGATATTCATGTCATTGAACGCATTCTTGCCCTTTCCGAGCTGCAGGATATCGTGCTTTCCGCTTATAGTCAGCTTCATGGTAGGCTGCTTGCTGAACATCCATTCCAGAGAACCTCCGCCCTTGAACTCCTTGTCCTTGAAACCATAGCCCAGATAGCCCTCAATCCTGAATTTCTTGCTCAGCTCAGATGTGGTACGCGCCCCGAACGAAACCCTGTTGCCTTCAGTGTCATTGAAACTGTATAGCCGCGAATACGGTCCGAAAGCGACGTATTTCGTCTCCAAGTACCCCGAAACCACAGTATTCACGATGTTATATACGGTATTGTACAGCGGAACCTGCTTGATGGAGTCCACCATATTGTAGATATTCTGCTCCTTTTCCGATAACTTGTACGGCCTGGCCTCGCTCCACCACGCCTCATCCTTCTTCCCCGCATCCTTCATCACGTGCACGGAAGTCGCGTGGGCCTGCTGGACCAGCTTCCTTGCCGGCTCACCCAGCACCGGATTCATATAATCTATCTGACGGTTGCCCAGGAACGACACGAACTTGGAAGAATCTCTCATCGTCACGGAAAAATCCACGTACAGCTTGTCCTGCTTGTAGAACCAGAGCGAATCCCCGACCAGCTGGTCAGTACGGTCTATCACCATGTCCCTGATCCAGTTCACATTCGCCCCTTTCATCATTTTCGCATGAATCTCCCTCAGTGCGAAAGTTTCCGAGTCAATGTTCATTTCCCCGTCGAAGACCGTCGAGGACACGCCCTTGCCGGGATGGAACCTGATTTTCCAAGTCTTTCTTCCGTCAATGTTGAGGCTGTCCACCAGATAATAATTATAGTAAACACTTCCGTTGGACGACAGCGGAGACGGAATCTGCACATTGAAGGCATTGATGAAATTGTTGTAGAAATTCGTCTTCAGGTGCATGCTGCCGGTAAACTGCGAAATGGCATTGTCCTCATTGAAACCGGAAATCCTTGTCGCCTCTATGGCTTCTTTGCTGATGTCCGGAGAAATACTGTGGTATCTCTTGGCCCGCGTCTCCGAAATCATCACCGGAAGAAAAGGCTGGCCGGAAACCACAGACGTGTCCATATAGTCGAAGACGAAGCCGAAGTTCCTGCGTATCATACGGTTGCGCAAGTTGCGGTCAGGATTTGTCAGGTCCAGTTCCATCTTGGTGTAGATGTCGCAGGCATAGGCATCACGGCGTTCCGGGTCATTGACCTTCTTGCGCTCGTCGATCTGCTTCAGAATCCATTTCATATACCGGTTGTCAGGCTTTACCACTGCCGCATTAAGCGAAGAAGTGACAGGATGGAGCCTGAAATCCACCTCGCTGAATGCCCTGCGGCTCACTCGTATCATCTGAGTCTCATATCCTAACAGCGCTGCGCAAAGCGTATTTGCCGTAGAATCACGTGTCTCCATAGAATAATACCCTTCCAGGTCAGTGGAAACGCCTATGGTAGTCCCATAGAAATATACGGCGGCGAAAGGTATCCCTTCACCGCTTTCCGAATCTGTCACCCTGCCTTTCACCTTGGTAGCCTGAGCTCCCACCGAAACAGAGAAAAATGTGGTCAGTAAGGCCGTCAGAATAACATTTATGTATATTTTTTTCCTCATTTTTTACACACAAAAACTCCCAAATATATACAAACCTTACTAAAATACGAAACTTTCATTATCTTTGTGCGACCAAATTCGACATATATATGATTAATGTGGCTATTTTCGTGTCCGGTAGCGGAACGAACTGCGAATCCCTCATCCGTCATTTCAGCGGCTCTGATAAAGTCAAGATCTCTGTAGTCCTGAGCAACAAGGCCGACGCATATGCCCTTGTACGGGCGCAGAACCACGGGATACCCACAGTAGTCATGCCAAAGAAAGACTTCAACGACGAGTCCAAGCTGATGCCTCTGATGAAGGAATTCGGAATCGACTTCATCGTCCTCGCAGGATTTCTGCTCGTCGTCCCGGATTTTCTTATCAATGCCTATGACCACAGGATGATAAATCTTCACCCTGCGCTCCTGCCCAAATTCGGCGGGATCGGTATGTATGGGCATCACGTTCATGAAGCCGTAAAAGCAGCCGGAGAAACCGAAACCGGAATGACCGTCCATTACGTAAGTAATACCGTGGACGGCGGTGAAATCATAGCCCAGCGCTCTACTCCGCTGACTCCTGACGATACCCCTGAAACAATAGCAGAAAAAGAACATTTGCTCGAGATGCGTTTCTTTTCAGAAATCGTGGAGTCCGTCATTTTAGGCCTCTAAACTGGTTCATTTGGGTTCATTTCCTGTCAAAAACAGTAAAAGCGAAAAAAGTTTTAACTTTTTTCGCTTTTGTTTTTTCGACCAAAAGAACATAATTTTTATCTACGCCAAAAAATGGCTTATGTGCCGTGTTTTGCGTGTATTGCCTATATTCTACGCCAAAAAATGGCGTATGTTGATTTTGGTCAAAATTTGTCTGGGGGGGGTAGCCTAAATAGCACTTTTTGTCAAATTTGCAGCCCTGTATTTAGAAAAAATATATTTGCAAATATCGATTCTCAAAACTAATTTTGTTCCACTTTAATAAAACGAAAGCAAGTGAAATATCCTCGGGACCCGTTCCCGACAGTGTAATATTTTAAGAACTGATATAAGTAGATGGCAAGGATTACAAAGCGGCTTCTGACAGTTGCTCTTCTGATTTCGGCCCTGTTTTCGGGTCAAGTCGGAGTTTCAGCTCAAGAAGCGACAACTCTTGATACCGGGCGTTCGGTTTCTGCACGATCTGTGGAGAGACGCTTTGCGATATATTATTGGCTGGACAGGGTCGATATCGATGAGCATTATCTTGACAACGAGTGGCAGATTGCGCAGATCCGCAAATACCTCCTTATTTCCCCTAAAATAGACAGCATCACCATTTCTTCCTATGCATCTCCTGAGGGTGTGTATGAGCGCAACGTATGGCTCGCCCGCAAGAGAGCAGAGGCTGCACGCCGTTTCATCGTGAACAATATCCCTGAAGGCTCGTCTCTGAACGGGGACAAGATTGTCCTCAGGCCGCAGAATGAAAACTGGGACGGACTCAGAGCGGAAATCAAGGCCAACTACAAGCTTCAGAACAAGGACCGCGTCCTCCGCATCCTAGATTCCAACGTGGGCAATGACACCAAGAAATGGCGTATCCAGCATCTGGACAACGGCTACACTTGGCATTATATAATAGTGAACCACATGCCTAAACTCCGACTCGCTACCTGGATCTGCGTCTGGGTGGATCCGGAAGTTCCTGTGCTGGAAGCAGTCAGACCTGATGTCCCTCTGAAATCCGAGAGCAGCATGGCATTGATCCCTCAGACTTATGTTCCTACAGAATTTACTCCGTCCGAGGCAGGCAAACCTGCTTACGAGCGCCAGATGATACTTGCCGGCAGAACCAACCTTCTCGTTCCGGGACTCAACTTCGGCATCGAGATTCCTATCGGAAGACATATTTCCATCGGAGCCGACTACTGGTATCCTTGGTGGCTTGCCAAGAACAACAAGTACTGCGGTGAGATGCTCGGCTGGTTTATCGACGGAAAGTATTGGTTTACAGGACGTAACGGCAAATATGAATGGACACGTGCCGACAAGCTCAAAGGCCACGCGCTCGGAATCTATGCCGGCTGCGGCTACTATGACTACCAGAAGAAGATGAGCGGCTACCAGGGCGAATACATCGATTTCGGTGTCGATTACACCTTCGGCCTGCCTATCGGAAGACGTGACCACAAGTGGATGCGTATGGAATTCAATATCGGTGTCGGCTGTATGATGACACAGGCCCGTCACTACACCCCGACCCATGACTACACTCAGCTCATCAAGGACCCTGGCATCAAGCAGAAGTACTACACCTTCTTCGGTCCTACCAGAGCCGGAATCTCGTTTGTCCTGCCGATCATCGTGAAACATAAAGTGAAAGGAGGCGAGCGATGAAAAAGATAATGATACTTGCACTCGCATTGACAGTGCTCTTCTCGGCCCCTTCCTGCAAGAGACGTCCGCTCAGCGATGCTGACTATAATGTCAATGTCGTATTCAACATAGACCAGAACATCTTGAACGGTCCGGAAATGACGGAACCGGAAATGATGAGAGTCGCGTTCTTCGACCATAACAACGGGAACCTCGTCGCCCAGGCATATCTCCCTCCTCAGGGAGGCCCGGTGTCAGTTCTGCCGGGAAGGTCCTATGACGTGTTGGCCTACAACTTCGGTACGCAGGTCACCTTCATCCAGAACGAAAACAACTTCGGCCGCATCAGCGCCACGACCAACCAGATTGCCGACTCTTTCAAGAGTAAGCTCAAGAGCCGCGGTACACGAAGCCCCGGCGACGAAACAGAAGAGACCATCGTTTACGACCCTGACCACCTCTTCGTAGGCCGTCTGATGAATGTGGACATGCCTGCCCGTTCGGTGGAGTCTCCGGAAGTGACATTGACAATAGACTGTCAGACAGTCGTGCAGTCGTGGATACTTTGCGTGAACAAGATCAAGGGCGCCCAGTATGTGGGTTCCATCTCGGCCGTCATCACCGGCCTGTCGCAATACCACAGGCTCGGCCCTGGAAACCGCTCCGAAGAAGTCGCGTCAGTGTTTTTCGATGTCCGGAACTTGGACAGAGACGGATTTCTCGATGCCAGGTTCAATACCTTCGGACGTTCTCCTAAGCAGGGCGAACGGCAGATCCTGTCCCTCGTCATCACCGACGTCGCAGGTAAAGGATATATTTTCAATGTGGACATCTCCGACCAGTTTATCGACAATCCGCGCCAGTACATCCTCGTGAACACTGACGATATAGAGATACCTGAGCCTGAACACAAGGAAGGAGGCGGACTTGCCCCGTCCGTGGATGAATGGAAAGACATCAATACGAACATAAACATTTAAATTTTCTTAATACTGTATTAAAAATGAAAAAAATTATTTCAATCGTGCTTGGAGTTGCCGCACTGGCAGCCTGCACCAAAACATCGGTAAGCTATGAGCAGCCTGGTGAAATCGCTCTTGCTCCTGTAACAAGAGCCAATATGACTAAAGCTGCCATTACCGGAACAACATTCCCTACAACCAACGACATGGGAGTTTATGCTTTCTATAACGCAGGAAAGGACGCAGGTACCTCTAAGGTTGATTTTCTTGCCAACTCAGCAGCTTATCTGAACAATGTGGAATTTGTCAACAAGACAGGTAGCGGTAACTGGGGCGGTAGTACAAGTTATTACTGGCCTAAGACTGGTTCACTTGTATTCGCAGCGTACTCTCCTAAAGCAGCAGACCTTGCATATGATGCTGCTAAAGATGAGTTCTCTACTAAGACTGACTATGTTCAGAGCACAGTTCTTGCTAATACTGTGGACCTTCTCTGGAGTCCTATGACAGATAAATCCCATGATAAGGCTACTACAGCTGTTCCAATGGTATTCAATCACGCTATGTCTTGGGTTACTGTTCAGGCAGTAGCTGCAAATACAGATTCTGAAGGCAAGTTCAAAGTCAAATCAGTTGAATTGAACGGTATCGTAAATAAAGGCTCATTCAAGACTGCCGGCGTTACGATTGCTTGGACTCCTTCCGACGCTCCTGCAGATGTACAGAATCTTTCTGTTTTCAGCAAGAACGATTATACTAAGATTGAAAAGATGAATCCTGCTGTTGTGCTTGAGAACGTAGAAAAAGGAACTGTCGTTATCCCTCAGTCTCTTGGCGATGCTGTTACACTTACAGTTGTATTCTCTCAGGTGATGCCTACTGGCGATTGGTCGGCAGACCAGAACCTTACTTTCACACTTAATGAATGTAAAGTTGGCGGTGAGTCGCTTAATAGTTGGGACAATGGCAAGCATTATATCTACACACTGTCATTTAACATCAAAGGTGAGGGTCCTGACAATAATGAAATTCTCATCGCTCCAAAACTCGAAGACTGGAAAGATGTTACTGCCAGCGGTATCAATGCTCAGTAAGCGTTTGCAGATAGTTTAATTATAGTTATAGTATGAAAATCCTTTCCAAAATATTAGTACTGCTTCTGACAGCAGGCGTGTCATCAAGTTGCTTGTCACATCTCAAATATGACAAGACTACGGGTGAAATCAGATTGAGACCGGTTGTAGGCTTGGGTACCAGATCTGGAGAGGATTTCATTCCTTTTCCGGAAGACAGGGAGTTCCGCGTCACTGCGGTCTCCCGGGATTCCGGTGAAAAATATCTTGACGATGTCATTGTCAAGTCCCGTGGCGCCAGAGGCTGGTTCCCTGAGAACTCTCCACAGTGGCCTTATGACCAGTCATTGACATTTGCAGGATATTATCCTACAGACCTTCAGGTAACCTGTGACCGTGAATGCAATCTCAAGATCGATTCGTACACGGTGGAAGGTAAGGGCATAGACATCCTTTTGGCAGAAACCGACAGGGCCTATACCAAGAACGACAGTATCGTGGGATTTCCGTTCCGCCACGCATTGACCAAGATGGACTTTCGCGTGAAACAGACATTGAACCTGGAAACCCGCGTCAAAATTCAGAAAATCGAGCTTTGCGGCATTTTCAGGCAGGGAAGCTACGATTCTTCGGCATCACCGGACTGGAGATCGTCAGGGCAGAAAAGCGACCTCACCATATTTGAGGCTGACGGAGAAGGTGTCGAAGTATATAAGATGTCTCCATCCTATTTGGGCGGCAGCTGGTTTGTCCTTCCGCAGGACGGCGGCGCGTCCATCAGAGTTACGTTTGCTCTTTCTACAGCCGGGAGCGAATGGCTTGGCAACCAGACTGTTGAAACACCTGCAGTGCTTAAGGAGTGGTTGTCCGACAGGCACTACACATATACGCTCAATATCCAGGAACCTGGTCCGGAAGACACTACCGGAGACCCGTTCGTGCTGAAGTACACTACGGGTATAAGCAGCTGGGACGAGCGACTTTCAGATTAGTTGAAGATGATGAAAACTGATATCAAATATAGTTTGGCTTCTGTAACGGCGCTGCTTGTCTCGCTTGGCTCCTGTACTACTGTCAGGGTCGAGCCGGATGAAGTGGTGAGTCGTGGTGATGAAATCCTGTTCATCGCCGGTTCCACTGAACCCGGTACGAGAGCGATGCTTGATGCCGGTTCGTTCAGACAGGTGGGCAATGCATTGAAAATCTTCGATATATATTCTCCTACCGCAACTTGGGCTACTGCCGAATTCTATATCCGCGATGCCAATGCCGTCTGCAATTCTGCTGCGGACGGCTCCGTATGGCCTTTCTATGCGACGCCTGAGCTGACTTCCGCTATGGAACATTATTACTGGACCAAGATGGGCTCGCACAGGTTCTATGGCGTGGCCAATATAATGGCGGGCAAGACTATTCCTGCAGACTGGAAATTCAATGATGAACATAAGGTTTTTTCAGTCCCTGCTACTTTCAATACTTATAAGACTGACAAAGAGCAGTTCGACCTGATCTATTCCAATATAGCAGAGCGCAATCTGAACACTGGCGCGGGCACTGGCCCTGTAGAGTTACAGTTCCGCCATCTGTTCGCCGGATATGCGTTCACACTGAAAAATGACAGCCCTAATCCTCTCAAGATTACCTCTGTGAGGCTGAAGGTGGGCAATTCCTGTACCGCGACCATCAATTACGGTTTGGCTTGGGATCCTAACAATACCGGTAGTCCTGAGGTTGAATATACCTCTATGGTAATGGATCCTGCGGATGGTATTCCGGGTGCTGCCGTTGAAGGCGGTACGGCTGTTACCGTCGCATCCGGCTCTACTGTGAACCTTATGATTCCTGGCAAGACATATACGGGTGCTACTTTCCCTGTGGGGGATTATCGTCTGATATGGCCGCAGCAGCTGGACATTACGAATGCGGCGAAGGGATCTGGTGAAGGCGGAGCCGAGGGCGAGTCTCTGGGTGCCAAGGTGCTGGAGATTAAGTACGAGAAGGACGTGACGACTACGGCTACTGTGGACTACGATTATTATGTATATAGTTGGAATGGTGAATATGATGTGACTTTTGAAAAGGATTCTAATGGAGATTATGAGTCAAGGTATTCTGGTTATTATTACGAGTATGTTGGAAAGGGAAAAGGATCGTATAAAGTGAAGGACGCTACTTTTTCTAACAGTGGAAGATATACGAAAAAAACAACTCAGATAGAAGAATCTACCACAACCACTGTCACCAAGACCATCAACATAAATCTTGCGAACATCACCAAGGATAAGCTTTGGGATGCAGGCAACAGATATCTCTACAACCTGGTTTACAGCAATGACGCCATCGGCGCTCAAGTGACCGTGATGAACTGGGAAGGCGACAAAGGCGGAGACGTGACATTTGAATAATGAAGGGAATTATGAAACACTATATCGTAAACATACTGGTCGCTGCGGCATTGACCTTATGCTCATTGTCCTCCTGCGTGAAAGAGAACATCAGCGCTCCGGACCACGGGGAAGGAACCGTGTATCTCTCGCTCAATGTCTTTTCCGGCGGCATGGATCAGGTCATCGTCAAGAGCCCGTGGGACCCGAACGATGCCAATGAGCGCGCTGTGGAGAACCTCCGAATCTATATTTTCTCCAAGGCTACGGGTAATCTCGTGGGATACAAGTATTTCTCGAAAGACGACTTGACTTTTACGGATGACAGTTCCCAGCCGGGTTACGACCGCACAGCCACTGTCAGCAATATCCCTACCTCCACCGGCGAGGTGTATATCTACGCCATTGCCAATGCAAGGACTTCGCAATACAAGGTCACTGACGATGCCATACTCGATATCGATGAGTCGAATCTTTCGCATCTTACCCGCGAGACCTTCCTGTCGGCTACCTGTACCCGTCAGCTCGGTTCCATAAATCCTGCCGACAACCGTTTCGTGATGAGCGGTTTTGCCAATAATGGAGATCCCGTGACCATTGCGCGAAAAGATGGCACGACGCAGCAGGCTGAAATCACGTCTCCGACAGATGACGACCATAAGCGTGTGAAACTGTATAAAATCCTGTCCAAGAACAAGATAACCGTCGTGTCGGGAGACGGTGTGACATTCAAGCCGGAGTACATGGAGATTCACAATGTGCCTCAGGTCTATGGCTTGATGCGCGGCAATAATGTGGCGCCTTCAGGTTTTGAGACGTTTGACCGAATCATCTGGTCAGAGAACAGCTATCAATGCTATCTTCCTGCCAATGTCCAGACTACGACTGAGACACCGACTTCCTTCAATGACCGTGAGAGGAATACATATGATAAAACAACTGGCAAAAAATCATTTGACAATGCACCTGAAAATGCAACCTACGTTGTCATTCACGGTAAATATCAGGGTGGCGATTATGCGGGCGATTTGAGCTATACTGTCCATTTGGGCGATTTCTCGAAGCACCCGGCAGATTTCTCGGTCGCTGCAAACAGCAACTATGAATATACATTAACCATAAAGGGGGTAAATAATTTCATTGCTGAGTCCAGAAAGGAAACTGGTGCGGATGACCCTGGTTCTGAGGGAGTTGTCATCTTCAAAGGAACTGATATCCTGGAGGTGGACTGCCATTACGAGGCGAGGGTGATGAAGTTCTCCATGTCTGAACTGAATCAGATTATCAATGTTGATAAATACGGCTATATTCTGAAAATCCAGACTGCGTTCTGTGAGACAATATCGATGATTGTGGACGGAGAAGGCCGGATTTACGATGCTGCTGAATTCAAGACGCAGTCTAACCCTACTGTGCTTACTACGGTCGGAGCTGACGGTATGCCTGTGGATGCATCCAGAATTCTGATAAGCGGAGATGTGGATTTCGACTGGGTTCATTTTGTGAAGAATACTGGGGCGTCTTATTCTACACCTAAATTAAATGTCGGATGTCTGGTTCAGAATTCAAGTACAAGTACCCATTCTATCTCAGATGTGTGCGCATATCCTGGCAGAGCTAATACTCAGACCATATTCCAATTCTTGCGGGATTTGTATAAGGCGGGCAAGGAACAGACTGCATCATATTTCAATGCTACAGGCTCGTCAGTCTATGTCACCTGCTTTGTGGATGAAAACTACTATCCGGACAAGAACTGGACCGAGTATGTGAACAAATCTGAGCCGCGCCGAATGTATTTTGCCAATGAACTTTTCGTCAGTGCGGACGGTCAAAGTTCTTTCGCTCGAGCAAAATATGTGGTTTCTCAGAAGTCCATCTGGACATTCTACAAATTGGACCCGGCATTGAAACCGTTCGGTCTCGAGTCGGTTTCTGAGGAGAAGGTCCAGGGCGTGGATGTTGTGAAAGGAACGAATCGTCTTGAGGAACCATGGGATGGAAGGGCTTCTGCGATTTCCAATAATAAAAATAAAGGTTTTTATGCGAGCTCGAGCAAGAGTACGGGTAAGCAGGATATATATACTGGTGCATATAAGGCCTGTATGAGCCGTAACCGGGATGAAAATGGTAACGGAACAATCGACGAAAATGAGATAAAATGGTATCTCGCTTCTGTGGACCAGTACAAAGGTATGTGGGCAGGAGAGGAGGCCGTTGATACTGATGCGAGATTGTTCAAGGCGACTGAAAGTGAGTGGCTGGCTTTGAAAAAGGCTTTTGGCAATGGAGGAGATGCGAAATTGTCGCCATGGCATTATTTTACTTGTTCTCATGCGGATACATTCTGGGCTGAAGAAGGGTGTGCTACCGGAACAGATGGTAATGCAACTATGGTTAGATGCATAAGAACATTGGTGTCAAACTCAGATGGCTTGGAAAGTGCGGAGACGTACTATTCATATAAAGACAATATTGTTGAGTTGAAATTGAATGACGTAGCACTTCGAACTCACCAGTCAGGCGGTTTCCAAACTTATTTCGAAAGAGGTAAGGATAGTAATAAACTTTACAAGAAGTTTAAGATTGCGAGTGCGAATTTGTCAGGAACTTATTATAGAAACCAGGTTATCAGTACTGCTAAAGGAAGTGGCTTTATCAATGCAAGTGATGATGTCTGTCAAAAGTCAGCTGAATATGGTGGTTCATGGAGAGTCCCAAACCAGAGAGAATTGTCCATAATGTCGGCAGTAAATAATGAGACGTTTAAAAACCTTTTCTCTTGTACCTCATTTACTGGGGTTCAGAGCGGGTATTATAAAGGTGGAACTGGTAATGAGTATGGCTTCGTTCTGGTAGATACTCAAATGATAGTTGCCGTAGGAGCAAATGCGTCTTATGGCGTCCGCTGCGTAATGGACGTGGTCGATTAGGACCTCGCCCGTGCGCCGGATAACGGAATGAACTTGAAAGATCGTTTACCAACGATTATTATATACTATTTTTGTGCAGAAGGAGCCCGTAGTGATACGCGCTCCTTCTTTTTTTTACTCATATAAACTCCTTCCGCATACAGCGTCCATCCCCATCCGCACTTCTCCAAGACCTTCACTCTTATCCCCTCAACCTCTCCACCGGAATGAGCGGAACAATTCTTCAGGCAGTGGTTGCCCCAAAATCATCAGTTTGTCCGTAAAAAGGGGTATCTTACGGACAAGTTGCTCAATAACTTGTCCGTGAAAAGGTGGGTTTTTACGGACAAGTGGCTCTGCGTGAATCAGTCTTTTCCCGTCCTTCAAACTTGGCGATGTCTCTCCTAATCAGAAGACAGGCGGGAGAGAGGACATTGACATGATCGAAGCCTTCAAGCTCGAAAAGCGATGCCTCGTGACCGAAATGCTTCAATATCGCCAGAAGGTGAGCGTTTTCCTCATATCTGGCCAGCATCTCGAGATTACGGTCACCGGTAATCAGCATCAGCGGCGCACCCTCCTTCCTGACATGAAAAGACGGCGCCATATCATCGATAAACGGAAGATCCACATCCAGACCGCGCTCCTTCTTGATAGTGAAATGAGTCATCGTCTGTCCGCCCACAGGATAAGCCTTCGCGATTCTGTCCGCGTCAATGCCGTATTCCGCAAGCCATCTCTTGTCCAGCGTCAGCATCAATGTCAGCCAGCCGCCAGCCGAATGACCGCCGATGAAAATCTTCGACGGACTCCCGCCGTACTGTGCAATGTTGTTGAAAACCCAGCTGACTGCAAGAGCCGCATCTTCGAGATATCCCGGACATTTCACCTTCGGGTAAAGACGGTAATTCACATCGACGACAGCGAATCCCCGGTTGCGGAACTCTTCCCGCAGCCCCTTGCTTCCGCCCTCCAGACCGCCGCCATGGAACCAGACCAATGTCTTGAATTCCTTCACGTCCTCGGGATAATAAATGTCCAGTCTGCATCTCTCCTTGCGATACGCATCCTGCTCATTGACAGCAGTATAGGAAATGTCCTTCAGATGACGGTAATGCTCTTTTCCTGCCACCGGATTTTCTGCTACAGGATTCCCAACCACTGGATCCTCAATCACCGGATTCCCTGCAATCGAGTTCAATGCCAATGCCACATACAGCACCACGGCAGCAACTGTCCTTTTCATGATTCTTTGGATTTATACAGCAAATCTACGGAAATTCCGTCAGATTTGTCCGGGCTAAAACGTTTTCTTACGGATAAACTGTACGATTTTCTAACTTGTCCGTGCTAAAACGTTTTCTCACGGACAACTTGTTCATTTGATTCACTTGTCCGTAAAATAGACCTATTTTACGGACAAGTTGGTCTCAGGAGGCCATAACCGGGTCAACCTAAATAAGAAAAGTACAGTGCGACCTATCTTCTGCCGCAGTTGCGTATCAGCGTCCGGAGATAACCGGTGATGTCGTCATTGATAAGAGTCTCGATGGTCGTCTTCATCCTGAACCGCCAGTAGAACGGCGAGATGGCAGGTACATTGATCCGCTCCTTGTCAGGGTCGTCGAAGCACAGCTCCGGCTTCAGCGACAGATAATCCTGAAGCGGCAGGATGGCAAGCATGGACGCTGACTGGAGGTGCATCATGATGATACTCAGGGAAATGTCCGGTGTGCAGTCGGCTGGAGCCTCGCCCGGTTTTCCGAGGATCTGGTTCCAGAAACGCTGTGTGACGCCCCTGTCCTCCTTCCACCAGGCGCGGAGAGGACTCATGTCGTGCGTGGAAGTCGCGCATACGGAAAGGTACGGATAGCTCCATGTGTCTGCAAACTCGTGACGGGTATCCTTAGGCATACGCTGGATTTCCAATGACAGGATTCGCAGTTCCTTCATCACGTCCGGCACGCAATCCGGAATCATGCCCAGGTCTTCGCCGCAGGTCAGCATTCGCGTGCTGGCGAGAAGGTCAGGCAATTTGCGGAGTGCGGAATCACGCCAGAAAGCATTGTGCCTTCTATAGAAGAAATCGTCATGCAGCCTGTTGAAGGCATCTTTCTGCCAGTCAGGGAGATTGCGGTAGTGCTCCGTATTCTGCGCCCCGATGCGAGGATGCCAATACCCGGGCTTGCGCGGGTCTTCCAGGAAAAGCGTGTCCACACCATCGGAGGTGTACCATCCGGAATTGATGTCGAAACCATTGTCAGCCAATTCTTTGGCACTATACGGCAGCGCAGGGAAGAAATGTCCCAGCAGACCGCTCTTCGCATTCGCCGGAATCTCCCAAATCCTGAAAAATCCGAGTATATGGTCAATGCGGAAGAAGTCGAAGTACTGCTCCATGTTCTTCAGTCTGGCCTTCCACCATGCGAAATTGTCCTCTTCCATCTTGTCCCAGTTGTATGTCGGGAAGCCCCACATCTGGCCGTCTGCAGAGAATGCATCAGGCGGAGCACCGGCCTGTGAATTCATATTGAACTGGGACGGATGCTGCCATGCGTCCACACTGGTTCTGCTCACGCCGATAGGGAGGTCGCCCTTGAAAGTGACGCCGTGCTTTCTCGCATAGTTCCTTGCATCTACAAGCTGCTTGTGCAGATGGAACTGGACAAATGACTGGTAATCAGCTTCTTCTCTGTTTTCTGCCAGAACCGATGCTGCTTTCTTCGCACTATACGTGGCATATTTGCCCCATTTGGCGGAATCACCAGTTCCGGTCTTGTGAAGAAGAATCCTGAACGCGCAGTAGGCATCCAGCCACTCTGCATTGTCCTTTATGAATTTCTGATATTCCGCAGAAACGCTCACCTTGGCCCATGTGGAGGAGAAAGCCTTGCGCATTAGCCTGTCTTTCTCCTGGTTCACTCTTTCGTAATCCAACTCAGGAAGTGCCTCAAGCTCTGCTTTCAATGACTTGTAGCGGGCATCTCTGCGGACTCCTGCGTCCGGAAGATACACGAACTGCGGGTGCAGAGCGTAGATGGAATTCGCGCTGTACGGATAGGAATCCGTCCAGGTCCCGGTCATGGTCGTATCATTGACAGGAAGCAGCTGTATCACCCTCTGGCCGGTAGCCGCCACCCAGTCCACGAGTTTCTTCAGATCGTGGAAGTCTCCGATTCCGAAGCTGTCCTCCGTCCTGAGAGAGAATACCGGAACCGCTGTGCCGGCGCATTTCCAGCCGCTGCGGTACATATCCTGCGGAGTAGCCTCTTCATTGACCTTGAAACTGTCCTGGTCAATGCTGAAGACCTTGTCGGCGAAGGCCGAAGTGAAGAATGGAGCGGCAGCCGGGATGTCAGTCCACTGGTCATACAGCTCGGTTTCCTTCGTGTCCGGAACGATATGGTTTTTCCATTCGCGGCGCACTCTACGTCCGTCTATCCAGCATTCGTAATGGTATTCGGCCCCGGCAGGCAGGCTCTTGCCCGGCAGGGACGTCTCCCAGATTCCGCCAGGCAGGTAATGCATATCGGCCTGTTTCTCACCGGATATCAGTTTGATTTCTTCCCCCCAGGAAGTCTGGTATGTGATTCTGAATGTACGTGTCATGATTGAACTGTTTTGTGGTTTGTTACCTCTAATTTATATACATTCACCAACATCCGAAAATGACTTGTCCAGTTTTTCGGATGAAATGACGTATTTGAAGGATGAACTGTCAGCAGGTCGTGTTCTCAAGCCATTGCAGGAAGTCGTCTGACCGGGAGCGGCTGACCAGAATCTCGGTATTGCACTGCGGCGTGGCATTGATGCGGAGCCGTCCGCCCTGTAGTTTGATGATGCTGCGCACTGCCGCCGATGAGATTATGCAGCCCCGTGAAATCCTGAAAAAGCGGGAAGGGTCCAGCTGTGAGGACAGTACGTCGAGTGACTGGTCCAGCACATATTTCGACCCGTCGGACGTGAACATCCAGGTGACCTTGTCCTCTGAAAGGAAGTATGAGATGTCATTGACGGAAACCGGCAGGATCTTGTCGTTCAGGCGGACCATGATTTTCTGGCGGTATTCTGCCTGTTGCTGGTTTCCGGCCAGTGTCGAGAGCAGCGCGGACATGTCCGTGACTCCGGACGAATTGCGGCAGCGCTGGACCGCCCTGTCCAGGTCCTCCTTCTCTATAGGCTTAAGGAGATAGTCCACGCTGTTCACTTCAAAAGCCTTTACGGCATAACTGTCATAGGCAGTGGTCATTACGATCTTCGCATCCACATTGATCTGTCTGAAGATGCTGAAACAGTCCCCGTCGGAAAGTTCCACGTCCATGAAGATGACATCGACAGAATGCCCCTTCAGCCACTCCACAGTGCCGCTGACCGAACTTGTCGTGCCGATGATTTCCAAATCGGGGTAATACTTCTGTAGAGTTCGGCTCAGATTGGCCTGAGCCATCGGTTCATCTTCTACTATCAATACTTTCAATGCCATAATCCGTAATTTTTATGTGGTTTTTTCTGCGGGCAGCAGCGGAAGCGATACCGAGTACTCGGCCCCGTCATCGTTTATTTCAATGTCATTGCCCGACAGGTCAATGTATTGCTGGCGGATATAATTCAGTCCGACCTTGGTGGAATCCTCCGAAGCCGCCAGTTTAGGTGATTTGTTGTTGGTCACGGTAATCTTCTGCCCGCTCGCCACTATATGGATACAGAGCGGATTGTCCGGCGATACCTGGTTATGTTTGAGTGCATTCTCCACCAGCATCTGGATGGAGCATGGAACTACATTGCAGGACAGGCAGGACTCCGGAACATCTGCATTGACCTCGAATCCGGAGGCGAAGCGCACCTTGAGGAGGTCTGCATACATTTCAGTGAATTTCAATTCTTCACGCAGGCTTATAAGCGTAAGTGCGTCATTCTTGAGCATATACCGGAAGATGCCGGCTAGCTTGTGCACGAACAGGCTTGCTTCCTCGTTCTTGTTTTCGCAGATAAGACAGTCGAGGACATTCAGCGAATTGAACAGGAAATGCGGGTTCACCTGCTGCTTGAGTTTCAGGTATTCGAACTGGGCCTTGTGGCGTTTCGTCTTTTCTGCTCTTACGTCCTGATGCGTAACCCACACGTAGTCAGCCATGTAGGTCAATGCGTAGAACAGCATTTCGGCGATGAATACCACGACGGCGGTTTCAGCTATGTCGTGAGCCGGAGGCAGCGGCTGCAAAGCGAAAGGAAGCCCGATGCCGACCGCAAAAGCAGAACCTGTGACGGCCAGGATCAGGAATGAGGTCAATGCCGTCCATCGGACATATGCCGGCTTCTTGCCCAGACGTGTTCTGGCGAACCTTACATATATTATATTGAGGCAGACCAATATGATGCAGACCGGAACATTGTACAGCAGCCTCAGCAGGTTCCTGTACAGTCCGCCGTCGGAGATTATGTTCATGTCGCTGAAAGCGATGATGGACAGTCTGAAAAGGAAGATGGCGCATACGACTGCGATCAGCCACGGAAGGTGTGGCATCCTGGTGGTGTTGGAAACCAGATGCAGCCGCTTGAGTATGTCCCCGACCAGGATGGTGCACCAGCCTAAAAGTTCTGTGGTGAATGCAGTGGAGATGGCATGCACGGCCAGTTCGGAGCTGAAAAGCAAACCGATGAGGTCCGCACCGGCTGTTCCCAAAAGGTAGCCGGTAACATTGATGACGATGATTATCCCGGCTGTAAGTTCCAGGTTAAGGTTCTTCTTCAGGCAGACGAGAAGAATCATTGTCATCGTAAGCACAGTGAGAAACAGTTCATCCCCGATTCCGGCCTCCCGACACAGGATGGTCACGGCGGCGTGCAGAAGCGCGAATATATGTACAATGCCTGACGGCTTTATTTTCGACCAATTCATAAGCATAAAGGTAGAAATAATTGATGAAAACCCAAAAAACGTTTTTATTTCGTCGTCTGATTTTTTCCATCCGTCCGCCAATTCCGCCCGTCCGTCGGTTCTCATATTAAATATGAAATTTTAATTGATAAATTCGCAAACGTTTTATAACAATGATACGATTTGCGGAGCTGTATTGTTCCGCTACCGCATAAACAGGATAATAACACGGAAACCAATGAGTAAAAAACCGAAATTATCATTTTGGCAGATATGGAATCTCAGTTTCGGATTCCTGGGTGTCCAGATAGGGTATTCTCTGCAGAATTCCAATACGTCCACCATCTTCGAGTCACTTGGCGCCGATGTGAGTCATCTGAGCTATTTCTGGCTTGCTGCCCCATTGGCAGGTATGGTCATCCAGCCGATAGTCGGCATGTTCTCTGACGGGACCTGGACCAGGTTCGGCAGACGTATCCCGTATATACTCGGGGGTGCATTGATCTCGACATTGGCATTGATGCTCATGCCTAACTGTCCGACGCTCCTGGCCTTGGCCCCGCTCGCGATGGGCGCGTTCATCCTCCTCTTCATGGATCTTTCGTTCAATGTCACGATGCAGCCGTTCAGGGCGCTCGTGGCTGACATGCTGGACGATTCGCAGAAGACGGAAGGCTATGTGGTTCAGACATTTCTCATCAATATCGGTGCTGTAATTGGTGCCGTATTGCCGCTGATCATGACTTGGTGCGGGGTGAGTGACGAGGCTGTCCCGGGACAGGTTTCATCTCACATCGCGTGGTCATATTATATAGGTGGAGCTGTCCTGCTTGCCACAGTATTGGTGACCGCGTTCAAGACCAGGGAATATCCTCCTAAGGAATTTGCAGAATACAATGGCCTCGCAGTGGAAGAAGGACCGGCTGAGAAGGCTTCTTTCATGACATTGCTCCGGAATACTCCTTCGGCAATGGTCCGTCTGGGCATCACCCAGTTCTTCTCATGGGCGGCATTGTTCATCATGTGGACATACCTCAAGCCTGCCATCACAGGTTCCGTGACTGACGGGGGTGTGCTCCTTTCAGAAGGTGCGACGCAGACCTGGGTGGGTGTGCTCAATGGCGTATATCCGATTCCTGCATGTATCGCGGCGCTTTTCATGACTAAACTGGCCTCCAGATTCGGCAACAAGACTGTCTATGCCTCATGTCTGCTTTTCGGTGCAGTAGGTTTCGCCGGGCTTGTGCTTCTGAAAGACAAATATGCGCTCATGCTTCCTATGCTGTGCATCGGTATCGCCTGGGCAGGTATTCTCGCCATGCCTTACGCCATCCTTTCCAGGGCCGTCGATCCGAAGCGTATGGGAGTTTACATGGGAATTTTTAACTTTACGATCACTATACCACAGATTGTCATCGGACTTACGGGTGGAGTTATTGTAAAGTACTGTTTCGGCTCGAATGCCGTCATGATGCTGGCGCTTGCATGTGTCTTCATGCTGCTTGCGGCGCTCTCTGTCGCATTTGTAAGAGAAAAATAACAACAAGAAATACAATATTTACCAAACTAATAACAAAAGGACCCTATGAACAGATTTTTATCTTTTATAGTTGGACTGATAGGACTATTCCTCATCATTCCTGACATGTCCGCTCAGAACGGATATGAGATAAGGGGTACCGTCACGGACAAGACCGGTCAGCCAGTCATCGGCGCGACTGTTCTCGAGAAAGGTACCACCAATGGATTATCTACCGATATCGACGGCAATTACACCCTCAAGGTGTCATCAGCTGATGCTGTCGTGGAGGTAAGCTGCATCGGATACAAGACCGTGACATTCGTTGCGAAGACCAATCCGGCCAAAGTCGTCATTGAAGAAGATACGATGTATCTCGACGATGTAGTGGTCATCGGTTACGGTTCGGTCAAGAAAAGCGATATGACCGGTTCCGTTACCGCCATCAATGCAGAGGAAGTGAACCGTGGTGCCGTGACTTCTCCGAGCTCAATGCTTCTCGGTAAGGTTTCCGGATTGAACATCACTCCTGCCAACGGACAGCCGGGAGCTTCTTCTACCATCAGAATCCGTGGCGCAGCGTCACTTACCGCGTCAAATGACCCTCTAATCGTCATTGACGGCGTGCCTGTCACCAAGGACGGCGGCGCAGGTATGGGTGACCCTCTGGCTACTGTCAATCCTAATGACATTGAATCTTACTCTGTCCTCAAGGATGCTTCAGCTACAGCTATCTACGGTTCCCGCGCTTCCAACGGTGTGATCATCATCACTACCAAGAAAGGCTCAGGCAAAGGAATCCATGTAAGCTACAGCGGCAGTGTCTCAGCTAAGCAGAACAGGGATGTCATCAAGATGATGAACAGCGACCAGTTCTTCAACTACATACAGGAGCATCGTCCTGAGGCAGTCGGCCTCCTCGGAGTGGACGGTACAATGTACGACACTGACTGGCAGAAACAGATTTACCGTATCGGCATAAATACCGACCATAACATCAGCCTTTACTCGGGGGGGGTAGTTCCGTTCCGTGTCAGCATGGGCTACAACCTCGACCAGGCTACCATCAAAGTCGGTGACAACCAGAGAGGTAACATCGACGTAAGCCTTTCGCCTAAATTCTTCGACGATCATCTGTCGATCAATCTCAATGCAAAGGGCGTTTACCAGCATACCAACTGGGCCAACAACCCTGTGGAGAGCGCTCTTTCATTCGACCCTACCAAGCCTATCTATTTTACGGATGCTGACGGCAACATTGACAAATCTGTCATCTCCAACGGTTACTGGAACTGGATCAGCGCCGGCGTGCCTAATACGATGGCTGCCGCCAACCCTCTTTCTTCCGTTTATGACTATGTGAACTACGGACACACTTATCGTGGTGTCGGCAACTTGCAGATCGACTACAAGGTCCATGGACTTGAGGCGTTGAGGGCAAACCTCAACTTGGGTATGGATATCGCCAAGACCAACGGTACCAAGTATAATGAAATCGGTTCCCGCGGCTCTCTCACCAGTGCTCCGGACCTCTATGAGAAATACCAGAACTTCAACAAGAACATGCTTCTGGAGGCCTACCTCGACTACAACGAGACTTGGGGAAAGCACAATTTCAATGCGATGGCAGGTTATTCCTGGCAGCACAACTACATCAAGTACGAGAACTCCCAGTACTACAACAACGACAGGGCGACCGAGTACCATATCGCTCCGGTCAATGCCAAGGAGTATTATCTGATTTCATTCTTCGGACGTCTGAACTATAACTACGATTCGAGATATCTCTTTACTTTCACTGCCCGTGGTGATGCTTCCAGCCGTTTCTCTCCATCTAACCGTTGGGGCTTCTTCCCGGCAGCAGCATTCGCATGGAACATTGCCAATGAGGAATTCCTGAAGGAAAACAGGACTGTTTCAGCTCTCAAGTTCCGTCTCGGATGGGGCCGCACAGGACAGCAGGATATCGGAGACGACTACTATCCGTACATCGCAAGATATTATGAATCAGCGTCTGTGACAATGCAGTACCCTATGGGCGCTGACGGCAAGTCTTACAACCTTCTTTCACCTCTGGCCTACAACCCTAACATCAAATGGGAGACCACCGAGACTTACAACGTAGGATTGGATTTCGGCTTCCTCAATGACAGGATTACCGGTACGGTCGAGGCTTACTACAGAAATACATTCGACCTCCTGAACAATATCTCCATTCCTCTCGGTTCCAACTTCGGCAAGCAGGTGATTTCCAATATCGGATCCATGGTGAACAAGGGCATAGAGCTTTCAGCCAATTTCGTTCCTGTAGAGACCAAGGACTGGAACTGGAAAATCGGTGGAAACATCACCTTCCAGGATGTGAAGATCACCAAGCTTACCAACAGCGATGAAACCTACCTCGGAGTCGAGACAGGTCCTTCAATGGGTGCCAATGTCGGTTTCAGTTCACTTCACCGCAAGGGCTTCGCTCCTTATACATACTATATGTACCAGCAGCTTTACGATGCAGAGGGCAAGCCTGTCCAGAATGCTTTCGTAGACCGCAACGGCGACGGCAAGATCAATGCTGATGACCGTTACATGACCGGATGCAGCGCTACACCTTGGGCATACTACGGTATCAGCACTCAGGTGAGATACAAGAACTGGGATTTCGGTATCAACGGACACGGCTCCATCGGTGCTGAGCTCGTCAACAAGGTAGCTCTCGGATATTCTTCATCTTACAGTGACAACTGGACCAAGGGTTACATTGACAACCTTTGTGCGAAGTGGCTTCTTCCTGGCTGGCATGCTCCTAACAGCGAGAACCAGAAATACTCAGACCTTTGGATTGAGGATGCTACATTCTTCAAGATTGACGACATCAATCTCGGATATACCTTCAACATGAAGAACAATCTCAAGCTCCGTCTTGCAGGTTCTGTCCAGAATGTATTCACATTCACCAAATATTCAGGACTTGATCCGGAAATCAACAATATCGATGGTGTGGATAATTATGTATATCCTCGTCCTCGTCTCTACACTCTTCGTCTTAACATCACATTCTAAGCAGGAGGACCAACAATATGAAAATCATAAACAAAATATTAATACTTTCATTTGCGGCAATACTGTTTTCATCATGTCTGAAGGATCTGGACACCCTCCCTTTGAACACGACTGACTTCACGTCTGAAAACGCGTATGCCAATGAAGAGAACTATCTCAAGGCCCTCTCCTACATCAACGGCTATTATATGCTTGTAGGACAGGATGATCCGGGCAACAATGACCTCGGATTCTCAGATTCAGGACAGTCAGAGTTCCTGAGACAGTGGTTCAACCTGAACGAGATGACCTGCGACGGTCTCAAGTGCGTCTGGGGAGACTCTTATCTTACTGAACTTCAGCACGATTCATGGGGAACTGGCTCAAACGACGCTTTGGTAGCCGTATATACTCGTGCAGTGAAGGCCATCGCTCTCGCGAACGAATTCCTTCTCCAGACCACGGACAGCAAACTCGACGCCCGCGGACAGTCAGGAATCAAGGGTGAAATTGCAGGTTACAGGGCAGAGGCACGTTTCCACAGGGCAATGTTCTTCTACGTTCTCATGGACGAATTCGGTAACCCTCCTTTCCCTATGCCTGAGAACATCGGTGGTGAAAATCCATCCCGCATTACCAGGGCAGACCTCTTCAAATGGCTTGAAACAGAGCTTCTTGACCTCGGTTCAGACAATAGCGCAATGCCTGCAAAAGGTGCCGTTCCTTATCCACGTCCTACCAAGGGCTCAGTCTGGGCTCTCCTCAGCCGTATGTATCTCAATGCCGAGGTCTATACCGGAACAGCAAGATGGCAGGATGCAAAGGATGCTGCGCAGAAGGTGATAGAAATGGGCTATACCCTCGCTCCTAAGTATTCAGATATGTTCCGTCAGGACAATACCGAGAACGGTTCTGCAGAGAAAGAGTTCATCTTCGCAATTGCTTACGACAGAGTTTCTACCCAGAGCTGGGGCGGTACTTCCACCTTCGCTTCAGCATCCCTCAGCGAGGACGCGAACCTCAAGCTCGGAGCAGAGTTCGGACTGCCGAAGATCAATGGCGAGAACTGGGCAGGTTACCATGTGCCGGATGACTATGTGGCCCGTTTCGATCTCAATGGCGTAGTCTGGGGCAGCAAGACCAATGTCTTCGGATATGACAGGGCTACCAGCGACAAACGCGCGTTCTTTACGAATTACGGTTCAACTAAGGAGTTTGATGGAAATAAGGTTTCAACAGGCTGGATGTGCTGGAAGTTCTGCGGACTTGATTCCAAAGACAAACTCGCCCAGCAGGACGGTGTCCCTGGAAACTGGAAACTTTCTTCTGCCGACATGCCTGTTTTCCGTCTGGCCGAAATGTATCTCAACTATGCTGAGGCAGATGCCCGTCTGAACGGCGGTACAGTCAAGGATTCCAAGGCATTGGAATATGTAAAGGAACTTCGCAACCGTGCAGGCGTTCCGATGCCGACGACGATCAGGCTCGAATGGCTGCTTGATGAAAGGGCCCGCGAGTTCATGTGGGAAGGTCACCGTCGTGTCGATCTCATCCGTTTCGGCAAGTTTACGGACGTGAACTATCCTTGGACACTCAAGGGCGGTATCTTGAATGGTAAGATTGCGATTCCTTCATACAGGACCATATTCCCGATTATCCAGAGCGACCTCAGCTCCAACAGCAACCTCATCCAGAATGAAGGTTATTAATCGGATTGACAACATTATAAAATCGATATTATGAAATCATTGAAATATATGGCAATTGCCGCTATTGCGGCTCTGGCTGCATCCTGCACCTTGGATTTGCCAATGGAACAGATTTCGTCAGATATGACGGCTCCTGTTCTCAGGCCGGTTTCCAATGTCCTCTCGGATGCGAACACCACCAAGGTGGAGCAGGTGATCTTCACATGGGATCCTGCTGATTTTGGAGCAAAGACTGAAATTCTCTACTCCGTGTATGCAGAACTTGGAAAGGAGAAGGTTCTTGTAGGACAGAACTACAAGAATTCTCTCAGCGTCAACAAGGGCGACTTTGTAGGTATGGTATGCAGTTCACTGAATGGTGAAAAGAATTCCGATGTTACCATCAGTGCCTATGTGGAGGCAACTCTGAAAGACGTGGTGAACTCACCGGTATTGACCTCGGAAAAAGTTTCTTTCATGGTTCATACCTATCTTCCTCCTAAGAAGAGCATCTGGCTTCCTGGAAAGTATCAGGATTGGAGTCAGTTCGGAACTGAAATCATAGAAGTCGAGGCAGGAACCAGCACCTACAAGATTCTGGTGGATGTGTCCAACAAGGCTGAAACTCCTTATTATTTCAAGATTGTCGATGAGAATCAGTCATGGGTCGGAAGGAATGACGGATATAAACCGGAAGGCTGGGAAGTCGCAGATCCTGCAAATACTGACGGCAACTTCTCCGTAACTGCTGAAGAGCCGATCATGTGGCTGACCATCAACACCAAGACTAAGACTGTTGCAAGGGAGGTCGTATCCAAAGTTGCTCTTATCGGAGATTTTAACGAATGGAAAGAGAGCGAGGAGCCTGAATTCACGTACAATGCTGCGAAGAATGTCTGGGAGTCTCCAGTCATCAGCTTCACTGAAGGCAAGGCGTGGCTTCTTAGACTGAACGGAAGTTGGGAACACAAGTACGGCAGTGCAGTTGCAACGACGGACATTGCCGGCGGCTTTGAAATCACCAAGGGTGGTGAGAACATTCCTGCTCCTGGAACAGGTGACTATATCGTCCGCCTGCATGCCAACAGGACACCGATTGTGGTGACTTATGAAAAACAATAAACAGGTTTGACTTATGAAATGGATTAGAAATATATTTGCAGCCTCTGCCGTAGCTATTGCGGCAGTAGCCTGCACCATAGAAAGTGAGGACACCTTCTCGACGAGTCCAGTCGCTCCGGTGATGGATGCACATTCGGATATCCTCATTACTAACGGAACCAAGGCGGAATCCGTGACTTTTACCTGGACGGCTGCGCGCTTCATCGATGCTGATGCATATCTCTATAACTTGAATGTGAAGAGCGGAGAGAAGGAAGCCGTCCTCAAACAGGGAATCAAAGATGCGTTCTGCACCATCTCCAAGGAGGAACTCAGAACCTTCCTCAAGACTAATTTCGAGTTGGAAAAGAATGCGACCCATCAGCTTTCATTCTCCGTGAATGTTGCTGACAATGCAGGTAATGTGTATTCCTCTCCGGCATTAGCCGTGAAGGTTTACTTCTATGACGATGCTGTCGCACCTGTATTGAGTGCACCTGCACCAGCGATCGTCCTCGACAAGGAAAAAGCTGCGGACGAAATCGAGGTCCTTGTTTGGGCTGCTGCCAGACTTGAGTATGGTGAGGACGTTACATACAAGGTTACCATGAAGTGTGGTGACGGCAAAGAAACGGAAATTGCCAAAAACCTTGACGGAACATCATACAGGTCCACTGTTGACGGTCTAAACGACGCTGTACTTGCAGCTGGCGCAGCTGAAGGCAAGGAAGCGGAATTGACATTCAAGATATATGCGTATTGTACGAGTCTTCCTGACGGTGTCGTTTCCAATGCAGTGAATGTCAAGATTACTAATTATGGCCTGTCATTCCCTAAGAAGATGTGGCTTCCTGGAAGTTATCAGAATTGGGATATTGCCAATGCTCCTGCACTCTCTCTTTCCTCAAAGCAGAAGGGCGTGTACCAGGGCTTTGTGGATCTCTTCACTGCGGATGATTCTGATGTGGAATTCAAGTTCAGTGCGACTCCTTCATGGTCAGAAACTGATTTCGGCTTCGAGGATGTGACAATCACGACTAAAGGCAGTGAGGCCCTCCCATTTGCGTATGCGGAATCGAATACACTGGGCGGTTCCAACATCAAAGTCCCTTCAGGATTGTATTACATCAAGCTTGACAAGAAGAACGGAACACTCGTGATGGTTCAGGTGAAGAATCTCGAAATCGGCGGCAGTTTCGAGGCTTCGGGCTGGGGAACATTCTTTTCGATGTCGAAGAAAGGTTCAAAATGGGCTGCGGCAATAGATTTTAAAATGAAACCGGATGACGAGATCAAGATCCGTTTCAATTCTGACTGGACATATTCTTTCGGAGGAGAGTTGGATAATGTCGTTTTCGGCGGAGGCAATATCAAGTTCACTAAACCAGCCGGAGAATACTCGCTCGTATTCAATACTGAGACATCTGATTTCAGGCTCGATCTCCTGAGCTAAAGTGTGGATTTACTGAATTTATAATCCGGGCAGGCCCTGCGCTAAAGAAAGGCCTGCCCTTTTTGAAAAATTCTCAAGCCAGTACTTGTGAAACTCTAATTTATCATGAAAAACATTACAAGATTTTTTGTCTTGTTCGTTCTGTGTCTGTCGGCACTCGTTTCCTGCAGCAAGGAAGAACAAGTCCAGCAGGGGAAGAAACTGCAAGTCACACCGAACTCATTGTTCTTTACCAGAGCGGCAACATCGCAGACATTGGAACTCAAGACAAATGCGTCGCAGTGGACGGCTACAGTCTCCAAGAATGACTGGCTTGAAATAGACAAGACATCGGGAACCGGTTCGTGCGATATCGTTGTCACAGTTTCTGAAAACAACAAGGAACTGAGGACAGCGACCATTTCGTTTTCCGCGACCGGATACAAGACCGCTGTCGTAAATGTGACTCAGCATCCTGTAGATGAACTTATAAATCCTTCTGCTACAGGACTTTTTGTGATTCCTGAATTGCCTGAGGCTGATGCTTCGTGCGTGCTTTATTACAGGGCGGACCAGAAATCCCCGTTCTATGATTACAAGGGAGACTTGTATGCCCACATCGGTGTGGTTGAGGCGGAGTGGATGTTCGTCCAGGCTGAATGGGAAGAAAACATTGACAAATGCAAATGGCAGCCGTGCGAGGAGAAGAATCTCTGGAAACTTCCGATCCAGCCATCCGTCAGGGAATGGTTCGATTCCGGTGATACACCGGTAAACAAGATCGGTGTAGTCGTGCGTAGTGCCGACAGAAAGCTCCAGACCGAGGACCTGTTCGTCAAAGTGAAGGACGACAAATTCGTTTTCGAGCCTAAGCCGGTCGTGAATGAGACAATGCCTGCGGGCGCCCATTACGGTATCAATTATAATTCCGACGGTAGCGTGACCCTGGTGCTGCGCGATCTCGACAACAAGAACAAACGCCACGAATACTGTTATCTGACAGGTGAATTCTCCAATTGGCAGCGTTCCAATGACTATTCCATGAAGCGTGACGACACGGCAGGCTGCTGGTGGTACACGATGACGAACGTGGATCCGGACAAGGAATATATGTTCCAGTACTATCTCGTGAACAAGGACGGCTCGGCTTTCCGCATACATGATCCTTATACTGAGATCGTTTACGACGGCTCGAATGACAAATACATTTCATCATCGACTTATCCTGACCTTCCGGCATATCCTAAGGGCACAAGCGGACTCGTATCTGCGTTCAAGGTGAACAAGGATGTCTATAACTGGACAAGCACCGGCTTCAAGATCGCAGACAGGAATGACCTCGTGATCTACGAGATGCATTTCCGCGATTTCACATCTACCGGTGACATTCCGGGTGCTCTCGGAAAGCTCGACTATCTCTCTTCTCTCGGTGTCAATGCCGTGGAACTCATGCCGATACAGGAATTTGACGGCAATGACAGCTGGGGCTATAACCCATGCTCATATTTCGCGCTGGAAAAGGCTTATGGCACACGGACTATGTACAAGCAGTTCATTGACGGATGTCATGCCAGGGGTATGGCCGTAATCGTGGATGTCGTTTACAATCAGGCGACCGGTGCACATCCGTATGCGAAACTTTACTGGGATTCGAAGAACAACAAGACCGCATCCAACAATCCGTGGTTCAATGTAGATGCCCCTCATCCGTACAGCGTGTTCCACGACTGGAATCACGAGTACCAGCCTTTCCGTGAGCATGTCAAGGAAAGCCTGAAGTATCTTATGGAAGAATATCACGTGGACGGTTTCCGTTTCGACCTTACCAAGGGCTTCACAAACAAGAAGAGCGACGAAAGTACCGCTTCCAACTACGACCAGAGCCGCGTGGACATCCTTACGGACTACACGAAGAGCGTGAAGAGCTATAATCCGAATGCCGTAGTGATTCTGGAACATTTCTGCGAGACCAGTGAGGAAAAGGCTCTTGCCGAAGCCGGGGCGAAGGTATGGAGAAATCTGAACAATGCTTATTGCCAGTCAGCCATGGGCAAGTCTGCCGGAAGTGGTTTCGAAGGCCTCTGGACCGGTTCGACAATGCCGTTCGGCGCCTATGTGGGATTTATGGAAAGCCACGATGAGGAAAGGACTGCCTACAAGGCTCTGAAAGAAGGCGTATCAGGCATCAGCGGAGACTCGAACTTGGACGCCAGAATGAAACGTGAAGCGCTCAATGCAGCATTCTTTCTCACAGTTCCGGGACCTAAGATGCTCTGGCAGTTCGAGGAACTCGGCTACGACATCTCGATAGAACAGAACGGCAGGACTGGCAAGAAGCCTGTTCACTGGGAATATCTGGAAAATGCTGACCGTAAGGCCCTTCATGACACATACGCTTCATTGATGAAATTCCGCAAGGAGAATCCGCGTTTCTTCTCTTCCGATGCTGACTTCTCATGGTATGTATCCGGCGGAAACTGGAATGACGGCCGGTTTATCTACTGTACCGTTGACGGAAAGGCATTTGCTGTCATCGGCAATTTCTCAATGGAAAAGAAAGACATCACTGCATGGCTTCCGAAACCTGGGACCTGGAAGGTTTATCCTGGCTTCGGATCCGGTTCTTACAATGTCAGCACGGACGCGGACGGCCACAATTCCCTTACCGTGAATCTTGATTCCAGTGATTTTAAATTGCTTGTATTAGAGTAAACTGACCATTTATGAATAAGTTGATCAAGACATTGTGTGTATTGGCGGTTCTGTCCCTGTCTTCGTGTGGGAAGTCTGATTCTCCTTCAGGCGGAAAGCCCACGAAACCGGCATTCGCGAAGGGAGCCGACATCGGCTGGTACACGGAAATGGAAAGCAAAGGCTATAAATTCTATTCCGCATCCGGTGTGGAGATGGATTGCCCTGCTCTGATGAAGTCGCTGGGGTTCAATTCATTGCGTTTCAGAGTCTGGGTGAATCCCAAGGAAAGATGGAACGGCAAGGAAGACGTCCTCAAGAAATGTCTGAGGGCGAAGGAACTGGGCATGAAGATAATGATTGATTTCCATTATTCTGATTTCTGGGCTGATCCTGGCAAGCAAAATGTCCCTGCGGCGTGGACTTCTTATGACCTCGAAGCGCTGGCAAAAGCCGTGTCTGACCATACTTCCGACGTTCTCAATACATTGAAGGACAATGGTGTGGATGTTACGTGGGTGCAGGTCGGAAACGAGGTGACCAACGGTATGCTCTGGGAAAAGGGGCGCGTCAAGGACCAAAGCGCTTCCGGCTTCGCAAAACTGTTCAAGGCCGGTGCCGACCAAGTTAAGGCGGTTTATCCCAATGCTTCCGTAATACTTCACATTGACAATGCCTGGAATCTTCCGACTCTTCAGTGGTTCTATTCATTGATGGCTAAGGTCGGATTGAAATACGATATGATAGGCTTGTCTCTGTATCCATCATATTGGAATAAGGAAACGAACTCATTCGAACCATGGGAAGAGAAAGTGAATCAGGCGGTTGCCAATATTCCTCAGCTGATCAAGTCCTACAACAAGGATGTGATGCTGGTTGAGTTCGGAATGCCGGCTGCTGAACCTGAGAAGGGCAAGGAGGCACTTGAGACATTGTGGAACGGTCTGAAGGACGTGAAGCGTTTCAAAGGCATCTTCTATTGGGAGCCGGAGTCCGAGCTTGCACGCAACGGCTACGACCTCGGTGCTTTCAAGGATGGCAAGCCGACCGTAGCACTTTCACCATTCGCAAAGAGATAATGTTACTGATTATGAAGAAGATATTGTTGGCGGCCCTTGCGGTTCTGATGTTAGCGTCCTGTGCGGAAAAGGCCCCACATGCCGCATGGACTTATGATGCCGTCGTTTATGAAATGAATGTGCGCCAATACACTCCGGAAGGCACTTTTGCTGCGGCCCAATCCCAGCTTCCGCGCCTGAAGGAACTCGGAGTGGACGTTATCTGGCTTATGCCGATTTACCCCATCGGAGAAAAGGAGCGTAAGGGGACTCTCGGCTCCTACTATGCCGTAAAGGACTATTGCGCAGTGAATCCGGAGTTCGGTACAATGCAGGATTTCGAATCCTTCCTCGCAGCAGCCAAGTCCCAGGGATTCCGTGTGATACTCGACTGGGTGGCGAACCATACATCACCGGATGCGGTGTGGATCGACTCGAAACCGTCCGACTGGTATGAGAGGGATTCGCTCGGAAACACTGTCGTTCAATATGACTGGACCGACATTGCCGCACTGAATTATGACAATGCAGATGTCTGGGATGCTCAGGAAAATGCAATGCGTTTCTGGATGTCCAAGGGCATTGACGGTTTCCGCTGCGATATGGCATGCGAGGTGCCTTTCGAGTTCTGGACGAAGACAATCTCCTCACTCAGAAAGGATTGGCCGCAGATGTACATGCTGGCCGAGGGCGAAGACCCTAAGCTGCATGAGTCCGGTTTCGACGCTTCTTATGCATGGGAACTGCATCATATCCTGAATGACATTGCACAGGGAAACAAGGGTGCCGATGACCTCCTGGAATATGTGAAGCATGATGCCGAACGCTTCCATAAGGATGCATTCCGTCTGATGTTCACTTCGAATCATGACGAAAATTCATGGGTCGGAACTGAATTCGAGAGAATGGGCGATGCTGCAAAAGTAATGGCGGTATTGACCTTCACGCTTCCTAATGGACAGCCTCTGATATATACCGGTCAGGAAATGGGTTGGAACCATCGTTTCCAGTTCTTCGAAAAAGACCCGATTCCTGCGTGGGAAGTGAATGAATTTACTCAGTTCTATCAGGATCTTATAAAACTCCGTCATGAGCATCCGGCATTGCGTCCGGGTGGCAAGGGAGGACGTTTCGAAGTGGTGTCAGCGGAGGACAGCACGCTTGTTTTCAGAAGGGTGCTGGGCAATGATGTGGTGACTGTCACTGCCCAACTTTGTTCTCCTTGGAATTGGAATTTGGATATTTAATGATATTTTTGCGTATGAAAAGAATATTTGGAATTATGACGGCAGTAATGCTTACGGCTTGTGTCGGAAATTCAGTTTTTGTTCCTGATTCTGTCGCTGATGCAGATATGGAGCAGGTCAGTAGAGTCGAACCGCTTTCGTGGTGGGTGGGGATGAAAGCCCCGCTCCAGCTTCTCGTACAAGGTGAAGGCGTTTCAGAGTACGATGTCGCTATCGAGGGCGGCAACGGGGTGAAAGTCAATAAAATACACAAGGCTGACAGCCCGAACTATCTGTTCATTGATGTCAATATCCTCAAGGATGCTGCACCTGGTACATATTATCTTGTATTCAGCAAGGACGGTAAGCCTGCGTTCAAGTATCCGTATGAGATTGCGGCCCGTGAATCGGGATCCGTCCAGAGGAAGAGTTATACTGCTGCGGACATGATATATCTCATTATGCCTGACCGTTTTGCAAACGGGGATCCGTCCAATGACTCTACTTCTGGCACCGCTGAGAAGTCTGACCGCAGCAAGTATTTCGGTCGTCATGGCGGCGATATAAAGGGAATCATTGACCATCTGGATTACATAGAGGATCTCGGCGCGACGGCGATCTGGTGCACTCCGCTGCTTGAGGACAATGAGCCGGATGGTTCATATCACGGCTATGCCTGCTCGGACTACTATCATATTGACTCGCGCTTCGGTTCCAATGAACTTTACCGCGAGATGGTGGCGAAGGCTCATGAAAAGGGCCTGAAGGTGGTGATGGATATCGTCACAAATCATTGCGGTACAGCGCATTGGTGGATGAAAGACCTTCCGTTTGCCGACTGGATTCATCAGTTCCCTGAATATACCGGGACCAATGTCTGCTTCTCGACCAATATGGACCCGAATGCTTCGAAGTATGACCTGAATCTCCAGGAGAGCGGCTGGTTCGTGCCTTCCATGCCGGATATGAACCTGGACAATCCGTTCACTCTCAAGTATTTCCAGCAGTGGGCCATCTGGTGGATTGAATATTCTGGCTTGGACGGCTTCAGGGTTGACACTTATCCGTACAATGAAAAAGAACCGATGAGCAGATGGTGCAAGGCTGTCCGCACGGAATATCCTAATTTCAATATCGTAGGGGAGTGCTGGATTTCATCCATTCCGCAACTTGCTTATTGGCAGGCTGATAACGAGAACAAGGACGGATTCAATTCGAATCTTCCGTCCATCATGGACTTCCCTCTGTATGATGCGATTTGCGCCGGCGTTCCGACTGATTCTCTTCAGTGGGGTGCGGGCATGACCAAGGTATATGACTGTCTTTCACACGATTTCGTATATCACGACCTTTCCAAGATGATGATTTTCCCTGGAAACCATGATACTGACCGTATCGGTGACGTGGTAAGGCAAAATCCTGACAGACTGAAACTTGTGATGACCATGATGGCTACTATACGTGGCTTCCCTCAGATTTTCGCAGGTGACGAGATGATGTTCGTCTCCAGGGACAGGAGCCAGGGACATGGCGGTCTCCGCGTGGATTTCCCAGGCGGCTGGGCAGGTGACAAGGAAAACTGGTTCACTGAAGAAGGACGCAAGACTGCATTGACAGGAACCGACGGCAAGCCTGTTGCGGCTGGTCAAGTGGCTGAACTTCACGATTTTACACGCAAGCTTTTCCAGTGGAGAAAGGGCAAGGGCGTGATTCACGATGGCAAGACCCTGCATTTCCTGACCAGGGACAATACCTACGCTTATTTCCGTTACAATGCTGATGAGGCGGTGTTTGTCTTTATCAACAATTCCCGCGGTCGCAAGTCGATTCCGTGGTCTCATTATGCGGAAATCGCTGACGGACTGTATGATGGCCATGATATCATGACCGGTGAAGTAGTTGAGGTCAATGATGCTACGGTAGTGGGTCCGCGTCAGGCGTTGGTAGTAGAGTACAAACGTAAATGAACATTGATATGAACCTTTTCAGAAGAATTCTTTTTGCAGGTGCTGCCCTTTGCGCGGCATCTGCATTGATTCAGTCCTGTGGCGGCTCTGGCCGTGCTGCGGCTGAACTTTCCGACGTCTCTGTCCTGAAGTCTCCGGACGGAAACCTCTCCATGAAATTCGGCATTGCGCCGGACGGAAGTCCTATGTATTCATTGAATTACGGGGAAACGGCAGTCATCAGACCGAGTCATCTCGGATATGAAATGCGTGGTGTGCTCAAGGCTCAGAAACTGGTTTTCGGGGACAAGGATATCAAGAAAGAGGACAAGAAACCTTGCTGGTCTTTCCATGACGGCTTCAAGGTGGAGAGCATTGACACTTGCTCTTTCGATGAGACATGGCAGCCTGTATGGGGCGAGGAGTCGGAGATTCGCAACCATTACAACGAATTGGCTGTCAATCTTGTGCAGCCTGCTTCCGATAAACGGATGACCATACGCTTCCGTCTTTTCGATGATGGTCTCGGTTTCCGTTATGAGTTCCCTGAGCAGAAGGGCCTGACTTATTTCGTGATCAAGGATGAACTGACGGAATTCGCTATGGGTGGCGATTACACAGCGCTCTGGATTCCAGGCGATTACGATACGCAGGAATATCAATATACAGTATCCCGTCTGAGTGAAATCAAGTCCAGGATGGAGGCTTCGATGTGCGGCAATTCTTCGCAGACTCCGTTCTCGATGACCGGTGTGCAGACTTCTCTCCAGATGAAGACTGACGAGGGTCTCTATGTGAATATCCATGAGGCAGCTCTGGTGGATTATGCGTGCATGCACCTAGATCTGGACCCTGCGACATTGACTTTCCGCTCTGAACTTACGCCTGACGCCCAGGGCTGGCGCGGTCGTCTCCAGACTCCGTGCAAGAGCCCGTGGAGAACTGTCCAGGTTGTGGACAATGCTTGTAAACAGCTGGAGTCCAGACTCGTGCTGAATCTCAATGAGCCTTGCGCCTATGATGACGTTTCATGGATTCATCCTGTGAAATATGTCGGTGTATGGTGGGAGATGATTTCCGGAAAGGGCACTTGGGCATATACTGATGACTTCTCTTCCGTGCATCTCGGCGTTTCAGATTATTCAGCGGCCAAGCCTAACGGCAGGCATTCTGCAAACAATGCGAATGTGCGCCGCTACATCGACTTTGCTGCCAAGCATGGCTTTGATGAGGTGCTGGTCGAGGGCTGGAATGTCGGCTGGGAAGATTGGGCGAACTGCAACAAGGATTACGTCTTCGATTTCGTGACCCCTTATCCTGATTTCGACATCAAGGCACTTAACGAGTATGCGCATTCCAAGGGCGTGAAACTCCTCATGCATCATGAAACTTCCTCATCTGTACGTAATTACGAGCGTCACATGGATGCTGCCTACAATCTTATGGAGAAGTATGGTTACGATGCGGTGAAGAGCGGCTATGTGGGCGATATCCTGCCTTTCGGCGAGTATCATTACGGCCAATGGATGAACAACCACTATCTCCATGCCATTAAGGAGGCTGCGAAGCATCATATCATGGTCAATGCCCATGAGGCTGTCCGTCCTACGGGATTGTGCCGCACTTATCCTAACCTTGTCGGCAACGAGAGTGCGAGGGGAACTGAGTATCAGGCGTTTGGCGGTACTGAGCCGATGCATGTCACTGTTCTTCCGTTTACCCGTCTGAATGGCGGTCCGATGGATTTCACTCCTGGTATCTTCGAGATGGATCTCTCCAAGTTCTGCTCGAATACGTCCAAGGTCAAGGCGACCATCGCCAACCAGCTTGCGCTCTACTTGACAATGTATTCGCCGCTCCAGATGGCAGCGGATTTCCCTGAGCATTACGAGCAGTTCGCCGATGCGTTCCAGTTCATCAAGGATGTAGCAGTGGATTGGCAGAAGAGCAAATACCTTCTTGCCGAGCCTGGTGATTATATAGTTGTTGCTCGTAAGGCCAAGAAGTCAGGTCAATGGTTTGCCGGCGGCGTTACTGACGAGAACAGCAGGACATTGGATATCCCGATGAATTTCCTCGACCCTGGCAAGACATATGTGGCGAAGATTTATGCTGATGCTCCTGATGCTGACTACGAGAAGAATCCACAGGCTTATGTGATTACTGAACAGGATGTCACATCTGAGAGTGTGGTTCCTGTATTCATGGCCCGCGGCGGCGGATTCGCCATCGAGTTCCGTGAAAAATAAGATTCTGTCCGTCATATGAAAAGCGGTGCGTGATTTCGTTTCACGCACCGCTATTTTTTTATGCTGCTGCCAGGCTTGTCCCATCATAGCGATGTTCGCCCTGTACATTGGGCGTGACGCGTAATTGGCTATGTATTAGTGTTTTAGGTGATTTCAGAGTTGTGAAAATACTAACTCTGAAAATGGCTAAATGCTTGTTGCTCAGCTATTTTCAGGTCACGCTATATGCCGCTGAACTCCAGGTCTGTACGGCAACAAGAAGCCCCTGTGAGGACCAGGCCCTCCCACTATCGTGGGCCCCTCCCTCTAGTGCCGAGGTCGGCAAGTCCCCACAGGGGCAACCTTGTTGCCGGTTACATATCCTTATATAATATCTGAATCTATTTGTGGAGTTACATTGACTTTACTCCGCCTTATGCGAGTCCAGAATCACGATGTCTTCATCAGCATTTTCAGGCATCTCGACATAGAACCAGTTGGCGGTCTTGGTCTTTTCGCCTTTGTCAGCGCTAACTACGGCATAGAAAAGATGGTCTCCCTTCTTCCAGCCTACTGCTCCGTTTCCGAACTTGTTCAGTGGATAGTCCTGGTAGATGCCGGGAGCATTGTCTTCAAAGTCGAGAATCAGGTATTTGGCATATGTAGCTTCATCCGCCTGACCGCTTCCGATGACATTGTGGTCTTCAGTAGATGAATAGAAGTGCTCTACAGCGCTGTTCGGGACATTGTGGCAGAAGATGGTGTTCTTTTCGCCTAATGGTCTGTACTCGAAAACGACCTCTGTCCACGGTGTGGTGGCAGCCTGCTCAGTGGTAAACTCGAAAACGCTTTCCTTGGAATCAGCAAGCTCTGAACCTTCTTCCGCCAAAGTCTTTACTTTCAGTACATAAGCGGTGTTGGCCTTCAGTCCGGCAAGTGTCACATACGGATCCGAAATGGTTTCTGCGCCGAGGCTGGTCTCCGGAGCATCCTTTGCCGCAATGTCATAACTGAACTTTCCGGAAGACGGAAGCCAGGTAACGCATACGCCGACGTCTGTCTTGCATGAATTCTTGAATTCAGGAGATGCGACTCTCTGGATGACACCTGTGGTGAACGATACGCTGGCGGTCTCAGAAGGCAGATAGTCAGGATCGCTCTGGCTCAATGCTGTTACATGGAAATTGTACTTGCTTCCTTCACTCAGGTCTGATACAGTTACGGAGGTGTTGGTGTATGTTGCATTTTCCGCAACGACTACACCTTCTGCCGTCTCCAGCTTATAGGAGTATGAATCTGCATGCTCAACGGCTTTCCACATGAAGGAGTACTCTACGGCACTGTGTTCCTGGAATGTGAGCTCTGGAGTGGCAAGTGATTGTGGATCAGAGTCCTTAGCGCATCCTGCAGCAAGGACCAGCAGCGAAAATGCTGCGACTTTCAATAGATTGTTGTACATGGATTAAATGATTTGTTAGTTCCTTTTATATAAATAAATGTAGGATTCGTGTTTTGCAAAACCACGCTGGCATAGCCTCGTGGATCGTTTACCAGTCACAATGTAGTCATTGTTCCGGTAATATCCAAGATATATTTGATAATCTTTTCAGCCTATCTTCCTTTTCTCTTCGTAAGCATCTCTGCCACGCAGATCGTCCAGACATACCAGCCCCAATTCTGACGACATTCCTTTGCACGCCGACAGCAACACGAGCCCGCTCAGCTCAGGGTGCTTCGCAAGCGGAATTCCTCAGGGAAGGCATCTTCAGATGCCGGACCGGAGTTGGCGGGCAGGGCAGCCGAGCGGCGATGGAAAGCCCGTAGGCCCTGATGTGCCCCCTTGAAAAGGGGGTTAGGGGGATTGAGATAAGCGGGCTATGCCTCTGTCCGTCGCGCCGCATCGCCCGATAGCATTTAGCTTCCATAAAAGTTTACTTTTTTTGGTAAACTTTTTTCAGGACGATACAGGACGCGCAACGCGTATTCCACTGGCTATCAGTAATTTAGGCATTTTCAGAGTTGTAAAAACTACAACTCTGATTTTGGTTAAATAATTGATAATCTGCAACTTACGCGCTGCGCCTCGTGCCGCTGAACTCCAGGTGTGTATGGCAACAAGAAGCCCCTGTGAGGACCAGGCCCTCCCGCTTCGCGGGCCCCTCCCTCTAGTACCGAGGGCGGTAAGTCCCCACAGGGGCAACCTTGTTGCCGGCCACAATGGCTTCGGTTATCTACATTTAGTGCATTTAGTGCAGCTGGTCGTCTAACGGAATTCTTTAGGGAACCAAGGCATCGCGGCGATGGAAAGCCCGTAGGCCCTGATCGCCCCTTGAAAAGGGGGTTAGGGGGATTGAGACAAGCGGGTCCGGGTATTTGCGACAGCAAATACGTGGAGGACGAAAAGGCCGCGCGGAGCGTCAGGGTTTGGGACAGAGACCCAATGAAAAACAAGGACGATGGCTTGGTCAGCTCATGGTGCTTCGCAATTCGCCGCAGGCATGCCGCTGTCCGGCGCGCCAGACGACGGGTATCAAAATAAAATCAACTTCAGAATAATCGTTAATTGAACATTAATAAAAAAAACGTATATTTGCCTTTGTGGATTATTCCGCAAAAGCAAGACATATTTTTATAACGAAGCATTTGCTATTATTTCGCGTTCTGCTAAAGCCTCGCAAACTTTTAAAGCAATAATTGACGCTGGAATATTAGCTGGAGCATCGCATTTGCGCTGCCCCATAACTCAGAATATAGCATGCTCGCGCCCTTTCGGGTGTGGGTATCTTATTTGAGTTAGAGGGTTGCTTGCGAGGCTACCCGGCAGAACGCAATAAGAAGCTCACGCCCTTCTTGTTGCGCTGGAGCGACTGATAGTAATGCTGTAACTATCAGTCAATATGGCAAATAACGAGAATCTCCATGCTGCCAACAAGGCGAAAAAGGACGAGTTCTACACACAGCTGTCGGACATTGAAAATGAATTACGTCATTACAAGTCGCATTTTAAAGGCAAGACTGTCTTGTGCAACTGCGACGATCCACGTGTAAGCAATTTCTTTCATTATTTTTCGTACAATTTCGAATATCTTGGACTAAAGAAACTGATCACGACATGCTATAAGAGTCAGGATATGAACATTTTAAGCATGAATGACTGTGAATCGGCGATTTATCTTGAGTATAATGGGGACAAAGATGGTGACAGGATTCCAAGTCCGGAGGAAATAGGGATTCATAATCTTGAAGAAGATGGCGATTTTCGTAGTCAGGAGTGTATAGAATTGCTCAAGCAGGCGGATATTGTGGTCACCAATCCTCCATTCAGTTTGTTCCGGGAGTATGTAGCTCAGCTCATTAAGTATGACAAGAAGTTCATAATCATTGGGAACCAAAATTCTATAATTTGCAAAGAGATATTTCCTCTTTTAAAAGAAAACAAAATATGGTTGGGATTCGGATTTAAAGGTAATGCGGGCCATTTTTACTCTAAATATTCAGATATAGCGACTGCTGGAGACCATAGAGAAGGAATGATTCGTGTCTCAGGTGTCACCTGGTATACTAATCTAGATATTCAAAAGCGGCATGAGGAACTAATTCTATACAAAAAATATTCTGAAGAGGAATATCCGAGGTATGATAATTACAACGCAATCAATGTAAATGTTACAGCAGATATTCCATGTGATTATGATGGAATTATGGGTGTTCCGGTAACGTTCCTCGATAAATATAATCCTGAACAATTTGAAATTATCTGGCAAGCTTCTGGAAATACAAGAGCTAGTGCTCCAAAAGAGATTCTCAATGAATTAGAGTATACGCCTCTTCCTGAAGATAGAGGAGGATGTGGCGTGGTGCACGGAAAGAGGGTATACTCACGAATTTTAATCCGTAAAAAACACTAAAACCCACTTCCCTATGAATATATCATTGAAAAAAATAACCGTCAGGGAACTCACTGCTGGTTACATTGACCATGAAGAAGGCGGAGTAAAAGGGTATTCCGGCAAATTAGACATCCGACCTCCTTATCAGAGAGAATTCGTTTATGATGACAAGCAGAGAGCCGCAGTCATTGATACTGTCATGAAAGGGTTTCCGCTTAACGTCATGTATTGGGCTACCAGAGAAGACGGAACGTTCGAAGTTATTGACGGACAGCAACGTACGATTTCTCTTTGCCAGTATGTGAACAATGATTTCAGCTTTGCCTTCAAGTCCTTCTGCAATCTTACCAATGATGAGCAAGATCGTATATTGGACTATGAACTAATGATTTACATCTGCACAGGTGCTGATAGCGAAAAATTGCAATGGTTCAAGACAATCAATATCGCCGGTGCTAAATTGATGGATCAGGAGCTTCGCAATGCCGTTTATTGTGGCCCGTGGCTGGCAGATGCCAAACGTTATTTCAGTAAGAGCGGTTGTGCGGCATACGGCATAGGAAGCCGATATCTCAATGGCTCTCCCATCCGTCAGGATTTTCTTGAAACGACCATCCGTTGGATTTCTCATGGAAACATTGAAACGTATATGGGCAAGCACCAGCATGATCCGAATGCAAATGAGTTGTGGCTCTATTTTACTAATGTCATCCAGTGGGTAAATGCTACATTCAAGACATATCGAAAGGAAATGAAGGGCGTCCCTTGGGGTGAATTGTATAATAAATACGGTAAAGAAATCATTGATACTGAAGCTCTTGAAAACAGAATCAAGAAACTGATGATGGATAGTGACATCAAGAAAAAATCCGGAATTTATTCCTATGTTCTGGATGGTGATGAACATCATCTGGATCTCCGCGCATTCGATGAAAATACCAAACGCGAAGTCTATGAACGCCAGGGAGGACATTGCGCCAATCCTGAATGTCTACGTAAGGATGAAGTTTTGGATATCAGTGAGATGGAGGCTGACCACATTACCCCATGGCGTGACGGAGGACGAACCACTGCTGATAATTGCCAGATGTTATGCCGTGACTGCAACCGTCGGAAAGGCGCAAGATAAACATTTCGCAATTCGCCGCGGGTCATGATGCTGCCCAGCTTGGACGATACAGAGCATGCAACCATTAAATCGCTGAGCGATAAAGAGTTAACCATTTTCAGAGTTGGCATTTTTACAACTCTGAAAAGCGCTAAACACTTATCTATCAGTCATTTACAGGTTGCGCAGAGAACCCGGCCGGTAGTCTGATGACGACTTTTAATTCAGCTACACGGACACCGCGCTAAATATAGCTAACAGAAGTCATTGTGGCTGGCAACAAGGTTGCCCCTGTGGGGACTTGCCGACCTCGGCACTAGAGGGAGGGGCCCACGATAGTGGGAGGGCCTGGTCCTCACAGGGGCTTCTTGTTGCCGGTTACACGTATTCTGTCAGGCCAACTGCTTACAGTCTGCTGGGAGATTAAAAAAGGAATTTGCCGCTTAAGGCGAGAATAATTATCTTTGCAAGATGTGATTCTCTAAGGGGCAGCGGCAAGGGGCAGCGGCGCTTTTCAAGGGTCTGACCCTTGATGCCTGGATAAAGGTGCTTGGCTGAGTCCTTGATGCCTGAATGAAGGTGCTTGGCTGAGCCCTTGATGCCTGAATGAAGGAGCTTGACTGAGCCATGGGGCCTGGATAAAGGTGCTAAACAGAGCGCTTGAAGCTTGGATGAAAGTGCTACGCAGAGTCCTTCGGGCTTTGAATGAAGGTGCTAAGCAGAGCCCTTGAGTGTTACATGACGGACAGGAACAAGTTTAAAAATTAGACAATACGTAAATGAAAGAATTCTGGCAAGTACTGGTCAAGTACGTCAAACCATACAACGGATATCTGGGTGGAGCCGTTGTGCTGAACATTTTGTCAGCAGTGCTCAACATCTTCTCCTTCTCACTTATCATCCCGATACTCCAGATACTCTTCAAGATGGACACCACGGTCTATACATTCATTCCGTGGGACTCCACTGACGCGTCATTCAAGGAAATCGTCATCAACAACGCCTACTACGGCGTCACAATGCTCATACAGGACAAGGGCGCATCTGTAACATTGCTCCTGATGTGTCTGTGGCTGGGAATCATGACCTTCTTCAAGACATCCTGCTACTTCGGTGCATCAGCGATAATGATACCTATACGTACAAGCGTCGTGAGAGACATGAGGCGCGAGCTCTACAACAAGATTCTCACCCTCCCTCTCGGCTTCTTCTCACAGGAAAGAAAAGGAGACATCATCGCACGAATGAGCGGCGACATCGGAGAAGTCGAGAACTCGATAATGAGCACATTGGACATGCTCCTCAAGAACCCGATACTCATCATCTTCTATATCGGCACATTGATAATCACAAGCTGGCAGCTCACCATTTTCACGGTTCTCGTGGCACCGCTTCTGATCTGGCTCATGAGCGCACTCGGCAGAACATTGAAAAAACGCTCACTTCAGGCACAGGCGCTGTGGAGCGACACCATGTCCCAGCTCGAAGAGACATTGGGCGGACTCAGGGTAATCAAGGCATTCGTGGCAGAGGACAAGATGCAGAACAGATTTGACAATGTCACCGAGGCCGTGAAGAAAAAGACCGGTAGAGTCGCTACAAGACAGGCACTTGCACATCCTATGAGCGAATTCCTCGGCACAGTCCTGATTATGATTGTGTTATGGTTCGGCGGAACCATCATCCTCAGCGAAAAAGCCTGGTTCGACGCTCCTACATTCATATTCTACATGGTGATACTGTACAGCGTCATCAATCCGTTGAAAGACTTCGCCAAGGCCGGCTACAATATCCCTAAAGGTATGGCTTCAGTAGAGCGAATCAATAAAATCCTCGATACCGTAAGCACCATCACCGAGAAACAGCAGGCGAAAGAAACTGACGGATTCAATGATGCCATCACATTCGAGCATGTCGGATTCTCCTATAGTGCGGACCGCAAGATATTGGATGACATCAACCTGACCGTGAAGAAAGGCCACACCATCGCGATTGTGGGTGAGTCAGGAGCCGGAAAATCTACACTCGTGGACTTGATTCCGAGATTCTACGACGTGACTGAAGGCAGCATCAAGATAGACGGAACCGACCTGCGTGACCTGAAAATACACAGCCTGCGCAGCCTGATGGGCAATGTGAACCAGGAGCCGATATTGTTCAACGATACCATTTTCAACAATATAGCTTTCGGTGTGGAAGGCGCTACAATGGAAGATGTGATAGCTGCAGCCAAGATTGCCAATGCGCATGAATTCATAATGGAGAAAGAAGACGGCTACAACACCAATATCGGAGACCGCGGAATGAAACTTTCCGGTGGACAGAGACAGAGAATAAGCATTGCCAGAGCCATACTGAAAAACCCTCCGATCCTTATCCTCGATGAAGCTACAGCATCACTCGACACCGAATCCGAAAGACTCGTTCAGGAGGCATTGGACAGACTTATGAGCAGCAGGACCACCATCGCCATCGCTCACCGTCTTTCCACCATCAAGAATTCAGATGAGATTATCGTAATGCACGAAGGCCATATCGTAGAGCGCGGCAAACACGAAGAACTCCTCGCCCTCAATGGCTATTACAAGAAGCTTACGGATATGCAAAGTCTTTAGTGTCAATACTATATGGAAAAGAAGAAACTTACTGTACCTTTCGTCGCAGGACTTGACAGAGCGACAGATATAGAATCATTCAGCGCAATGCTGACAAATGCAGTCGAGGAAACTCAGACCGGCTCTGCCCAGATAGACACGGTGAACTGGCCGGAAGATTTTCCGTACAAGCCATTCTGCAAGGTCAATGTGGGCTGGTGCAAGAAAGGTATAGGTATCCTTTATACTGTAAATGGCCTGGACTTGCGAGCTCAGGCGTTGGAAGACAACGGCCCTGTATGGGAAGACAGCTGCTGCGAATTCTTCGTTGCAGACCCCAAAGACGGAACATATTACAATTTCGAGTTGAACTGCATCGGGACACTTCTTGCCGCAAAACGCAAAAACCGTCAGGATTGTACCCACTATCCAGCAGAAAAGCTCAAGCAGATTCGCAGATTCAGCACATTGGAACATGAGGCGGTAGAGATCAATGACAAAGAGTTCAGCTGGAATTCAGGACTGTTCATCCCATTCAGATTCATGGGCATTGACCCGGAAAATCTGCCGGATACCGTCAGCGCGAACTTCTACAAATGCGGCGACAAGACAGCCCATATACATTTTGTGAGCTGGTCCCCGATAGGTTGTGAAAAACCTGATTTCCATAGACCGGAATACTTCGGCACCCTCGAATTCGCGAAGCCTATACTTGCGAGGCGCTGCCTGATCTATCCTGTGCTGATGGCTCTGTACTTCATTGCCGTAGGATTCCTTTGCTTCGGACATTTCGATAACATCGACATGGCGTCCGGAATGTTTTTAGGCATCCCTACAGACAAGATAGTGCATTTCTCCATGTTCTTCCCGTTCCCGCTGCTCGCCTATGCGACATTCGGCCGGAAAATCAAAGGGAATTTCAGGACAATATTGTCAATAGTGCTGATATTTGCGGCCGGCTGCATTCTCGCCATCGGCACCGAACTCGGCCAGGGCCTGACAGACTACCGCAGCTGTGATATCAATGATTTCCGCGCTGATGCCATAGGTATGGCTGTCAGCTCCATAATCCTCGTGTGCATAGAATTTTTCAAACGCAAAAACAAGTAACAATAGCATAATCCAGCGATGTTCCGCAAATTTCTCTTTATTTGCATTATCTGTTTTTCGATAGGACAAGCAGCTGATGGCCAAAGTCTTGTCCTCTCAGACTATAGGAAGAAGTGTGATACTCTGCAGACATTGGTCCGGGAACGAACCACCGTCCAGACCGCTCTCAGGCTCAAGTCAGTGATGCGGAGGAACGGCGTGCTGGACTTTTATTTTTCTTCGACAATCGGAGACATCCCCTGGACACCTGACGACGTGAGATGGCTGAAGAAGACACTTCATGAAATCTCGCCGGTCGAATATTCACACTACAAGATAGGAGACATCTATTGTGAGAGGACTCCGCTTCAGAGCATGGCATTCAATGCTCCGGGTAACAACGGACATCCCGCCGAGCATAATTGGCGATATTCAGGAAATCTTTCCGATGAGCCGCCGCTTGTGCGGAATGCGGACGGCCAGATTTACAGCAGAGGCTTGTCCGGCAGGCACATAGCGCTGTGGCAGAGCCACGGAAGGTACTATGAAGCCAAGACAGGGAGATGGGAATGGCAGCGGGCACCGCTTTTCACCACGGTCGAGGATATGTACACGCAGAGTTATGTGCTTCCGTTTCTGATACCGATGTTGGAAAATGCAGGCGCCTACGTGATGACTCCGCGCGAAAGAGATACCCAGAAATATGAGGTCATCATTGACAATGACCTGTCTTTCCCTGGAACGCGTACAGGACTCATCCGTCGCTCTGGAACATATTCAGAATCAGGTAGATGGCAGGATGCCGGCATCGGATTCGCAGACGCCAAGGAGGTTTACAGCGGCGATGACAATCCCTTCACGCTCGGCTCGTCCAGAAAAGCAAATTGCGTCCCTACTGAGAAGGGCAATGCCGTAGCCTCCTGGACACCTGACATCCCGGAACGCGGAAGTTATGCGGTCTATGTATCTTATACGACACTTCCGAACAGTACAAGTTCGGCACATTACACCATAAACCATCTTGGCGGAACCAGTCATTTCCTGGTGAACCAGAAAATGGGCGGAGGCACGTGGATTTATCTCGGCACCTTCGAATTCGAGGACGGCAGGGATTGTCGCGTCACATTGGACAACGGCACTTACGGCAACGCTTCATTTGAAAGAGGTACGGCAGTTACCGCCGACGCGGTCAAAATCGGCGGCGGAATGGGCAAGATCGCCAGGGGCAATGATGATGTGCCTGTAGAAAAATGGACAGTCTCGGGACTGCCGAGCTTCACGGAAGGAGCATTGTACTGGATGCAGTGGGCCGGAGCCGATTCGACAGTCATAAGAAGATATGACAATGACTACACTAATGACTATGGCGACAGGGGAGCATGGGTGACAATGATGAGCGGCGGCTCTAAAATGGCCCCGAAAGTGGAAGGCAAAGGAATACCGTTCGACCTGTCATTCGCGTTTCATACCGATGCCGGCGTCATGCCCGGCGATACCACTGTCGGAACATTGTCGATATATACATTGATAAGCGAAGGCTCCAGAAAATATGCTGACGGAGAGGACCGGATTTTAGGCAGGATACTTGCCAATGACATTCAGTCCCAGATAGTTGCGGACGTGAGACGCCAATATGAACCGGACTGGAACCGACGCCAGCTGGCAAATCGCTCCTACAGCGAAGCCAGGACTCCATCCGTACCTGCAGCGCTTCTCGAACTGCTTTCACATCAGAATTTCGCTGACATGAAATACGGACTCGACCCGGCATTCAGGTTCACCGTGAGCAGGGCCGTTTACAAGGGAATGCTCAAGTTCCTGAGCGGAAGATACGGAGTGCGTTACTGCGTACAGCCGCTTCCGGTACATTCATTCTCAGCGACATTGACAGGCGAGGGAAAAGTGCAGCTCAGCTGGAGACCGACCTTGGATTCCCTCGAACTGACGGCAATGCCGGACAGATATATGCTCTATACGAGGATTGACGACGGGGCTTTCGACAACGGTGAACTCCTCACAGGACTCCGCCACGAAGACGGACGTCTGACAATAGACAGGAATATAGACCAAGGACATATCTACAGCTACCGGATAGTGGCATGCAATGAAGGCGGACGCAGTTTCCCGTCCGAGACACTCAGTGTGGGCGAGGTGGAGTGCTCTCTGCATACTGTGCTGGTAGTCAATAATTTCGACCGTGTGGCCCCTCCAGCGTGGTTCGACACGCCGACTTACGCTGGCTTTGACGAGAGACTCGATGCAGGAGTGCCGTATATGTATGAAATCAACAAGATTGGCGAGATGTACCAGTACCGCAGGGACTTGCAGTGGCTGGATGACGACAATCCCGGTTTCGGCGCATCATATACCGACAATGCCGGCAGACTCGTTCCGGGCAACACCTTCGATTTCACTACCATACACGGAAAATCCCTGATGGCTGCCGGATATAGTTTCTGTTCTTCGAGTGTCAATGCTTTCGAGACGGACAGCCTCAGACTTCACGGTTTCTGGACCACTGACATCCTCTGCGGCAAGCAGGCAAGCACCCCTGCAGGACGTGGCGTCATACAGAATAGCAGGTTCCAGGTAATGCCTGTAGCGCTTCAGAAGGCAATACGCTCTTGCACCGGCAAAGGTGGCAACATCCTGATTTCCGGAGCAAATATCGGTACTGATCTCTGGGACCAGATCTATCCTGTCGGACGTGACAGTCTGTATCAGGCTGGTGCACAGGAGTTTGTAAAGGAAGTTCTCGGCTATAAATGGCTTACGAACTATGCCTCCCGCTGTGAAGAAGTCAGGCCAATGCCGGGAAAAATCATGCAGATGACAGATTTTTGCACCCCGTTTGCATTTTATCAGAAACCAAATGACTATATTTACAATGTCGAGACTCCGGACGGACTGCTGCCCGCTTCTGACAATGCATTTGAATTCCTCAGATACATTGACACGGGCATTTCGGCAGGTGTCTGCAATGTCGGCAACGGGTATCGCAGCGCAAGCATAGGATTCCCGATAGAAGTCATCAAGGATGAACAGGACAGAGTGGCTCTGCTGAAAGCCGTACTTGATTTCTTCAGTACCACAAAACACTGAATATTATGACAAGTCGCGAAAAAGAATTACTTCACCTTCTGCATAAAGAGGTAAAGCCTGCGCTCGGATGTACTGAGCCTATTGCCGTGGCTTTGGCGACAGCTAAAGCTGTGGAACTTGTTTCAGAACGTGTTTCACTGGACCGTATGACGTCGCAGATGAAGCTGCACGTGTATGTGAGCGGCAATATCCTGAAGAACGGTATGGGTGTGGGTATCCCCGGAACCGGTATGATCGGGCTCAGGATTGCAGCAGCGCTCGGTGCCGTATGCGGCAGGTCAGAATATGGCCTGGAAGTTCTCAAGGACTTGAATGACAACGCCATAAAGAGAGCGAAGGAACTTGTGGCCGAGGGCAATGTCTGCATCGACAGGGAAGGGAATTGCCATAAGCTTTATGTGAAATGTGTAGTCGAGGCGGAAGGACACAGCGCCTGGTGCGTCATAGAAGACGAGCACGACAGGATAGTGGAAACCGGCATTGACGGAGAAGTGAAAAAACACTCACAGTCAGAAGACACGGGCGGCTGCGAAGAACGTGAAACAAGAGATTATCACTTGACTGTCAAGGAGATATATGATTTCGCAGGAAGCGTGGACTATGAGGACATCAAGTTCATACTTGAAGACCGTACACTGAATCTTGCACTCGCACAGGAAGGTCTGAAAGGGGATTACGGGCTGAAGGTCGGCAAGACTATCCAGGCCAATGCCGATACCGTTTTCGGCAATGATTTCCTCTCTTATGCCATGGCATTGACAGCGGCAGCCTCGGATGCGAGAATGGCCGGATGCACTTTGCCTGCGATGAGCAATTCAGGAAGCGGCAATCAGGGCATTACGGTAAGCATGCCGATAATCGCCTATGCATTGAAATACGATGTCTCAGACGAAAAACTGGCCAGGGCGCTCATCCTGAGCAACCTTGTGGCCATTCACATCAAGGGTTATCTCGGCAGGTTGTCGGCTCTCTGCGGCTGCGTGGTGGCTTCCACAGGTTCGTCCTGCGGTTTGGTCTGGCTCAAGGGCGGCAGCTATGAAATGGTCTGCTCGGCCATCAAGAATATGATCGGCAACATTACCGGCATGGTCTGCGACGGGGCTAAAGTCGGCTGCGCGATGAAGGTGGCTTCGGGCGTGTCGAGCTCCATCCAGTCCGCGGTTCTGGCTCTCGACGGTATCCATGCCTGCGAGACCGATGGTATCATTGACAAGGATATCGAAAAGACTATCAGCAACTTGGGCAGCGTAGGCTCGACCGGAATGGAAATGGCAGATGACCTCATCCAGAAGATTATGGTCTGCAAATAGCGCGGGCCCATTCCGGACAATATGAATCACAGCAACGGGCAGGTCGCCCGAAACTTTAAAAACAATTAGGCGATGGATATAGATTTCGTGATTACTTGGGTCGATATGAACGACCCGGAATGGAAGAAGAGTTTCGCTAAAGCCAAAGGAACTATCGACAATTCACAAAACCAATATTCGGAGGCTCGTTTCAGAGATTACGGATTCCTGAAATACTGGTTCAGGGGCGTGGAGAAGTTCGCGCCTTGGGTAAGAAAGATTCATTTCGTTACCTGCGGACAGAAGCCGGAATGGCTCGACACTTCAAATCCGAAACTGCATCTGGTGAACCATTCGGACTATATCCCGGAGAAGTACCTGCCTACATTCAATTCTACGGTCCTTGAGTTTTACCTGGACAGAATCCCCGGTTTGGCAGAGCATTTTGTTTATTTCAATGATGATTTTTATCTGACCAGTCCTACCGGGCCGGACCGGTTCTTTGCCCCCGACGGGCTGCCTTATGATATCGCCGTTTTCCGTATGAACACGGGACTGAGCCTCTGGTCCAAGACCCTGCGGAACAATGTGAGGCTAATCAACAAGCATTTCGACAAGAAGGAAATTCTCAAGCGAGACCATGACAAATGGTTTTCTCCGGAGTATGGAAGCAAGGCCAATCTTACGAGATTGTTTAGTGCGTACGGCAAGTTTCTGACTATCAGGATTCCGCATAACGCGCAGCCATATCTGAAATCCACTTTCGCCAGTGTTTGGGATGCTTGCCAGCCAGAGCTGGAGGAGGCTTCGACCCATACGTTCAGAAGCGAGACTGACTTGACTCCTGAACTTTTCCGCACCTGGCAGATCTGCAAGTCGGATTTCGAGCCGTACAACACTTACAAGGATACGAAGATGTTCCCGCTTATGGTGAAGCCAAAACAGGCTGTTGAGGCCATCAGAAAGCAGAAATACAAGTTGGTCTGCATCAATGACAGCGTGCACATCCGCAATTACGAGCAGGTGATGCAGAATCTTGAGGCTGCCTTTCAGAGCATCCTCCCTGACAAATCTTCTTTTGAACTGTAAGGATTACATCGCGCGTTCGATGTAGTGGAAGATGAGCCAGACACGGCGTTTGAGGACATTCATGTCCAGCGAACCGACCGTGTCGTAGGGCTTGTTGTTGTTCATCGTAATGCCGGACGTGAACAGCACGGCCGGAACTCCGTTCTCGAGGAACACGCGCTGGTCCCCGATGCGGCGGTAGAATATATTGGTGAAGTCCCGGCTTCCGAAATAGTCATAACCGAGTTCAAGGTTGGTCCCGTATTTCAGATTGCACAGACTCAGGATATCGGATTTTTCAGCGCCGAGAGCATCCCTGCCCAGCAGAATGATGAAATCCTTTCTGCCGGATTTGAGCGTGCTCATTGTCCCGCCGATCTGGTCAATGTTTACTGCGAGTCTGATTTTCTCCGCCGGAATCGGCTCGCCCGTAACAGGGTCTGTCAGTTTGCCTTCACTGATCATTTTCCACAGGGCCTTGGAGCCTTTCATGCTGCTGGATTTGGCATCCAGTGCGGCGAAGATGATGTTGCAGTCATAGGCCCGGCCGAGGTGACGCATGGCAGCGAACATTTCAGCGGTGCCGAGCATTGCCACGACTCCAGAGGCGTTGCTGTCCGCGCTCGGGTACATGACGCCGTTCAGCGTGCCTGTCCCGTCGTAGTGCGCCATCACTATTATGTATGAGTCACGATGCCTCTTGGTCGATGCAGGTATCATTCCGACGATGTTCCGTCCGAACGGCTCGTAGAAATGAGTGGAGAAATGCTTTCCGCAGGGAAGCAGGCCAATGTCACGGTATCTTCTGATGATCCACGAAGCCGCTTCCGTATTTCCCCGCGTGCCGGTGCCTCGTCCGCCGCAAAGCGAATCAGAAAGAAACTCTATCTGCCTGTATAACTTGCTTTCCCAAACCACATTATGCGCCTGTGAACTGCTGATGGCCCCGATGGATACAGTGGATTGCGCCTGTGCCATAAGCGGGAACAATGCGGACAATGTCAGGTACAATATAATTTTTTTGCTCATTTTTCTCCGTATCGGAATGATAATTGATTATCTTTGTAAGATGTTGGTAAAATTTCACATCGTCCAAGAAAACTTTCAAAATTAGGAATTCCTGATGAAATTCGGAAATTTAAAATACGTGCTGATACCTCTTCTGCTGTTTCTGATATCTTTTTCAGAAACTTTTGCGCAGTATGACAAGGACGTGTTCTTTTTCCGGGGCCGAAGTGCACTTGCAGAGGGGAAATACTCAAACGCCATAAGCAGTTTCAACATATTGGCCCGCATTGACAGTACCGATTACTGGACCTTCTTCTACAGAGGCATTGCCAAATACAATCTGGGCGACCTGCGTGGAGCTCGTGGCGATTTCAATACTTCCGTGCGTCTGAATCCTGTATTCACGTCCGGATACCATTACAAGGCCATTACCGAAAGCCGTTTCGGAGATTACGACAAGGCATTGGCCGACCTCCAGACCGCGATAGGCCTGAGACCGGGCTACATTGGCCTTTACTATAGCCGTGGAGTGACGTATTTCCTCTCTCAGCAGTTCGACAAGGCTGTGGAAGACTTCGACAAGTACATCAGGAAAGAGCCCAAGGACCCGTCTGCGTATCTGAACAGGGGAGCGTGCAGGCTGTTCCTTCAGGATACCACCAAGGCATTGGCCGACTACAACAAGGCCATCTCGCTGGACCGTTTCGAGCCGGAGGGCTTTATCCGCAGGGGACGGCTTTATGCGTCTCAGCACAAATATCAGGAGGCTATTGCCGACATGAACATGGCCATAAGCCTGGATTCGACCAGTACATTGGCCTATTTCAACAGGGCGATAATGTTCTATGAGCAGAATGACTACAATTCGGCGATGGCTGACTTGAACAAGGTGCTTGAGGAAGAGCCCGGCAATGCATTGACACTGTACAACCGCAGCCTTATCTACGCGCAGGTAGGCAGTTACGAGGAGGCGCTGCAGGATATGGACAGGGTGATAAACATAAACCCGGGCAATGTGCTGGCGTACTATAACCGTGCATCATATTTCGTGAACATGTCCAGGTGGCTCGATGCCAAGGAGGATTATGACAAGGCCATTGAACTGTATCCGGATTTCGCGAAGGCCTATATGAACCGTTCATATGTGGAGAACATGCTCGGAATGAAGGCCGAGTCAAAGAAGGACTACGATACGGCGAACCGTAAGGTCAGCGAGTATCGGGCCAAGACAGGGGAGGGGCTGGCCTCGTTTGCGGATACGACCAAGAAGTACAGTTCGCTGCTGTCTCTGGATGCGGATTTCGCGAAGAAGGATTTCGATGACGAGATGCTCCAGCACAGGGACGTGGACGTGCGCCTTAGGCCGTTGTTCCGTTTTCGTCTTGCAGACGAGTCGAACAATGTGCAGTATGCATTGCGCAACAGGTTCGAGAATGCCCTCATTGACAAGTTCGAGCGGGAATCCGCCGTTCCGGTGGTGCTGTCGAATCTCGACACTGTGAAGTTCTCGGCCGGCGGCAAGAACCATGACAAGATATACTCTCTGCCTAAGGACAATGCGGGGGGCGAGTTCCTGAAGGCGCTCAGCGATGTGGCCGGGAAGCAGTACAATTCAGCATTGGCCCATTATGACAATGCCCTGGATGCGGAGAGCCGCGACAAGTACTCTACGTTGTACCGCGCGTTCTACTATATGAACAGGGCCGTGTTGAGGGCGGATATGATAGATTTCATATCATCCATTGAGAACAATGTACAGACGCTGACGATGGATGACCAGGGAACCACCCGAGCGAGGGTGAGGGACCAGGTGAGCCGCCAGTATGACTATACTGATGCGATAAATGATATGCAGGAGTCGCTGTCCATAGTTGACGACATACCGTATCTGTATTACAATCTCGCGAATATCCAGTGTCTGTCTTCTTCTTATGTGGAGGCGATAGGAAACTATTCCAAGGCGATTTCGCTTTATCCTTATATGGGTGATGCGTATTTCAACAGGGGACTGGTCCTTATCTATCTGAAGGACAAGGAGAAAGGTTGCATTGACCTGTCCCGTGCCGGTGAGCTTGGCGTGGGCGACGCATACGGCGTGATCAAGAAATATTGCGAGAGCGAAGAAAAGTAAGGGAATCATGATAAGAGGAATTATATTTGATATAGGCGGCGTGCTGATAGACGTCGATGTGGAAAGGGACAAGAAGGTATATGAAGAGGTGCTTGGCTATACGAAAATCGACGAGCTTCTCGACCCGTGCCATCAGAAAGGCATATATTCTGACTTGGAGGAGGGCAAGGTCTCTGACGACGAATTCAGGCAGTACATCCTGAAGGATTCGCGTCCGGGAAGCACACCTGAGGATGTGGACAGATGCGTAGGCGCACTGCTTGTCGGGATGCCCAAGTACAAGGCTGAGCTTATGACGGAGCTCTCCGGGAAATACGACCTGTTTTTCCTTTCCAACAACAATGGTATCTCCATGCGCTTCTGCCACAAGATAATAGAGGAGGCCGGATTTGACTGGAAAACCGGCATCAGACAGGAATTCCTTTCATATCAGATGAAGATGCTCAAACCTGGACAGGAGATTTTCAGGGAGTCGATACGCAGAACCGGCTTCAAATCGGAGGAACTGCTGTTTATCGACGATTCCGCTGCCAATGTCGATGCTGCCGTCAATGCAGGTATGCATGCAGTGCTATACAAATACGGAACAGATTTGAGAGAGGTGTTGGAAAATTCATTGAAGGAGGATAAACAATGCTCAGATTTTTAAGCTTGTCAAGCGGCAGTTGCGGAAATTGCTATTATCTCGAGCACACGGATTCCGACGGGACCCCACATGCGTTGCTGATAGATGCCGGAGTGAGCCTGAGAAGACTGAAACAGGTGCTCCAGGCCAATTCTCTCGACGAGAATTCGTTCAGTTCGGTCCTCATCACCCACGACCATATGGACCATATCCGCAGCCTCGCATCGTATTGCAAGCGGCTGAAGAAGCCTGTTTACGCGACATCGGAGCTGCATTCGGCCCTCGCTGCCCATTCCTTCGGCGAACCCTATCTGGGTCAATGCAGATGTGAACTCAAGCAGGATGCGTGGAACGACATCGACGGGTTCAGGGTAAAGTATTTCGTGGTGCCTCACGATGCGACCCAGACGGTCGGCTACTACATAGCCGCAGGCGACCGCAAGTTCGTGATTATGACTGACTTGGGGCGTATGACCGATGAGGCTCTCAAGTATGCCGGCGAGGCTGATACAGTGGTGGTGGAATCGAATTATGATATGGATATGCTCATATCCGGTCCTTATACCCATGAACTCAAGATGCGTATATGCCAGGGACACGGACACCTCAGCAATGACGAATGTGCCAATGCCATCAGCAAATTCTATCATCCGGGCTTGAAGAACGTCTTTCTCTGCCATCTGAGCGAACATAACAATACGCCGGAACTTGCATATGGCTCGGCATCCGCCGCGCTCAAGTCAGCTGGCGCTCCGGACGGGACAGTGCTGCTCAGGGCATTGCCACGTCAGACCCCGTCAGGAATGATAATATTATAAAACCATATATATGAAATCAGTAAAACGGATAATTCTAATTTCATTGCTGGCGATAGCGATGATTCCTGTTTCCTGCACACGTCAGGACAAGGTGAAACCTACCAAGAATGTGATACTGATGATTCCGGACGGGACATCTACAAGCGTCCTTTCCGTTGTCAGATGGTATAGACAGCATCAGAATCCTCAGAATGGTACTGCCACATTGGCGACAGACCCGTATCTCTGCGGACTGGTCAGACAGAGCTGCTCTGACTCTCCGATTCCTGCATCTCCTGCTGCAATGACCTCATTTATGACCGGTTACAAGGCTCAGGGCTCGAATCTGTCAGTATATCCTGCAAGAAAAGAGGGACAGGATCTTGTCAATGTCAATGCGGACAGCACCTGGCAGCCTCTTTCTACTGTTATGGAAGCTGCCAAGATTCTCGGACACAAGTCCACAGGACTGGTAGTGACCGTCATTGCCACACATGCGACACCTGGCGCAACTACAGCGCACACCGTGTCCAGAAGCGACAACTACAACATTATCAGACAGATGGCTTCAAACCGTGTGGATGTCCTTTTCGGCGGTGGAGTCAATTATATCGATGATGACGTGAAGTCCATATTGGATGACAACGGAATCAGTTACATTGAAAAGGATGTTCCTGCATTCAGGGCTGCAGACAAGGCTCCTGTATGGTCGCTGTTCTCTGACGAGGACATGGCTTTCGACCTGGACAGGGATACGCTCGCGGAGCCGTCACTTTGTGAAATGACTGAAAAGGCGTTGTCTCTGCTTTCCAAGGACAAGAAAGGCTTCTTCCTTATGGTGGAGGGCAGCAAGGTGGACTATGCTGCTCACAGCAATGACCCGATGGGCATTATTTCAGAGTACGATGCTTTCGACAAGGCAGTTGCAGTGGCTATGGATTTCGCCAAAAAGGACGGAAACACTACCGTCATCGTGGTTCCTGACCATGGAAATAGCGGAATGACCATGGGAGACAATGACTACAAGAACTATTACAAGAAAGGCCTGGATTCGGCAATGGCCATGCTTCCTCAATACAAATGTACCGGATATGGCCTGTCCTGCATGATTCAGACGCACAGTGTGGACAAGATCCGCCCGTTGTTCAAGGAGTACGCAGGCATTGACCTGACTCCTGCTGAGGAGAAGGCAGTCATGGAATCGAGAGGCAATATCGAGCAGGACTATATGAAAGTGTCATTCTCAAGGAATCTTATGAGCGTGATAACCAAGATCTTGAATGAACATGTCCATTTCGGATATGCAAGCGGCTGCCATACCAGCGAAGATGTGTTCCTTGCGGTTTACAATCCTAACGGACAGGTTCCTATGGGATGGATTGACGGTACTGACCTTGCCGGTTACATGTATGATCTGCTCGGCGTGAAAGGCTCATTGGACGAGCTTACATCGCAGATATTCGTCAAGTCTGATGTCCTTCTCCAGGGCCATGAAACTACAGTTGAGGGCGACAAGAAGTCTCCGGTGCTCGTGATTGACGGTAAAGTACGTGTTCCTGCCAACCGCTCCTACATCGAGGTTGACGGCCAGAAAAAGGAACTCGCGAGCGTTTCAGTGTATGTCCCGAAGAACAAGAACTTCTACATCTCGCGGGAGATCCTCAAATATCTCTAAGACTTCTTCTGAAAAACAAAACGGGTGAGCAGAATTCTGTTCACCCGTTTTGTTTTGCTCAGCCTTTTTACTCAGCCTTGGAACCGTCCTGCTTCTGCGGCTCCGCGTCTGTATTCGGAGTTTCAGCCTTCTGCGGCTCGTCTCCGTGAGCGTCCTTGTATTTGAAGCGGCGGATTTTCTGTGTCGCAGTCTTCTCGAAGTTTTCTTTTACGACTTCCACGGTGTTGACCTTGGAAGACTTGCCTACATGCTTGTTCACGTAGTCGAGAACGGCTTTTTTCTTGGCCTGGAGGTTGTCGAAGAACTTGTCCTCGGTTTCCTGGTTCCAGTCCAGGACATTGTCATCGAACTTCACGAGGGCCACGAGCTTGCCTTCCCTTTCCATCACGAGAGACTCGTTCACTCCGCCGAAGTTGTTGATTACCTGCTCGATTTCCTCCGGATAGATGTTTTCGCCGGACGGACCGAGAATCATATTGTTCAGCCTGCCCTTTATGTAATAGCGGCCTTTGGAATCCACGCAAGCCAGGTCATTGGTCCTGAACCAGCCGTCATCCGTGAGGACAGCCCTGGTCCTTTCAGGGTCCTTGTAGTAGCCGAGCATCACATTGTCTCCCTTGGCTACGATTTCGCCTTCTCCGGTCTCCGGATTCACGTTCTGGAGCTTTACCTGTACATTGTATGCTGCCACTCCGATTGAACCGACCTTAGTCTTGCCTACGCAGGCATTGGTGATGAGTGGTGCGGTTTCAGTAAGTCCGTAACCGATGGCATACGGGAACTTGGCCTTGATGAGGAAGTCCTCTACTGTCGGGTCAAGCTTGGAGCCGCCTATGCCGAAGAATTTCAGTTTGCCGCCGAATGTGCTGTACAGACGTTTGCCGATGAGGAAGTACAGCAGTTTAGGCGCGTGCTGCTTCAGCCAGGAAAGGATACGGCTGCGTTGCACTGTCGGTACGATGCTGGATTTGTAAACTTTCTCGATAATCAGCGGGACTGAGCACATTATGGTCGGTCTGACAACCTTCATCGCCTCCACAAGGATAGAAGGTGTCGGCAGTTTCTTGATATGGAATACTGAGCCGCCCACATAGAACGGATAGAGTACGCTGAAACTCATCTCGTAGGTGTGGGACATAGGCAGGATGGACAGCCATCTGTCCTTCTTGTTGGTCTTCTGTGCGTGCCAGGCCTCGATGACGTTCTGGCAGAAATTCCTGTGGCTCAGCATTACGCCCTTTGCCTTTCCTGAAGTTCCTGACGTGTAGATGATCATCGCCAGGTCATCCGGAGACGGGTCCTTGCCCCAACCTTCGCAGGTGAAAGCGGCATTGTCCTTATGGATGATTTCCAATGTCTCTATGTCAATGACCAATGTGAGTCTGTTCTTCACTTCTTCCGAGAGTTTCGGCATCATCCTCTGAGAGATGAAAAGGACCTTTGTCTCAGAGTGGGTGAGGATGTTGGTCACCTCGCTTTCTGATGAATCCGGAAGAATCGGGACTGCCACACGTCCGAACGGAACGATGGAGAACAATGCCACTGTCCAGTTCGGCATGTTCTGGGACAATATCGCTATCCTGTCCCCTGCATCTATTCCATATCTGGAGAATATGTGCGAAAGTTCCAGGCTCTTGAGCCTCAATTCCTTGTATGTATAACTCTGGCCGCCGTCCACATAACTGAGTGCGGGACGTTTGGCATAGACTGTAGTCGCGTAATCGAAAAGTCTGGCCAACGTGGTGATGTAGCTTTCCCTGTTGGTGGTGATTTTTCTGTAAAGACTGTTGCCCATTACATTATATTGCCCGCCTGCCGGGGCAGACGGGGCTTTTTTTAGATGTTTGTCAATGTGTTACGTATCCTTCAGGATTCTTTCCCTGCATGTGCATCTCCTCGTAGAGTGCCTGTATCCTGTCGGTATCGGCTCTTGCGTCATCAGTAAGTTCGACCTTCTTTCCGATGCTGACGTGCTTGGTCTTCCAGTCGAAGTAGCCCATATACACCGGGCAACCTACTTTCTGTGCTATCATGTGATAGCCGGTCTTCCATTTCTTGACTGCATGTCTGGTGCCTTCCGGAGCGATTGCCAGATGGAATTTGTCCACCTTTTCCATTTCATTGATAAGGCTGAACAGCATTGCGCTTGCGCTTGAACGGTCCACGGGAATGCAGCCTGCCTTGCGGAGAAACCATCCGAGAGGCCATTTGAAGAACTCTTTCTTTATCATTACGTGAGCCACTTCGTCGAATTGCGTGTAGAACAGATAAGATACCACGAAGTCCCACGCTGATGTATGGGGCACTCCCAGGATGACGCATTTCTTGTCAGGAGCAGGGTAACCGTCAGTGGTCCAGCCCATCCTTTTCAATAGCCATCCGCAGAATCGTGCCCAGGCAGAACGTTTCTTTTCCATGTTTCTAAAGTTTTATATCTTCCAGTTCCTCTTCGCTTCGGAGGTTCTGTCTGATGAAGTTTTGTCTGTCGATAGTGTTGTCGCCCATGTAGAACTCCATGATGTTCGATATGGACTCGTCTTTCGCGAGGTTCACTGCATCAAGTCTCATACCATCCCCGATGAAATCCACGAATTCGTCAGGAGATATTTCACCGAGACCTTTGAATCGGGTGATTTCCACGCCGTTCTTCAGTTCCTTTATGGCATTGGCCCGCTCGTCGTCATTGTAGCAGTAACGTGTCTCTTTCTTGTTCCTGACTCTGAAGAGCGGGGTCTGCAGGATGTACACGTGTCCGCGCCTGATAAGTTCAGGATAGTATTTCATGAAGAACGTGAGCACGAGCATACGGATATGCATTCCGTCATCATCGGCATCGGTTGCCACGATGATGTTGTTGTATCTCAGGTTCTTGAGGTCGTCCTCCACGCCAAGTGCTGAAATCAGAAGGTTAAGTTCCTCATTCTCAGCTACTTTCTTGCGGCTTTCCTTGTAGCAGTTTATCGGTTTGCCTCGAAGGCTGAATACCGCCTGGTTGTTCGCGTTGCGCACTTTGGTGATGGTTCCGCTCGCGGAGTCTCCCTCAGTGATGAAGATGCTGGATTTTTCTCCCTCCTCAATCTTGTCCTTAGGCAGTTTGTCGCAGTAGTGGTAGCGGCAGTCGCGGAGTTTCTTGTTATAGACATTGGCACGCTTGTTCTTCTCTCTGGTCTTTTTCTGGATTCCGGAGATTTCCTCGCGCTCTTTCTTGGAGTCCTTTATCTTTTCCTCTATGACCGGGACGATTTCCTTGTGGATTGTCAGGTAGTTGTCCAGGTTCCTGGAAATGAAGTCGTTGATGAAGGACCTGATGGTAGGGCCTTGAGTTATCACTGCATTGCCCTGCTCATCTTTCTCCTGTTTGACCCACATGTAGTTTGAACCGAGCTTGGTCTTGGTCTGTCCTTCGAACTGAGGCTCCTGTATCTGGATGCTGACGGCTCCGACGATTCCCTGCCGGCAGTCCTGCGGCTCGTAGTCTTTCTTGAAGAAGTCTTTCAATGTCTTGGCTACCGCCTCTCTGAATGCTGCAAGGTGGGTTCCTCCGTCTCGTGTGTTCTGTCCGTTCACGAACGAAGATATGTTCTCGCCGTAGCTGTTTCCGTGGGTGAGGACTATTTCGATGTCTTCCCCTTCCAGATGAATCGGGGCGTAGAGCGGTGTCTCGTTCATCCTTTCATTCACGAGGTCCAGAAGTCCGTTCTCGGACTTGTAGGAGACGCCGTTCAGTACGAGAGTGAGGCCGCGCTTGAGGTACGAGTAGTTCTTGACCATCGTCTCCACGAAGTCCATATTGTACTCGTAGTTTCCGAACATTTCCCTGTCCGGGGTGAATCTTACGAAGGTTCCGTTTTTCTCTCCTGTCTTTTCTTTTCTGCCGGAATCCACGATTTCGCCGCGCTCGAACTGGGCCCAGGAACTTTCACCGTCCCTGAAGGATTCTACGTAGAAGTATGAGGACAATGCATTGACTGCCTTGGTGCCGACACCGTTCATTCCGACGGACTTCTTGAAGTTCTTGTCGTCGAACTTTCCGCCTGTGTTCAGCTTGCTCGTGGCGTCAATCACTTTGTCCAGCGGAATGCCTCGTCCGAAATCCCGTACTGTGACGCTTCCGTCCTCCACGGTGATCTGGATCTGCTTTCCGTATCCCATTCCGAACTCGTCGATGGAGTTGTCCACGACTTCCTTCAGCAGGATATAGATGCCGTCCTCCGGATTGTCACCGTTTCCGAGCCTTCCGATGTACATTCCGGAACGCTGTCTGATGTGTTTGTTCCATTCCAGAGTACGTATCGCACTGCTGTCGTATTTCTCTTCTGCCATATATTGATTTACAAAATTACGTGACTGTCTTGTACGTGTTTTCTGCATTGTGCGCCCTGCACTGTCTGCCATTTCCTTCTTCGGCTTACATCCGCTTACGGGGACACATTCCGCAAATTTACAAAAAAAAACTCACAAAGCCCCGAAGCCGACGACGGAGCGTGCGGAAAGTATTGTGATACCTTAATTCCGCAGCACAAAATCTTGTAATAAATCCAAGTGTCTGAGAAACAAAGTTCTCGAGACACTTGGTCATGTCAGAAATTTCACTTAACTTGGTGCTGCAATAAAATCAAAAA
>Ga0129315_1000068_pt1 | contig 107433 bp, 92 predicted proteins | sample Cm827metagenome_FD_94432 | JGI IMG/M metagenome (GOLD analysis project Ga0129315, IMG submission 94432) | Eastern black-and-white colobus group fecal microbial communities from Wisconsin, USA - Cm827 metagenome | ecosystem: Host-associated > Mammals > Digestive system > Large intestine > Fecal...
AATTCCTTCGTCAGAATCGGGCAGAGGTTGAAGCGGTGAGTATATTTGAATATAACAAAGAAGAGGAAGAAAGAAAACTTCGGGAAGCAGAATACGAAGGAGGCTGGCAGGCTGGACAAGAAGCCGGACTACAAAAAGGGCGGGAGGAAACAATACTCCAGATGAGCAGGGAATTTCATCTGGAAGAAGATGCGGTTATAGAATTTTTATGCAGAAAGTTAGACGTAGATGAGGCAACTGCACGAAAAATATTGAAAGAAAGCTAAGTCCGTATGGTGAAGTAGAGATAAAAAATTATTATAACTACATGTAAGTTCTTAACTCGGTCATTGCACATCGATTTATGTGTAATGACCGGGTTTGTTATATTTATGCGTGGATGATAAAAGAAGAATATGGTAAAATGGATAGAATAAATTTGTGAGGTTAGATATTGATTTAATTGCATACATAAAAAAGTATAATGATTTTACATTGAATTATAAGGTGGGAGATGAAAGAAAATTATATAATGGAAAATCATTATTATTTTATTCATTGGCAAATAATGATGCAGACAGTCGCTATTCAATAAGTTCTTTTTTACTTGATAAAGGAATCGATGTTAGTGGATTGAACGAGGAAAATGAAAATGTATTACATGTATTATTATCAAGAACAAACCATAATCTTAAACAGACTATAGAATTATGCAAAAGATTAATTGATGATGGAGCAAATATTAATCAAATAGATAAAAAAGGACTGGTTCCGTTACAGTATATAATTAATTTGAAATATACAGATGAAGAGTTAGAACCGCTATATGAAATTTGGTTTGCAAAGAATAATGTTGTTATTGATCATAAAAATGCCTGGGGGAAGTCACCGTTAGAAATTGCTGAAATCATACCGTATAGAGAAAAATTGTTAGAGAGAATGAAAAAACAAAGAAAGGTATCTCATCTGGAACAAATGATAAATGAATGAGATCCAGTTGGCTTATTTCCTCTGACACCAAAGAAGGAGGAATATGTGCGTGGATAAGAGTAATGTGTTGAATCGTGAGAATTTATCAAAAAAGCTGCAAATAGCCAGGGTACCGGAGTGGTTGTACAACTTAGATGAAAAGGGGAGAACGGATGAACGCTTCTGTCTGAAAAAATCGGATGATAAATGGCAGGTTTACTATTTGGAAAGAGGGGTAAAAACAACAAATAGGTTTTTTGATTCGGAAAGTGATGCCTGTCAATATATATATGACCAGCTGACAGAATAGAAGAAATACTGAACAGATACGAAATGTGAAAATACAATAGAGGGTGTAGAAAGATGAGAACACGAATTTATAAACTATCAATGTTTTTTGTTATGTGTGTATTTTTATTTGCCATGAGTAATGGAGCTGTATATGCAGCAGGAAAAACATTAAAGGTGTCTGGAGCTAAATCTACGATTTATGTACTGGATGATCAGAATAATACGTCACAGCTTAAAGTGACGTATGGAAATAGGGACGTTACCAGAGCATGCAAGTATTCAGTGAATAACAGGAAAGTTGCTTCGGTATCAAAAAGTGGAAAGATAACAGCGAGAAAATCAGGAAAAGTAACTGTAACGGTTAAATACAAGAAAAACAGCAAGAAAATTAAGATCACAGTAAAGAATCCAAAGCTGATTGTGAATGGAAAAAATTTGCAGTTGAGTATAGGCCAGACATATGAGTTGAAGGTTTATGCCAATCAGTCCTTAATTAGTAAAAATAAAGTCACCTGGAGCAGTAGCAATAAAAAGATTGTTACAGTCAGCAAAAGTGGTGTTGTGAAAGGTATAAAGGCAGGAACCGCTGTTATTACCGGGAAGACAAAAACAGGAAAAGTAAGCTGTAAGGTTATCATAAAAAGGACAACGAATAACAGTAATAATAGTAATAGTGATAATAATACTACTGAAGCTGGAGGATGCAAGCACGATGGAGCTATACAGTATAAGGAAACTGGTGGCAGTTTCATAAAGGGAGTGACTTGTCATTGTGGGGTAAGCTTTACTTATGAAAATTATAGTGTTCATGAGGGGGAACGGATGGTAAATGCATTGTTCAATAATAATGGCGCTTTCCCAGATGATTTTAAATGTGGAGGTTGGGGAGGACCAACGTTACTGGAAACGATTGAACCTAATCACATAGAAGCAGTTTGTGACATATGTGGAAAAACTTTGCGGATCGAGTATGTATACCAGAAACATGTGCATAGTTGGAATGTGCTCATTGATAAACCAATGGATTTAGAATATTCAATGGATTCGACCATGTATTATGTGCAGCATTATGTAGAAAAACAATGTACCACTTGTAATTTGATAATTGGAGAATACAAATACAACAGTACTGCAAAGTAAAGCACCCATTTTCGCTTACATGAGAATTCTTTTTTCGGAACTATAATGAAACAAAGTTAGAAAAAAGCAGGATCTGACAGTTTTCAGATCCTGTAAATGTTTATGGAAATGGCACCAATATAACTTCATTTCCAGAACGTGTCTTTTTCATGTCAATGATCCGCTGGTTTTCGGAACCACGGAAGTATAAAGAAAGATTCTTTTTCTCTTCTACAAACCGGCCATCTACCAGAACATCGATGTGATCCAGAATCGTGTCTGTCACATCTGGGATATAACGGCAGCCACCCGGTACCAGATCCTGATGATAGGTATATCCGGTGTACATCCAGATATTTTTTTCTGGAAGTTCTTTCTTGACCCGGAGAATTAAAGCCAGAACATCTGGCTGGTTCTGGAGCTCAAAGGGCTCGCCACCCAGAATGGTCAGGCCTTCATAATAAGATTCGGAAAGCTCGTTTAGTACCATATCTTCCAGTTCCTGTGTAAACGGTATTCCATAATGGAAGTCCCAGGTCTGTGGCTGGAAGCATCCCTTGCAATGATTCAGGCAGCCGGATACAAAGACAGACACCCTGGTACCGGTTCCGTTTGCACAGTCCGCTTTCATGATCTCGCCAACATACATACTTAAATACCTCCTTGTAAGTGAGCGCTAGATTTCCTAAAAAAAGGATCCGATCTGATCGAATCCTTTTTTTAGGAAATTTTGTTCAAGTTACTCACACGTTCCACAGGACATATGAAGCACGCGGTCTTTGATCTCCTGTGTACGACCCTGATTCCAGAACTGTGTGCCGATATAACCGCAGGTTCTTCTTGCTACGAAAAGCTTTGCCTGATCACGGTTACCGCAATTTGGGCATTCCCATACCAGTTTGCCGGTCTCGTCGGTTACGATCTTGATTTCTCCATCATAACCACAGTTCTCACAGTAATCACTCTTGGTATTCAGTTCTGCATACATGATATTTTCGTAAATAAATTTCATAACAGACAGCACTGCCGGAATATTTGTCTGCAGATTTGGAACTTCTACGTAGCTGATGGCTCCGCCAGGAGAAAGCTTCTGGAATTCTGATTCGAACTTCAGCTTGCTGAATGCATCAATCTTTTCTGCGACATGTACATGATAGCTGTTGGTGATATAGTTCTTATCGGTAACGCCTGGGATGATACCAAAACGCTTCTGCAGGCACTTGGCGAACTTGTAAGTAGTAGATTCCAGTGGAGTACCGTAAACAGAATAGCTGATGTTCTCGGCCTCTTTCCATTCCTTACACTTGTCATTCAGCTTCTGCATGACAGCAAGGGCAAAGTCATGTCCTTCTGGTGCAGTGTGAGAGTGGCCAGTCATACATACACACATCTCATGAAGGCCGGCATAGCCAAGAGAGATGGTGGAATAACCATTGTATAATAATTTGTCGATAGTCTCACCCTTTTTCAGGCGGGCCAGTGCGCCATGCTGCCACAGGATAGGTGCCACATCGGATACAGTGCCAAGCAGACGCTCATGACGGCAGCGCAGGGCACGGTGGCAGAGCTCCAGACGTTCTTCCAGAATCTTCCAGAATTTATCCATATTACCATCGGATGAACATGCTACATCTACCAGATTCAGGGTAACTACGCCCTGATTGAAACGACCGTAGAACTTGTGGCTGCCATCCGGATTGCGCTGAGAATCCTCCACTGTCAGGAAAGAGCGGCATCCCATACAGGTATAGACATTGCCGTTCTTCAGCTCGCGCATGATCTTGGCAGAAATATAATCCGGAACCATACGCTTGGCAGTACATTTTGCAGCCAGCTCTGTCAGATACCAGTACTTGGAATCTTCGGTAATATTGTCCTCATCCAGTGTGTAGATCAGCTTCGGGAATGCAGGAGTAATCCATACACCCTTCTCATTTTTCACACCCTGCATACGCTGGATCAGTACTTCTTCAATGATCATAGCCAGATCATCTCTGGTCTGACCTTCCGGAACCTCATCCAGATACATGAAGATCGTAACGAAAGGTGCCTGACCGTTACAGGTCATCAGAGTGATCAGCTGATACTGGATCGTCTGGATACCACTCTTGACTTCTTCACGAAGACGGCGTTCGGTAATCTTGTTGATAATCGCCTCATCCAGAGCCTCACCGCATTCGGTACGCTCTGCGATAACCGCTTTACGCAGCTTCTGACGGCTGATATCGACAAATGGTGCCAGATGGGACAGAGTGAAAGACTGTCCGCCATACTGGTTGCTGGCTACCTGAGCAACAATCTGTGTGGTAACGTTACAGGCGGTAAAGAAGCTGTGTGGCTTCTCAATCATAGTTTCACTGATGACAGTACCATTCTGAAGCATATCTTCCAGATTCAGCAGATCGCAGTTATGTTCTTTCTGAGCAAAATAATCAGAATCATGAAAATGAATAATACCTTCTTCGTGTGCCTTCACAATATCTTCCGGAAGCAGAACACGGCGGGTCAGATCCTTGCTGACTTCACCAGCCATATAATCTCTCTGGGTAGAGTTGATCACCGGGTTCTTATTGGAATTTTCCTGCTTGACTTCTTCATTCATGTGGTCAATCAGTGCCAGAATACCATTGTCAGTGGTATTACTTTTCCGGGAAAGCTCTCTCTTGTAGCGGTAGCGGACATACTTCTGTGCTACCTCGTACCCACGCATCTCCATGATACCGGTCTCTACCATATCCTGGATATCTTCCACGTTCACTGCATGGGTCATCCGATGAATCTGCTGTGAAATGGTATCAGCAATGGCCATAATCTGATAATCATTCAGCTGATGCAGGCGGTCTACTTCGTTATTCGCTGCTTTAATAGCGTTCACGATTTTATCCAGATCGAAGTGAACCTCTTCTCCATTTCGTTTAATAACATTGGTTGTGATAGTTGTACTCATAATTACCCCTCAGATCTAAAAAACTTATGTTAATCAAGAAAATATTCTGTCATGGACAGACCAGACAGAATAAAATGCTTTAAATAAAGGGCAAAACTCTAATGAAAAAAGCTCTGCTCTGGTAACCAGATATAGTTTTGATGATATTATGTAAACACAATATCTGGTGTTCGAGTACTATGATAACGCATTATACAGGAAATGAAAAGGGGAAATAATTACTAAAAATCGGAGAAGAAAATGGAGGGTTTTTCTACTTGACAGTCAGAAAGCCTGTATTTATGGGAATCCTGGAAAAGCCAGGAAGAATGTTGGAACTTGTAAAGAAGGATTTGCCTGTGTTAGAATATGATGGCAGGTAACTATTCAGAACCCACTGTGAAGGTACTGAACAGTTACGATGGCAGTAACCAAAACCGACAATAAGGGGAAGAATTATATGTGGATCAGTAAGTATTTTGTATATTTTGTCATATTCAGCTGTATGGGCTGGATTTATGAATCCATTTTTTGCACCGTGAAGAGCGGATCCTGGCAGAACAGAGGCTTTCTGTATGGTCCGGTCTGCCCGATCTATGGAGTGGGAGCAGCAACGATTATGGCATTAATGGACTGGTTTACCAGTCAGAATCAGGGAGAAATCAGCTACACCTGGTGGCAGGTATTTCTGATAGCGTTTTTTGGAAGTATTGTACTGGAGTATGTAACCTCCTGGGGGCTGGAGAAGCTGTTCCATGCATATTGGTGGGATTATAGTGATGTACCACTGAATATCAACGGAAGAGTCTGCTTTCCGGCTTCGGTAGGATTTGGTGTAGCAGGGCTTCTGGTTATCTATGTGATCGCACCGGTCACCAGAGATGCCACGACATGGATCACTCCGATTCTGATGGAGTTGTTTTCGTTGATTTTCATGGCTTTGCTGGCAGCAGATGCCACACTGACCGTATCTGCACTGACTGGATTTGAACGGAATGTAGCAGCTATGGAAGAAGCACTGAACCAGCATATGGAGCAGTTTGTCAGTACCGTGCAGCAGAGGAGTCAGGCGGCGGGAGAAATGCTGGAAGAGAAAAAACAGGCAGCAGGCGAGGCTCTGGAGGAAAAGAAACAGGCAGCCAGCGATCGACTGGCAGAGGAAAGACTTCGTTTTACCAGAGAAAGTCTGGAACGTGTGACAAAGCGCATGGGCAGCGGTCATCGTGCAGCTTTGAACCGTGTCAAGGGATTTAAAGGATACGGTACCGAACGTAAGTCTAAGATACGCAATATTTTCCATCAGACCGTAAAGAAGTACAGAAAGAATGGGGAACAGGCATGAAAAAGAGCTATGAGGTAGTATGGGAGATTTTTAACGAATGTGCCAACAACCAGATGCGGGATATTTTTATCGAAGAGATTGAGACAGAAGATACAGATGCCTGGATCCGGAGCAAGGTGAAGGATCAGGAACTGACCTGGGAGAAGCAGACACTGGAGGATGGAACACTGGTCTATGATGTGGATGCTACCGGTACAAAAGAACGATTTTCCTTTACGGAAATATAAAAGAAAAGTACATTGAAGAAAGTGGGTGCCTGTGCTACAATGAGGGCACGGCGATTGAAAATGGAAAATAAATAGTTACGCTACGAACGGAGGAGAAGACCTATGTTTATTACAGATAGTATTTTTTATGTAGGAGTGAATGATCACCAGGTGGATCTGTTTGAAGGACAGTATGATGTGCCGAATGGCATGGCTTACAACTCCTATGTAATTATGGATGAGAAGATTGCAGTGATGGATACAGTAGATATCCATTTTACAGAAGAATGGCTGGGAAATGTTGCTAAAGTTCTGGATGGAAAGAAGCCAGATTATCTGGTAGTACAGCATATGGAACCGGATCATGCAGCGAATATCTGCAATTTTATGAAAGCATACCCGGAGACTACCGTTGTAGCAAATGCGAAGACTTTTGGCATGATGGCAAATTTCTTCCCTGAGATGGATCTGAAGGATCAGAAGCTGGAAGTAAAGAACGGGGGAACACTGGAACTTGGAAAGCATGTACTGAACTTTGTATTTGCACCGATGGTACATTGGCCAGAAGTCATGGTTACCTATGAAAGCACAGAAAAAGTGCTGTTTTCCGCAGACGGATTTGGAAAGTTTGGTGCACTGGATGTGGAAGAAGACTGGGATTGCGAAGCACGCCGTTACTATATCGGTATCGTAGGAAAGTATGGTGCACCGGTACAGACTTTGCTGAAGAAGGCAGCAGCACTGGATATTCAGATCATCTGCCCGCTTCATGGACCTGTTCTGACAGAGAACCTGGGACATTATATTGAAAAATATGATATCTGGTCTTCTTATAAAGTAGAATCAGAAGGTGTTGTCATTGCTTACGCTTCAGTTTATGGAAATACAAAGAAAGCAGCAGAGATTCTGGCACAGAAGCTGGAAGAAAAAGGCTGCCCAAAGGTATCACTCTTTGATCTGGCACGCTGCGATATGGCAGAAGCAGTAGAAGATTCCTTCCGTTATGGCAAGCTGGTGCTGGCTTCCCTGACTTATAACGGAGAAGCATTCCCATTTATGAGAACCTTCGTAGAAGAACTGGTAGAACGTAATTATCAGAATCGCACAATCGGTATAATTGAGAACGGCTCCTGGGCACCAATGGCAGGAAAAGTCATTCGTGCAAAATTTGAAAAGAGCAAAGATATCACATGGCTGGAAAACAGCTGCACCATTATGTCAGCAGTAAAAGAAGAAAATCTTCAGCAGCTGGATGCAATGGCAGAAGAACTCTGCAAATAGGAGAAAAAAGTAAGAAACGAAGCAGGCTCTGAAAAGATTCGGGGCTTGTTTTTTTGTGAGTACTATGCTATACTCACACACGTTGTAAGCCCACAAAAACAAGGTCGTACAGGGCTTGCAAGGCGGTCACCGCCTATAAATGTGCCGAGTGTTCGTGACCTTCCACTCGTAAAACAAAACTAAAGGAGAAAAGAGAATATGAAAAACAAAGGTACTTTATTTCTGGTACAGGCTGCAGCAATTGCAGCAGTGTATGTAGTGCTGACCACTGTATTTGCAGCATTCAGCTTCGGAGAGGTGCAGGTGCGCATTTCAGAAGCCCTGACGATTTTACCGGTATTTACGCCGGCAGCGATTCCGGGACTGTTTGTGGGATGCATCATTTCCAACTTCCTGGGAGGAGCGATTCTGATGGATGTGATCTTTGGAAGCATTGCGACACTGATTGGTGCTGTATTTACCTACAAGCTGCGAAATAGCAGTAAGTGGCTGGCTCCGGTACCTCCGATTGTGGCAAATGCCCTGATCGTTCCATTTACTCTTTATTATGGATATGGAGTAAATCTGCCGATCCCGTTCATGATGTTGACAGTTGGTATCGGGGAAGTGATATCCTGTGGTGTGCTGGGAATGATTCTATATGGAGCACTGAGCAAGTATCGTCATGTCATATTTGGAACAACGATAGCTGGAAAATAAGAAAAAGGATCATGGATTTTGTCAGCAGGACAAGAGACCATGATCTTTTTTGGCTTTCCTTCAGAAAATGATTTGACGAATGGAAACAGGTGTTGTAGGATAGAAAAAAACGAATAAGTGCCGTGGGTGGGCGCTGGAGGAGAACATTATGAATATCGTGTGTTTAGATCTGGAGGGTGTACTGGTACCGGAAATATGGATTGAGTTTGCAAAAGAAAGTGGTATTTCGGAGTTGGAGAAGACAACCAGGGATGAACCGGATTATGACAAGCTGATGAAGTACAGATTGGATGTATTAAAGCAGCATGGAATGGGGCTGAAAGAGATTCAGCAGACGATTGAGAAGATTGAGCCGTTGCCAGGAGCAAAAGCATTTTTGGATGAACTACGTTCTATGACTCAGGTGATCATCATCAGTGACACTTTTGAACAGTTTGCCATGCCGCTGATGAAAAAGCTGGGCTGGCCGACGATTTTCTGTAACACATTGGAAGTGGCAGAGAACGGAGAGATTACTGGTTTCCGTATGCGTGTAGACCAAACCAAGCTGACCACGGTAAAGGCATTACAGTCCATTGGATTTGAGACAATTGCCAGTGGAGACAGCTACAACGATCTGGGTATGATCGGAGCAAGCAAGGCTGGATTCTTATTCCGCAGTACACCGGAGATCAAGGCAGAGCATCCGGAACTGCAGGCTTATGAGACCTATGAGGAACTCATGAACGCCATTAAAAAAGCATTATAAGAATAATTGTAACTGTTCAGAACCCACAGTATCTGTGAAGATACTGAATAGATACGAATAATCAAGAACACTGCATGGTAGTAGAGGAATACTATGCAGTGTTTTTTTGCTATAATGTTTAAAGGCAATGTTACGTTGATTTTACATGGAAATCAAGCTTGGATACACGGTATCAGACGGCGGATTTAGCTTGTTTTTTGTTTTCAGAGGTCGGATTGGACCTGGTTACCAGATACATGACCACGGATTTAGCTGGCGTTTTCTTTTCCGGGGTTGAATCAGTCCAGAACACCAGCACCTGACCATGGATTTAGATTTTTATTGTTAAATGACTGTTCGTTTCTTTCAAAAAATTTGCATCTAAGTATTGACAAATACCCTATGGGGGTATATATTACAAACTGTAAAGAAAAATACCCCATAGGGGTATGACGATACTGCTGTGAAAAGCAATGATTTAACAGGAGATGAAAATGGGAGAAGATAAAAAAGAAGAAGTCTGTTGCTGCTGTGAAAAACATAAAGAGCGGTCTGACAAAGAATATCGTGATCTGATGAATCGTCTGAAACGGATCGAAGGGCAGGTGCGTGGTATTCAGGGGATGCTGGAGAAGGACGCTTACTGTATCGATATTCTGGTTCAGGTGTCAGCGATCAATGCAGCATTGAACAGTTTTAATAAGAAACTGCTGGCGAATCACATCGAGACCTGTGTGGCAGAGAACATCCGGGAAGGGCATGATGAAGTCATTCAGGAACTGGTAGATGTATTGCCGAAACTGATGAAGTAATATAAGGAAGGTGAAGAAAATGGAACAATATCAGGTAACAGGGATGAGCTGTGCAGCTTGCAGTTCCCGTGTGGAAAAGGCTGTTTCGGGGGTGCCGGGTGTGACATCCTGCTCCGTCAGTCTGCTGACGAACTCCATGGGAGTAGAGGGTACGGCTGCTCCGGAAGCTATTATTCAGGCAGTGACCGATGCCGGTTATGGAGCATCCCTGAAAAAGAAAGAGAATGGAACAGCGACAGCATCGGCTCCGAATTATGATGATATGCTGAAGGACACGGAAACCCCGAAGATGAAGAAACGACTGATTGCATCCCTGGTGCTTCTGATTCCACTGATGTATGTGTCGATGGGACATATGATGTGGAACTGGCCTCTGCCGTCTTTCTTTGATGGCAATCATGTGGCTATGGGGCTGGTACAGCTGCTGTTTACCACAGCGATTATGGTGATTAATCAGAAGTTCTTTATCAATGGCATCAAGGGTGTGGTTCATAAATCACCGAATATGGATACTCTGGTAGCACTGGGATCAGGTGCGTCCTATATTTACAGTGTTTATGCATTGTTTGCCATGACAGGAGCACAGGTGGCAGGGGATGCAGAGGCTGTGATGAGCTATATGCATGAGTTTTATTTTGAATCAGCTGCCATGATCCTGACATTGATTACGGTAGGAAAGATGCTGGAGGCCAGATCCAAGGGCAAGACCACAGATGCATTAAAGAGCCTGATGAAGCTTGCGCCAAAGATGGCTACTGTTCTGCGGGACGGAGTGGAGACTGAAGTAGGAATCGAGCAGGTACGGATCGGAGATCAGTTCGTGGTACGGCCAGGTGAGAATATACCCGTAGACGGTATTGTACTGGAAGGTACCAGTGCGGTGAATGAATCAGCACTGACCGGCGAAAGTATTCCGGTGGATAAGGAAAAAGGAGACAGTGTATCAGCTGCAACCCTGAATCAGTCCGGATTTCTGCGCTGTGAAGCGACCAGAGTTGGAGAAGATACTACTCTATCTCAGATCATCCAGATGGTCAGTGATGCGGCAGCCACCAAGGCACCGATTGCCAAGGTAGCGGACCGGGTATCAGGAGTCTTTGTTCCGGCTGTTATTACGATCGCAGTGGCTACGATCCTGATCTGGCTGCTGGCCGGACAGAGTGTGGGATTTGCACTGGCAAGAGGTATTTCCGTTCTGGTAATCAGCTGCCCGTGTGCTCTGGGACTGGCTACTCCAGTGGCGATCATGGTAGGAAATGGCATGGGTGCCAAACATGGTATTATGTTTAAGACAGCTGTGTCTCTGGAAGAAACCGGAAAAACCGATGTGGTAGCACTGGATAAGACCGGAACAATTACCCATGGAGAACCGCAGGTGACGGATATGGTTCCGGCAGATGGACACAGCGAAGAAGAATTGCTTCAGACGGCTTTTGATCTGGAACAGAAGAGTGAACATCCACTGGCCAGAGCCATTGTACAGAGAGGAAAAGAAAAGAATCTGTCTGGCAGAACAGTAGACGAGTTTGAGGCAGTAGCCGGAAATGGTCTGACTGGAACTCTGGATGGAAGAAAGCTGACCGGTGGCAACCGGAAGTTCATTGAGAACAGAGTGAAGATCCCGGCGAATATTCAGAATGTGGCAGACCGTCTGGCGGAAGAAGGAAAGACCCCTCTTTTCTTTGCAAGAGATGAGGAACTTCTGGGCATGATTGCTGTAGCAGATGTCATCAAGGAAGATAGCTGTCAGGCCATTCAGGAACTGAAGAATATGGGCATTCATGTAGTTATGCTGACTGGCGACAATGAGCGGACGGCAAAAGCAATTGGACGTCAGGCTGGTGTGGATGAGGTCATTGCAGGAGTCCTCCCGGATGGAAAAGAAGAAGTAGTCCGGAAGCTGAAAGAAAAAGGAAAAGTAGCCATGGTAGGTGACGGTATCAATGATGCACCGGCTCTGACCCGTGCAGATATTGGGATTGCCATCGGTGCGGGGACAGATATCGCTATTGATGCGGCGGATGTGGTGCTGATGAAGAGTCGTCTGCTGGATGTGCCGGCGGCTATCCGTCTGAGTCGTGCAACCTTACGCAACATTCATGAGAATCTGTTCTGGGCATTCTTTTATAACGTAATTGGTATTCCACTGGCAGCAGGTTTGTGGTATCCTATATTTAGCTGGAAGCTGAATCCGATGTTCGGAGCAGCAGCTATGAGCCTTTCCAGCTTCTGTGTGGTAAGTAATGCACTGCGTCTGAACCTGTTTTCTATGTATGATGCAAGAAAGGATAAAAAGCACAGAAGTAAGAAAGCTAATCATAAAGAATCACAGGATGATTCTAATAATATAGAAAGTATGGAAAAAGAAGAAAAGGAGAATGACAAAATGACAAAGACAATGGAAATCAAAGGTATGATGTGTGGACACTGTGAAGCAAGAGTGAAGAAAACTCTGGAAGCAATCGATGGTGTAACAGAAGCAGCAGTCAGCCACGAAAGCGGAACTGCAGTAGTGACCATGAGCAGTGAAGTGGCAGATGACGTACTGAAAAATGCAGTAGAAGCACAGGATTACGAAGTAACCGGAATTCATGCATAATTGAAAAAAAGAATCGAAAAAGCTGGCTGTGATTACGGCCGGCTTTTCGCAGTTTTTACAAAAGAGGAGTCGGACAGAACCAGGTCTGGAAGGAAAGGAAGTAATAGAGTTGAAGCTTGGAAGAAATGATGCCTGCTGGTGTGGAAGCGGGAAAAAATATAAGAAATGCCATGAGGCGTTTGATGAGAAGATTGCACAGTTTGAGAGAGAAGGAGCAGAGGTGCCAGATCATTCCATGATCAAGACACCGGAGCAGATCGCAGCGATCAAAGAAAGTGCGAAGATCAATATTGCAGTGCTGGACTATGTGGCAGAGCATATCAAGGCAGGGGTGACCACGGAAGAGATCGATCAGTGGGTATATGATGAGACTACAAAGCGGGGCGGTATTCCGGCACCGTTGAATTATGAGGGCTTTCCAAAGAGCGTGTGTACTTCCATCAACGAAGTGGTATGCCACGGAATCCCATCTGATAAAGTGGTATTAAAAGAAGGCGATATCGTAAATGTGGATGTATCCACAATTCTGAATGGCTATTTTTCGGATTCCTCCAGAATGTTCTGCATCGGAGAAGTATCGGAAGAAAAGCGCAAACTGGTGGAAGTGACAAAAGAAAGTATCGAAGTAGGACTGAAAGAAGTTAAACCATGGGGATTTTTAGGTGACATGGGACAGGCCATTCATGAGTATGCACAGGCACATGGCTATTCAGTGGTACGTGAAATTGGTGGACATGGGGTAGGTCTGGAGTTCCATGAAGACCCGTGGGTAAGCTACGTATCCAGACGGGGCGAAGAGATGCTGATGGTACCAGGTATGATGTTCACCATCGAGCCGATGATCAATATGGGAAGCGCTGACATCTTCCAGGATGAGGAAGATGGCTGGACGGTCTATACTGAAGATGGCAAGCCATCCGCACAGTGGGAAATCCAGGTGCTGATTACCGAAGACGGATACGAGATCATCGCATATTAGATAAGAAGTTAAATTCCATAATAAATCTCCTCAAACAAATATTTTGTTAATATTATGATATTTTCGAAAGAAAAAAGCAAATGAAAATTCAGGCATAAAAATGCGGAGGCCAAGAATTGTGCCTGTTTATAGAAAAGAATTGAGTCATATCGGAATGGATGATAGAATGGAAGTATGGAAAAGCAGAAATTTGAGACCGAATGCAACGTGGAAACAGTAGGAAGCAGAACAGGAGGATATCAGCTATGACGAAGAAAGCAACAGCAGCAATGACGGCTTTGGTCATGATGGCCGTTCCAATGACAGCATTTGCAGGTGATTTTGAAGATTTTTATGATTATCAGGCAGAAAACGGAAAGTTTGTTTATTATTTTGAAAATGGCGTAAAATTAGAGATGCCAGAGGACTGGTATCAGAATGTAGCAGTCGAAGCAGAAGAAAGCTATGTTATCTTTTATCATAAGGACAGCTATGAGAAATATAAGAAAGACGGTTATGACGCAGGAGGAGAATTGCTGAAGATTGGCTGTTCGGTAAACACAGATTTTAAAGATAATCCGGGATATGAGTATATTGGATTTGATGAAGAAGAGGCATTGAATTTTTATTATTCCACGCCGACTGATTATCAGGCGTATACAAAGGATGCAGATGTAAAAGCGGAATTTGATCAGCTGCTGGGAGAACTTGATGAAGTGTGCGACAGTATCACCTTGACAGCAAAACCGGATGATGAGTTTTATGAGCTGATGGAAGATAGTGCAGAAGCTGCCAGAATTGCCCAAAATGCAACAGAAGGAAAGAAAGAAGATAAAGGGGGCACTATAGCTGGAAAAATTGGCGGTGACAGTCAGGAGAACTTGAAGAAAGCGGATAATGCTGTGGAAGAGTATACATTTGACGAAAGCAAGGCTGAATATGAGGGAACCTGGGTATCCTTTGAGGACGAATTTCAGATTTATCTTCCATCTTATTGGGATTATTACAATCTGACAGATGAGGAAACAGAGCAGGGAATTTTATATAAAGCAGAATGTGAACCAGAGGATGTATCTCTTATTGTCAATTATGCGCGGATTGATAAGACAAAGCTGGACAGTGATGCAATTGCAGACAGTTATCGGGAAGCAGGTTACAGTGATGTGAAGCAGATGAAGATCAATGGTATTTTATGCGAGACCTGTACTGTTCCGGAGGAAGAAATCAGCCTGACGTCCTTTATCGGAGGAGACGATGACCGTCTCTATATGGTCATGATCAATACCGATGATGAAGGCTCCATGCACTATATGGATTCAATACTTCGTTCAGTAAAAGCAGTAGAGAAATAGGCAATATGATAACGGAGAAGTAGTATTTTTACATACGCTTCTCCGTTTTCTCTGGACATTTTTGTGACAGTCTTTTATACTGATAGATGTGTGAAAACACACTTAAAGTTACGAGGGAGGAACACAATCATGGGTTATTTATACCTGCTTGCAGTGGCGCTGATGTTTAGCTTTGGCGGTACCTGCAGTCGCATGATCAGTCCATACTTTGATGCGGCATTTGTGACATTTTTCCGATTCTTTTTCGGAGTTATTTTTTTGATTTTATTAAAATTAATTTTGAGACAGCCATTTCGCAAGGATTATAAGGTGGCTGTCAAAATATTTATTGGCTGGATACTGTTCGGAGCAGTCAGCAAATGGATGGCATATCTGTTGGAAAATACAGGATTTACCTTAGGACCATCTTATGGCAATATCATCACCCAGCCGGCACAGACCATCTTTCTGACGCTGTCCAGTGTGATCCTGTTCAAGGATAAGATGACAGTGAAAAAGGTATTGTGTATCATCATTTGTATGATGGGTGTGCTGTGTATTTCCTGGAATGGAAAAGATCTGTCCGTATTTTTACATGAAAACGTGCTGGTTACTCTGATGTTTATCGTATCAGGTTTCTGCGCCGGAGCACATGTGCTGGCACAGAAGATGATCGGTGACAAGATGGATATTATCGACAGTAATCTGACGATCTTTCTGTTTTCTGCCGTATTTTCCTTCTGCCCGCTGGTACCGAAGATATCAGACGGTGCCCTTCAGGTGCATCCAAATGCAGCCTGCATCATCGCCATGATGGCCTTTGGTGTGATCACTGGACTTGGCTTCTATCTGAATGCCAAAGCGCTGCCACTGGTGCCGCTGTATATGGTGCCACTGATTCAGAGTACCATGGTGATCTTTGCGATCATGTGGGGTGTTCTGTTCTTCCATGAGAAGATCAGCGTCTACATCGTGGTAGGAACCATTTTATTCATGATCGGTCTGATCTGGCTGCAGATGCAGAATAATGCAGAACAGGCAAAGAAAAAGGCTGAGCAGGCCAAATAATATTTAAAATATTGGGGACGAAGTTTTGTGGCTTCGTCCCTTTTGACATCTCATCATATTTTATCATAGAGGGGTATAAAAATCAGAAAAAAACTGTTACAATAATCAAAAAGAAATCCAATGAAAGGAGCAGAGCCAGACGATGAATAACAGAAAAAAGAAACTTCCTATTGGGATAGATGATTTTGAGAAGCTCCGGGAAGATGATTTTTACTATGTGGATAAAACGGGAATGATCCTGGAATTGATTTCAAACTGGTCAGAAGTAACTTTGTTTACCAGACCCAGAAGATTTGGTAAATCATTGAATATGAGCATGCTAAAATGCTTTTTTTCTATGGAAGGAAACAAGGATATATTTCATGATTTGAAGATTGCGGAAAACGAAGAGATATGCCGGGAACATATGGGAAAATATCCGGTGATATTTCTGTCTTTAAAAGGACTGGATGTTTCTGCAACTTATGAAAATGCGCGGGAAAACATAATTCTGCTTATGAATGATACCGCAGGAAAATATCAGTTTCTATTAGAAAATGGGAATCTTACAGAGTATGACAAGGAAACGTATAAGAAACTGCTGCAGGAGGAAATGAGTGATGCATTTCTGTTCAGTTCATTGAGAAAGCTGTCAGAACTGCTTCGGAAAGCTTTTCAGAAAAAAGTAATCATTCTCATTGATGAGTATGATGTGCCATTATCTAAGGCATTTGATTTTGGCTATTATGATCAGATGACGAATCTGATTCGTGGATTGCTTGGACAGGCACTGAAGACAAACGAAAGTCTACAGTTTGCGGTGATGACAGGCTGTATGAGAATCGCAAAAGAAAGTATCTTTACAGGATTAAATAATCTGAAAATACGTTCTGTGACAGATGTGCGGTTTGATGAATATTTTGGATTTACAGATAATGAAGTAAAAGAAATGTTGAAGTATTATGACTGCGAAGATCATTATCTTACAGCAAAAGAGTGGTATGATGGATATCGCTTTGGAAATATGGATGTATATTGTCCATGGGATGTACTGAATTATTGTGATGCACTGCTGGATGATCCGAAAGCGTTTCCGCAGAATTACTGGATCAATACCAGTGGTAACGATGCAGTAAAAAGATTTATCCGACATTCGGAAAATTATACAACGAAACGGGAAATTGAAAAATTGATTGCGGGAGAAGCGATTCAGAAAGAGATTCATCAGGAACTTACTTATAAAGAAATGTATAAAGACATCGAACATATTTGGAGTGTATTATTCACTACAGGATATCTGACACAGAGGGGGGAGGCAATGAATAATATATTTTGCCTTGCCATACCTAATATGGAAATACGAAATATCTTTACAACACAGATTATGGAGTATTTTCGGGAGAAGGTTTCGAAGGATGGAACTTTGCTCAATGAATTCTGTGATGCTCTGAAAAATGGAAATGTGGAAAGAGTGCAGCAATGTCTGATAGAATATTTAAAAAAGACGATTAGTATTCGAGATACATTTGTCAGAAAAAAATTGAAAGAAAATTTTTATCATGGAATTGTTCTGGGGATTCTTGGTGTAAAAGAAGGCTGGACAGTTTCATCAAATAAAGAAACCGGGGACGGATACAGCGATATTGTGATAGAAACAGAAGATGGAGAAACGGGTATTATTATAGAAATAAAATATGCGCATGACGGAAATTTGGATCAGGCATGTCAAGATGCATTAGAGCAGATAGAAAATACGAACTACATACAAGAATTACAAAAAGAGGGAATACAACAAATCAGCAGGTATGCAATGGCTTTCTATTTGAAGCAGTGTAAGGTCGTGAAAGAAAAATAAATGAAAGGGCAGGCTGTACGGGATGTGCAGCCTGCCCTTTCAAAACTCCGTCCTCAATGGTTTATGATTCACTTTTTTCGATGGATGCCTTCACAAATCCCCTGAATAAAGGATGTGGGCGATTTGGTCTGGATTTCAGTTCAGGGTGTGCCTGGGTGGCGATGAAGAATGGATGATCTTTGATCTCGATCATTTCTACAATTCTGCCATCCGGTGACAGACCGGAAAGAGTAAGACCATGGTCAGTCAGGATCTTACGGTAATCATTATTGACTTCATAACGATGTCTGTGACGTTCTGCGATCTGATCGGTACCATAAAGCTCATAAGCTTTCGTGGTTTTGTCCAGAACACATGGATAAGATCCCAGACGCAAGGTTCCGCCGATGTCCTCGATATCTTCCTGATCTGGCATCAGTGCAATCACCGGATGGGTGGTAGCAGGATCCAGTTCGATGCTGTGAGCATCCTTCAGACCGGCAACATTGCGGGCATATTCTACGATAGCCAGCTGCATGCCAAGGCACAGTCCCAGGAATGGAATCTTGTGAGTACGTGCATAATGAATAGCAACAATCTTGCCATCGATACCACGGCCGCCGAATCCGCCAGGCACCAGAATACCACTGACATCTCCCAGCATTTCATCCACATTTTCTTCATTTAACTGTTCGGAGTCAATCCATTTAATATGAACGGTCGCATGTTCTGCGATACCACCATGTTTCAGAGCTTCTACCACACTGATATAAGCATCATGCAGCTGAATATATTTACCTACCAGAGCAACGGTCACATCCTTAGTCGGATGACGAAGTGCTTCTACCATGGCTTTCCAGTCGTCCAGATCTGGTTCCGGGCAAGGAAGATTCAGACATTCACAGGCTACCTGAGCCAGATGTTCTTCTTCCATGGCCAGAGGTGCTTCATAGAGATATTCCACATCCAGATTCTGAAGAACGTGACTGACTGGCACATTACAGAACAGAGCAATTTTTTCTTTCAGGCCATCTTCCAGTGGATGCTCAGAACGGCATACCAGAATATCCGGCCAGATTCCCATCCCCTGCAGCTGCTTGACACTGGTCTGGGTAGGCTTGGTTTTCATTTCACCGGAAGCCTTCAGGTAAGGAATTAAGGATACATGAATCAGAATAGCATTTTCCCGACCCACATCATGCTGGAACTGACGAATCGCTTCCAGGAATGGCTGACTCTCGATATCACCGACAGTTCCACCTACTTCGATGATGGCAATGTGAGTTTCATTTTCGTTGTAATTGCGGTAAAAACGACTTTTGATCTCATTTGTAATATGAGGGATAACCTGTACCGTACCTCCGCCGAAATCTCCCCGGCGCTCTTTGTGAAGAACGGACCAGTAAATCTTTCCGGTGGTAACGTTGGAATTCTTGGTCAGGCTCTCATCGATAAAACGTTCATAATGTCCCAGATCCAGGTCTGTCTCTGCACCATCGTCTGTAACAAAGACTTCTCCGTGCTGGATTGGGTTCATGGTACCTGGGTCAATATTGATATATGGGTCAAATTTCTGCATGGTGACTTTATAGCCGCGGGCCTTCAAGAGACGTCCAAGAGATGCAGCGGTGATACCCTTCCCAAGACCGGATACAACACCACCGGTTACAAATACATACTTTACTGGCATAATTAGTTCCTCCTTAAATCGTATCTGTTCAGTACCTTCACAGATACATGCAAAAACACCTCGCGGGACAGTGAGGTATGAACAGTTGTTTTGAATCAGCAAAAAGGGTGTAATCTCCTAAGGAAGATTACACCCCATTGTGCAACATAGTAATATAAAATTGCATGGCATGTAATCATACCATGCAACTGATTATAGCGGATTTTTCCTTAAAAAGGAATGGAAAATCCTAATTTACTTATGATTAGTTCTGATAAAAATGATTCATTTTATTAATGAAAATTTCGTTTACTTTCGTATACCGGCTCGGAAGTAAACTGGATAGACAGACGCTTAAAGGTCTTAATATCCACGCTGGAGAGCAGTACACTGGTGTGTACCTGACAGCCGGCCAGTTTTGGCAGCTGATCCAGAGCAGCCTGTGCATCTGGATTATTTTCAGCACTGGTAGAGAGGGCAATCAGAACTTCATCGGTGTGAAGACGAGGATTGCGGCTTCCCAGATATTCTGTCTTCAGTTTCTGGATCGGACGGATAGCAGCAGGAGAGATCACGTTCTTTTCATGGTCAATACCGGCCAGTACTTTCAGTGCATTCAGTAAAAGAGCTGCGGATGCACCCAGAAGATCGGTGGTTTTACCGGTAACGATGGTTCCGTCATTCAGTTCCATGGCAGCAGCAGGACCTTCGGTCTCTTCACTGCGCAGCAGAGCAGCATTGACAACCTTTCGGTCTGTTTTACTGATACCGGCCTGTTTCATGATCAGCTCGATCTTCATGACTTCATCTTCAGTAGAAGAACCATACACCAGTCCGTTCAGAGAATTGTAGTAACGACGGATAATTTCCTGACGGGAAGCTTCCCTGCAGGCTTCATCGTCACAGATGCAGTTTCCAGCCATATTCACACCCATATCGGTAGGGGACTTGTATGGACTTTCACCGGAGATCTTTTCAAACATGGCATTCAGTACCGGGAAGATCTCAACATCACGATTGTAGTTAACGGCTGTTTCGCCATAGGCCTCCAGATGGAACGGATCGATCATATTCACATCGTTCAGATCAGCAGTAGCAGCTTCATAAGCCAGATTTACCGGATGCTTCAGTGGAATATTCCAGATCGGGAAGGTCTCAAACTTCGCATAGCCTGCATGGATGCCCCGCTTGTGTTCGTGGTACAGCTGGGACAGACAGGTGGCCATTTTGCCACTTCCTGGTCCAGGTGCAGTGATGACAACCAGCGGACGGGTAGTCTCGATATAATCATTTTTTCCATAACCTTCATCACTGACGATCAGAGGAATATTGCTCGGGTAGCCAGGGATCACATAATGGGTATATACTTTGATACCCAGCTTCTGAAGACGGCTGCGGAACACATCGGCACTGTTCTGACCTGCATACTGTGTGATGACAACGCTTCCCACATATAAACCGCGTTCTTTGAAAACGTCAATCAGACGAAGAACATCAGAATCATAAGTGATGCCCAGGTCACCGCGGATCTTGTTCTTTTCAATATCACCGGCACTGATGACGATCACGATCTCCGCCTGATCGGAAAGCTGCATCAGCATACGCAGCTTACTGTCCGGGGCAAAGCCTGGAAGTACACGGGAAGCATGGTAATCATCAAAAAGCTTGCCGCCAAATTCCAGATAAAGCTTATTACCGAACTGACTGATTCGTTCCTTAATGTGTTCTGACTGCATTTTCAGATATTTGTCATTATCAAATCCTATTTTCATGTTTCATCCTATCCTTATATATTAAACTCAATTTTTTCTACAACGTAATTATCATATACTAACCGATTCATTTTTACCAGATATTTTTACAGGAAATTCACGAAAGTGCGAAAAACAATTGACAATGAGCTGAGTTGAAACTAACATAGAGTTAGAGATAATTAACAAAGTTAGACACGAGATAGCGAAAAAGGGAACATAGTGAGGAGGAAATTTATGTTTTTACAAATCCAGGGAATTAAAAAATCTTTTGGATCGGGAGACAGTCGTGTGGATGTATTAAAAGGGCTGGATCTGGAAATTGAAAAGGGGGAGTTTTGTGTATTGCTGGGACCTTCCGGTTCTGGCAAATCCACACTTTTGAATATTATCGGAGGGATTGACAGTGCAGATGAAGGAAAGCTGATCATTGACGGGGAATGCCTGGCAGAGATGTCGGAAAAAAAGCTGTCTGTTTATCGCAGAAAACATCTGGGCTATATTTTTCAGATGTATAATCTGATCCCGAATCTGACAGTGCGGGAAAATGTGGAGGTAGGGGCTTACTTGAGCGATCAACCTCTGGATGTGGATGAACTGCTTCATACACTGGGAATTTACGAACATCAGCGCAAACTGCCAAATCAATTATCCGGAGGACAGCAGCAGCGGTGTGCCATTGGCCGGGCCATTGTAAAGAACCCGGATATTTTGCTGTGTGATGAGCCAACCGGTGCGCTGGACTACAACACATCCAAGGAAATTCTCAGGCTCATTGAGACGGTCAATCAGAAGTATGGCAATACGATTGTGATGGTTACGCATAATGATGCCATTAAGGACATGGCTGACCGGGTAGTGAAGCTGCGTGATGGCATGATCCGGAAAAATTACCGGAATGAACATAAAGTTTCTGCCGATGAGCTGGACTGGTAAGGAGGACGTGTTATGAAAAATCCTTTGCGCAAACGCCTTCCGAGAGAGATTCGAAGCGAATTCGGAAAATATATCGTAATATTTCTGCTGATGGTGGCTACAATTGGATTTGTATCCGGGTTCCTGGTGGCAGACAACAGTATGCTGATTGCTTATCAGGATGGATTCGAGAAATACAATATAGAGGATGGCAATTTCCGCACCGCAGACCGGATATACCGCAGTCAGAGAGAAGATATCGAGAAGCTGGGTATTACGCTGTATGAGAACTATTATATAGAAGCAACACTGGACAATGAAAGCACCATGCGATTTTTTAAAAACCGGGAAGAAATCAACAAAGTATGCCTGATGAAAGGCGAACTTCCAAAAGCAGCCGGGGAAATTGCCATCGATCGTATGTATGCTGATAACAATCAGCTGGCGGTGGGAGATACCATCACCAGTGGGGAACATTCCTGGAAGATTACCGGGCTGGTGGCACTGTCAGATTATAGCTGTCTGTTTCAGAATAATAGTGATTCTATGTTCGATGCAGTAAAATTCGGAGTGGGTGTGGTGACACCGGAGGAATTTGATACTCTGAATCAGGACAAGCTGCAATACAATTATTCCTGGAAATATGAGCAGGAACCGGCGGATGAAGTGGAAGAAAAAGAGATTTCCGAAGATCTGATGGAGGAGATTGGCAAGATTGTATCGTTGGAATCCTTTGTGCCGAGATATACGAATCAGGCGATTACATTTACCGGTGAGGATATGGGCGGTGATAAAGCCATGATGATTATGCTGCTTTATATCATTATGGTGATTATGGCCTTTGTGTTTGGTATCACCATCAGCAATACTATTCGAAAAGAAGCAGCCGTGATCGGAACCTTAAGGGCTTCCGGTTATACCAGACGGGAACTGATCTCTCATTATATGACGCTGCCGGTTCTGGTCACTCTGGCCGGGGCACTGGCAGGAAATGTGCTGGGGTATACGGTATTGAAAAATGTGTGTGCAGCCATGTATTATGGAAGCTACAGCCTTCCAACCTATGAGACCGTATGGAATGCAGAAGCTTTTCTGCTGACAACCGTCATACCGGTGCTGATTATGCTGGTGGTTAACTTTTGCGTGCTGCGGCATAAGCTGCGTCTGTCTCCGCTGAAGTTCCTGCGCAGGGATCTGTCTGGAAAGAAACAGAAACGAGCCATGCGGCTGAGTCCTCATATCAAGATTTTTTCCAGATTCCGGCTGAGAGTCATTTTTCAGAATATGAGCAATTATCTGGTGCTGTTTATCGGCATTTTGTTTGCCAATCTGTTATTGATGTTCGGACTTTTGCTGCCATCTGTATTATCTCATTATCAGACAGAGATACAGAAAAATATGCTGGCCAATTATCAGTATATGCTGCAGGTACCGATGGGAGCCATGACAGGAAGTAAGCTGGAGGAATTGTTGAATCTGCTGACGTTCTATGCAGAAGTACGGACCGATAATGAGACGGCGGAGAAGTTTTCTGCCTATGCGTTGAATACCCTGCCGGGCAAATATAAGTCAGAAGAGGTGCTGCTGTATGGCGTGGAGAAGGACAGCAAATATGTGACAGCAGATCTGGGAGACGGAGTCTATATTTCCAGTGCCTATGCGGATAAGTTCAGGATCAGACCGGGAGACACCATTACTTTAAAGGAAAAATATGAAAAGGATGAATATTCCTTTACCGTGGATGGCATCTATGAGTATACGGCAGGACTTTGTATCTTTATGTCCAGGGATAAGCTGAATGAGGCGTTTGATCTGGAGGATGATTACTACAGCGGATATTTTTCGGATACACCGATTACGGATATCCGGAAAAAATATATAGGATCCGTGGTGGATCTGGATGCCCTGACAAAGATCTCCCGTCAGCTGGATGTATCTATGGGAAGTATGATGGGAATGGTAAATGGATTTGCCATCATGATCTATATGGTACTGATTTATCTGCTGTCCAAGATCATTATTGAAAAAAATGCACAGTCTATTTCTATGGTAAAGATTCTTGGTTATACGAACTGGGAAATCAGCAGGCTGTATATTCTGTCTACGACCATTGTGGTGGTAATCTGCCTGCTGGTGAGTCTTCCGGTAGAACGTGCGGTGATGGAAGTATTATTCCGGGAAATGATGTTGTCCAGCATCTCCGGATGGATTACCATGTGGGTGGATCCGATGATCTATGTGCAGATGTTTGGAGCAGGTCTGGTTACTTATGCGGTGGTTGCATTGCTGGAGTTCCGTAAGATAAAGAAAGTGCCAATGGATGAGGCACTGAAAAATGTAGAATAATAGTAGAAAAAAGGCACTGTGGATGGGAAAAACTGTCTGGCAGTGCCTTTGTTTTTATACTTTTTTAATGAATTAAAGAAATCTTTTTCGAAAGTGTATATTGATTTCTGACCGGATAATCCTTATACTAAATAATGAGTGTTTTTAACACTTAAGGAGGAAAAAAATGGACAATAACCAAAATGGACCAAACAATGGACCGGGCAATCGGAAAGGACCGAAAAACGGCCAGACGATTATCATATTTTTGATTGTAACGGTGATTACTCTGATTGTAATGGCATTGTTTAACAGCATGATGAACGGTACGACGAATCAGGAGATTACGTATAATAAGTTTATGGAGATGCTGGACAATGATGAAGTAGAGAGCGTTGTGATAGAATCGAACCAGTATGTGATCACACCGAAGCAGCAGCCATATGGCTTCTCATCTCTGAAGGGAATGAAGTTTACCTATTATACAGGTGTGGTGAACGATCCGAATTTATCTGAGAAGCTGCTGAAGGCAGGAGTGGACTTTAAGAAAGAGATCCCGGATATGTCATCCGAACTGCTGTACAGCATTTTATCCTTTGTGTTACCACTGATTCTGATCTGGGTAATTATGGGATTTGCCATGAGAAGAATGGGCGGCGGCGGAGGCGGTGTCATGGGCATCGGCAAGAACAAAGCCAGAGTCTATGCACAGAAAGAGACCGGCGTTACGTTTAAAGATGTGGCAGGTCAGGATGAGGCCAAGGAGTCCCTTCAGGAAGTGGTAGATTTTCTGGAGAATCCTGGCAAGTATAGCAAGATCGGAGCAAAGCTTCCGAAGGGAGCCCTGTTAGTGGGACCTCCTGGCACCGGTAAGACACTTCTGGCCAAGGCAGTAGCGGGAGAAGCACATGCACCGTTTTTCTCATTGTCAGGTTCTGAATTTGTAGAGATGTTCGTGGGTGTGGGAGCTTCCCGTGTCCGTGAACTGTTTGAAGAAGCAAAGAAAAATGCACCTTGTATCATCTTTATCGATGAGATTGATGCCATCGGTAAAAGCCGTGACAGCCGGTTTGGCGGCGGCAATGATGAACGTGAGCAGACACTGAATCAGCTGCTTGCTGAGATGGATGGATTTGACAGTGGCTCAGGACTTCTGATTCTGGCAGCGACTAACCGTCCGGAGGTGTTGGATCAGGCACTGCTGAGACCGGGACGTTTCGACCGCCGGGTAGTAGTAGACAAGCCGGATCTTCAGGGACGTATCGATGTCCTGAAGGTACATTCCAAGAATGTGATGATGGATGAGACCGTAGATCTGGAAGCGATTGCACTGGCTACTTCAGGTGCAGTCGGATCGGATCTGGCCAATATGATTAATGAAGCAGCGATTCTTGCAGTAAAGAAGGGACGAAATGCAGTCAGCCAGCAGGATCTGTTTGAATCTGTGGAAGTAGTTCTGGTGGGTAAAGAGAAGAAGAACAAGATTCTCAGCAAGGAAGAACGCAGAATTGTTTCTTACCATGAAGTCGGCCATGCACTGGTCAGTGCCCTTCAGAAGGATTCTGAACCGGTTCAGAAGATCACCATTGTACCGAGAACTATGGGTGCTCTGGGATATGTGATGAATGTACCGGAGGAAGAAAAATATCTGAATACCAAGGCAGAGATCCAGGCACGTATCGTAGAGTGCGTCGGTGGCCGTGCAGCAGAAGAGATTGTGTTTAACAGCATTACCACAGGTGCAGCCAATGATATTGAGCAGGCTACCAAGATGGCGAGAGCCATGATTACGCAGTATGGTATGTCAGACAAGTTCGGTATGGTGGGTCTGGAGTCACCGGAGAACCAGTACTTAAGCGGACGAAATGTGCTGAATTGCAGTGACCAGACGGCAACCGAGATTGATCGTGAAGTGATGAAGATCATCAAAGAAGCATATGAAGAGGCACTGAGACTTTTGCGCAGTCACAGAAAGGCACTGGATGAGATCGCAGCTTTTCTGATTGAGAAAGAGACCATCACCGGAAAAGAGTTCATGGAGATCTTCCATGAAGTAGAACGCCGGGAAGAGGAAGAAGCAGAGGAAGCGGAACAGACAGATGTGTCGGAGAATGTTGATGAGAAAGTGGAGGCAGCAGAGCAACAGACCGAGGCACAGGATGATATAGCGGATGCTGAGAAGGAGCAGTCAGCCGAGCCAGCAGAACATACAGAAACTGAGATTACAGACGAAGAAGTTCAGAAATAATAAAAATCCAGGAACAGAAAGAAAAAACTTCTGTTCCTGGATTTTTTTAAAGCGATACGTTACTGAATCACAACAGCCATTTTTCCCAGTTTGTTGTAGATCCGTTCAAAGGAACTGGCTTTTCTCCATACCAGTCCGCTCAATGGATCATTGATCAGCACTTTTTTATTTTTTTTATCATAACCGCACAGAACAACGCAGTGCTCTGAACGGTAGAAGTGCCAGGTCTTGCCAGCGTAGCGATAAGAATGTACGGCAACCGGATTGCGCATATACATAGAGTTCCAGACGATCACCGGGATATTGTTATCCAGATAGGTATACAGATCAGAAAAACGAATGCCGGTAAGATCATAAGCCCGTTTGGCGGATTTTTTTGCTTTCAGGTATTTATTGGCTGTGATGGTCAGACCTGGAGCATAGATTCCACCACCAGATCCACTGAATGGATTTCCCCAGAACTTTGTTACAAAGTTGGAACTACTTCTGGACAGATATTTGGAAGCGATCGTTGTTTTGGATAAAGGAAAGCCCATATGTTTCAGAACAATGGTAAGCGCAACCGATTCACAGCCGGTAGGCAGCTGAGGATTCTGACGGATGTTCTTCATGGAGATTACTTTTTTCTGCGGCTTCTTATTCAGAATAGAAGAGGCTGTTCCAGAAGAAGAACTGTTAAAAGGCTTTCCGGTACGCTGTCCGTAACTGTTATAGTAATATCCGTCGATCCAGGTGTTTCTGGCGAGAGCACCGCTATTTCTGGCATGGTAAACGTGTCCCTGATAAGAGAAAGTACGGTTCCGGTACATCTGTCCGTTTTTGTCAAAATAGTAGGTATTCTTTTTCCATGTAATCATACGATCCCTGACTATTTTCCCTTTGTGATTATAATAGTAAGAAGTTCCCTGTTCGGTTACCAGTTTGTTGCGGGGAGACTTCGAAGCAGCATTGGAGATAACAGGAAAAGCAGTCAGAAGAATCAGAACCAGGAGAAATTAAAAAAGTAAAATACGGGTATGCTTTTTCATGATAAGATCCTTTCGTATAAGATTCTTTCCACATTTTAACATGGGAGGATGCGCAAAGGCAATCTTTCTATTATAATAGAAGTGATAAACAGAAAGGTATATAGGTTATTATGCAGGAAATTTTTTATGAAATAGAAGAGTATGAAATGGAGATCGAGAACCGCATTCGTAATCTGATGTGGACAGTGAGTGGAGACTATGCACTGAATACCAGGCTGGATGTAGCCTCGTTTTCCAAAAGCAAATATATTTCCCTGTACGATGCCATCAAGCAGGGAGCATTTGCCAAATATTTTGATACCAATGCACTCTCGATGTATATTGTGAAAAAGCTGTTTTATGGAGTCGAAGAGCCGGTTCTGATGAATATTGCACAGATCTGTGTGGATCTGGCAGTATATCAGAAGATTGTGGAAGAGAGACCGGGTGTATGTAACATTCGCAGGAAGGCATTTGAAGCAATGCTGGATAAAGATTTCCGTAAAATGAATGATTCTTTTATCGGAAGAGTGAAGCTGGAGCTTATCCGTCAGTTCTTAAACGGAAAGGGAACTGCTGAAAAAAGAATTCAGGATGTGCTGGATGTACTCTATCCGCTGGAAGAGGCATCCGATACCATGGAGATTATTCGGGCAGTTGACCGGATCTATAATTTTGCTATTGACCGTTCTTTTGAACGAAAACATGGAGATCTGGAATTTGTACTGAATACTTCGATAGAAGAGCTGGCAGAAGCTACCTGGCAGGATTTCCTGGATGAAGAGATGTATGAATCAGTTTTGGAGCAGATGGTAGATCAGGTGAATCAGCAGGTGGTCAGTCTGGAGGAAAAAGATTCAGCGGAAGAAAAGAAACAGGATGGACCGAAGAAAAAGAGTGTCGTGGTACTGGATGAAAAAGCGCTGGAGAAAATGAACAGTTATATGCAGCTGAATTTTGGAAAGTCCTATTTATCAGAAGCAGAGCAGAAGAGAACAGACCGGCGACTCTGCAATGGTGCTCATGCAGACTGCAGTCTGTATTATACGGATGGCATTCTGGAGAATCCGGTACTGATCAATGCTCAGTATGTGAACGCAAAGAAACAGACCGATCGAAATCTTCTGCTGTTACGTAACAGCAAGAACATGGTGAAACGAAATGTAGATATCATGACGCATAATCTGAAGCGCTCACTGGTTACAAGGACCCAGCAGGAGGAATTGCTGGCGGAGTATGGAAGTATTATCCCATCCAGATTGTGGAAGCTGGGAAGAACGGAGGATACGAAATTGTTCCGGCGTGTGATTCGCCAGAATGAGACCGATTTTGTAGTGGACATCCTGATGGATGCCAGCGGTTCCCAGAGAGACCGTCAGAGCCAGGTAGCGCTGCAGGCTTTTATCATCAGTGAGGCACTGAGCAATGTACAGATTCCTCACCGGGTGATGAGCTTCTGCACGTTCTGGGATTATACTGTCATGCAGCGGTTCCGGGAATACGATGCGCCTAAAAGTGAAAACCGGAAAATTTTACAGTATACCACCTCTTCTAATAACAGGGATGGTCTGGCCATCCGGGCAGCGGCAGATTCCCTGCTGCAGCGGGAAGAGGAAAATAAAATCTTAATTGTCTTAAGTGATGGCCGTCCCAATGATGTGGTGGTGAACCGGCCGAACAGCAGAAATCCAAAGCCGTATTGTGGAGATTATGCAGTAAAGGATACCGCCCAGGAAGTGCGGAAGGCAAGGAATAAAGGTGTGTACGTGCTGGGGGTATTTGCGGGTAAAGAGCAGGATCTCCAGGCTGAGAAGCGAATCTTTGGAAAAGACTTTGCTTATATTAAGGACATTCGTAATTTTTCCAATGTGGTAGGACAGTATCTGCAAAAACTTCTGGACTGGTAAAATAAATTCAAAATGTAACAAAGATGTTACAGAATAAGCTGAATTTCCATGAAACTTAAAAAAAATGTAAAACTTGTTGACAAACCAATTCCCATATGTTAAGATGTGAACGTAATAAATGTAACATTTATGTAATATTTATGTATTGATTGGATGTATTTCGTATTTATTGATTGGGTATTTGGAGGATTGATTTTGATGAACAAGGGAATGAAAAAGCATGTAATGAGAGCAGCAGCTTGTTTTGTGACAGGCAGTATGCTGGCAGGAAGCAGTTCTATGGCAGCTTTTGCAGCTGGAACGAATCTGGTAGGTGTCAGCACAACTGCTAATGTAAAGGAAGCGGCAGCAGAAGATACACAGAAGACAGAAGAGACAGAGAGCACGACAGAAGGTACGGCATCTGAAGAGAATACAGAGTCCGCAGAGGCAGCACAGGACAGTAGTCTGATCGGTACTGTTGCAGTGGCACAGCCTGGAGACGAGACGTTTTTCAATATCAGAGCGAATGCAGATGCGAACTCTGATGTAGTCGGATATTTATATGAGAACAACTGTGCGACCATCCTTGGAGAAGAAGGCGACTGGTATTATATTCAGTCTGGTAACTGTACCGGATATGTAGCCAAGTATCTGATGACCACAGGAGCAGATGCAGCGGCAGTAGTAGAGCAGGCAGCAACACCGGTAGCACAGGTCAATGCAGAAGCACTGATGGTTCGTTCCGAACCGTCTGAGGATGCAGACGTAGTAGATACGGTGACAGCAGACCAGATCGTATATCTGGAAGAAGACCTGGGTGGATGGGCAAAGATTTCCACAGGATCTACAGAAGGATATGTAAGCGCAGATTATGTAAGCTATGCATCCTATCTTCCACAGGGTGAGACACACGAGGAAGCAGAAGCAAGAATTGCAGAAGAAGAGGCAGCATACCAGGCATGGCTGGATGAGCAGGAAAGACTGTATCAGGAACAGTTAGCAGCAGAGCAGGCTGAATGGGAAGCACAGAATCAGGCATGGATCGAATACCTTCAGAGCCAGAGTGATTATGCAGACCAGGCACAGGCAGCAGCGGACCAGGCAGCAGCAGATCAGGCTTATGCAGAACAGGTAGCAGCGGATGCACAGGCAGCATTGGATGAAGCTTACAGTTCAGGAGATGCAGATACCATTGCCAATGCAGAGGCTTATGCACAGCAGACAGCAGCAGATGCACAGACAGCAGCAAATCAGACTCAGACAGCACAGGATGAAGCGGCAGCGGCAGATCAGACAGTTTATGATACAGTAGCGGGAGCAGGAATTGATACTTCAGAAGTGACAAATACAACTGACAGCAGTTCTTCTTCCCTGAGACAGCAGATTGTAGATTATGCATTACAGTTTGTGGGTAACCCGTATGTATACGGTGGTACTTCCCTGACAAATGGAACAGACTGTTCCGGATTTACACAGTCTGTACTTGGAAACTTTGGTATTAACATCAGCAGAACAGCCGGAGCACAGTCTCAGGGTGGCAAGTCCGTTGACTTAAGCCAGCTGGAGCCAGGCGATCTGTTATTCTACTCAGGAAGCGGAGATTACGGTATCGGACATGTAAGTATGTACATTGGTAATGGACAGGTGGTACATGCCAGCAGTTCTACCACAGGTATCATCGTATCTGATGTAAACTACAGAACACCGACATCAGCTTCTGACTATATCGGTTAGTCTTAAAATAAGCCAATCAGATAATCAATAAATACATAAAGAGAGGTCACTGTAATTCCCTTGCAGTGACCTCTTGCATTTTTGGTATAAATCGAGTATGATTCTTCATAGAAAAAACTGCGAACAAAGGTGTAAGGAGGACATATGGGCGAAATCATAAATGTACAGGAGTTATTTGGTGAGAATGTCTTTAATGACAAAGTGATGCTGGAAAAGCTCCCGAAAAAAGTGTACAAGGAACTTCACAAGACCATTGACGATGGAAAAGAACTGGATCCGATGATTGCAGAGGTTGTTGCAGGTGCAATGAAAGAATGGGCAATCGAAAAGGGTGCGACACATTACACACACTGGTTCCAGCCACTGACTGGATTTACTGCAGAAAAACATGACGCTTTTATCACAGCGCCAAAGGCTGACGGCTCTGTACAGCTGGAGTTTTCCGGAAAAGAACTGATCAAGGGAGAACCGGATGCATCATCCTTCCCGTCTGGGGGCTTACGTGCCACTTTTGAAGCGAGAGGCTATACAGCCTGGGATTGTACATCACCTGCATTTGTCAGACAGGATGCTGCAGGAGCGATTCTCTGTATCCCGACTGCATTTTGTTCTTACACAGGAGAAGCACTGGATCAGAAGACACCGCTGCTTCGTTCGATGGAAGCCATTCAGGCTCAGACATTGCGTCTTTTAAGAGTTCTGGGCAATACCACATCCCGCAAGGTGAAACCATCTGTTGGTGTAGAACAGGAGTATTTTATCGTAGACCGTGCCAAGTATCTGAAGAGAAAAGACCTGATCTTCACTGGTCGTACCTTATTTGGCGCGATGCCTCCTAAGGGACAGGAGCTGGATGATCATTACTTTGGTGTTATCCGTCCCCGTATCGCAGCTTTTATGAAAGATGTGAATAAAGAACTGTGGAAGCTGGGAGTATCTGCCAAGACACAGCATAATGAAGTAGCTCCGGCTCAGCATGAACTGGCACCGATCTATGCAGAGTGTAACGTAGCAGCAGATCACAACCAGATCATCATGGAGACACTGAAGCGTGTGGCTGAGGAACATGGTCTGCAGTGTCTGCTCCATGAAAAGCCATTTGCCGGAGTGAATGGTTCTGGTAAGCATAACAACTGGTCCCTGACCACTGATGACGGTATTAATCTCCTGGATCCGGGCAAGACGCCTCATGAGAATATCCAGTTTTTACTGATCTTGACCTGTATTTTACGTGCTGTAGACAAACATGCAGATCTGCTGCGTGAATCTGCGGCCGATGTGGGAAATGACCACCGTCTGGGAGCCAATGAAGCACCACCAGCGATTATTTCTGTATTTCTGGGAGATCAGCTGCAGGATGTGCTGACACAGCTGATTGATACCGGAGAAGCAACTCATAGCTTAAAGGGAGGTACTTTACATACTGGCGTAAAGACTCTGCCTGATTTTGCTAAGGATGCAACAGACCGTAACCGTACGTCACCGTTCGCTTTCACCGGTAATAAGTTCGAATTCCGTATGGTTGGTTCCAGAGACTCTGTAGCGGAATGTAATGTAGTGCTCAACACCATCGTAGCCGAGGCATTTTCCGATGCCTGCGATGTGTTGGAAAAGGCAGAGGATGTCTCCGTGGCAGTGCATGACCTGATCAAAAAGTATGCCAGTGAGCATCAGAGAATTGTCTTTAATGGCAATGGTTACTCAGAGGAATGGGTAGCAGAAGCAGAGCGCCGCGGTCTTCCAAATATCAAGTCCATGGTAGATGCGATTCCTGCGCTGGTAACAGAAAAGGCAGTAAATCTGTTTGAAAAGTTCCATGTATTTACCAGAACTGAGCTGGAGTCCCGTGCGGAGATACAGTATGAGGGCTATTCCAAGGCCATCAATATCGAAGCCAGGGCCATGATTGATATTGCCAGCAAGCATATTATTCCGGCAGTACTGCGCTTCAACAAGAGTCTGTCCGATACGGTCAATACCATGAATCAGACAGGTGTAGAGACCGACGTACCGATGGATATGCTCCGTGAATCTGCACATCTCCTGTCAGAGACGAAGAAGAGACTGACAAAATTGACTGAGGTGACCGATCGTGCCACGGAGATGGAGGCTGGCAGAGAGCAGGCAGTATATTATTACGAAGAAGTCTGCACCGCTATGGAAGCATTGCGTGTACCAGTGGATGAGCTGGAGATGATCGTGGACAAAGAGATGTGGCCAATGCCATCTTACGGCGATTTATTGTTTGAGGTGTAATTTAATTCAAAAATTCGATTATTGTGATTTTGTGGATTTGTTCTGTTGAATTACAGGCAAAATTCTCCAAACCAGACAAATCTAAAAAAAGTATAAAATCTGCATTGACTTTTCAGTTTCAGGGTGGTATCATGCAGTACATAAAAGCAAAGGCGCTATAGATCAAAGGTCTATGGCGCTTTTTCTAATCCATATGACAGAGAAGCGAAACGAAGGTGTTTGGCGGTGAAAGAGATTTCAGCCAGTTGCCTGCGGTTCGCTTTTTTCGTATCAGAAGAAACCTGTTCCTGGGAGGGGAGCTTCAAGGGTCGGAAAGGTTCTGGAATATGGGGAAAGAGGAGGAGAAAATTATGACACAAGAAATTTTAAGTGCAATTTCCGGTGAAGTATACGGCGTCTGGTTCCTGATCGGTGCCGCACTGGTATTCTGGATGCAGGCAGGATTCGCCATGGTAGAAGCAGGTTTCACCAGAGCGAAGAATACAGGTAACATCCTGATGAAGAACCTGATGGACTTCTGTATCGGCACGGTTGTATTCATTTTGATTGGTTTTGGATTATTTCTCGGCGAAGACTGGCTGGGAATTATCGGGAAACCGGGATTTGATATTTTCACAAATTACGCAGAATTTGACTGGTCCAACTTCGTATTCAACCTGGTATTCTGTGCAACTACAGCCACCATCGTATCCGGTGCCATGGCTGAAAGAACAAAATTTATTTCCTACTGTGTTTACTCTGCTATTATCTCCGCAGTGATCTACCCAATCGAAGCACACTGGACCTGGGGCGGCGGCTGGCTGGCACAGATCGGATTCCATGATTTTGCAGGTTCCAACTGCATCCACATGGTAGGTGGTATCTCAGCCCTGATCGGTGCAGCAATGCTTGGTCCTCGTATTGGTAAATTCACAAAAGATAAATCCGGAAAGATCACGAAAGTCAATGCATTCCCTGGACATAACCTTCCACTTGGATGCCTGGGTGTATTCATTCTCTGGCTTGGCTGGTACGGATTTAACGGTGCAGCAGCTACATCTGTAGCAGAACTTGGTTCTATCTTTGTAACAACTACTATTGCACCAGCTATTGCAACTGTTGTTTGTATGATTTTTACCTGGATCAAATATGGCAAACCAGATGTATCCATGTGTCTGAATGCATCTCTGGCAGGTCTGGTAGCCATTACCGCACCTTGCGATGTATGTGATGCTTTTGGTGCCATCATCATCGGTGCTGTAGCAGGTGTCCTGGTTGTATTTGGTGTATGGCTTCTGGATTATGTACTTCGTATTGATGACCCGGTAGGTGCCGTAGCAGTACACTGTTTAAATGGTATCTGGGGAACCATCGCAGTTGGTTTATTTGCAACTGATACAGCTCCTGCATTTGCAAGAGGCTATGGAGACGGTGTGAACTTTGGTGCTAACCAGATCGCAGGAAAAGGACTTTTCTACGGCGGCGGTTTCCATCAGCTGGGATTACAGCTGGAAGGTATGCTGGCTACAGCAGCCTGGACTGCAGTAACGATTACCATTGCTTACCTGATTATCAAAGCCATTTTCGGACTTCGTGTTAGCGAAGAAGAAGAAATCGTCGGACTGGATGCTATGGAACATGGCCTGACAAGTGCGTACGCTGGCTTCTCCATCATGGATGTATCCAACACTATGATCATGGAAGTAAATGACCGTACACAGATCGGTTCTGATGAGTACGAAACTGCAACAAAAGCACAGAAAGATGCCGCTGTCAAAGTGGTCAACACCGCACCGGTGGCAGATACTGGTATCCACAAAGTGGTTATTATTGCAAGATTGTCCCGTTACGATGCTCTGAGAAAGGCTATGAACGACCTCGGTGTAACTGGTATGACTGTCACACAGGTAATGGGCTGTGGTATCCAGAAAGGTGCAGGCGAGATGTATCGTGGTGCTGAAGTCGATGCCACCCTGCTTCCAAAGGTAAAAGTCGAAGTGATCGTAGCATCTATTCCAGTAGAAGATGTCATCGAAGCCGCAAAGAAGACCCTGTACACAGGCCACATCGGAGATGGCAAGATCTTTGTATACAATGTTGACAGAGTCGTAAAGATTCGTACTGGTGAAGAAGACTTCGAAGCACTGGAAGATGTAGAATAAAAAATTATAAAATAGAATCCAACCTCCCAAGTATTTGGATAAATGAAAAGCTCTCGCGAAAGCGGGGGCTTTTCTAGGTCAATGGGGACGGTGTTTTCTGGCTTTTTTCTTAAGAAACTATTATTTTGATAATAAAACTACTTGACAAACGAAATATCTGCATATATACTTTGAAAGTCAAATATATTTAATTTAAAAATATATGAGACTCAAATATATGAATACACATATACGAGAAGGAGACTTTCATGAAAGCAGTAATATGCGGAACGGGATCTGCGGTTCCGACAAAGGTTCTGGATAATGATGATCTGTCTCAAATCGTGGATACCAGTGATGAGTGGATCCGTGAACGTACCGGTATTGTCCGAAGACATATCGCAAAGGAGGAGACCTGTGTGTCTCTGGCTGTGGAAGCGGCACAGAAAGCTTTAAAGCAGTCAGGGATGTCAGCAGCAGAGATTGATCTGGTGATTGTGTCCACGATTTCTTCCAATGTGGTGCTTCCCGGTGTAGCCTGTGAGGTACAGCAAAAGATCGGTGCAGTGAATGCCATATGTTATGACTTAAGCGCTGCATGTACCGGATTTGTACTGGCTTATCAGAATGCTCAGGCCTATCTTCAGACCGGTATCTATCGGAGTGCACTGATCATCGGAAGTGAATGCCTGTCTCATCTGGTGAACTGGAAGGATCGAGGAACCTGCATTTTGTTTGGAGATGGAGCAGGGGCAGCAGTTTTGCGGTCTGAAGAAGGTACAGGCTTTCTACCGGCAGCACATTCCGATGGAAGCAGAGGAGAGGCACTCAGATGCAGAAGCTATCTTGACGGAGCAAAAGAATGGCAGATGTCTCATTCGGAAGAATATCAGATGCAGATGGATGGACAGGCGGTATTCAAATTTGCTGTGCGCCAGGTGCCGGGAGTGATTCGTGAAGTGCTGGATAAGAACGGATTGAGATTGGAAGATATTGACTGGATAATCTTGCATCAGGCCAACCGTCGGATCGTAGAAGCAGTCAGCAGGCATCTGCAGCAGCCATTGGAAAAATTCCCGATGAATATGCAGGAATATGGCAATACCTCATCGGCCAGCATACCGATTCTGCTGGATGAAATGAACCGGGATCAAAGACTTCAAAAAGGACAGAAGATCATACTCGCCGGATTTGGGGCGGGATTGACCTGGGGAGCCAGTATTCTTGAGTGGTAACCCCAAAATAGAAAAAAGGAGATTAGAAACATGTTTGAAAAAATCAGAGAAATGATCGCAGAAAACTTAAATATTGATATCAACACCATCACAGAGGAAGCTTCTTTTAAAGAAGATCTGGGCGTAGATTCCCTGGATCTGTTTGAGCTGGTGATGGCACTGGAAGAAGAGTTCGGAGTGGAGATTCCAACGGAAGATCTGGAGACACTGACAACGGTTGGAGCCGTTGCGAAATACGTAGAGGAGCATCAATAAGACGAGAGGTTTTTTTGATATGAAGACAGAGATTACAGAATTACTTGGAATCGAATACCCGATCATTCAGGGCGGCATGGCCTGGGTAGCGGAACATCATCTGGCGGCAGCTGTATCAGAAGCTGGCGGACTTGGGCTGATCGGTGCAGCCAGTGCACCGGCGGACTGGGTCAGAGAACAGATTCAGAAGGCGAAGGCACTGACAGATAAACCATTTGGTGTGAACATTATGCTCATGAGTCCTTATGCAGATGATGTGGCAAAAGTCATTGTGGAAGAAGGCGTGAAGGTGGTGACCACCGGTGCCGGAAGTCCAGAAAAATATATGAAGATGTGGAAAGAAGCCGGAGTAAAAGTGATTCCTGTTGTGGCTTCTGTGGCCATGGCAAAGAGAATGCAGCGGGCAGGTGCCGATGCGGTGGTTGCAGAAGGCTGTGAATCCGGCGGCCATGTAGGCGAAAGCACTACCATGACGCTGGTACCACAGGTGGTGGATGCCGTGGAGATTCCGGTAATTGCAGCCGGAGGAATCGGTGATGGCAGAGGCATTGCTGCGGCCTTTATGCTGGGCGCCAGAGGTGTGCAGATGGGAACACATTTTGTCGTAACGACAGAATCGCAGGTACATGAGAACTATAAAGACATGATCATTCGTGCCAAAGACATTGATACCAGAGTAACCGGAAGAACCACCGGTCATCCGGTACGTGCCCTGCGAAATGATATGACAAAGAAATATCTGGAACTGGAAAATGCAGGAGCCAGTATGGAAGAACTGGAACTTCTGGCACTTGGCGGACTGCGGAAAGCGGTAGTGGAAGGCGATGTGAAAAATGGCAGCGTGATGTCCGGACAGATTGCCGGGCTGGTGAAAGAGAAGTTATCCTGTCAGGAACTGATTCAGAAGCTGGTGACAGAGACGGATGCACTGTTGAAAGGAACGGGAATGTATGAGTAAAACAGCGTTTCTTTTCCCAGGACAGGGTGTTCAGAAATGTGGCATGGGAAAAGACTTTTATGAGAACAGTTCACAGGCAGCAAATCTGTTTGAGAAAGCCAGTGAAGCACTGGGGCTGGATATGAAAGCTCTTTGCTTCGAAGAAAATGCCAGACTGGATCAGACAGAATATACCCAGGCAGCGTTGGTGACGACTTATCTGGCCATGTGCCGGGAACTGGAGAGCCGTGGCGTAAAGCCGGATATCACTGCAGGTCTGAGTCTGGGAGAATATGCAGCCATTGCAGCAGCAGGTGCCATGAGCGATCTGGATGCCATTCGGCTGGTACGAAAAAGAGGTATGCTGATGCAGAATACGGTACCGGCAGGGGAAGGTGCCATGTGTGCCATTCTGGCATTGGATGAAAAGAAGATCGAAGAAGTTCTGAATGAGATCCCGGATGTTACCATCGCAAACTACAACTGCCCGGGGCAGATCGTGATCACCGGAAAAACAGCTGCAGTAGAGATGGCAGCTGCCCGGTTAAAAGAGATCGGAGCCAGACGGACACTGATGCTGAATGTCAGTGGGCCTTTTCATTCCCCGATGCTGGAACCGGCAGGAGCTGCATTGAGACAGGAACTGGAGCAGGTAACATTTCAGAGACTGCAGATTCCGTATGTGACAAATGTGAATGCCTGTGAGATTACCGATGCATCGGAGATTCCGGAGCTTCTGGTACGACAGATGTATTCGCCGGTACGTTGGATGCAGAGCATGGAATATATGTTGAAAAGTGGTGTGGATACCTTTGTGGAAATCGGACCGGGAAAGACCCTGGAAGGATTTTTAAAGAAAATAAATAGAAATGTGCAGGTACATCATGTATCTTGTTGGGAAGATTTGGAGCAGATATGTCAGAACAGAAAATAGCAGTAGTTACCGGTGCTTCCAGAGGAATTGGAAAAGCGATTGCCCTGCGTCTGGCCGGGGACGGTTACAAAGTCATCATCAATTATAATGGCTCAGAAGCGGCAGCTATAGAAGTAAAGAATCAGATTGAGCAGACAGGCGGTCAGGCGGAAATTTATCAATGCAATGTTGCAGAGTTCGACAGCTGTCAGCGGTTTGTGGAAAAAGTAATAGAAGAAAATGGTCACATTGATGTGTTGGTGAATAATGCAGGAATTACCAGAGACGGCCTGTTGATGCGTATGTCAGAAGAAGATTTTGACCGTGTCATCGATACCAATTTAAAGGGAACCTTTCATATGATCCGTTTTGCATCCCGCTACATGTTAAAGCAGAAAAAGGGGCATATCATCAATATGGCATCTGTGGTAGGCGTGGCAGGAAATGCGGGACAGGCGAACTATGCAGCATCTAAGGCTGGTGTCATCGGTCTGACAAAGTCGGCAGCGAAGGAACTGGCTTCCAGAGGTATCACAGTCAACGCCGTTGCACCGGGATTTATTGACACGGATATGACAGCAGTACTAAGTGATGCAGTAAAAGAAAACAGCAGAAAACAGATCCCTATGGGGACGTTCGGAAAGCCGGAGGATGTAGCTGCGGCTGTGGCGTTTCTGGCATCCGAGGATGCCCGCTATATCACCGGACAGGTACTGCATGTAGACGGAGGGATGATTTAAATATGAAAAGACGAGTCGTAGTAACCGGCCTGGGTGCTGTGACGCCCATCGGGAATACGGTGGATGCATTCTGGCATTCCATCAAAGCAGGAACAGTCGGGATAGGAGCAATTACAAAATTTGATACAACCAATTATAAAGTAAAACTGGCAGCAGAAGTGAAGGACTTTGATGCGAAAGAACGCATGGATGCAAGAGCAGCCCGCAGAATGGAGACCTTTTCCCAGTTTGCGGTAGCAGCGTCAAAAGAGGCGCTTGAAGATGCCGGACTTGATATGGAACAGGAAGATCCGTTTCGTGTGGGTGTCACCATCGGATCAGGAATCGGATCCTTAAGCATCATTGAAAAAGAATATGAAAAGATCCTGACAAAAGGACCTGGACGGGTGAACCCGCTCATGGTGCCACTGATGATCTCCAATATGGCAGCAGGAAATGTATCTATTCAGCTGGGCCTGAAAGGGAAGTGTACCAATGTGGTGACAGCCTGTGCTTCCGGTACCAACTGTATCGGGGATGCACTTCGAGCCATTCAGTATGGAGATGCGGAGGTAATGCTGGCAGGGGGAACAGAGAGCAGTATCACGCCAACAGCTATTGCCGGATTTACCAATCTGACAGCACTGACTACGTCCACAGATCCTGCCCGGGCATCCATCCCATTTGACAAAGACCGCAGTGGATTTGTTCTGGGAGAAGGAGCTGGCGTGGTGGTACTGGAAGAACTGGAGCATGCGCTGGCCAGAAATGCACATATTTATGCAGAACTGGCAGGCTATGGGGCCACCGGGGATGCTTACCATATTACTTCTCCATGTGAGGACGGAAGCGGTGCGGCCAAAGCCATGGAATATGCCATGAAAGAGGCAGGAGTAAAGCCTGAAGAAGTGGACTATATCAATGCCCATGGAACCAGTACGCACCATAATGATCTGTTTGAAACCAGAGCAGTGAAGCTGGCCTTTGGGGATGCAGCAAAAGATCTGTATATCAATTCCACCAAGTCCATGATTGGCCACCTTCTTGGGGCGGCCGGCGGCGTAGAATTTGTCACCTGTGTGAAATCCATAGAAGACAGCTATATTCATCAGACGGTGGGAACGACGGAAACGGATCCGGAATGCGATCTGAATTATACCTTAGGGGCACCAGTAGAAAAAGAACTGAACTGTGTCATGACGAATTCTCTGGGATTTGGCGGACACAATGCGTCATTAGTTTTGAAGAAATACAGAGGATAACAGACCGGAAAGGAGCCGAACATGGATATTGAACAGATGATTCGACTGGTCAATACTGTCTCTGCATCGAATTTGACCGGATTTTCCTATGAAGAAAGCGGTATGACAGTCAGACTGGAAAAGAAGCAGGGAAAAACTGTGATTCAGCAGACGGAACAGGTGACAGAGAACCGTACTTCTGATCATACAGAGCAGAATCAGCCAGTGACAGAAACAAAAAAAGTAATCACCTCTCCTCTGGTAGGGGTATTTTATGCCGCACCGGCAGAAGATGCAGAGGCTTTTGTGCAGGTGGGAGACACCGTCAGAAAAGGCCAGGTACTGGCTATCGTAGAGGCTATGAAGCTGATGAACGAGATCGAAAGTGATTATGACGGAACTATAACAGAGATATTCGTGGAAAATGGCCAGCCGGTAGAATATGGTCAGCCATTGTTCCGATTAGAATAGTAACAAAAGGACAGAGTATGAAACATTTAGATATTAAGCAGATCCAGCAGATCATTCCTCACCGGCATCCATTTTTACTGTTGGATTATGTAGAAGATTATGAACCGGGACAGTATGCCATTGCATACAAATGCGTATCTTATCGGGAAGAATTTTTTGCCGGACATTTTCCACAGGAACCGGTGATGCCTGGGGTGCTCACCGTGGAAGCTCTGGCTCAGGCAGGAGCAGTGGCTATTTTAAGTATGGAAGAAAACAAAGGAAAGACGGCATATTTTGGCGGAATTCAAAAGTGCAAGTTTCGTGGAAAAGTCGTGCCGGGAGATAAACTGCGCCTGGAGACCCGGATTATCAAGTCCAAAGGACCGGTAGGCGTGGGAGAAGCAGTGGCTTCCGTAGATGGAAAAGTAGTAGTCAGTGCAGAATTGACCTTTATGGTGGGATAAGAAGAGGAAATATGCGATGAAGAAAATACTCATTGCCAACCGCGGGGAGATTGCGGTTCGCATTATACGTGCATGCCGGGAAATGGGGATCGAGACGGTGGCGGTGTATTCGGAAGCAGACAAAGAAGCACTGCACACAAAACTGGCAGATGAAGCCATCTGTATCGGGCCGGCAGCTTCTTCCGAAAGCTATCTGGATATGGAGCGCATCATCAGTGCAACCATCGTCAGCGGAGCGGATGCCATTCACCCAGGATTTGGATTTCTGTCTGAAAACAGCAGGTTTGCAGAACTTTGTGAACAGTGCAACATCACGTTTATTGGGCCGGATTCCGGGACGATTGCCAGACTGGGGAATAAACAGGAAGCCAGAAATACCATGATTGCAGCTGGAGTACCAGTGATTCCTGGAAGTCAGGAAGCCGTGTATACAGCAGAAGAAGGAAAAAGGCTGGCAGAGGAGATCGGATACCCGATCATGATTAAGGCAGCCCTTGGGGGCGGCGGAAAAGGCATGAGGGAAGTCTATACACCGGAAGAGTTTGAAGCCGCATTTCAGATGGCACAAAAAGAGACAGAAAATGCTTTTCATGACAACACCATGTATCTGGAACATCTGGTGCTGCATCCGCGGCATATTGAATTTCAGATTCTTGCAGACAGGTATGGTAATGTGGTACATCTGGGAGAGCGTGACTGTTCGATCCAGAGGAATCACCAGAAGCTGATTGAAGAATCACCTTCTCCGGCTCTGTCAGAAGATTTACGGGCAAAGATGGGAGATGCTGCTGTGAAAGCAGCCATGGCGGCAGGTTATACCAATGCCGGAACGATCGAGTTCCTTCTGGAGCCAAATGGCAGTTTTTATTTTATGGAAATGAATACACGTATTCAGGTGGAACATCCGGTAACGGAATGTGTGACAGGCATTGATCTGATCAAAGCGCAGATCCGCATTGCTGCAGGAGAACCGCTTCAGTTTACCCAGAAGGATATTCACATCACCGGTCATGCCATTGAATGCCGTATTAATGCGGAAAACCCGGAAAAGCATTTCCGGCCGTCACCGGGAACGATTCAGGATATGTATCTTCCAGGTGGAAAAGGAGTACGGATCGATACAGCCATTTACAGCGGCTATACCATCACGCCATATTACGATTCCATGATTGCCAAGCTGATTGTATGGGCACACAATCGGAAAGAAGCCATAGATAAGCTGCGCAGCGCACTTGGCGAAGTGATTATCGAAGGAATTGATACGAATGTGGATTATCAGTATGGAATCGTCACCCATCCGGATTTTGTAAATGGAACTACAGACACAGACTTTATCAGAAGGATATCATTATGAAACTGGATAATATGTTTAAGAAAAACCGCGGCACTTCCATGAAACGGATTGCACACAGACAGACCGGCCCGGAAGTGCCGGAAGGGCTGATGCGAAAATGCAATCAGTGTGGGAAAGCGATCATAGCAGAAGAGGCAGAACAGGGATACTATATCTGTCCCAAATGTGGAGGCTATTTTCATGTGCCTGCATACCGGCGCCTGGACATGATTCTGGATGAAGGCAGCTTTCAGGAATGGAATGAGACTATGCCGGAGCAGAATCCGATGGAGTATCGTGGATACCCGGAGAAACTGGCTGCTATGAAAGCCAGAACCGGGCTGGATGAAGCGGTTGTGACCGGAAAGGGAAGCATTCATGGAACAGAAACGGTCATTGGAGTATGCGATGGCCGTTTTTTGATGGCCAGTATGGGAGAAAATGTTGGAGAAAAAATTGCCTGTGCTGTGGAACGGGCTACGGAAGAACAGCTTCCGGTGATTCTGTTCTGCTGTTCAGGAGGAGCCAGAATGCAGGAGGGGATTACTTCGCTGATGCAGATGGCAAAGACCTCCGCAGCGTTGAAGCGTCACAGTGATGCGGGACTGCTTTATATCAGTGTGCTGACGGATCCAACCACAGGAGGAGTGACGGCCAGTTTTGCCATGTTGGGGGATATTATTCTGGCAGAGCCAGGCGCACTGATTGGATTTGCAGGACCACGTGTCATTGAACAGACCATCCGTCAGAAGCTGCCAAAAGGATTCCAGAGAGCAGAATTTCTGCTGGAACATGGATTCCTGGATGCGATTGTAGAGCGGTCACGGATGCGAAAAGTGCTGGGAGATCTGCTGCAGATGCATGGCAAAGCAGCCTGGGAGGAACAAAGCCAGAAAGTGGCGGAATCGAAGGTATCGGAAGATCGAACTGAGAAATCTCATGTATCAGTACAGAAAAAAGAGGCCTGGGACCGTGTGCTGCTTTCCAGAAAGAAAGACCGCCCGGTTGGAAGTGACTATATCCAGGCATTATTTACGAATTTTCAGGAATTTCACGGGGATCGTCTGTATGGGGATGATCCTGCCATCATTGGTGGAATTGCTTCCTTTGGAGAGCGGACAGTAACGGTCATTGCACAGGAAAAAGGCAGCAGTACCAGAGAAAATATACAGCGCAATTTTGCCATGCCGAAGCCGGATGGCTACCGTAAAGCGCTGCGCCTGATGAAACAGGCAGAAAAGTTTCACAGACCGGTGATCTGTTTTGTGGATACACCGGGAGCTTTTTGTGGAATTGAGGCAGAGGAACGTGGACAGGGGGAAGCCATTGCACGGAATATTTATGAGATGTCGGCTCTGAAGGTCCCGATCCTGACCGTAATTATTGGAGAAGGCGGCAGTGGCGGAGCACTGGCTCTGGCAACCTCTGATGAAGTGTGGATGCTGGAAAACGCCATCTATTCCATTTTATCACCGGAAGGCTTTGCCAGCATTCTGTGGAAAGACAGTACAAAAGCAAAAGAAGCTGCAAAAGTAATGAAACTCACATCGGATTGTTTAAAAGAGCAGGGAATTGTGGATAACGTGATTTCCGAGCCAGAAGGCTTTACCAGGGAAAATCTGTATCTTGTGACCGGTCCAATGGAAGAGGAGATAAAACGATTCCTGAATCAATATGGAAACATGTTGGAAGAAGAACTGACAGAGCATCGCTATCAGAGATTCCGGAAAATGTAGAGGAGAGGAATATGGACAGACAGTTAAAGATAGGAGAGCGAATTGCGCAAAAATCCATTCTACAGGGTGGCATGGGAATTGGCATCAGCCTGGGAAACCTGGCCGGTGCCGTGGCAAAATGTGGTGGCGTTGGGATGATCTCTGCGGCACAGATCGGGTTTCGTGAACCGGATTTTGATGAAAATACAGAAGAAGCCAATGTGCGTGCCATGCATCAGGAGTATGAAAAAGCCAGACAGACTGCACCGGAAGGTGTGATTGGATTTAATATTATGGTTGCCATGCGTCACTATGAGCGTTATGTCAGAGAAGCAGTACAGGCTGGTGCAGATCTGATTGTGTCCGGTGCGGGACTGCCCATGGATTTACCGGCTCTTACAGAAAACGCAAAGACAGCGCTGGCTCCAATTGTCTCATCGGAACGTTCTGCCCGTCTGATTTTAAAGTACTGGGACAGAAAATATCATCGGCTGCCGGATCTGGTGGTGATAGAAGGACCACTGGCTGGCGGTCATCTGGGATTTTCCACGGAGCAGCTGATAGAATATATGCAGGAGAAAAAGAAAAATTTTGATGAAGAAGTGAAACGGATCCTGGATACGGTAAAGGAATTTGCCGAAAAGGCACAAAAATATATTCCGGTAGCTCTGGCTGGCGGAATCAGCAGCAGGGAACAGGCAGATCATGCCTTCCACCTTGGTGCGGATGCCATCCAGGTAGCAACCAGATTCGTTACGACAGAAGAATGCGATGCAGATATTCGATATAAGAGAACCTACCTTCAGGCGCAAGAAGAAGACATCGTCATCACAAAAAGTCCGGTGGGGATGCCTGGTCGGGCTATTTTAAATCCTTTTTTGAAAAAGATACAGAACGGAGAACAGATCCGGCCGGAAAAATGTCATGGATGTCTGAAACACTGCAAGCCGGCAGAGATCCCATACTGCATTACCGATGCCCTGATCCATGCGGCAAAAGGAGAAGTGGATGAGGCACTGCTGTTCTGTGGGGCAGAAGCGTGGAAGGCGCAGAAAATACAAACGGTGGAAGAAGTCATACAGGAATTACTGGGGAAAGAATGAGGAGAGCTGTCTGCATTCTTTGGACGTTTTGAAATGTTTAGAAAAACAGTTGCCTGAAAACAGAAAAAGAGGATATAATGATTGCAAACGGGAATTTTAGAAAGATATGGTAGTACGCATGGGAGAGAGAATGGATAACGCAGCAGAAAAGATCAACTATATACTGGTGAACCTGATTAATGAGGTGTGGGTGCTGGAGGAAAAGGCGATCATCACCGATGAATTCAAGGATATTACCAACAACGATATGCATGTCATCGAAGCAATCGGTCTGGGGGATGGCAGCAATATGTCCTCAGTAGCCCGCAAGCTGAATATAACCGTTGGATCTCTTACCACTGCGATCAACCATCTGGTGAAGAAGAACTATGTGGAACGCCATCGCAGCGAGGAAGACCGGAGAGTGGTTTTTATAAAGCTGACGGAAAAAGGGATAGCAGTCTATGAGCATCATGCGGATTACCATCGTCAGATGACCAGTGCTGTAATGGAAAAGCTGACAGATGAAGAAGTTCCGGTACTGGTGAAGACGCTGGATGCTTTGTCAGATTTCTTTAAAGGATATGGAAAAGGAAGTAAATAGCTATGAAGACAGGTTTGATACTGGAAGGCGGTGCCATGCGTGGCATGTATACAGCAGGTGTGCTGGATGTCATGATGGAGAATAACATCTGGGTGGACGGAGCAGTTGGAGTCTCTGCCGGAGCGGTATTTGGCTGTAATTATAAATCAAAGCAGATTGGCAGAACCATCCGTTATAATAAGAAATATGGCCGGGATCCCCGGTATGCAGGAGTTCATTCTCTGCTGAAAACGGGAGATTATTTTGGCACAGAGTTTTGCTATCACGAGATTCCGGAAAAGCTGGATCCTTTTGATACAGAGACATTTGAAAAGAATCCGGTGGAGTTCTATGTAGTTGGAACTGATGTGACTACAGGAAAAGCTGTTTATCATAAATGTACCAACGGAAAAGACAAAGATCTGGAATGGTTCCGGGCATCGGCTTCCATGCCTCTTTTGTCCAACATCGTCGAGGTGGATGGTTATCAGCTTCTGGATGGGGGAATTGCAGATTCCATTCCGATTGAATGGTTTCGCAGCATCGGATATGAGCGAAATATCGTGATTCTGACCAGAGATAAGACCTATCGGAAAAAGAAAAATAAGATGATTCCTCTTTTTAAAACGGTACTGCACAAGTATCCGGAAGTGGCCAGAGCCATGAAGCAGCGCCATGTGATGTATAATCAGGAACTCTGGCAGGTGGAGGAACAGGAAAAATGCGGAAAGGCCCTGGTAATTCGGCCCAGTGAACCAATCAGCATATCCAGAACAGAAAACGATCCGGAAAAACTGGAAGAAGTATATCAGCTGGGACGAAAAGACGGACTGGTTAATCTGGAAAAGATGAGGACGTTTATCAGAACGGTAAGAGTAACAGATCCCAGCTAAGGCAAGAACTGTGTCTGTCCGGCATGGGATCCCCTTGACGTAAGAGAAAATAGGCTTTATAATCGAGGTCGAGAGTGTTTCGTCTAAGTGATATTATGGCAGAACACAGAAGCAGAATACAGAATACCAGGAGGTAATAAAAATGGCAAAAGTGAATAAAGATATGCTGATTGGCGAAATCCTTCAGTTAGATCCAAATATGGCAGGTGTATTAATGGCAAGTGGAATGCATTGTGTAGGATGCCCATCTTCTCAGGCAGAATCTCTGGAAGAAGCAGCTATGGTACACGGTCTTCCTGTAGATCTTGTAGTAGCAAGACTGAATGCATATCTGGAAAGCGTTGGCAAATAAGAGTCAGAAAAGAAAAAAGGATTGACGTTTTAAACGTTAATCCTTTTTTCTGTCATCAGATCGCTGCCAGCTTCTGGAGAGCATTCTCCAGTACAATCACCTCACCATGTTCCACCAGATAGTTTTCTGTTCCGGCAGAATACTTTAAGCTGGTGCCATATTCGGAGATCATATTGCAGATACGGTTAAATTCTTCCGGAGAATGGGAAGATTTATTCAGAACCAGATGGTAAGTTCCATCGGATGTATCCTTATAAAGAGAGTTCATACCAGTATAACTGCCCTGGAGAATATGTGCTGCACGGATCACATCATCCAGCTGATGGAAACCATAGATCTTCTTTAATTCTACGTAGAGATCCTCTTCCTTTGTATCCTCTCCATCTGTCTGTGTATCATCAGCTTCGGGTCTGGAGGTCAATGCCTTGTGAGCATCCCGAATTTTCTGAAACAGATTCAGAATATCATCAGCACCTTCCGGTTTCATAGCAGAAAGTGCACCCAGGATATCACTGTTGTCATCCGATGCATTACTCTGTGAAAATTTGGCAAAGCGAGTATCCAGTTCCTCAGGATCCTCTACTTTGGTAATAATCAGGATAATGGAATCGGCAGACATTGGAATCGCCTCTATCATAAGAGGGATATCGTTAGCTTCAAACCCGCATTCATAAGCGGCCTGCTGCATCATCTCCCGGAAAAGGGATTTCGCTTTTTCTGTACCATAGGCCAGTTCGCTGAGCTTCAGCTTGCGGTCAGCCAGATCTTCTCTGGTCAGTGTACAGCGTATCTGATTTTCATTCAGTCTTTCAATTTTCATGAAATCACTTCCTTGCCTGATATCTGGAAAGGTCACTGATAACAGCAACCTTTCTGTTTACAGTATATCCTACTTTGCGTAAAAATGTAAAGTGGAATACTGGCAGAGCACTATAAAATTATTATAAAAATACTTGCAAAACAGAGATGTGTGCTATATAATCAATAATAAGAGAAGACACATATTATAAACATGGAGGAAAGGAGGAGCTTTTTTAACGTCAGCAGATTCTTCTGCACATTATTTCTTGAATGCGATTGTCTTCGCATGAATTCAATTATTGATAACAACAATACAACTGAATAGCGCAATATACGTCTTCTCTAAGTAAAAGAATCTTTTTCCATGCCGTTTCTAAGAGGGAATTTTCAGGGTTCATTATACAGTATTCTGATATTCTGAAATATATCACAGGCAGCATCTCCGGTGGATCGGTTTGAAAAAGAGACAGAAAGAAGTGGGAAACATCGAATACAGAAGACCGTATTATACAAAAGAGATGTTTGAACGACGCAGGGAGAAGGTGAAGGAAAGCAGCCTGTATAAAGAACTGGAAGGCTACCAGAATGCCGGACTTTCTTTATGGCTGAACGGAGAACCCAGCACCAGCTATGGCATTGCAAATTACGTCAGAGAAGAGTCAGACTATATGAGGGATTATCGTCTGGACGGAAATCAGAAAGTATGCGGAATTGGATTCGACCGGATCAGAAAGGATAATGTAAAAGAAAGAAGATAAACAGCGGAATTCCCTGAACAGAAAACTTAAGTTTATATAAACTTTTTCTGAAAAAGTCGAAAACTGTTAGATGTATGCTGCAAAGTATGCTATACTTTTGTCCAGAAGAGGTATTGAAATATGGAGGAGTATTAGCATGAAGAAAAAGGCAGCACCGGTTCTGGCAATAGTTCTTTTGATTGTGATTGTAGCAGGAATCGGTTTCCTTACCAGAGTGATAAAAAAATATACCCCGTCTTCTGAAGTTATGAGCAGCCAGGAGTATTTTGGACTGGATCATGAGGGAGAAGCGGCTATTGTAGTAGGAAGTGAGATACTTCCTTATAAAGGAAAGATCCTCAATGAAGTAGCCTATGTGGATTATCAGGCAGTCAAAGAGGTCCTGAATGATTACTTCTACTGGGATTCAGAGAACAATACGATGCTATATACCATGCCGACGGATGTCGTACAGATACCGGCAGGCAGCAACAGTTATACAGCAGATGGAAAGACACAGAGCCTGAACTACAACATTGTGCTGATTGATGGCACAGAGACCTACATCGCATTGGACTTTGTAAAGCAGTACACAGATATTTCCTATGAGATGTTCCATGATCCTGACCGCATTGTAATCAACAATGAATGGGGAGATATGACGGTGGCCAGTATCCGTAAGGCTGGAAAAGTGAGAAGCCTGGGCGGAATCAAGAGCCCAATTCTCAGGGAAGTGGAGAAGAATGAAGTAGTACGCATTCTGGAACCGATGGAAGACTGGACCAAGATCCTGACACAGGATGGATACATCGGCTACATAAAGAATGATCGTCTGGTAAAAGAACGAACCGAGACACGCACCAGTGATTTTGTGGCACCGGAATATACGAATATCCAGAAGGACTACAAGATTAATCTGGTATGGCATCAGACTACCAGCATGGATGCCAATTACAATATTATTTATGATATTGCCAATGTAAAAAAAGTGAATACGATTTCACCAACCTGGTTCAGTATTGCGTCTAATGATGGAACACTGGATTCACTGGCTCTGGCAGATTATGTAGATACGGCACACAGTAATCATATGGAAGTATGGCCACTGGTAGATAATTTCAGCGAGAATATTGATTTTACAGCAGTGATGAACAGTACATCAGCCAGAAATAAGATCGAAAATCAACTGATCGCAGCAGCAATAGAGTATAGTTTTGATGGAATTAATGTGGATTTTGAAAATATCTCAGAAGATGCTGCAGATGGATACATCCAGTTCATGCGGGAACTGTCCGTGATGTGCCGTAAGAACGGAATCGTATTATCAGTAGATGTACCTGTGCCGATGGATTTTACAGCTCATTATAATCGAAAAGCTCTTGGTGAGGTGTGTGATTATTTGATGATTATGGGATATGATGAGCATTATGCCGGTTCCGAGGAAGCAGGAACCGTGGCTAGCCTGTCCTTTGAGGAAGAGGGTATACAGAATACACTTCTGGAAGTGGCAGCGGAGAAGGTGGTCAGTGGTATCCCGTTCTATACCAGATTATGGTGCACCACAACCAATGAGGATGGAACAACAACGGTGACAAGTGAAGCTATGGGTATGAATCAGGCACAGCAGACACTGGAGAATAATCAGGTGGAAGCCTCCTGGGATGAGACAACCGGACAGAACTATGCACAGTTTAATGGCGAGAGTGGAGAATTATATCAGATCTGGCTGGAAGATACAGAGTCGCTGACCAGGAAGCTGGAATTGATCAAGAACTATGACCTGGGCGGCGTTGCGGAATGGAAGCTGGGTCTGGAAGATGATTCTGTATGGGATCTGATTGCCAAATATGTAAGTTAGAACTGGAAGTTGCTAAAAATCTTTCCCACTGCATACATTAGTAAAAAAATGATGCAGTGGGATTTTTTATGGGAAAAAGACGATTGGAGCTGATGATGGCAGTGCTGATACTGGCAGGGGCATTTTATGTAGGAAGGCTGGGAGCGCAGATGCGCCAGATGCATCATCAGACCACAGCAGCAGTTTCACAGGAAGCAAAAGTTCGAAAAGTAGTGGTGGATGCCGGACACGGTGGATTTGATTCTGGAAAAGTCGGCATCAATGGGGCACTGGAAAAGGATATTAATCTGGAAATAGCCAGGAAAGTGCAGCAAAAGCTGGAACAGGCAGGGATTTCAACTCTTATGACCAGAGAGACGGATCAGGGACTATATGATGATGAAGAAGAGAATAAAAAGCAACAGGATATGAAGCGGCGATGCAGTCTGATAAATGAATCAGAAGCAGATCTGGCAGTCAGCATTCATCAGAACAGTTATACAGAGGAATCAATCTGTGGACCACAGGTATTTTATTATGAAACCTCTGTAAAAGGACGAAATCTGGCGGAGATTCTGCAGGAAACGCTCAATCAGAATCTGGAGATTGTCAGACCCAGGGCGGGCAAAGCCAATGACACTTATTATCTGTTAAGAAAAACGGAGATTCCCACTGTGATCGTGGAATGTGGTTTCTTAAGTAATACAGAAGAAGCAGAAAAGCTGATGAAGGATGCGTATCAGGAAAAAATAGCACAGGCAATTTGTGAAGGGGTACAAAAGTTTTTACAGACTGCCTGAAGAAAAACCTCTATTGCGTTACCTTTCTGTAAATGGTATACTCAAAAGTAATTGAAAGAAAAAGGAAGCGAATATTCATGCAGACGATCATAGCAGATATGACGAATCAGATAGATGAAAAAGAGATGGCGCAGGCAGGAAAGATTCTGAAAGAAGGTGGCCTGGTGGCATTTCCGACAGAGACCGTATATGGCCTTGGAGCGAATGCCCTGGATGAGCAGGCTGCATTTAAGATTTATGAAGCAAAGGGAAGACCTTCTGACAATCCCCTGATTGTACATATAGCCAGAATGGAGGACTTGTATAAGATTGTACAGACGGTACCAGAGGAAGCTGTGAAGCTGGCAGATAAGTTCTGGCCGGGCCCCCTGACCATGATTTTTCAGAAGAAAGAGATTGTGCCATATGGAACTACCGGTGGGCTGGATACCGTAGCTGTGCGTATGCCGAATCATCCGGTAGCACTGAAGATGATAGAAGCCGGAGGCGGTTACATCGCAGCACCAAGCGCTAATACATCCGGCAGACCAAGTCCGACTACAGCACAGCATGTAGCAGATGATATGAATGGAAAGATAGAGATGATTCTGGATGGCGGAAGCGTTGGCATCGGAGTAGAATCCACCATTGTAGATTTAAGTACCGGAGTACCGACGATCCTGAGACCGGGATACATTAACAAGGCTATGCTGGAGGAAGTGGTCGGACAGGTGGAGGTTGACCCGACACTGTTGTCGGCAGACTGCAAGCAGCGCCCAAAGGCACCAGGCATGCGTTATAAGCACTATGCACCAAAGGCAGATATGGTGATTGTAGAAGGAGAAGAAGAAAACGTTATTTCTTATATTAATGATCGTATCTGCGAAGAATTAAAGAAGGGAAACTGCCCGGGAGTGATCGCATCGGATGAGACCAGACACCGCTACTGTGGCGGTGCGGTAAAGTCCATGGGAAGCCGCAGTGATGAACTGAGCATATCCAGACATCTTTATGCGGTCTTGCGAGAGTTTGATGAACAGCAGGTGAGCTGTATTTTCTCAGAAGCTTTTGAGACACCAAATCTGGGACAGGCAATTATGAACCGTATGGTGAAGGCTGCCGGTCATCAGATTATTCGGGTATAGTATAAAGGAAAGATAGATGAAGAAGTATGATAAAGTATTGTTTGTAAGTCACAGTGATACCTGCAGAGGACCGATGGCAGAGGCCATCCTGCAGCATAAGTTATTGCTGGAAGATATTCTGGTAGATTCGAAAGGAATGATTGTGCTGTTTCCGGAGCCGGTGAATCCAAAAGCAAGAGATGTTCTGGTGCAGCACAATCTGGAACTGGAGGAACATGAAGCTGTACAGTTTTCCGCAGATGACTTTGATGAGCGTACGCTGATTCTGACCATGGAGAAGACACAGAAAGAAAAGATACAGGAAGAATATGGAGAACAGGTGCGTAACCTGTATACCATATCAGAATACAGCAAGATGGAGGATGAGGAAGACATCTATGATCCTCATGGAAAAGCACTGGAAGAATATGGGCATTGCTTTGATGTACTGGAAATTATAATTTCAAAATTAACAAATGTATTATTACAGGAGGACGAAGAACATGATAGCAGTAGCATGTGATCACGGCGGTTATGTATTAAAGAAAGAGATTTTAAAGCATCTGGAAGAAAGAGGACTGGAATATAAAGACTTTGGATGTGACAGTGAGGAAGCAGTTGATTATCCGATCTATGCAAGAAAAGTGACAACAGCGATTAAGTCTGGTGAATGTGACAGAGGAATCCTGATCTGTGGAACCGGCATTGGTATTTCGATTGCGGCCAACAAAGTAAAAGGAATTCGCGCTGCACTGTGTACAGACTGTTTTACAGCAGAAGCAACCAGACAGCATAATGATGCCAATATTCTTGCACTGGGCGGAAGAGTGGTAGGTCCTGGACTGGCCCTGAAGATCGTAGATACATTTCTGGATACTCCATTCTCCAATGCAGAACGTCATAAGAGAAGAATTGACCTGATTGAACAGGAATAAAATCAACAGGGTGAACAGTATGTCAGATAAGCGTAAAGATTATATTACATGGGATGAATATTTTATGGGAGTGGCGATTCTGGCCAGTATGAGGTCCAAGGATCCGAATACGCAGGTGGGTGCCTGCATTGTCAGCCAGGATAACAAGATTCTGTCAATGGGTTACAATGGATTCCCTATGGGATGTTCCGATGATGAATATCCATGGAGCAGGGAAGCAGAAGGGCTGGACAGCAAATATCTGTACACCACCCATTCCGAACTGAATGCCATTTTGAATTACCGGGGAGGCAGCCTGGAGGGAGCAACACTGTATGTGACGTTGTTCCCTTGTAATGAATGTGCCAAAGCGATTATTCAGGCTGGTATCAAGAAGCTGGTCTATGATTCAGATAAATATGCAGATCAGACCAATGTGCTGGCATCCAAACGGATGCTGAAGTCGGCAGGAGTAGAGATGGTCCCGTATCAGAGATCAGGAAGAAAAATCACGTTGAATGTGTGAGAGCCGATGGGACAAAGCCAATGGGAAGCCGATGGGGACGGAGTTTAATGGCTCTTTAGAGCCATTAAACTTCGTCCCCACTGGCCACCTCGTCGATATATTTCTGGTATTCAGAAAATTTCCCACTATAGATATGAGACAATAGTGTATTCAACTGCCGTAGTGCAGTAAGCAGAAGCTCCTGGGAGATCAGGTGCTGTTCCACAGCATCTGCCAGTTCATCCAGATCTACCACCTTTACCTGTCCGTTTGGATAGACCAGAACATCGGCCAGCAGGTCGATGGTGATATAGGTATTGGTTTCCGGATGATATTCATGGGTGATGATGTCACAGTACCAGCAGATCAGATGATCCTGATGATCATAGAACTTGCTGACTTTCACACCCTGCTTCCAGAAGAAAGCAGAGATGCCGCGTTTCAGATCTTTTTTGGGGCGTATGGTGTCCCAGGAAGTAATCAGATAGTCATCCGTACATCGGATGACTTTATCTTTATCCAAAAGAACACATTCAGCAGGAATCAGACGTTTTCGATAAAGAACAGGAGAGTTCATAAAAGCCCCTTTCCGCGACACCGCTTTTCTTTTTAATTTAGCACATTACAGTGGAAAATGCCAGAAAAATATAGGAGATTCTTGACGAAATCCGGTGTTTGCAATAAAATGGGAGTACAGTGTCCGGGCAGACAGAAAAAGAGCCCCATGAATGGACACATTGGAAATTGTGATTGAGAATGAGAAAATGAGGAGACAGGCAATGGCAAAGGAAAAGAAACTTGTGGAATCCATTACTTCTATGGAAGAGGATTTTGCACAATGGTATACAGACGTTGTAAAAAAAGCTGAGCTGACTGATTATACAAGTGTAAAGGGATGTATGGTTATCAAGCCGGCTGGTTATGCAATCTGGGAAAATATTCAGCATGAACTGGACAGACGATTCAAAGAGACAGGGGTAGAGAATGTATATCTGCCAATGCTGATCCCTGAGAGTCTGCTTCAGAAGGAAAAGGATCATGTAGAAGGATTTGCACCAGAAGTAGCATGGGTTACCCATGGAGGACTGGAACCACTTCAGGAAAGAATGTGTGTACGTCCAACATCTGAGACCTTATTCTGCGATTTTTATGCAAATGATATCCACTCTTACCGTGATCTTCCGAAGGTATATAACCAGTGGTGCTCTGTTATGAGATGGGAGAAGACTACCAGACCATTCCTTCGTTCCAGAGAGTTCCTGTGGCAGGAAGGACATACAGCTCATGCGACAGCAGAAGAAGCCGAGGCACGTACCATTCAGATGCTGAATGTATATGCTGATTTCTGTGAAGAAGTACTGGCGATTCCGGTTATAAAGGGACGCAAGACAGACAAAGAAAAATTCGCAGGTGCAGAAGCAACTTATACGATCGAATCTCTGATGCATGATGGTAAGGCACTGCAGTCCGGTACCAGCCATAACTTTGGTGATGGATTCGCAAAAGCATTTGATATTCAGTATACAGATAAAGACAATACCTTAAAATATGTACACCAGACATCCTGGGGTATGACTACCCGTATGATCGGTGCCATCATCATGGTACATGGCGATAACAGCGGACTGGTTCTGCCACCGCACATTGCACCGGTCCAGGCTATGGTGATTCCGATCCAGCAGAAGAAAGAAGGCGTTCTGGATAAGGCTGCTGAAGTGAAGGAAGCATTAGTGAAATCCGGCATTCGTGCAAGAATGGATGACTCTGATAAGAGTCCGGGATGGAAGTTCTCTGAGAGTGAGATGCGTGGCATTCCGGTACGTATCGAGCTGGGACCAAAGGATATCGAAGCAGGACAGGCTGTGATCGTTCGTCGTGATACCAGAGAAAAGATTGCAGTATCTCTGGAAGAACTGAACAGCAAGGTGGCAGAAGTTCTGGAAACTATGCAGAAGGATATGCTGGAGAGAGCAAGAGCACACAGAGAAGCCCATACTTATACAGCTAAGACACTGGAAGAGTTCAAGGATATTGCTGAAAATAAGCCAGGATTTATCAAAGCTATGTGGTGTGGCGATCAGGCATGTGAGGATGCATTAAAAGAAGAAGCCGGTGTGACATCCCGCTGTATTCCATTTAAACAGGAAGAGATCACCTGTGAGTGCATTTACTGCAAGAAGCCTGCCAAGTCCATGGTATACTGGGGCAAGGCATACTAAGCCGGACCACAGAAGGGCGATACGACAGAAAATAGAATGTCATATTAACTAAAAGACAAATCAATAACATGTAAAAATGATGAAAAGCACACAATGATGTCGAAGATACAGACATTTATTGTGTGCTTTTTGACTATCTCTGCGTGAAAAAATGACAAATGTCATATGAAAAATGTTACAATGTACAGGTGAAAAAAGTTTAGAAAAAATTTATATTATAAATAACAAATAATTACTTGGGAGGTAATTGAAAATGAAAAGAAAAGTGGTTACAGCATTAATGTGCACAGCAGCTCTGGGAAGCATGATGGCTATGAGCGCAAGCGCAGAAGGAAAACTGATCGGTTACACCTGTATGGATGGTACAAACCCATTCTTCGTTGCTCTTCAGGGTGCTATTGAAGAAGTAGTAGAAGAAAACGGTGATGAACTGGTAGCTATGGACCCGGCAAATGATTCCAACAAACAGATTGACCAGATCGAAGACCTGATTTCCAGAGGAATTGAACTGATGTTTGTAAACCCGGTAGATGCTGATGGTATCATTCCTGGACTGGATATGTTAAAAGAAGCAGAGATTCCAATGTTTGGTTTTGATACACAGGTTGGCGATATGAGCTATCTGGTATCTTACGCAGGATCCGATAACTACAACGCAGGTTTTGTTTGTGGTGAAGACCTGGCTAAGAAGCTTCCTGACGGCGGAGATATCCTGGTTCTGGATTCCCCTACTATGCAGTCTGTAACAGACAGAACAAACGGATTTATGGATGCAATCAAAGAATCTGGTGTAGAATTTAACGTAGTTGGACAGCAGGATGCTCAGGGTAACCAGCAGGTTGCTAACGAAAAAGCTACTGACCTTCTGACAGCTAACCCAGATGTAGTTGCTATCTTTGGCGGAAATGACCCGACAGCTCTTGGTGCATACGCAGCAGCCGATGCAGCAGGTGTCACCCCTCTGATTTATGGTGTTGACGGATCACCGGACGTAAAAGCTCTTCTGAAAGATACTATGATCGAAGGTACCGGAGCACAGTCCCCAATTACAATTGGTAAGACAATTGCTGAAACAGCTTACAAATGGTTAGATGGCGAAGAAGTAGAAGAATTTATTCCAATCGAAACTTTCCTTGTAACAGCTGATAATGTAGATGATTACGGTACAGACGGATGGCAGTAAGCCGACAGGCATTTTCGAAAATCTGATAACGAGGTGACAAAGGGCTTTGCTCCTTAAGCGGGCAGAGCCTTTTCCATGACACGAAAAGTTTTTCGTGTCATGGAAAGTATGAAAAAAGACAGGTGGTGGCGATTAGTGAGTGAAAAATACTTACTGGAAATGAAGGGTATTAGCAAATCCTTCCCTGGAGTTAAGGCTCTGCAGAATGTAAACCTTCAGCTGAAAGCGGGAGAAGTACATGCGCTTCTTGGAGAAAACGGAGCAGGCAAATCAACGCTGATAAAAGTATTGGGTGGTATTTATCATGCGGAAGAGGGCGAGATTTTCATTGATGATCAGAAAGTAGAGATCAATGATGTAGTGGCAGCCCGTCAGGCAGGTGTTTCCATTGTGCATCAGGAACTGGTACTGGTGCCATATATGACTGTTGCAGAAAATATTTTCCTCGGACGTGAACCGGGTACAAAGATGAATGTAGACCGTGTGAAGATGTCCAGAGATGCACAGGAACTGTTGGATGCTTATGATATGAATATCAATGCTGATACACTGGTTGAAAAGCTGACAATCGCCCAGCAGCAGATGGTTGAGATCGTAAAAGCTATTTCATTTAATTCCAAAATTCTGGTTATGGATGAACCGACATCATCCATATCTGATAAAGAAGTCGGTTTCTTATTTGAGACAATGCGTACTCTGACAGCAAAAGGAGTAGGTATTATTTATATTTCTCATAAGATGAGTGAACTGGAAGAAATCTGTGACCGCGTTACTGTTATGCGAGACGGACAGACAGTAGGTACCAGAGTGGTAAAGGAGACGAATAAAGATGCTCTGATTGCCCTGATGGTAGGACGTGAGTTGACAAATTATTATACAAGAGATTTCCTGGAGCCTGGAGAAGTGGTGCTGAAATGTGAACACATCTCTGATGGAAAGATGGCACAGGATGCCAGCTTTGAGCTCCGTAAGGGAGAAATCGTCGGGTTTGCCGGCCTGGTGGGTGCAGGACGAAGCGAAACGATGAAGGCAGTCTTCGGGCTGGCCGAACATATGACCGGAGATGTATATGTAAAAGGAAAGAAAGTAAAGATCAAGTCTCCGGTAGATGCATTAAAATATGGAATTGCACTGGTTCCGGAAAGCCGAAAGGAAGAAGGACTTTATAAGGTACAGAGTGTAAAATTTAATTCTACGATTGAAGTACTGGGAGAATTTATCCGTCATCTTCATGTAGACAATAGAAAAGAAGAAGAGATTACTCAGAAATACATTGATATGATGGCAACGAAGACTCCGAGTCAGGAACAGGTGATCGGAAATCTGTCTGGTGGAAATCAGCAGAAAGTAATGATCGGACGCTGGCTGGCGACAAATCCGGAGATTCTGATTCTGGATGAGCCGACCCGTGGAGTAGACGTTGGTGCAAAAGCAGAGATTTATTCTATTATGAATGATCTGGTGAAAGAAGGTATGTCTATTATCATGATTTCCTCCGAACTTCCGGAAATCATCAACATGAGTGACCGTGTTTATGTCATGAACGAAGGACGTGTTACAGGCTGCCTGAATCATGAGGAAGCAGAGCAGGAAGCAATCATGCAGCTGGCGGCAAAATAAAATAGTAAATCATACGTATTTTAAGGAGGAAACATTATGGCATCCAGAGCAAAAAATGGAATCGTCAAATATTTTAAAGACAATATCGGTATTATCATTGCATTGATTGCAATGTGCGTATTTATGGTAGTTTATCCAAAGACAAGAACAACATTTATGACACCAAAGAACTTATTCAATATTCTTCGTCAGAATGCATCGAATATGTTCCTGGCAACCGGTATGACTATGGTCATCATCCTTGGCGGAATCGAACTTTCTGTTGGTTCAGTTATCGCTCTTTCCGGATGTGTGGCAGCAGGATCAGTAGTATATTTCCATCTTCCGATCGTAGTGGGATTTATTCTTGCTGTTCTGGTAGGTGCACTGGTAGGTGTATTTAACGGATTTGTAATCTGTAAAACAGATATTCCGCCTTTCATCGTAACACTGGCATCTATGAACATTGCAAAAGGTATTGCACTGGTTATCACAGGCGGTGCTCCGATTCGTTGTATGGAGCCACTGTTTAAATGGCCGGGTGCAGGTTATATCGGACCGTTTCCAGTGCCGGCAGTACTGATGATTATTATTTTCATCATTGCAGTATTTATGGTAAACAAAACGCAGCTTGGACGTCATATCTATGCAGTAGGTGGTAACGCACAGGCAGCGAAATTCTCAGGTATCAATGTAGAAAAAGTAAAATTCATTGTGTATACATACACAGGAATCATGGCTGGTATCGCAGGTGTTATCATTGCATCCCGTCTGTATTCCGGACAGCCGACTGCCGGTGATGGCGCAGAAATGGATGCCATCGCAGCCGTAGTAGTAGGTGGTACATCCATGAGTGGTGGTTCCGGTACACTGGGCGGTACACTGATCGGTGTACTGATCATCGGTATCCTGAACAACGGTCTGAACCTGATGGGTGTAGACTCCAACTGGCAGTATATTGTAAAAGGTCTTGTAATTCTGCTCGCAGTATACGTAGACTGGATAAGAAATAAAAAAGCAGGAAGATAAAATTCCTTTTTTAGTGAAACATCAGATCCCTCATGTTATATGGCATGAGGGATTTTTTGATGAATATGTGAAAACGCTTGACCCACTCATCTTTCAGACATAAAATTTAATCAGAATATTTAGGTGCATGAAGCAAAAGACCCAGGAGAATATATGAACAGAAAAGTGATTTTAGCAGTGGTGCTGCTGGCAGCTGCGACTGCCCTGACGGGCTGCAGAGCAGCGGAGGTGGTGGAAGGGGAACACGATCCGCGAATATTTGGAGCTACTTATATGACGCGGAATAATCCGTACTTTGATGTGCTCCATGAAGCCATTGAAAATGTAGTGGAAGGAAACGGAGATATTGTGATTTCCCGTAATCCATGTCAGGATCAGGAAAAACAGAATGAACAGATTCTGGAAATGCTGGATGAGGGGATTAAAGTTCTCTTTTTGAATCCGGTGGACTGGGAAACAGTAGAGCCGGCGTTGAAAGCATGTCAGGAAAAAGGTGTGATTGTCATCAATATGGATACGGTGGTAAAGAATCGTGAGTATGTGGCTTCGATCGTTGAGACAGACAACTATGCGGCTGGTGTGCAGTGTGCAGAAGATATGATGAAGCGACTGGACAAAGCCAGAATTGTGGTGCTGGATAATCCGACTCAGACTTCCATCTCCAACCGTGTGCAGGGATTTATCGATACCGTGGAAGCATCTGCAGAAAGCGAAAATTATAAAGTCGTAGCCAGAAAGTGTGGTCAGGGTGAGTTTGAAGACAGTGCAGATGCCATGGCCACCATTCTGAACAGAGGCGTGGAATGTGAGGTGGTACTGGGAGGAAATGACCCATCTGCACTGGGAGCGCTGGCTACCCTACAGCAGTATCACAAGGACAACGATGTCCTGATCTATGGAATTGACGGGTCGCCAGATTTTAAGTCTATGTTGAATCTTGGGCTGGTGACCGGAACCAGTGGACAGGATCCGCACCAGATTGGCGAAGTGGCAGCACAGACCGCCTATGACTGTCTGGCGGGAAAAGCAGTGGAAAAATATATCAGTATTGCACCCTACATGATTACCCAGGAGAATCTGGATGATTATGAGATCAGTGGCTGGGGCAGATAGGGAAGAGGTGGAAGAAGGTGAACGAAGAAAAAGATAAAACAGTCGTGCTTCTGCAGGCATCCATGTTGGCGCTGAATGTGGCAGCAGTGATACTGATTTCCACTTTTATCAATTATACAACAAAGAAGATTATTGCCCGGTACGAGGCCAGAAGTTTTCTGGATGGAGTCACGGCGATTCCGGAAAATCCAGAGCATGTGAGAAACTACTGCGTGATAGCCATGTGCCTGCTGGCAGTGTCCTTTTTGTTTCGGCAGATAGTAAAGAATTACCGGCTCATCGTATGCTCCATGCTCTTTGATCTGGTTCTGTGCTTCATGGTTATCTATACACTGAATTTTAATTATAACGGACTGTTATTGTTTCTGTTTGCAACAATGATCTCCCTGGTAAAAGGCGGGAAAATGAAAGTGGCACTGGTGGCACTGGCTATCGGAGGCTATGTGCTGGCAGATTACGAATTGCTTTCTATTTATATGCCATTGTATCATCTGAGTTCTTACATACAGTACTATCCCGCAAATACACAACAGCTGCTTTATGGAATTTTTAATATTCTGATTTCGTTTAATGTAGTGCTGTTTATTGTCTATTGCGTCTACGTGATCAATGCCCAGAGAGGTACTATTGAGCAGATCAATGAGTTGTATCATGAGATTCAGACGGCCAATGAGCAGCTGCAGGAATATGCCAGCATGACTGAAAAAATGACTCAGACCAAAGAGCGAAATCGTCTGGCCAGAGAGATTCATGATACACTGGGACATACCCTGACAGGGATCGCCACCGGGCTGGATGCCTGCCTGGCACTGATCGATATCAGCCCAGAGCAGACGAAGAAACAGCTGCAGCTGTTGTCGGAAGTCAGCAGGGAGGGAATCAGGGATGTGCGTCGTTCCGTAAATGAACTGCGTCCGGATGCCCTGGAGCGACTGAGTCTGGATGCGGCTATACGAAAAATGATCACGGATATGAGTCAGGCATCAGATGTGAAGATTTATTTTTCCACAGAAGAAAAGCATCTGAAGTTTGATGAAGACGAAGAAAATGCCATTTACCGTGTCATTCAGGAGAGCATCACCAATGCTGTGCGCCACGGAAAGGCAGGAAAGATCTGGATTACGCTGAAACGTCAGTATAATGAGATCACATTGTCTATCAAGGATGACGGGATAGGCGCCAAGGAGATCAAAAGTGGATTTGGCACCAAGCATATCCGGGAGCGGATTGAGATGCTGCATGGAACAGTAGAATTTGACGGAAGTGACGGATTTACCGTGACCGCACAGATACCGATACGATGGGGGGAAAATTATGATTAAAGTGTTAATAGCAGATGATCAGGAGCTGATCAGGCAGAGTCTGCAGATTGTATTAAACAGCAAGCCAGATATTACCGTATGTGATGTGGCAGAAGACGGGCAGGCGGTGATCCGCAGCGTACGGAAGGAAAAACCGGATATTATCCTGATGGATGTGCGTATGCCGAAGATGGACGGAGTACAGTGTACGAAGATCATTAAAGAAAACTATCCGGAAGTAAAGATTATCATTCTGACAACGTTCGATGATGATGAATACGTATATAATGCACTGAAGTTCGGTGCCAGTGGGTATCTGCTGAAGGGCGTTTCCATGGATGAACTGGAGAATGCCATCAAGACGGTATACAGCGGAAAAGCCATGATTAACCCGGATATTGCCACGAAGGTGCTGAGACTGTTTTCCCAGATGGCGCAGACGGATTATACGATACCGGTGGGAAGAAAAGGTGTGGAGGAACTGACCAAAACGGAATGGAAGATCATTGCTCAGGTGGGTACGGGAGCTGCCAATAAGGAGATTGCAGATACGCTGAATCTTTCAGACGGTACCGTACGGAATTATCTCAGTAATATTCTGAATAAGCTGGATCTGCGGGACCGTACGCAGCTGGCGATCTGGGCAGTGCAGACCAATGCAGGCAAGCACCTGACATAGACCGGGTAAGGTGGAAAATGAATGAAACGAAAACAGAAAATTATGACCCTGGTGGCTGCAGGGCTGTTGACAGGGATGGCGATTTATGGAATCTGTCAGCTTCAAAACAGGCAGAATCATATAACACTGGAATTTGGAATGTTTACCGGAAGCAACTGGGATGTGGCTCAGGCCAATGGATTTACGATCATTGATAAAGCAATTGCTAAATTTGAACAGACGCATCCAGGCGTGACAGTACATTATTACAGCGGAATCCGAAAGGATGATTATTCTGAATGGTTTTCCAGAAAGCTGCTGGCAGGTGAGGAACCGGATATTTTTATGGTACTGGGCACAGATTTTAATCAGTTTGCATCAATGGGCGTGATGAAAGATCTGGGAAGTTTGATGGAGACAGACACAGACTTTGACCCGGAAAAGTACTTTACCAGTGCGTTTGTCAACGGACAGTATGAATCGTACAGTATGCGCTGCCTTATGAGACGGTACCGACACTGATGTTTGTGAACAAGACACTGCTGACCCAGGAGGGCATCGATATGCCGGGAGAAGACTGGACCTGGGATGATCTGTATGCGATCTGTAAAAAAGTAACCAGAGATACAGACGGAGATGGCGTGCTGGATCAGTTCGGAACTTACAATTATGACTGGATGGATGCTCTGTGTTCCAATGGTGGCGGTATCTTTAATAAGAAGGGAACGGAAGCTGAACTGACGGATGTGAAGTTGAGCGAGGCGGTAAAGTATGTGAGAAGTGTCAATGAACTTTATAATGGAGAGAAGATCTCACAGGAAGACTTTAATGGTGGTCGGGTGGCATTTATGCCACTGACCTTTGCGGAATACCGGACTTATAAGACCTATCCCTATAAGATCCGTAAATATGCGAACTTTCAATGGGATTGTCTCACCATGCCGGCAGGATCCAGAGGGGGCAATATTTCCCAGGTGAATTCATTGCTGATGGGGATCAGTGCCAATACAAAAGAAGAAAAAATGGCGTGGGAATTTTTGAAACTGCTGACCTATGATGAAGAAACACAGATGAATATTTTTTATGATTCTCAGGGAGCTTCGGTACTGAAAAACGTAACGGAATCCAAGCAGATGGAGCAGATCGTGCAGGAAGATATGGAAGAGGGAGACACGGTCATCAATGGAAAGCTGCTGGGCAGGGTAATTGAAGAAGGACATGTGGAACCACAGTTCAAAAAATATGAACAGGCTATGGCACTGACGGACAGTGAGATTAAGAAAATACTGGAAGAAGATAAAGATGTGGACAGCAATCTGAAGATTCTTCAGCGCACCATAAATGGTTATCTGATTCAGTAACTTCTGTAATCTGGTATAGACAAGCATGAAATCAGTGCGATAATGCACAAAATACATGAAAGTAATGCAAGATATCCTTTAACTAACGGCAAAAAGCTATTGACAAAAAGAAAATGACGAGGGTATTATTAATGCAATAAATACGAAGAGATTCGTAGAAGTCGATATGACAGGAGGAGAGGTATTATGAGAAAGTTAACAAAAGCAGTCAGCGTAGCAGCAGCGGTTGCTATGACAGCAACATGTTTTTCCACTACAGCATTTGCAGATGACACATTTAAGATTGGTGGAATCGGACCTATCACAGGTGGTGCTGCCGTATATGGACAGGCAGTTATGAACGCATCTCAGATGGCAGCAGATGATATCAATGCAGAAGGCGGTATCAACGGATACCAGATCGAGTTCAACTTCCAGGATGATGAGCATGACGCAGAAAAATCTGTGAATGCTTACAACACTTTAAAGGACTGGGGTATGCAGATGCTGCTTGGTACTGTAACATCTACACCTTGTACCGCAGTAGAAGGAGAAGCTTCTAATGATAATATGTTCCTGCTGACACCTTCAGGATCAGCTGTAGAGAGTATTTCCGGAGACAATGCATTCCGTGTATGCTTCTCTGACCCGAACCAGGGTACTGCTTCCGCACAGTACATCGGTGAGAACAAACTGGCTGAGAAAGTAGCAGTTATCTACAACAGCTCAGACGTATATTCCACAGGTATTTACAACAATTTTGTAACAGAGTCAGCAAATCAGCCATTTGAGATTGTTTCTGCAGAAGCCTTCACAGAAGACAGCAAGACAGACTTCTCTGTACAGCTTCAGAAAGCAAAAGATGCCGGAGCAGATATGGTATTCCTTCCAATCTACTACACAGAAGCTTCTCTGATTCTGACACAGGCAGCTGGTATGGATTATGCGCCTACTTTCTTCGGATGTGATGGTCTGGACGGACTTCTTGCAGTAGAAGGATTTGATACAAGCCTTGCAGAAGGCGTAATGCTTCTGACACCGTTTGCAGCAGATGCAGATGATGAACAGACAAAGGCATTCGTTTCCGCTTACGAAGAAAAATATGGTGAAACACCAATCCAGTTCGCAGCAGATGCTTATGATGGAATGTACATCATCAAAGCAGCAGCAGAAAAAGCAGGTATCACACCAGATATGGATGCTTCTGCAATCTGCGATGCACTGAAAGCAGCAATGACAGAGATCACATACGATGGTCTTACCGGATCAGGCATGACCTGGAGTGCAGACGGCGAACCAAACAAAGAGCCAAAAGCAGTTGTAATTAAGGATGGCGCTTACACAGCCATGTAAGATACCAGGGTGAAAAGCTCAGAAAGCCTGTCATGCTTGCATGACAAGGCTTATGAGGTTGGAACCCGCCCAGATATGAAGAAGCAGCGATTTGCATAGCAAATCAGCGAATTCTGAATAGCTGGCAGGATTGTGGGAGTGCGCAGCACGAAACAATCCGTGGGTATCGTAATAAAGTATATGGATAACACAGGGGTTGCCGTTCAGGTGGCAACCCCTTCTTTTCTTATTTAGAGTGAGAGGTGTATTATGAGTTTTCTGAACTATCTGATCAGTGGAATCAGTCTCGGAAGTGTGTATGCGATCATAGCTCTTGGCTATACCATGGTATACGGAATCGCCAAGATGCTGAACTTCGCCCATGGCGATGTTATCATGGTGGGTGCATATGTAGTATTTTATTCCACCGCAGCAGGGATGCCGGCCATCCCGGCAGTTCTTTTATCCGTAGTGATCTGTACGGTTCTTGGTATGGTGATCGAGGCAGTGGCTTATCGACCACTGCGTAGCGCAGCATCCCCACTGGCTGTACTGATTACAGCAATTGGTGTCAGCTATCTGTTACAGAACCTGGCACTGTTATTCTGGAGTTCCAACACCAAGTCCTTCACGTCAGTGGTGAAGATTCCTGCATTAAAAGTGGCAGGACTGAATATTAGCGGTGAGACTATGGTAACGATTCTTGCGTGTATCGTGATCGTAGTGGGACTGACTTTATTCATTAACAAGACAAAACCAGGTCAGGCTATGCTGGCTGTATCAGAAGATAAGGGTGCAGCACAGCTGATGGGTATCAATGTAAATGCAACCATTGCACTGACCTTTGCCATTGGTTCAGGCCTGGCTGCGATTGCAGGTGTACTGCTTTGTTCTGCTTATCCATCCCTGACACCATATACAGGATCCATGCCTGGTATTAAGGCGTTCGTTGCAGCTGTATTCGGTGGAATCGGATCCATTCCTGGAGCGATGATCGGTGGTATCCTTCTTGGTATTATCGAGATCTTCGGAAAAGCATATATTTCTTCTCAGATGGCAGATGCGATCGTGTTCGCAGTATTGATCGTAGTGCTTCTGGTAAAACCAACCGGTCTGTTAGGCAAGCAGATTCAGGAAAAGGTATAAGGAGGCAGAGATATGAACACAATGAGGACAAAAACAGCAAAACAGAATGCGATCACTTACGGTATCGTCATCATCGGCTTTCTGATTATGCAGATCATTTCTGCTACCGGGCATATGTCCAGTTCTTTATCCGGACTTCTGATTCCGTTTTGTTATTATGTAATTCTGGCAGTTTCCCTGAACCTGGTAGTAGGTATCTTAGGAGAACTGAGTCTTGGACATGCGGGCTTCATGTGCGTAGGTGCATTCAGCAGTGTGTTCTTTACAAAATGTATGGAGAATGTGATTACCAACAGTCTGGTACGTTTTATTATCGCACTGATCATAGGTGCTCTTGTGGCAGCTGTTTTCGGTATTCTGATTGGTATTCCAGTACTGCGTCTGAAGGGTGACTATCTGGCCATCGTGACGCTGGCCTTTGGTGAAATCATCAAGAACCTGGTAAATGTATTATTTATTGGAAAAGACAGCCATGGACTTCATTTTTCTATGAAGGATACCCTTTCTCTGGGAATGGAACCAGATGGACAGGTTATCGTGAATGGTCCGCAGGGTATTACAGGTATTCCGAAGGATTCTACTTTTGTGATCGGTGTTGTTCTGGTATTGATCACACTGTTTATTGTTCTGCGTCTGATTAATTCCAGAGATGGACGTGCGATTCAGTCCATCCGTGACAATCGTATTGCCGCAGAATCTATCGGTATCAATGTGACGAAATACAAGCTGATGGCATTTTCGGTATCAGCAGGTCTGGCCGGTATCGGTGGTGCGCTGTATGCACACAACCTGTCTACCTTAAGCGCCACACCGAAGAACTTCGGTTATAATATGTCTATCATGATTCTGGTCTATGTGGTACTTGGTGGTATCGGTAATATCCGTGGATCTGTTATCGCCCCGATCGTACTGAATCTGGTGCTGGACTATTTCCTGAGAAAGCTGCAGATGCTCGGCAGCAATCCAGTGCTGCAGTTCCTGAGTGATAACCGTATGCTGGTATATGCCATCGTGCTGATCGTGATCATGCTCTTCAGCTGGAGCCCGAAGATGATCGAATGGCGGGAACGTGTATTCCACAAAAACGCAAAGGAGGAGGCGTAAAGTTATGGCAATGCTGGAAGTAAAAAATCTGGGAATCTCCTTTGGCGGTCTGCGCGCCGTAAATGGATTTCATGTTACCATTGAGAAAAATCAGCTGTATGGTCTGATCGGGCCGAACGGTGCCGGTAAGACGACTGTATTTAACCTGCTGACCGGTGTATACAAGCCAGATGCAGGAAGTATCCTTCTGGATGGCAAAGATATCACAGGAGAAAGTGATATCGAGATCAGCAAGGCAGGTATTGCACGTACTTTCCAGAACATTCGACTGTTTTCTAAAATGAGTGTTCTGGATAATGTAAAAGTGGGAATGCATAATCATCATGAGTATTCTGCCCTGGCAGGTATTTTCCATACTCCTAAGTATAAAAAAGAAGAAGCGCTGATGGATGAAAAAGCCATGGAGCTTCTGAAGGTATTTGATCTGGCAGATATGGCAGAGACCAATGCAGCCAATCTTCCTTATGGTAAGCAGCGAAGACTGGAGATCGCCCGTGCCCTTGCCACAGATCCTAAGCTGCTGCTGCTGGATGAACCGGCAGCAGGTATGAACCCGAAGGAGACCGGGGAACTGATGGATATGATCCGATTCGTCAGAGATGAGTTCGATATGACTATTCTGCTGATTGAGCATGATATGAAACTGGTTTCCGGTATCTGTGAGAAACTGACTATGCTGAACTTTGGCGAAGTTCTGGCAGAAGGTACCACATCAGAGGTACTGAACAACCCACAGGTTATCACCGCATATCTTGGGGAATAGGAGGAACGAAACGATGGCAATGCTGGAAGTAAAAGACTTACAGGTATATTATGGAATGATTCATGCAATCAAGGGTGTCTCTTTCCATGTAAATGAAGGTGAAATCATTGCTCTGATCGGAGCGAACGGAGCAGGAAAGACTACCATCCTTCATACCATCACCGGACTGCTTGCCCCAAAAGGCGGTCAGGTGATGTTTGAAGGAAAAGATATCACAAAGACACCGGCGCACAAGATCGTAGAACTTGGTATGGCCCATGTACCGGAAGGACGACGTGTCTTTGCGCAGCTTTCTGTTTATCAGAATTTGAAGATGGGAGCCTATACCAGATCAGATAAGAATGAGATCGAAGAATCACTGGAGATGGTATATAAGCGTTTTCCACGACTGGAAGAACGAAAGAACCAGATGGCAGGAACCCTGTCAGGTGGCGAACAGCAGATGCTTGCAATGGGCCGTGCCCTGATGAGCAAGCCAAGAATCATCCTGATGGATGAACCATCCATGGGACTTTCACCGATTTTGGTAAACGAGATTTTTTATATAATTCAGAGCGTTAGTGCCAGCGGCACAACCGTACTGCTGGTAGAGCAGAATGCGAAAAAAGCTCTGGCGATTGCAGACCGTGCCTATGTCCTGGAGACCGGCAAGATCTCTCTGGATGGCAATGCAAAAGATCTGTTGAATGATGATTCCATCAAGAAAGCATATCTTGGCGAATAGGCCATTGGGGACGGAGTTTTCTGGCTTTCAACAGCCAGAAACTTACGTGCCTGATGGCCTTTTTTCTTTTTTTTATCATCATGTTGTGGTAAAATATAAGTGTGTAAAACTGAAAATGAGAAGCGTGAATCAGTTCATGTTATCATAAAAACAAAGAGTCAGGGAGGGGATCCAATGAAAAATGTAGTTGTTACGATTGCAAGACAGTATGGAAGCGGCGGTAAAACAATCGCTCAGATGTATGCACAGAAACATGGCATCCCGTGTCATGAAAGAGATATTTTGAGACTGGCAGCAGATGACAGTGGTATCAACGAAGCATTATTTGGAGAAGTAGATGAACGCCTGAAAAGTGGAAGTTTGTTCGGAATCTCCAAGAAGATCTATACCATAGGAGATCTGATTCCACCATCCAGCCCGGATTTTACCTCCACTCAGAACCTGTTTAATTATCAGGCCAAGGTGATTCGTGAGCTGGCAGAAGCAGGTCCGTGCGTTTTCATTGGACGTTGTGCAGACTTTGTGCTGGCTGACAAGCCAAATGTAGTCAGTGTGTTTGTTCATGCACCGAAGGATTACTGCCTGGAGCAGGCAAGAGAGCGTACAGCGAAAAATGTGGGAGATTTATCCAAGTTCATAGCCAGAACGGATAAATTCCGAGGAGATTATTATCGTTATCATACAGGTCATGAGTGGAATGATGCAAGGAACTATGACCTGTGCCTGGACAGCAGCAAACTGGGATTTGATGGCTGCGTAGAGGCCATCGAGAAATATATTGAAGTAAGATTTAAATAAAAGCAATAAGCCATTGGGGACGGAGTTTTCTGGCTTTCAAAAGCCACAAAACTCCGTCCCCAATGGTCTCTTAGAAAGGATATATGCAAACATGGAAACAAAGGTATTAAAAAAAGAAATGATTGAAGACCTGATTCATCAGGCATTTGAAGCTCAGACGAGAGCTTATGTACCATATTCCCAGTTCGCAGTAGGAGCTGCACTTCTTTCCAGAGGAGGCAGAATATACCAGGGATGTAATATTGAGAATGCATCCTACACGCCGACTAACTGTGCAGAACGAACCGCATTTTTTAAGGCAGTGTCTGAAGGTATCACAGAATTTGATGCCATTGCCATTGTGGGAAATAAAAAGTTTGTACCAAAGGGAGAAGGGGACTATTGCCCACCATGTGGTGTGTGCAGACAGGTGATGCGGGAATTCTGCAATCCGGAGACTTTTCAGATTATTCTGGCAAAGTCTGAGACTGAATATCACATTTATAAACTAAAAGAACTGCTTCCGCTGGGATTCGGCCCGGAAGATCTGATCTAGGGAGTCTAATGGAAAGGCAGTGATTTCATGTAAATTATGAAATCGCTGCCTTTTTTGCATCTAAAGTCGATACTGTACCAGTGGTACCTTCGTCATATATCATAACCGGAAGGATAACTGATTCTGCCGGGGCCTCTGGGTTCTTCATACGTCGAAGCAAAAGCTCCACTGCCGTGTCAGCCATATTTTTATCCGGTGGTGCGGAAATACTGGTCAGTGGAAGAAGATAAGGCTGCATATGTCGCAGGTAGTCGAAGCTGATGACAGAAATATCTTCTGGCACACGATATCCGTTTTTTAAAAGAAAATTCATAACAGAATAAGTTCTGGTATCATTAAAACCAACAATAGCCGTGTAATCAACAGGAAAAAGAACAGATTCCAAATTGCCATAGTAAATCGCATCTACCACCAGAGTATGAGAAAGCATACGTACCTGGCTTGTATCAATTCCTGCATCGGAAATAGCCTGAAGAAAACCATTATAACGTAAAATCTGTGACTGGTTTGTCTGAGGTCCTGCCAGGAATAGAAAACGGCGATGCCCTTCGCTGGCTAATCTTTGACCCGCCAGATATCCTCCCTGATAGTCATCACAGCGCACAACATCATTCGAATTCTTCTCTGTCTCACGGTCGATCAGGACAAGAGGAATGTGATTCTGATTAATGATATCAACGTCTTTGGTACTGTCAATTTTCGGAAACAAAAAAATACCGCTGACATTATAAGAAAGTGCCAGGCTTAAAACATTTTCCACATAATTTTCTTCAAACTGAGAGCAAAGAATAAATAAGTGATAATCATATGCCCGCAGCTTTATAGATATCTGAGAGATCATATCGGAGTAGTGTGGATTTTGGATATCTTCGATGATAACTGCGATCAGATTCGTATGACCGGAACGCAAAGATGAGGCCATAATGTTGCGCATATATCCTAAATCATCAGCAATCTGCTGAATCTTTGTAATTGTTTCCTGAGAAAGTCTGTTATCATTACGCAGTGCACGGGAAACGGTATTCACAGAGTAACCGCATGCATTCGAAATATCTTTTAATGTAACACGTTTGTTTGTCTGGCTCAAATCGCGATTCCTCCCTTTCTTAAAAAATCAAGTATTATTCTATAACAGAAAGAGATAAAAATCAACAAGTATAAGCAAGCTAGAGTCCTTCTGTACATGCAAAAATGTACAAAATAACGATTTAAAAACTGTATGCTTTTGACAAAATGACGTAAATAAGAGAAAAAGCAATTGACAAATTATAGGATTAACGTTAATCTGTAATTACAAAAAACGTGATACCAAATTAAGGGAGGAAAAAAACATGAAAAAGAAATTGCTTGCAGGCGCATTAGCAACAGCAATGGCACTTGGGATGTCCTTTGGTGTAGGAGCAACGGATGATGGATCTACACAGGGAACGAATACATTCGTAGATGGCGGTACAGAACTTAGCTTTTGGACATTCCAGGAATTGCACGTAGGCTTCTGGACATCCATGGCAGATGTATGGAATGAGCAGAATCCAGACAGACCGATTAACCTGACAGTTACTACAGGAGAATCTCATTCTACTCACAGCAAACTTCTGATTGCCTGCCAGTCAGGTGAAGGTGCACCGGATATGGCAGATATTGAGATTGGTTACTATGGATCTTTCCTGAAAGACGGATATCTGCTTCCAATTAATGATGCAGTAGAACCATATGAAGATGATGTGGTTATGTCCCGTGTCAGCATGTATGGCGACAATGAAGGCAACTATTATGGTGTAGACTTCCACCTTGGTGCAACAGTAGCATATTACAACATGGACATCATGAACGAAGCTGGTGTTGATCCTGCAGATATCGTTACCTGGGATGATTATGTAGAAGCAGGTAAGACAGTTCTGGAAAAGACAGGAAAACCAATGTGTGCAGTAGAGACATCTGACCTGTTCTTCCCACAGTGCATGATGCTGGAAAAGAACGCTCAGTACGTAGATGATGAAGGAAATCCAAATCTTGTAACAGAAGAGCATGCAGAAGTTATCGATTACATCAGAGAAATGATTAACCTTGGTGTTTGTGAAATCGCTCCAGGCGGTGGATTCCACACAGAAGAATGGTATGGTCATCTGAATGATGGCGGTGTTGCTTCCGTAATTATGCCACTGTGGTACATGGGAAGATTTACAGATTACTGTGCAGATCTGGATGGCAAGATGGCTATTTACCCAATTCCGGTTTGGAACGAAGGCGATGTTCGTGAAGTTCTTCAGGGTGGTACAGGTACATCCGTAATTAAGGGCACAGAAAATGAACAGCTTGCAAAAGATTTCCTTGCATTTGCAAAATTATCCAAAGAAGGATGTACATATGAATGGAATGAATTAGGATTTGACCCTATCCGTACAGAACTTTGGGATGATCCGGAAATCACAGACAACAAAGACAATAAGTTCCTTGCTTACTTCACAACCAATCCATTTGATGTTCTGAAAGCAAACGGAACAGACGTTACAGCACCAAATATCTCTGGCGCTTACTCAGCAACATACAGCACATTGGTATCTACAACATATTCAAATGCATTTGAAATTTCAGTAGATCAGGATGCTATGGAACTGCTTCAGGGAGAACAGGATTCCATTATTTACTAAACAAATTCAAACGTCTGATTTACAGGCATAGAACCATTAGGGTGCCGCGGGAGGATAACCCGCGGCATTTTTGAATCATACGGGGCACTCTCCTATGTGATGAAAGGAGAAAATATGAAAAAACAAAGTGTGGTAAAGAAATTTTTATATTCACAGAAAGTAGCACCATATGTATTTGTAATGCCATTTATACTTACGTTTGCAATCTTTTTTGCATATTCCATTGTAAGTATGATTCTTATGAGTTTTCAGAAAGTGGCAGGTGCAAATACAACATTTATCGGATTAGAAAATTACAAGATACTGACCAATGCAGTATTTCTTAAAAGCTTGAAAAACAGTGTCTTTTATACCATAGTAACCTGTATTATGATGATTCCGATTCCTATGATACTGGCAGCTATGCTGAACAGTAAGCATATGAGAGCAAAAGGAACATTTCGAAGTATTTTATTTATACCGGCACTCACTTCTGTAGTAGTAGCAGGTGTGGTTTTCCGTTTGATGTTCGGAGAACTGGAAGGATCTTTTATGAACCAGGTTATGAATCTGTTTGGAGTAGAACCGATTATCTGGTTGAGAAAGCCGGTTACAGTATGGATTACATTATTCTTCCTTTGCCTGTGGAGATGGACAGGTGTAAACATGATGTATTATCTGTCTGGTTTACAGCAGATACCGGCAGATCTTTATGAATCAGCTTCTATTGATGGGGCAACAGGAATGCAGCAGCTTCGTTATATCACGATTCCACTGCTGAAACCGACGACAATCTATGTATTGACCATTTCCATTTTTGGTGGTATGGCAATGTTTTCAGAAAGTTATATGTTATTTAATGGAAACAAATCCCCGAATAATGTGGCAACCACATTGGTTGGTATGTTGTACAGAATGGGATTTGAACAGAATCAGCTTGGTATTGCCAGTGCAATAGGTGTAATTTTCCTTTTGATTGTTCTGGTAGTTAATGTGATTCAGCTGCGTATTAATGGCACAATTGGAAGCAAGAAGGGGGAATAAACAATGTCAATGACAAAAAAATCGAGAATCTTTACAATATGTTTATTTATCTTCTTTATTTTGATCGCAGCGATTACGCTGTTACCACTGGCACTTTTGGCAGTATCATCCCTGCGCCCGGGTTCTGACCTGATGCGTTATGGATTGAATTTCTCCATTGATTGGGCAAATGCAAATCTAAACGAATATAAGATGTTATTCAGTGGACAGAATGCATATTTCACCTGGTATAAGAATAGCTTGATCATCACTGTTGTACAGGTGGGATTGGCATTATTTCTCAGTGCCTGTGTAGGATATGGGTTTGCTATGTATGATTTTAAAGGAAAAAATATCTTATTCCTTTGTGTATTGCTTGTTATGATGGTTCCGACAGAAGTTATATTACTTCCATTGTATCGTCTGATTGTAAAGATGAAATTGATCAATAATACGTGGGGAATTATCCTTCCGTATCTGGTTGTACCGATGCTGGTATTTTTCTTCCGACAATATTTGTCAGGTATTCCGAAAGATTTCCTGGATGCAGCCCGTGTGGATGGCTGTACCGAGTATGGTATCTTTTTCAAAATTATGATTCCTTTAATGAAACCATCTTTTGCGGCAATGGGTATTTATCAGGGAATGCAGAGTTGGAATAACTTTCTGTGGCCAATGGTTGTGACAAATTCGATTGACAAGATTACACTTCCTGTCGGATTACAGAGCTTGTTATCACCATATGGAAATAATTACGACATCCTGATTGCGGGATCCTGTTTTGCGATTATACCGATTTTGATTTTATTTATCTGTTTCCAGAGATACTTTATCGAAGGTATGACAGCCGGAGGTGTAAAGGGCTAGAAAGGAGACATCATGAAATTATATGCAGATATACGTAAGCCTGGAAAAAAGAGAGATTTCATGATATATGGACATTTCATTGAACACTTTCACAGACAGATATATGGTGGAGTGTATGATCCGGATCATCCTTTATCTGATGAAGAAGGATTAAGAAAAGATGTTCTGGAAGCAATGAAAAGAATTAAGGTTCCGATTTTGCGATGGCCGGGAGGATGCTTTGTATCCTCTTATCATTGGAAAGATGGTGTTGGACCAAATAGAACCCCATTTTTTGACAAAGCATGGAGAGTAGAAGATCCGAATTCATTTGGAACAGATGAGTATATATCTATGTGTCAGAAAATCGGCTGTGAACCATACATCTGTACAAATGCAGGAACCGGTACAGCAGAAGAAATGAGCGACTGGGTAGAATACTGTAATCTGGATCATGAAGGAAAATATGCAAAGTGGAGAATTTTCAATGGGCATCCAGATCCATATAAAGTAAAATATTGGAGCATTGGAAACGAAAATTATGGTTTCTGGGAAATCGGTGCAAAATCTGCTGAGGAATGGGGAAGTCTTGTGGAAGAGGCTGCTAAAATGATAAAGCATGTAGATCCTGAGACAGAACTCACAGCAGCAGCTTTGACAGATGTGGAATGGAATATCAATCTTCTGAAACACAGTGGAAAATTTCTGAACTGGATATCTATTCATGACTACTGGGATCCAATACATGAAACGAACGATTTTGCGAATTACGAAGCATGTATGGTATATACTGAACATGTGGAAGATTCAGTAAAAAAAGTCCGTGGTTTGTTGGAAGCTTTAGGACTGGAGAAAAAAATTAAGATAGCTTATGATGAATGGAATCTGAGACAGTGGTATCATCCATGCGTTCATTCTATCGAACAGGGGATAACAAAAGAAGAGTATCTTTATCCAAGAGATAAGAATGATATAAACGCTCAGTATACGATGGCAGATGCAGTATTTACAGCATGTTTTCTAAATATGTGCAATCGAAATTGTGATATTGTGGGAATGGCTAATTTTGCACCAATCGTAAATACCAGAGGATGTATTTATACACATGAAAAAGGCATTGTTTTAAGAAGTACATATTATGTGTTTGATCTGTATGTTAACTATCTGGGAGATCAGATTGTAGATTCATGGACAGAGGATGTACCTGTAAAGGACATGTCTGTTGCCAAAGAGACAGAAAGCGTAAAGCAGGCAGATGTACTTGTGACTTCATTTAGTAATAGAAGCGGATATGCCGTGGCTGCAGTTAATAAACAGGCAGAAGAAGAACTTGAATTGGTTTTGGAATTACAGGCTGAGGGTCAGGTGATCCTGCATTATATTAGTGGGGAGAGTACAGAAGCCTATAATGACATCGATCGGGAAATGGTAACCATACAGCATGAAGAACTTGGAACATTCCAATCTGGAATGTCAGTAAAATTAAGACCACATTCTGTAAATATAATCCAAATTCTTGAAAAATAATGGTAGGAGGAATGAAGAATATGAAACAGGCAAAAATGATGATTGACAAAGCATTTAAAATTTCAGAAGTTGATAAAAGAATCTATGGATCTTTTATCGAACATTTGGGAAGAGCTGTATATGATGGTATTTATCAGCCGGGCAATCCACTTTCAGACGAAGATGGTTTCCGTAAAGATGTGCTGGAAATGGTCAGAGAATTGAATGTGCCGATCGTCAGATATCCGGGTGGAAATTTTGTATCTAATTTTTTCTGGGAAGACAGTGTGGGTCCGGTGGAAGAACGTCCGACTCGTCTGGAACTGGCATGGAGAAGTCTGGAAACGAACAAGATCGGTTTAAATGAATTTTCCAAATGGCTGGAAAAAGCAAATTCGGAAATGATGATGGCAGTGAATCTGGGAACCAGAGGTGTGGCGGATGCCTGCAATTTGCTCGAATATTGTAATCATCCAGGTGGAACGAAATACAGTGATATGAGAATTCGCCATGGTGTAAAAGATCCACATAATGTAAAAGTATGGTGTCTGGGAAATGAGATGGATGGTGACTGGCAGGTTGGTCATAAAAACATGCATGAATATGGTCGTCTGGCACAGGAAACGGCAAAAGCCATGAAATTGATAGATCCTTCCATTGAATTGGTTTCCTGCGGAAGTTCTAATCTGGATATGCCGACGTTCCCAGAATGGGAAGCAACCACACTTGGTTATACATATGACCATGTGGATTTTGTATCTATGCATCAGTATTATGGAAATTTGAACAATGATACGGAAGACTTCCTGGCATTATCGGATGATATGGATCAGTTTATCCGTTCTGTTATTGCTACCTGCGATTTTGTAAAAGCAAAGAAGCGTGGTAAAAAAGATATTAATCTGAGTTTTGATGAATGGAATGTGTGGTTCCATACAAGAGAAGCAGATGATGAATTTATGGAAAAAGATCCATGGCATATTGCACCGCCGCTTCTGGAAGATCAGTATAACTTTGAGGATGCTCTTCTGGTTGGTCTGATGCTGATTACATTAATGAAACATGCAGATCGTGTGAAGATGGCTTGTATGGCACAGCTGGTAAATGTAATTGCTCCGATTATGACGGAGAAAGATGGCGGAAAGGCCTGGAGACAGACTATTTTCTATCCGTTTATGCATGCATCCAGATATGGACGGGGTATGGTTCTTCAGCCAGTAATTGAAACACCGGTACATGATACAAAAGAACATGAAAATGTAACAGATCTTTCCAGCGTAGCGGTATGGAATCAGGAAAAAGAAGAACTGACTATTTTCGCAGTAAACAGAAATACGAAAGAAGATATGGAACTGATCACAGATCTGCGCAGTCTTGAGGAATATCATCTGGAAGAACATATTGTATTGGAAAGCAATGATATGAAAATCTGCAACAGTGCAGGAGAAGAACTGGTAATGCCAAAACCTGTACAGAGAAGTACCATGGAAGATGGAAAAATGACATCTATGCTGACCAAAGCATCCTGGAATGTGATTCGATTAAAAAAATAAGATATCCGGGAGGCAAAAATGAGTCAGGAATTAGAATATAACAAACCATGGATTTTACAGAGAGCAGATCCGTATGTGTACAAGCATATAGATGGCACGTATTATTTTACAGCATCTATTCCGGCTTATGATGGGATTGTACTCAGACATAGTGATACACTGGCAGGCTTAAAAGACGCAGAAGAAGTCAGGGTGTGGCAAAAACATGACAAAGGGATTATGAGTGAACATATCTGGGCACCGGAGCTGCATTATCTGGATGGCAAGTGGTACATCTATTATGCCGGTGGCGATATAGATGATGTTTGGGCGATCAGACCTTATATTCTGGAATGTGCAGATCAGGATCCTATGACAGGAAACTGGGTGGAAAAAGGTAAAATGACCCGGGCAGAAGAAGATGAATTTTCATTTGAGGCATTCTCACTGGATGGTACGGTATTTGAAAATCGTGGAAAACACTATTATATATGGGCAGAAAAAGTAGGAGTTGGAAAACAGATTTCAAATCTATATATTGCTGAAATGGAAAATCCCTGTAAGTTGAAAACAGTGCAGGTGCTGTTAACAACACCGGATTATGACTGGGAAAGAATTGGTTTTTGGGTAAATGAAGGCCCAGCTGTCATACATCACGATGGAAAGATTTATATGACATATTCTGCTTCGGAAACGGGTGCGGCATATTGTATAGGTATGTTAAGTATATCGGAAGATGCTGACCTGTTGGATCCTGCTATGTGGAAAAAGGAACGTTACCCGGTATTAGAGACCAATGCAGAAAAAGGCATCTATGGACCGGGACACAATTCCTTTACAGAAGATGAGCAGGGAAATCCGATTATGGTATATCATGCCAGAACGGAAGAAAAGATTGAGGGAAATCCATTATATAATCCAAATCGTCATACAATGCTGATGAAACTCACATGGGGAGAGGATGGAAGACCGGTCTTTAAGTATTAGATAATCCATTGGGGACGGAGTTTTTTGGCTCTAAAGAGTTGCAAAACTCCGTCCGTTTATGTAATATGGGAATTGCAGGGAGTTTTTTGACGGATGATTTTAAGTGCCTCTGCGTCTGGAAGACGTAAACTGGAATAGTATCGAACAAATTTGACCAGAGGGGACAGTAAAAAAAACAGAAAACACCGTCCCCAATGGAAAAACCTATTGACAAACAGTAAATTTTGGATATAATAAAGTTGTAAGTTGTCCGACAAGCTAAAAAGGAAGGGCATTACATCAGAAAGTGAGTAGTATGAGAATCAGAACGGTGAATATTACCGACCAGGTAATCGGATATTTGAAGGAAAATATTGAATCAGGTGAATGGAAGGTGGGAGAGAAGATCCCTTCGGAGAACCAGATGGTCTCGGAACTGGGAGTGAGTCGCTCCAGCATTCGTACCGGATTACAATATCTGATCGGAATTGGAGTTCTGAAGAGTTATCAGGGAAAGGGAACCTTCCTGATCAATGATCAGGTGGAGAACTGGGACGAAGCTGAGTACAAGATCACATCAGAAGACTGTATGGATATTTATAAGGTACTGGAGTTCCGTAAGATCCTGGAGCCGGGGGCATGTATGCTGGCGGTGGAACGATGCGATGAGAAGACCATCGCATCCCTGGAAGCCTATCTGGAACAGATGAAGCAGTATCAGGGAGACCGTGCAAAGTTTGTAAGAGCAGACCTGAAGTTTCACGAAGTCATCAGCCGGACATCGGGGAACACCTTGCTGGAGAAGAGTCTCCATAAGGTATTTCTGGAATCCAGGAAGAATCATGAACAGATGAATGAATTGTTTGGATATAACAACGGACTTCATTATCATTCATTGATACTGGATGCATTCCGCAACAGAGATGCACAGAGGGCACATGATCTGATGGAAGAACATCTGGGCGAATCTATGAGAACATTAAATATCACTGGTCAAAAATAATAAATCGGGTGTCACAAATGAGACACCCTAAACAAATAAGTTAACTTGTATGATGAGTAACAAGTTAAAACAACATACAAGTACACTAATATGATGAAAGAGATAAAAGGAGGAATTGAGAAATGTCTGTAACCATCAAAGACATACGGGTAATCTGCACTGCTCCGGAAGGAATCAATCTGGTAGTAGTCAAAGTAGAAACCAATCAGCCTGGTCTGTATGGTCTTGGCTGTGCAACCTTTGCTTACCGTCATCTGACTGTGAAGCATCTGATTGAAGAGTATATTAAGCCTCTTCTGTTGGGAAGACCGGTGGAGAACATCGAAGAGACCTGGCAGTTAATGCACCAGAATGGATACTGGAGAAACGGTCCAATTGAGAACAATGCCATATCCGGAATCGATATGGCTCTGTGGGATATCAAAGGAAAAATGGCAGGCATGCCGGTTTACCAGTTATTTGGCGGTAAGGTCAGAGAAGGAATCCCGGTTTACCGTCACGTAGACGGCAAGGACATCAACGAGATCTGTGAAAACATTCAGATGTATCAGGAAATGGGAATCACCCATCTGAGATGCCAGTGCGGAGGATACGGCGGAGCACCTTATGGACAGACACCAAAGACCGCACCGATAGGAGCGCATGATGGTATGTATCTGGATGCAAAGAAATATATCCGTGATACCATTCATTTGTTTGAACAGATCCGTTCCAAGATCGGATACGAAATGCAGCTGGTACACGATGTGCATGAACGAATTGCACCGGCAGATGCAGTGGCACTGGCAAAAGGACTGGAACCATACGATCTGTTTTTCCTGGAAGATCCGGTTCCTCTGGAGCAGCTTGGATGGCTGAGAAACTTACGTCAGCAGACCAGCATTCCGATCGCTCAGGGAGAACTGTTCAACAACCCATATGAATGGAGAACCATCATTGCAGAGCAGCTAATCGATTTCATCCGTGTACATATCAGTCAGGTTGGAGGTATCACACCGGCAAGAAAGCTTCAGATCTTTGCAGAGCAGTTCGGAATAAGAACTGCATGGCACGGACCGGGCGACATGTCACCGCTGGCACATGCGGCAAACATTCACATCGATCTGGCAGCACAGAATTTTGGAGTGCAGGAATGGTCCGGAATCGAACCACCAAACTTCGTCATTCAGGAACTGAAGGGACCGCACGGAGCACTGCTGGAAGTCTTCCCTGGCATGCCAGAATACAAAGATGGATATGTATATGCCAACGACAAACCTGGTCTTGGCGTGGATATCGATGAAAAAGAAGCGGCGAAATATCCGTGTGAAAACACAGTGACCACCTGGACACAGACAAGAAGCAGAGACGGGGCACTGGTAACACCATAAAAGAGAAAGGCAGGAGAAAAAGGGTATGAGCAAAAAGACATCATCTCTGGCTGCGGCAGGAATCATAGCAGCGGCAGTGATACTGGGAGGGTTAAGCATTTACAAAGATAATCAACGCAATACAGATACCGATGGAACCATCACACTTCGTATGGCGCAGACATCTTCACAAACCGGAGCCATCGGTCAGTCCATGGATCTGTTTGCTGAACGGATCTATGAAGCAACAAATGGCAAATACAAAATTGAGACATACCATAACGGACAGCTGGGAGCAGAGATCGACACCATCGAAGGATGCCAGATGGGAACCATTGATATCGCAGTAGTTAACCAGTCTACTATCGGAAACTTTATCAGCGATTTCCAGGCACTTGACGTACCGTATCTGATTACTTCTACAGAACAGGCAGACGCAGTATTTTTAGGGGATATCGGACAGCGTTTCCTGGATAAACTCTCCGGTGTACAGCTTTACGGCCTGGGGATCTGGGAGTCCGGATTCCGTAACCTGACCAACAGCAAGAAAGATGTTAACTCTGTAGATGACGTACAGGGGCTGAAGATCCGTACCATGGAGAATCAGGTACATATCGCATTCTGGAAGGCTATGGGAGCCGATGCCACACCAATGTCCTGGGGCGAAGCATACACAGCATTGCAGCAGGGGGCGCTGGACGGACAGGAAAATCCGGCAACCGTTATTCTTACCAACAACGTGGCACAGGTTAATGACCATCTGGCATTAACGGAACATGCATATTCCACTGTATTTCTGGTAATGAGCCCGACCACATGGGCATCCTTCGATGATAAGACGAAGCAGATATTCACTGACGTAATGGAAGAGTGCAGCCTCAGCGAACGTGAACTGAGCCGTTCTATGGACGCAGAAGCGGTCGGAGAACTGGAAAAACAGGGTATGACCGTTACCCGTCCGGACAAACAGCAGTTTATTGATAAAGCAGCAGACCTGTATGCACAGTGGGAAGAAGAATATGGTGACATCATTTCCGAAATCCGTGCACTGGCAGTGACAGAATAGGAGGTACGTTATGGAAAAATTTGCAGCAGGATTTAAAAAAGCGCAGCGGGCAAACAAGGCAATCCTGGGAGTTGGCCTTCTGTTGATGATCGGTGTCGTATTCTTACAGACCTTTTGCCGGTTCGTTATTTTCAAAAGTCTGACTTGGTCAGAAGAGTTATCCAGATATTTATTCGTGGCAGTGATTGCCCTGGGTATCAATCTGGCATCCACCGATCATCTTTTTGTAAAGATCGAGATCATTGACGGATATCTGAAAGGTAAAGCAAAATACATTGTAGACATGATTCGCAAAGCAGTTGCAATTTTTGTCAGTGTCATTTTCATGTACAGCGGATTCAAACTGATCGAGATCGGAGGATATCAGATCAGCCCGGCAATGGGAATCCCAATGAGCATTCTGTACGGTATTGTTTTTATAGGATTTGTCATGAACTTCCTGGCACTGGTTGTAGATACCTGGGAAGAATTCGGTAAAGCAAAGGAGGAAAAATAATGGAAACTGCAGCAATCGCATTAATCGTTGTCCTTCTGGTAGCCATGGCATGCGGCCTGGAAATCACATGGGCACTGGGACTCTCCTGTGTAGTAGCAGTCCTTCTTGATCCAAAATTGAGCTTTGTAGTCATTGCACAGAGAATTTTCGCCAACTCCAACAGTTTCTCCATGCTGGCAATCCCGGCATTCATGCTGGCTGGCGATGTCATGTCAAAGGGTGGACTTTCCAAGCGCCTGGTAGCCTTTGCAGATTCTCTGGTTGGATGGATTTCCGGCGGTATTTCCCTGGTATCCATTGTAGCTTGTACCTTCTTCGCAGCAATCTCCGGATCTTCCGTAGCAACCACAGCAGCCATCGGTGGTCTGATGTACCCGGAAATGGTAAAACGTGGTTATCCGGAATCTTATGCCGCAGCCGTTCAGGCCATTGGCGGAACGCTGGGAATCGTAATTCCACCTAGTATCGTACTGGTTATTTATGGTAATATTACAGGAACAGACGTAGGCGCCCTCCTGATGTCAGGTATCCTTCCTGGAGTTGTGTGCAGTATCGGGCTTTGCGTCTATGCATATTACAAGGCAAAAAAATGTAACTTCCCAAAATCCGACAAATTCTCTTTCAAGAGATTCCTGGTATCCTTTAAAGATGCGGTATGGGCACTGATTATGCCAATCATCATCCTGGGCGGTATCTATGCAGGTATCTTCACACCGACCGAATCTGCGGTAGTAGCAGTTGTATACGGACTGATCGTGTGTCTGGCAGTTTACCGTGAGATCAGTATGAAGAGCATCTGGGAAATCATTGAAAACACAGCAGAAGGAACTGCCAACCTGATGATCCTGGTTGTAACCGCGCAGATGTTTGGATGGCTGATTTCCTACTACCAGATTCCACAGGCAGTGACCAACTTCATGCTGGCATTTGTATCCAATAAATATATGTTCTGGGCAATTATTATCATTCTGCTGACCATCTGCGGTATGTTCCTGGAAGTCGGAGCTACAAATCTGATTCTTGGTCCAATCCTGGCGCCGATTGCAGCAGCCTTCGGTATTGACCCTGTACAGTTCGGTCTGGTATTCGTATTCCTGCTGGCTATGGGACAGGCAACACCGCCTTTCGGAACCTGTATGTTCGTAGCCTGCGGTATCAGTAAACAGCCGGTAGGACAGGTATCGAAACATTTGATACCGTTTGTGGCAGTTGAAATTTTCTGCGGAATCTTATTTGCTCTGATTCCAGGTATTTCCCTGTTACTGCCATCTATTATCGGATAAAAAAGAGAACTATTAACTGACAGTGTGCTCCGGCGTTTCACCGGCACCTGCCTTCATTTACATAAAGGAGTGAAGAAAATGAAAGAAATGATGAAAGAAGTTGTAGTAGTAGAACCACATAAATATGAAGTTCGTGAGGTACCGGTACCGGAACTGGCAAACGAAGATGAAGTGCTGATTCAGATGAAATCTGCTGGTGTGTGTGGCAGTGACCATCATATCTATCATGGATCCAATCCATGCTCTACCTATCCACGTATTCCTGGACATGAAAATGCAGGTATTGTGGCAAAAGTAGGAAAGAACGTAACTAATATAAAAGTAGGCGATCATGTGATCGTTGATCTGCTCTCATCCTGCGGAACCTGTTATCAGTGTACTCACGGCAGAAAAAATGTGTGTGAACATGTAAAGGTAAGAGGTTCAGGAGCAGACGGCGGCTGGAGAGAATATTTTACTGCACCGGGAAAAGAAGTATATAAGATCTCTGATTCTGTGAAATGGGAAGATGCAGCGCTGGTAGAGCCATTTGCAATTGGTTCTCATTGTACAGGACGTGGCCGTGTGGTAGAAGATGATGTAGTATTTATTCTGGGAACCGGAACCATCGGATCCATCATTTTACAGAGCTGCAAGGCAAAAGGATGCAAGACGGTCATCTGCTGTGATATCAGTGATTCTTCTCTGGAACGTGCCAAAGGATACGGCGCAGATTATGTGATCAACTCCAAAACACAGGATGTAGTGGCAGAAGTACAGAAGATCACAGAAGGACACGGCTGTACGGTAGCATTCGATTCCGCATGCTTCCCTGGATCTCTGACCATGTGTATGCAGCCAGGTATCCTCTGCAACGCAGCACGTATGGTACCGATGGGATTCTGTACCGCACCGGAACAGCTGACACAGGCAATGATCAACCAGCGTGAGATCGATATCATTGGCTCCAGAATGTCTCAGAATGCATTTGAGCCGACCATCAAGAGAATGGAAAACGGTGAATACATCACAGAAGGTATTGCCACTACATTCATCAAATTCAGTGAAATCGACAAGGTCTTCAACCTGATGGATCATCCGACAGAAGAAGCAAAGAAAATGGTTATTTTATTTGACTAAATAGCAGAAGGGAGAACGCATATCATGGAATTATTTAATATTGAAGGAAAAAAAGCAATCGTAACAGGTGGTACCAGAGGTCTGGGATATGGTATGGCAGAAGGCTTAATGGAAGCCGGATGTGAAGTTGCCATCGTAGGAACATCAGATAAAGTATATGAAGTAGCAAAGAGCTTCTGTGACAGAGGATTCAAATGCCACGGCGTAAAAGCAGACTTCAGCAAGAGAGAGGGAACCTACCAGGGATTCAACGACTGTGTGGCAGCACTTGACGGAGATCTGGACATCATCGTCAATGCACACGGTATCCAGAGACGCCACAGCGCAGAAGTGTTCCCGATCGAAGAGTGGGATGAAGTATTAAATGTCAACCTGAATTCCGTGTTCGTTCTCTGCCAGGAAGCAGCAAAGATTATGCTGAAAAAAGGCTACGGTAAGATCATTAACATCGCGTCTATGGTATCCTGGTTCGGCGGACAGACTGTACCTGCCTACACAGCAGCAAAAGGCGGTGTAACACAGCTTACCAAGGAACTGAGCAATGACTGGATTGCAAGAGGCATCAATGTCAACGCCATTGCTCCGGGATACATGGCAACAGAGATGAATGCCGCACTTCTGGATCCGGAGAATCCAAGATATCAGCAGATTACAGAACGTATTCCGGCAAACCGCTGGGGTACCGGAGATGACATGAAAGGTGCCTGCATCTTTCTTGCATCCCATGCCAGTGATTACCTGGGCGGAGCCATCATCCCTGTAGATGGCGGATATCTTGTAAAATAGAAGTCCATTGGGGGAGTCCATTGGGGACGGAGTTTTCTGGCTTTTTGTAAGCCAGAAAACTCCTTTTTTGTTAGGGCAAAGCCCTGTTTTCCATTGTGAAGTTTTTCGTTGATCCGAAAAACGGAACTTTGGGAAACAAATAAACCACCTGCTATGGTGTGCTACCCGTCAAGAGAACAATGAAAAATAATAATTTTTTCTCCGTCAGCCTATTAACCGGCTGGCGGTATTTTTATGCTGCTTTCAACGTAAGTTCATGAAAGGCTATCGGTGTCATTATATGTAACTTACGCTGTAGTCGTCGGTTGTTATAGTATTCAATATAGTCTTGGATGCTTTGGATTAATTCTCCTTGGCAAGTAACTGATGTTGCGGTCGGCGAATCTTTCGATGAGTCTTTAGACTCTAGTGCCGGGACTGTGCCCTTATAGGACGGAAAACAAACCACCGGCTTAGCCGGTGGTCATGATTATGTATGAGTCGTTTTTAGTGCATTATTTATTGCCGTTCTGGATATTCCAGTCAGCCTGCTGAGCTGACGTATAGAGATACCAGAAAGCTGCAGTGAGTGGAGATATTGATTTCTGGTAGAAAGATCGAGGCATTGAAAATCAGACGGAGAACTGCAGGATGTTTTTTCTTGAATAATTTTAAGAGCCTCACTGTCGGGAAGACGAAACGAAGAATAATATTCCATGCAGTTTTGATCAGAAATAGTATGCAGATACTGAATGCAGTCAGAATGACTTGGAAATAAAGTAAGAATTTTGTCAATATCGATAAAAGAGAAATCAGAAGTGACATAATCGTGATAACTGGTCCAGGGATAAGTCCCGGGAACAGACTCCAGGCCAGCATGAAGCGGATTCTGATGAATATATCGAAATACTGTCTGAAAATATCTCATATCATTTACCGGCTCGCTTTTAAAACGATCCTGAAATAAATATCCTGTGCGCTGGTATTTGCGATTGTACCATCTGACAAATTTCACTTCAATTTTTTTCATAATAATCTCAAGATCTGTGGTGGTATGCTCAAGTAACAAATGAATGTGATTGCTCATCAGGCAATACGCATAGATCTTGAAATCACAGCGTTCCTTATAATATTTTAAAATGCTGATAAACTGCAGATAATCAGATTGATCTTCAAAAATAATTTGTTGATTGATACCTCGCAGAATTACATGATGAATGCAAAGACTGCTATTTTTTCGTGGCTTTCGCGGCATTGATGACTCCTTTCGTGAAATGATAAAATATGGAAAAGAGAATGAAAAGAAAAATGAGTGAATTGTTGAAATAATTATAAAGAATTGTGATGTTTAATTCAAGTAGAAAATAGAAATCGACCAGAAGGGACAATAAAAAAGCCAGAAAACACCGTCCCCAATGGTTGAAACGAAAAAAGGGTTGCGGTATACTAAAATTAGTGTTGTCTGACCTAAAACGACTACAAAATGAATGTTACGACAGGGGTAATTTAAGTGAAGTCATTCTACAGAAAAAGAGAAAATAAAGGATATACTTTAGCAGAGATATTGTTGACTGTGGCGATTCTCCTGGTTCTCATGGCAATTGCAGTACCTGCTATTTTTACGATCAGAAAAAATCTGCGACAGAAAGCATTGGATAATAAGGCAGAGATTATCTATACGGCGGTACAGAATAACCTGACCAAGCTGAAAAGCAATGGCAATAGTGAAAGCTTTGCAGCGAAGAGGGCAACATTGGTAGATGCTACTCCGACAGATGCAGAGGATGAGAAGACCCTATACTTTGTGACAGCAGATCAGAAAAATACTGCTGGAAGTGCAGCCAGTGTGGTGGTAACGGAGGATACAGTAGATGCAGATCTGTACGAACACTACTGGGTCGTAGAATATGATCCGGCAAGTGCCAGTGTTTATGCAGTATTTTACAGTGAGACAAGAGATGATTATTCTCCGGCTGCTTATGATCCGTTACGTTACAAGAAGAACAGATTAAAGGACGGAGCCAGGGTAGGATATTATGGAGGAGATTCTATTGATGGAAGTAATACTTCTGCGCTGGTGCCAAAGGTGACTGTGAAAAATGATGAAAAGCTGCAGGTCATCATTAACTGCAAACGTCCAGATGACAATCCACTATCTTTCGAAGTAAAGCTGACGGATGCAGAAGACCATGTGATAAATTTGAAGTACGGAACCGATGCGGCAGGAAAGAATCTGGTTCATCTGGAAGATGATCTTCATCTGGCAGACACAAGTGGTTTGGATGAGAATTGTGAAAGTGGAAGCATTCGAGGAAATAATTACACATTGACGCTGACCCTTGATGCACTGCAGCCGTCCGGTGCAAATAAAGATGCAGCATCTCGTTTTACAGAACTTTATGGATCTGGAAACGCTACATTGAAAAGTAAAGCTATTCAGGCACTGACTCCTGGAAGTGATCTGCTTATTCGGGTAAAAGTGCGAAGCGACAGCTCTTTGATCGACGGTTTGTCAGCATCTGCATCCACCAACAGCCTGTTTGGAAATGACAGTACGGACGAAGAGGCCGAAATCCTCTATGGCCGCCATCTCCAGAATCTGGATCAGTCCTCTGGTGTAACAGAGCAAATCACCAGTGCAGTACAGAAAAGTAATATAGATTTCCAAAAAGAAAATACATTGGAGGGGGAAGATACAGATACAACATCCTGGTATAGCTGTTATGGTGATCTGGCTTTTCACCCAATCACAAATGATTCTTTAGTAAGCTATCGAAGTATGGCAGGGGATACAGCAGCATCAGAACAGGAACAGACAGCAGCGCGGATCAGTCATCTGACAACAGAAGAATCAGAAAAAGCCGGACTGTTTGCCCAGACACCGGACAAGATGCAAATCAGTGGGATATATCTGGAAAGTGCCAGAATCAAAGGAACAACAGATGGAACTTCGGAAACGTATGCCGGTGCACTGGTAGCGTATAGCAAAGGTGAGATTACGTTAACGAATTGTCAGTCCTATCTGAATGCCAAAGATCTGGAGGGAAAGACAGAAAAAGATCTCTGGCTGGATGGTGCTTCTGTACAGGGCGGACTGATTGGACGGGCAGATGGAAAGGTTTCCCTGAGCAGATGTCTGGCAGCTACTGTTATGGGCGAGGAAACAACAAAACTTACTGGTGGTTTGATTGGACAGGCACAGAAAGAAACAACGATTCAGGAATCATATGCCGATTCTTATCTGACCGGACAGGTTACAGGCGGCTTAGTGGCTCAAACGGAAGATATGGTACAGATTCAGAACAGCTATACCGCAGGCTATCAGAAAGCAGTAAAAACTGCAGGTGGATTCCTGGCAAAAGCAGAGACGGTTCTATCTGTCTCAAACAGCTACGCAGCAGTAACCTGGCTGACAGCAGAGGGGGAAAGCCAAAACAGTCCGACAGTACGTTATTCAACGATTCCATTAAAAAACGGAACAGACGATCCAACCAGAAACACCTGGTTCCTGAGTGAAGGAACAGATTATGACGGTGCGACAGAACAGGATCAGTCTGCCGGAGAAAAAATAAGTTATAAAGAACTAAGTAACATTGCGGAAATGGTGAAGAAGCTGAATGGAGAAATGAAGTTTGGAGAAGCTTCTGCTACCAATCCATATAATCTGAAAAACCAGGGACTTTCTTCCTACAATTATCCTGCGTTGTCTGGAATGCCACATTATGGAGACTGGCAGGCTTCTTTTGAAGCGGGCAGTCTGGTGTATTATGAAGTCTATACAGATGAGACAGGTAAGCAGAGCTATGGATTCTATGGAGGAAATATTACCCCTTCCCTGAAAGAAAATGAAAAAGTAACCGGAGATGGATACGGAGTGGTATATCAGAAAGAGGAAAAACCACAAAAACAGTTTACGGTTCTGTATCCGGAGACAGATAAAAATGGAAGCACAGAGACAAAAACCTGGACGATGGATCTGACTGAAGAAAATATCACGGAATATGAAGTGACAGTGGATGAAGCGGCCTATGTGATCTATCCATTGCCGGCAGAGATTGTGAATGCAGCACCTTCGAAAGATACCTATTATCAGAAGGTTGTGATCCGCGGTGCTGATGCGGTTGGAAGTGGTCAGACGGATGAGGCAGATACGGAAAATGTGACAGGAAGTATATTCTACTATAATCCACATGTTGCAAAGTCAGTGGTGACAACTGTGGAAAACACACAGAAAGCACCATCTGTGATTGCGATTCGAACAGCCAGACAACTGTATGAACTGAGTAATTATTATCCAGAATATCTGACCTCGACCCGGAAGAGTACCTTTACACAGGAGATGGACATTGACTATAGTACTTACGAATGGAAGACTTATGCCAATGAAAAAGAAGCAATAACGGTACAGTCTCCGATTGGGGAAAAAGAGGCATTCGCAGCAATATATGATGGACGATATCACAAAGTGCAAAATATCAGTCTATCCAGTAGCGAGACAAAAGTCGGACTGTTCGGAGAGAATGCCGGAACAATCCAGAATCTGTTTCTGGTATCTGATTATCAGAAAAATGGCACTAATCCATATCTGAAATACAGCAAAGAAATCGAAAAAAATAAGACAGTTTATATGGGAACACTGGCTGGCGTGAACAATGGCCTGATCAGAAACTGTGCAGTCAGTGGATATTACGTTGCAGGAAATAATGGCACCATATACGTCAGACAGAATGGAACGCTCTATTTTGGTGGGCTGGTCGGAAAGAATACCGGAACCATTCGCAACAGCCAGGCAGACACGCCGTTAGTGAATGCCAATGTGCTTTACGGAAAAGCTTATATAGGAGGATTTGCAGGGGAAAATGCAGCGGCAGGAATGATCACCGGAAGCTATGCCATTGGTAAGGCTATGGTGGAGTACTCCAAAGGAGAAAAATCTGTCATCGGTGGATTTGCTGCGAAAAATGCAGGTTATCTGGCCAGCGACTATTGTGCAGTCACCATGACGGCAGCCGGAAGCACTGAGACTTATGGATTTGTAAAAAAAGGTGGCAACATCAGCAGCAACTGCTATTATCTGAGTGGAGGAACCTTCCAGTATCTTGATGAAATGGAAACTTTTGACAATACCAGTGGAAGCGGTACACCAAAGACTTATAGCGAGATGCAGCAGGAAGAACCAACACGGGCAGAGTGCTGCAGTGCGACTGCTTCAGAGAATGGATATCCGTTTGAGGCAGTTGTGAGAAAAGACACAGCTGGCAACAAAATTCATTTTGGCAACTGGCAGCTGGCATCAGATCTTGGAAGCTTTGGGGTTCTTTACTGGGAAAAAGAAGAACAGGGTTCCAACAACGGATATCATTTTAGTTACATCGGTTATACAGCAGATGCCACAAGCCCTTCTGACACAGTCCATCGTGTCAGCGGAAGTACCCTGTGTCAGGAGCGGGATGACGGAGGCATCATCACAAAATATGGATATGCATACTATTACTCAGATCAGTTAAGTACAGCAGATGTGACGGCAACGGCAACGGGATTCCAGACTGGTACGCAGGATGATACGGTATCAGGGGAGCTATCTGCCCGTTTAAATGGATTTCAGGTTGTGGCATTTACTACGGCAAAAGCTATTGCAACTTCAGCGCAAGAAACAAAGGATGCAATGAAACTGACTGGGACTGAGGCGAATGGTGTCTGGACACTTACAGACAGACAGCATCAGAATGCTCAGGGAAACAACATTCAATACAACTTCACCATCAATCCATTCTTTGCCAATGCCATGCAGTATGGCTCAGAAACAGATGGAGAACTGGCCGTGCAGAACGTGAAAGTACTGACAGAAGATGGCAGCATGGTAACTGAGACAGAAACGCTAGCGGATATGCCTGGAAAAGGTGAGAATCAGTATGAGATTCGCTGTGCTGAGCAACTGGAATACATGAACTGGAACAGTCAATCTGGAGATGCAGTCACCACACTGGATGAAAAAAATTATAAGGAAAAATACACTTCCTATACCTATCTGGGGCAGATGGCAGGACAGGGAAATGCGATCGATACAACCAGAGGGAAATATAGCTGGCTCCAGACGCATGATGTAGATGCGGATATGACACCGGGGGGAACGGAAGTATTTACCCAGATTGGATCACTGTATGATGCGAACAGAGTGAGTACGAATCAAATAGCAGATGCGTATATGACCTATTTCACCGGATCTTATGATGGCAATACTTATTCAATTAAGAATATAGAGATTCATAGCAGTAATACCGTGGTTGGACTTTTCGGAAGTATTATTGGAGCACAGGTACAAAATATTATTCTATATTCAGATAGAGGCAACTATATACAACGAAACGAAAACGCCCTGGAAAGCTGGTATGCATTAGGGGGTATGTGTGGACTGGCGGCAGTGGGATTGAATAATAAGGTGGAAGATGCCAAAATTGTCAATTGCACGGTATCAGGATACACCATACAGGATAACAGTAAGAAATGCTCATATGGTGGCGTGAATGTTGGCGGTATGTTTGGCATAAGTACGCTGGATCTGGAAAAATGTACAGCAGTAAATAAGATTGTTCTGAATATGCATCTGCAGAGAAGCTTTTCGATTCGTGTTGGAGGGCTTGCAGGCAGCATGAGAGGAAATGTGAATGAATGTTATACTGGAGGAGAGATATCTTGTACAGAGAAGAATCAGCAGTATCTGAATAAGTCTGATGCGATTCTGTGTCTTGGAGGAATCAATGGTGGAATTTTCATCAAAAATGATGGAAATCTGGTAAAATTGCTTGGTTATATCAAGGGTGTGACAGATTATAGAAAAGATGTTGATAATAGTGACAATGAAAAAAAATGTGGCACGGCAACAACCAGTATCTGCAACTGTTACACATACATAAAAATGCCTGGCGCAGAGGAGACGGAAAAAATACGGGCGATTGAGCCAATAGGCGGAAATGGCGAAACACATGATGAAAATGACCGCAACAAACATGTCAGAATAGAGATTCGAAACTGCTATTATTATGAGGCCAATATACCTGTCAGCAAGAATACAACGATTCCTAATAAAAGCTGGAATAATATTGACAGTAATGCGGAAGCAGTTACCTGGTCTGAGCTGGCATCCGATACATTTCCATCCCGATTAAATGGTGGATCATCTGCAGATTTCGGCAAGGTCACAACAATGGAAAATGGCTATTCGATTGATGGAAAGTATACCTTCCCTGGTAATCGCAGGGATCTGGAAGGCCAGAATTATCCATTCCCAACTATTCTGACTCAGAATACGACAGATGGTATCAGTGTGAATGTACATTATGGTGAGTGGCCATTAGAAGGAATGAGCTGGGAAGAAAGCCGTGCCGGCATGGATATTTTTGAGAATCTGGTGACAGAAGAGGGGGATGATCAGGGCAAAGCCCTGAAGAAGTTCATTCTGAGAGATGAAGCCGGAAATATCGGAACAGATAAGGCATCTGAGATTCAGTTTACTTATCAGTATGGTGATGAACCATCAGATCCTGAGACACCTGATACTGGTGCAGAGAAATCGGAAAGTATGCTTCTGGATGAGCAGAATCGTATTGCGGAAGTAAGTAATATCGAGTATGATAATACAGTGGGTGCTTATGTAGCAACCATATGGGCTCACAAGACCGGAACCGAAGAGATCACAGCATCAGTAAAGGCAAAAACCAGGGGTGGTACTGAGCAGACGTATACAGCCACCTTTACGCTGACCATTACGGCAGATCTGGTGGCTTATGCAGACAGTGAAACGGTCAGCCTGAAGAAGGGAGTGAATACTGCACTGTCCCTTCATGCAGTGCCGATGAACAGTTACACGGGAATGGACACCGACATTGTGACAGAGCAGCAGTCACTTGATGATGATCCGCAAAGTGCAGTTGAAGAGCAGTCACTGGAACTGCAGAATGAACCAGTACAGACGGAGCAGATGGTGCTATACGGAGAAAGTGCAACTGTGGATGAAAGTGATGACGAATGTACAGATGAAGGATCCACAGAAGAGATGACAGATGGAGAGATTCAGATGCTCATGGAAACAGAAGACTCTGAAGAGGCAGAATCTGTGATTACTCCATATGAAGATCTGGCAATGGAGACTGATCCGGAAAAAGATCTGGCACCTTATATGAACTGGACAATAGAGAGTGCAGATTCAGAGCAAAACTATATCAGCGTATCGATGTCAGAAGAGCAGAAGAATAGGATGACGATTTTCTGCTATGCAGATCTGGAACAGGATATGTCGATTACGCTGACCATTACCGGTACTTATACTTATGAAGGCGTTGAATATACGACAACAGCCTGGGTAGAAGTGGTGCAGGATCAGACTTCTGTACAGATAGCAGATGAGTCAGGTAACATTTACACACCTGGTGAAGAGCAGGAAAATAGCAGCACGGTGATCGATGACGGTACATCGGACGAGATCGTAGTGAATGAAGAGGAAACAGACTCTACAGAAACAGATACGACAGCATCCGGCGGGGAGGAGACACTGGATAACAGTACAGATGGAAGTGACGAGGTAAAATCAGAGAGTGACAGTCAGATCACAGAGGAACAGGCAGCAGAAGAGGATCCGACAGAAACAGGCATGGTAGTTGGGATTGAATAAACCCATTCATGCAATATAACAGAAAAAGAAAGGAGGTAACCAGATGGCAGGAAGAAAGATCAGAAAGAAGCTGAATTCTACCCATGGTACCTCCATCTTTTTTGGAATTTTATTTTTCATGATTGCCTCGATTCTCAGTATTGTGATGCTGAACGGGGCTGTGACAGCGGCGAAAAGAGTACAGTCAGACAAACAGGCAGAACAGAATTATCTGACATGCTCCAGCGCAGCAAAGCTGCTGAGGAATGAGATAGAAAAGACTGCGATAATCAGAAAAAGAACACAGACATGGAGGGAATATGATCAAACACCGAATGGAGATACGATAGAATGGAATTCTGACAGTCAGACATTCGGTGGTATTTATTTAAAAGACTGGATACAGAACATGACGGAAGATGTCACGGCTGGCGATACGATGACACAGACATTGCAGGTGTGTGATTCTGATGGGCAGCTGCAAAACGTGACTGCCGATCTTAAAATTACGAAGGATAGTAGTGGAGAAAATAAGTTTGTAGATTCAGAAGATAGAAACAGAACGTACTACAGTTATGATATCAGTATCAACCTGTCAGCAGGAGAAGGTGTGGATAGCTGTAAGATGAATGTGAAACTAAATGGAACTGTTGAGGGAAATACAAAACGCAATGGATCAGGGACAAGCCTGACAGCCGTTGTTACAGAGGTAAAGTATACCTGGAAAGCAGAAAGAATTATTTTTGGCGCAGATCCAGATATAAAGGGAGTGGTACAATGAGAAAAAAAACAATAGTTTCCAGAATAATGAGTAACAGTGCAGCAACAAAGCTACGCAGTAATTCTGGCGAAAGCATTGTGGAGACACTGGTAACGATGATCATTCTGTCATTGGCAGTGGTGATGTTGTCAGGAGCGGTTGTTACTTCGGCCAGGGTAAATCAAAGAGCAGAAAACGCAGACACAGCATTTATCAGCAGCCAGAATCAGCCGGTGTCACATATGATTTCTATTTTAAAGGGAACAGGGGAAGGGGCAAACCTCAATGTGAATCTGTATCAGACAGAAAATGGCTATATTTATTATGAATCTCAATAACAGGGGATAACCTATATGAGAATGATGAACAAGATCAGAAAAAAACTGTCCACAGGCAGGGGATTTTCCCTTGGAGAACTGTTGGCAGCAACCATAATCCTCCTTCTGGCCAGTCAGGTGATGGCAGAAGGAGTAACCTTTGCGGTACGCATGTATAACGAGAGCCTGACACGTTCTCACGCAAGACAGCTGTGTTCGACACTGACAGCCAGTATCGAGACAGAATTGCGATATGCCACCAGTATTACTTATGATGAAAGCACAGGAGTGCTGCAGACGTATTTCAGCCCGAACTATGGACAGAGTCAGAGCAGCTTCCTTACGATAGATAGTGACGAGCAGGAAACGACCAGTGGCGAGATTGCCATTAAAGCAACAGAACAGGATCAAACAGTATATCGACGGCTGGTATCAGAATCATCCTATAGTTCATTTGGGCTGAAAGCGGAGATAGATGCAATTCAATATAAAAGAGATGAAAACGTATTTTCCGTGACACTTGTTATATTGAACAAGGACAATAAAAAACAGGCTGAGAATACATTTCAGGTGATTCCGGTAAATACACTGGTGATCAATCAGAATTCATAAACATACAGAAGACAGACAAAGGAGACGAAATACATGGCATACAAACGTCTTGGCGATCTGCTGGTATCAGCAGGAGCCATTACCCCGGAAGAGCTGGAACAGGGACTGGAACGGCAGAAAAAGACAAAAGAACGACTGGGAACTGCTCTGATCTCAGCAGGAATTATCACGGAAGTACAGTTGATCGAAGTACTTCGGCTTCAGCTGGGCATCGAATACATAGATCTTTCCAAGACCAATATCCCGATTTCTCTGGCGCAGGTAGTGCCGAAGAATATTGCAAAGCAGTTCCAGGTAGTGCCGGTTCATATGGAGAAGGATGAACTTTATCTGGCAATGTGTGATCCGATGAACTTCTATGCAATCGAGGAAGTAAAGAAAGCTGTAAGGAAACGTATCGTGCCAATGATCGCCACAGCCGAAGGCGTGGAACATGCCATTACGGTACTGTATGGTAATGAGGGCGCAGCGAAAGCCATTGAGGCCATGAAGCGAGAAATTTCTGCTACGCAGGAAGAGGAAGAAACAACGGATCAGTTCTCCGGGAATATCTTAAACGACAACATCAATGATGCACCGACTATTCGTCTGGTGAATTCGATCATTGATCGTGCGGTACATGAAAATGCCAGTGATATTCACATCGAACCGAAGGAAAAAGAGCTTCAGGTTCGTATGAGAATCGATGGTATGCTGCGCAAGATTCTGACTATTCCAAAGAACCTTCAGAATTCCGTTATTTCCCGTATCAAGATCATGAGTGGAATGGATATTGCAGAACGCAGAATTCCACAGGATGGACGCTTTAATGTGAAGAGCAATAAAAAAGAATACGATCTGCGTATCTCGTCGCTTCCGACGGTCTATGGAGAAAAGATCGTAGCCCGTCTGCTGGATAAAGCAGCAGGCTATCTGACACCGGAATCCATCGGTCTGATGGGGAAGAATCTGGAAAAGTATCAGAGAACCATCCATTGTCACAGTGGAGTGATTCTCATTGCCGGTCCTACCGGTAGTGGTAAGTCTTCCACCATGAACACTATGATCTCCCAGCTGAATACAGAAGAGGTGAATCTGGTGACACTGGAAGACCCGGTGGAATACAATATTGACGGAGTGAATCAGGTACAGATCAATGAGAAGACGGGAATGACGTTTGCCAATGGTCTGCGTGCCATTCTGCGTCAGGACCCGGATATCATCGCTGTAGGAGAGATCCGAGACGGTGAGACTGCACAGATCTGTATGCGGTCTGCTATTACCGGACATGTGGTACTTTCTACCATTCATACCAACGATGCAGTGGGTACTATCGAGCGCCTGGAAGACATCGGAGTAGAACCCTATCTGGTGGCCACGGCTCTTCGTGGCGTGGTATCTCAGCGACTGGTGCGTCGGATCTGCCCGAAGTGCCGGGAAAGCTACGAAGCCAGTGAAGAGGAAGTGCGGACACTGGGACTGGATCCGCAGCAGAAGCATACATTCTATCATGGAAAAGGCTGTGCGGACTGCTTCAATACCGGATATCGCGGACGAATCGGTGTTTTTGAGATTCTGGAGATTGATCACAGACTGCAGAGGCTGATTGCCTCCAGAGCAGACCGTGGAGCGATTGAGGCAGAACTGAACAATGGAAAGAGCGGATTCACCACATTGAGAGAAAATGCCATTGAACTGGTAGAGCAGGGAATTACCACTGCTGATGAAGTCCGCCGTGTGATTTATGAGACAGGAGAAATGGAATCATGATGTATAATATGGAAGAACTGGCCGCACAGGCTAAAAGCAGTCACGCATCAGATATTCATCTGGTCTGTGGGCTGCCGCCAAAGTTCCGTGTAGATGGACGACTGGAAAATATGGCCGAAGTACCTCTGACAGAAGAAGACTGCATCAATCTGTGCAAATGGCTGGCGGGAGAATTATTTGACCGTCTGGAGCATACGGGAGAACTGGATTTTTCAAAAGAGATCAGTGGCATTCGCTGCCGTTGCCATGTCTTTAAACAGCAGGGCAAACTGTCAGCAGCTGTGCGACTGCTCAGTGAGGTAATTCCAAGGCTGGACAGCCTGGGACTGCCGCCATCCGTACCGGGATTCACGAAGCTGCACAAAGGAATTGTTCTGGTAACCGGTGAAACCGGATCTGGTAAATCCACCACGCTGGCAGCTTTATTAAATGAGATTAACCATACCAGAAAAGATCATATCGTTACATTGGAAGATCCGATCGAATATATCTATACACCGGATCAGTGTCTGATCAATCAGCGTGAAATCGGCAAAGATACGGCCAGTTTCTCGGAAGGTCTGCGGGCCAGTCTGCGAGAAGACCCGGATGTGATCCTGATCGGTGAAATGCGAGACCGTGATACGATCGAGACTGCCATTACTGCTGCAGAGACCGGTCATCTGGTATTTGGAACCTTACATACTGACTGTGCATCCGATGCGATTGACCGTATCGTGCAGGTGTTCCCAGAGGGAATGCAGAATCAGATTCGTCTGCAGTTATCTATGACACTGGTTGCGGTGATTGCGCAGCAGCTTCTGAGGAAAAAGACCGGTGGTCGAATCCTGGCAAGCGAAGTAATGGTCGTGACGGATGCTATTCGCAACATGATCCGCACCGGAAATACACCGCAGATTGCCAATGCGATCTCCACCAGTTCTGCACTGGGGGGACAGACCATGGATCAGTGTCTGGCCATGCTTTCCCGATCCAGACAGATCGACAGGGAACTGGCTATGGAATATGGAAAAGATAAGGACTTCATTCGAAAAAACGGTTAGGGGAGTAGAGAAGCATGGCAAAGTATAAGTATTCAGCCCTATCCAGAGATGGGGCAAAGGTCTCTGGTATTGTGGAGGGATTTGACCAGTTTGATGCTGTGGATAAGATCAGGCAGGATTGTGACATTATTTTAAAAATCACTGAAATAGAAGAAAAAAAGCCAGGCCTTCTGAACATGGAGATCGGAGGAAATAAGCTAAATGCCAGGGCATTTTCTCTGATGTGTGCTCAGTTTTCCATTATCCTGAAATCAGGTATTCCCATTGGCCGTGCCGTTCATCTTATTGGAGATAAGATCACAGATAAAAAGCTGAAAGGAATCCTGAAGCAGGTAGGCGAAGATGTGGAAGCCGGACGAAGTATCTCCACCAGCTTTAAAGAGAGAGGTGGCAAACTGATGCCGCCGGTATTTATCGAGACGATACATGCAGGCGAAGAGTCCGGTAATCTGGCCAGGGCGTTTGAAACAATGTATCAGCACTATGACAAGCAGGTGAAGATGCGTGCAAAAGTACGAAATGCCCTGATTTATCCAGTCTTTGTACTGGCACTGGCAATAGTGGTAGTCATTGTACTGATGGTAAAAGTAGTGCCGACTTTCATCGGAATTTTTGAATCTTATGATGCACAGCTGCCGTTGATTACCCAGTCACTGATCTGGATATCGAATTTCTTCCGCAAGTATATTCTGTTGATCATCGTAGTGATCGCAGCTTTGATATTGGCCTTTAAGCTGTATGGCAATACAGAAAAGGGCAGACTGAATCTGGCACAGAAAGCATTGAAGATGCCAGTCCTGGGAAACGTGAATGTCTTAAGCGCAGCCAGTGAATTCGCCGGAAATATGACCACTTTGATTGGAGCAGGACTGCAGCTGACAACAGCAGTCAGCATCACAGCCAGAGTGATCAGCAACTACTATGTCAGCCAGAATGTGGGAAAGATCACATCCCGTCTGGAAGAGGGGCATACGCTGGGGGAATGTATGCGTGAAGTGGACTGCCTGCCAGATATTCTGGTTGACATGACTGCAGTGGGGGAAGAGACAGGTGAACTGGAATCCACCCTGCATACTGTAGCAGGCTATTATGATTCTGAGCTGGATATGGCCGTACAGGACGTCCTCAAAAAACTGGAACCGGCGCTGCTCATCTTCATGGCTATTGTAGCGGGGTATATCGTATTGGCTGTTTATATTGCGATGTTTCAAATGTACAGTGTCATGTGATATATCAAGGGGACAAAGGTACAAAGGATTCGTGCTTGCACGGAGATCCTTTGTATTTTGGGACCCGGACAAACATGAGGAAGTAGCGATTTACGGAGTAAATCAGCGGATTCCGAATGGTTGTAGGATTACGGGAATTGCGTAGCAATGGAGTAATCCGTAGATATATCACATAGTATACAACAAAAAATATGCCTGTGAGAATGCAATATGCCTTCGGTTAACATCTGCATTGGAACAGGCTTAGAGAAAGTAGTGGTAACATGTTTATTTCTATATACGACAACTTATACATCGGCATCTACTGCGCTGTCCTGGCTTTTGTCTTCGGAGCGGTCTTCGGATCTTTCCTGAACTGTGCAGCCTGGCGCATTGCCCACGGGGAGTCCTTCCTCCACGGACGAAGTCACTGTACCGTCTGTGGACATATCCTGTCTGCACCGGATCTGGTGCCGATCTTTTCCTGGCTGTTTCTGGGCGGCAAATGCCGTTACTGCAAGGCGAAGATCAGTGCCAGATATATGTTGGCGGAACTGTTTTTTGCAGTGGTCAGTGTGGCAAGCCTTCTGAAATGGGATCTTTCAGTGGAATACCTGAGAAATATGGTATTTGCCTGCTGTCTGTTCTGTCTCTCGCTGGTGGATCTGGAGAGCTTTGAGATCCCCAATGGCTGTCTGATTATTTCAGCAGCAGCCTGGCTGGCAGCACTGCCATTTACCGGGATGGGGAAGATGGCAATACTGGCGCATCTGTTGACAGGAGTCGGCTATGGAGCAATTATGCTGGGACTGACCCTGTTGTTTGATAAAATACTGGGAAAAGAGACGATGGGCGGCGGTGATATCAAGCTGTTTGCAGTGACCGGACTTTATCTGGGAGCGGCGGCATCCCTGTTTGCACTGTTTTTTTCCTGTATACTGGGACTGCTTATGGGAGCTGTCAGAAATAGAAATCAAAAAGGAGCACCCATTCCTTTTGGCCCGTCCATTGCACTGGCATCCTATGTGATGCTGCTGTATGGCGAACGGCTTGTGAACTGGTATCTGGGCTTGCTTTAGGGAAACAAAAGAATGGGAGAATAGAATCATGGCAAAAACATGTCTTGGAATCGATATCGGGAGGGAACAGCTGAAGCTGGTGCTCATGAAAGGAGAAACGATCCAGAAGTCTGTATCGGTGCAGATGCCGGACGGACTGTTCAGAGATGGACGGATTGTATCTGTGGAGAGTACCGGAGAACTGATCCGTCAGACTATGAAAGAACATAAGATTCACTGCAGAGATGCAGCGGTGGTGATACCATATGCGGCCAGCTATCTGCGAAATGTTACGATGCCGAAGATGACACCGGAACAGATGATGTATAACCTGCCTTACGAATTTCGGGATTATATCAGTGATGAATTAAAAAAATATGCATTTGATTATATTCAATATGAAAAAGCGGAAGAGGAGAATGAGATTCTCGCTATGGCAGTGCCACTGGAGACTCTGGAGGATCTTCGGCTGGCGACCCGCAAGGCAGGACTGCGCCTGCGTCTGGCAGCACCGGAAGTATCTGCCTGTGAGACACTGTTATATCGTTATCTGTTGAAGCATCCAGATGTGGACGCAGAGAAAGAGTATGGAATTCTGGATCTGGGAAGTAATTCCAGCCGTCTGATGATCTTCAGGGGCTACCGTCATCAGGTTACCCGTACGGTAGAACAGGGGATGGACCGGGTAGAAGAGCTGCTGGCAGATCATTACCATATCGATATTCATCTGGCACATGCATGGCTGCTCACCAATCATGAAGACTGTGTACACAGTGAAGCGTGTCAGGATGCATTCAGTCAGATCAGTGTCGAGATCATGCGTGCATTGAACTTCTATCAGTTCAGTAATCCAGGCAGTCAGCTGGAAGATATCTGGGTATGCGGAAGCAGCGCAGCTACCGAGTCTATGAAAGAACGGCTGCGGGAAAATGTGGACGTGAATATTCGGGATGCTGTGGAGATACTGGAAGGTATGCAGGGAAATGGAAAAACAGATCTGAATTCCGTATGCTTCCAGGCCGTGGGAATCGGATTGAACCATAATGTTACATTGAAAAACAAATGCATCAACCTGGCTATGGCCGGGGTAGAGAAGAAACACTATGCTCTCGCCGTTCCGGCTCTGGCCGTGATCATCGCAGGAGCAGGTGCGATTGGTAAATTCGCCGTTGCAGACCGTTTGATTGAGGTCAGCCGGCAGCAGAGTGCAGTATCCAGTCTGCAGCAGCAGGTGGATGCAGCCAATGCTTACATAGAAAGTCTGGGAGATCTGCAGGATACTTATGCACACTATAGTTATCAGGGATTTACCATGGATGAGGCAGGTTATATGAACCGTCCGGAGGTGATGCAGCTTCTTCAGGATGTGGTATTCCCGAAGGTAAAAGCAGGAAGCTGGTCTCTGGAAGGTGGTCAGCTGACTCTTCCGGTGACAGGAGCTACGCTGGAAGATATCAATCAGCTGGCACAGGAGTTAAATGCACAGGATCTGGTGGAATACTGTACAGTAACGACAGCGGCTACCGACAATATGGAGGGGCAGGCAGAAGCGGTAACCGGGCAGATTACCATCTATCTGAAGACGATCCTGCCAGATGATCTGCAGCAGATTTTAGGAGGTACCGACAATGAAACTAATGAGTCGTGATTTTACACGGAAAGAAAAGGTGTTACTTCTGATCCTGACTATGATTCTTCTGGGAGCAGTCTACTATCTGGCGGTAGATCAGCCGGTAAGATCTGCAATCAGCGAAGCGGTCAGTGAACAGGAAAATCTGAATACACAGCTGCTGGTACTTCAGCAGAAAGCAGCATCATTGTCCAGAATGCAGAATGAACTGGACATCATCGAAGGAAATGGTACCTATGGAGAAATGGGAAGTTATAACAATGCCAAGGCCGAGCTGGAGGAACTGAACCAGGTGCTCCAGGATGCAGACAGTTATGATATCAGCTTCAGTAATGTGACAAGAGACGGTGATCTGATTCGACGCACCTTTAGTCTAACATTTTCCGCAGCTGATTACAGTAAGGCAGAAGATCTGATCAAACAACTTTGCGAGGGACAGTGGAGATGTCTGGTCAGTGGCATCAATGTAGTCTCACAGGAAGGAGATTTTTCCCAGGGTGGTGTCAATGTGGGACTGGCCGCTACCTTTTATGAGACGATGACAGGTGGTACACCAGACAGTGGTCTGCCTGCGGATACATCCGTTTCAGGCACAGCTACAGCCGATACGGTGCAGTAGAACTGTCCATGCCGGGAGATCTGCTGGAAGATACCAAAGAAACAAAGAACAGGGAGGAAGGAAGCATGCTGCGCGCAGCAATTGTGGAAAAATCCAAAGAACACCGGGAATATATCCGGGCAGGCCTGCAGGGGCTGAATATGGAGATACAGGTCAGTGAATTCAGCAATGAATACGATTATCTGGAAAATGTCGGGGAAGAAGCATCAGCCTTTGACATTTTACTGCTGAATACCACAATCCGCCATGAAGGAGACGGGATTCGTCTGGCAGCAGAGATCCGCAGCCGGAACCGGAAAGTCATGATCTGCTTCATCACAGATTCCCAGAGATACTATGCGGAAGCATTTTCCGTCTTTGCTACAGGATATCTGCTTTATCCCTTTGATATCAGTGAATTGCACAACTGTATCAGCTTTTTCTATCAGAAAACAAGCAAAGAGCGACGGGCTTCAGTGATGATCAAAGAGGCTGGTGGAAGCTATCGCAGAGTGTATTGTCGAAATATCGTCTATATTGAAAGTGTGAACCGGAAAGTGATCTTTCATCTGGAAAATGGAGATACGTTAGAGAGCTATGCCAAGCTGGGAGAACTGGAGGAATCTCTGCCGGGGAAACTGTTCTTCCGGTGCCATCAGAGCTATATCATCAATCTCTATTTTGTAGAAAAGATGGAGACCGGAAAGTTCCAGCTTCCATCGGTAGATATCCCGATTTCCAGAAAATATCAGAGAGAAGCCAGGGATATGTACTATGATTATATGTTTGAAAAGATGTAAGTTGTTAAAAACGACATCAGAGTACCAACTTTTACAAAATAACGGTCAGATTCAACAACTTGCGTACAAATCCGTCCTCCGATGCTATACTTAAGGCATCTTAAGAGAAAGGAGCGAAACGGATGGCAGTGATGCGAAGACAGGATTCCATGAAAGAAGAAAAGAATCAGCGATCAGGCCGCAGCTTTTACACATCCTATTCAGAGATGAATGAATTGCTGAATCGATTTGTAAAAGAAGCAGAAGACTCCGGTATCTGGGTATCTGTAGAGGCTGTTGATCTGAGAGAAAACCGAATGGGTCAGAGTCTTTGTGAACTGGTCAGGATGGCACTGGATACAGCAAAAGAGAATTGTATCGAGACAACACCTCCGAGAGGGAGGTACATCAAAATCCGAAGCAGGGAGATGCAGCAGCAGATGCTGATTCGTATTGAATTCTCCTGCGAGGACCGTATGATCCGGGAATTTGATAAGAGCATCGTCAGAATGAGAGAACTCATCGAAACCGCAGGCGGTTACCTGAAGATCCAGCTGATCGATGACACAGGCAACATCAAGATCGCAATACCAGATGAAGCCCGCTAACCCGGACGGCTTCAGACTCACAAAACAAGGAGAACAAAACAGGGAGGAAACACAATGTTAAACAAAGCAATTAAAAAAGCAAAAGAAAACAAAAAAGGATTCACACTTGCTGAATTACTGATCGTAGTAGCAATCATCGCAGTACTGGTAGCAATCAGTATTCCGATCTTCACAAGCCAGCTGGAGAAGTCAAGAGATGCTACAGATGAAGCCAATATTAGAGCGGCTATAGCTGAAGTAAGTGCAGCTGTATTGGCAGATGACAAAGCGGCTAAAAGCGGACATGTTACATACGATGATAAAACAAAAACTTATAGTATGGATGTAGCTGCAACTGGTAAAACAGCAGGATGGTCCGGAGAGGCTAACGCTGCAACAGCTAAAGAAATTGGTGGTTATTCTGTTGCCCCATCACAGACTGGATGGACCGTTTCAGGTACATCGGAAGGAACAGTAACAGTTGCTGCAAAATAAAATCATTGGTGACAAAATTTTCTGGTTTTAACCATTGGGGACGGAGTCAATAACGTTTAGTTAAGCTTTTTTTCAAATTAACCATTGACAAAGGTGTAAACCATTGGGGACGGAGTTTTCCGGCTTTATGGTTAGCAAGTTTGAAAACCGATGCCAGTTACGTTGAAAGTTTTCAAGCATAATTCCGAAAATCCATAAAGGATTGGAAGAAATAGAAAATGAACAAAAATAGAAAAGTCCAGAATCCTAATATTAGGAAACTGGACTTTTCTACTTTGATATCATTGCTGATTCCATTTCCTAGGATGGAAGATTGCCGTATAAAAGCCGGTATTTGGCAAGTTCAGTTTCTGCGGAGCTGGCACGGGTTTCCGCAGAACTGGCACGGGTTTCAGCAGAGTAAGCAAGAGCTTCAGCGTTTTCAGCACGAAGACGTTCCCGTTCTGTATTTTTGCGTTCCTCTTCGCGTCCTTCTTCCACCATCATACGATCATGTTCAAACCATTTCATATAAGCAAGAGACACCTCCCCATCATGTTTTACAATATCCACCATTTCCTGAAGTTCCCTGAGAGTATCCGAGACAGCGTGCGCATGATCAGTATGCTCCATATAA